>Ga0210409_10005885_pt1 | contig 12817 bp, 13 predicted proteins | sample IncBWH17MmetaG_FD_161649 | JGI IMG/M metagenome (GOLD analysis project Ga0210409, IMG submission 161649) | Forest soil microbial communities from Barre Woods Harvard Forest LTER site, Petersham, Massachusetts, United States - Inc-BW-H-17-M | ecosystem: Environmental > Terrestrial > Soil >...
TTGGGTTGGCCAGCGTCGGCAGCGGGACTTTCGGGGCACTTGATGGAACACCGGCTGCGCTCGTAGCCCCAGGCGCAGCAGTACCGCTTATGCCACTCTGTGAGGCTTCAGCCAGATTTGTTTGCGCGTCGGGTGCGACGTTGACAGGAATGCCTGTGTACGCCGTAATGCGTTCTGCGACTTCCTGGATACTGCTGTAGCTGCGATTTGACGCGTAGGCCCGCTCGTTTGCATCTTTAATGGCCGATTTTGCGGCGATATCGGCAGCCTTCCTGGTAGGAATCCAAAGACCTTCTACGCGTTCAATCGATGATGCTTTCTGTTCTTGCACAGGACCGGCGCCCCGGCGTGCTTGCGCGATCAAGCTCTTCGCGTCCCCATCTGTGCCTTGAATTTCCTTCTTGATCGGCGCAATGACAGCCGTTGTGCAGGCAGAGAGTGCGGCTGCAACAACTAGCGCAGTAAGTAATCGCTTGACGGTCATTATTTTTTCTCCAGAATGCGCAGCACTTGATTGGTTTGATTAAGTGAATTGAACCTGGCTACCAGGCAAGGTTCTTTTGGGTTGTTGCGGCATCCATCGCCGTTACTATTGAGGGCGTCAATAACTGCCTTTACAGCCTGTTCAAACGCGAGGTCGGTGATAGTAACTTCTCGATCCGACACCAGGTCGTTCTCAGCAGGAATCTCCCAAGAAAAATCCCATCCGCCTAGTGTCTTTGTCCAGCGATCCAACGCGGTCGCTATTTTTTCGCCTTTGTGGATCTTCCAGCTCACCACAGCCTTAACAGGCTCTGGAACTGCCACTGGAACTGTCGCCGCTACTGCAACTGGTGATGGCGCTTGTGCTAACGACTTTTCCATCTTCTGCATGTCTGCAGCGGAAATGGTCGTTGCAGAGGCCCGCCGCGGCGTCGTAACGTCAATATCTGCCTTCGGCGATATGGGCGCATCGAACACGGCTTTGCGTGCTGGTGGCATATCGATCGCGGCTTCCAGGGTGCGGATATCGCAGGAACTGTTATTGCGCTGTGCGCTGTCCTGCGTTGTCCCCTTCCCTTCAAATAAACCGCTCGTTTTGTTCTGGATGCATGAAATGGCGGCGCCGGCATCCAGTGACCAGGAGAGGGAGAAAAACAACGCAAAAATAAGTTGTAGTGGTTTCATAGGAGTGCTTTCAGCGGATCAGTTCGGGCTAAGGATAGGGTCGCGCTCTTTCCCCTTTGATGCCATAGGGGTTACAACGCTTTTGGTGACAGAGCCGACGTTTGAACTCACCAGTGGCTTTATCAGAACAATTTTTTTAGTGATATTGGCTGTGACATCGATGCCGGCATGGGCCGCGCCTTTGCTCAAGGCTTCCATCCAGTGTTGTGACGTGTCGTAAGGGAGCTGAGTGTCTGCGTCGATGGCGGAATCGATAAACACTTCGTAGTCGGCCGGAATATATTTATCAACGATTTCCAAAAGCGTCGTTTGAAATGCGCGTATGAACATGAGTTTCTTGTACATGTTCGCATCCATTTCAATACCAACACTGGAAAACGATTTGCCCAACGCCTCTATCCAAGGCGTTGAGCTGTCGTAGACAATTATCGTTTTAACGTCAACGTCGGGGGCGGTGGTGACTTTGTATTCTTTGGGGACGTACTTCGCAAGAGCATCCTGAATACTTATCTGCACCGGGCGGGAAACCACTGGTGGTTTGTCTACCCCGCGCTCAACCCTAGTCATTTTTGCTTGAGCTGGATTGAGTTTGTTGAAGTAGGCAGTGACTCGTTGCCCATCGCTTTCGCGAGCGCGTTGATCTGCCTCCGCATTTATCGCTTGCATCCTGTCGACAACCGCACAACCGCTAAGCGCTGAAGTCACAAGCAATAACCCGAGAATTGAAACCGTTTTTTTATTCATTTTTTCCTACTGTTCAAACATCAGAGATCAATATAAAGGCGGCCTGCGTAGTGATAAGTTTTTCTAAAATGGGCGGTTGCTCTATCGAGGCTGACCCAAATTCGTGCCTCTTTTTTGTGGAAAGTAATAAGCAAAAATTCTTTGTCAATCTTATTAACCTTGACCCACAGTCGGAACCTGTTTTCCCCTGGCGCTATGGCCTCCATTCGCAGGTATTCAATTACTTTTGATTTGCTGTAATTAATCAGATCCTTTTCGGAACATGGATTGCTCATGGTCAACTCGCTTTAAGGTGAAAGCATATTACGTAATTCTTAAATATGCAATTGCAAAATTATGTATGTTGTAAAATTTTCCCTATGAAGGGAAACCCCTTTTTTTCTGACGTGGAAAAACAAAGATACGGGTGAAAATGACAACGAAAGTGCTACTTACAGCGGTCCGACAATATCGTTTTACTACCGTACCCTGAGCCCTGGGAAGGCCCATTTTCCGGCATGGCTCTTGCGAACCTCCATCCTGCTAAACCGCTTTTAGTGAGGTTGTGCAGATCCGGCCTGGTCCTGGCCATGCGGTGCTTGAAAAACAGTCCTGTGGACTGTTTTTTTTCGCCGGTAGTCCCCCGCCGTGGTAGCGGTGCGCGTAAGCGCAGGGACGTAGCCCGGCGAAACACATGGCCAACGCTCAGTACGTCGCAAACAATGCCAGGATCTTGCAGTCGCTCTTTATGTAATTTTGCTGCTATGAATCTGGCCGGCGTTATCCGAGTAAAGAAAGTCGATGCATTGGATCGTAATAAATGCCTGAAACGTACCGACGATTTTTCTTATCATCAAATTCCAACTGAACGACAACGTGAACGGTCATGTGCAACAACATTTTTGTCGTTTCCATGTCCAACGTTTTCCCGGCATCGGACGAAAGAATTAGAAGCGCCAATCGAAAGAAAGCGTCCCTGGGGGAATTTGCATGAGTCGTTGTTATCCCACCAGGATGCCCGCTGGAAAGCACACCTGAAAGATAGAACATTGCTTCGTCGCCTCGCAACTCAGCCAAGAGAACGCGCTTAGGTGTTTTGCGCATAACGGAATGCATCACGTCTTTTGCCGTTGCGCCCTCGGCGTCATCTGGATTTTTCTTGAACAAGAGACGATTGTTGTTCGGATGATTTGGCAAAGGCATTTCGGGCGTGTCTTCGACAGTTACGATGCGATCTTCAGGACTAATTAGCTCAATCAGCGATCGGCAATAGGATGTCTTACCGCTTCCGGTTGCTCCTGATACCACAATGTTTTGATAGCCCTCTACGGCTTTTTGCATAAAGGTTGCCCACTTGCCGGAAGTGGCAAGTGCCCATAGTTCCTTTTCCCGGTCGGTCAAATGTGGCAATAATATTTTGCGTTGTTCAGTGGTGAGGGATAAAGACTGTTCGTGCCGAACATTGTTGTAATATCCCTGCTGAACCAATTTTTCATGTGGGAAGGCTTCACCTGAGTGCTTGCGAATATTCACATACAACACGTCTTCAGGTGATTGCGGCGGGTGCGTCATTTCAACGCGCTCGCCAGTCGGCAAGTGCGTTGACATGTTGGTGTGTTGACGATTGAATGGCTTGCCGGTATAGCTCGCTAGATTCGCGCCAATGGTTTCCAGAAATCTCAAGGTGATTTCTGGAACAAGACGTGACTCCCATCGCCCTGATTTCCACAGACGAACCTCGCCCACTCGATTGATAGCCACTTCTTCTACGCCACTCTCTTCGAGGTACGGTTTTAACGGCTCCAATCGCTCCCATAGTGCATCTAGCGTATCCTGCTTTGATTGTTCACTTCTGCTTTGTGATCGGTTGTCCATTACTGAGCCATTACAAGTTTGTACACGGTAGAAAAGTCGATGTTTCGAGCAACTGTGATAGCTACCGTTTCACCTTGATTTTTATACAGGGAGGACTTGATATCACTCCCCTGTTTTAAAATTTCGCCTACGGCTGTTTGTGTCGTGCCTTGGGTGTTGGGCATGATGACCACGTTTCCACCACCCGAGCTGCTTGACGATTGAGGATTCAACAAAGCGGCTGTGCCGTCCTGGAAGAATGAAAACATGAATGCGCCACCGAATCGCTCCCAAAATTTATTGTCGACCTCACCGTGAATGCCGGCTCGGCCAAGTGCGTCCGTTCCTGGTGATGCCAAATTCACGACAACTCCCATTGGCGTCCTGGCAGTTGTCCACAGGACGAATATGGCGTTCATGCCCCGTTCTACGCCTTTCTGGTATTCGCCCTCGATCTTCGTGCCTCGCTCCATCAGCACTACCTTTCCATCCATTGACCTCACTGGATAGTCGGTCAAACAACTGACAAAGCCAGGCTGATCGGTTTGGATCGCACCGTCCAGGACGCAACTAATGCTTGTATTTTTTGCTAGCATCAAGTGCTGATTGGAGATGTAAGAGGCCGATGTTCCCGGTGTTGATGTCCCAACGAGCATAGCTTGCAGTGCTGTGCCTGCGGCCTGCGGTCCACCTGGTAGGCCAAGCGCTCCTGTAGATGCCGGCGCATTGCCATTGGCTGGCGTCACAGGTTTTACTTGGGGATTGTCCGATGCAATGGATTCAGACTTTCCTATTGACTCAAAACCGCCACCTAACTTACGCGCCTGCGCTGCCTTCAATTCTGTGTCTTCAGCTTGGGGAGGGTTGGCCTGCCCTGCGGTTTGAGTGCCGGTAGCTGGCGCCGCTTGCCCCCCGACATTTGAACCGATGAGGCCAGGTGGAAAAGGCTTGTCTCCGCCGGATTGAGGGAACGGTTCGCCAGTTGGCGCCGGCGCCGCTGACGCAGAATTCAGATCTAAGGGAACGTTTAATTTAGGCGGTGCGGTGGGAGCTGCAGTGTCTGCCGCATTAGCTGCTGCAGATTTTTTTTCAGCTTTGTCTCCGCCCTTCAAATTTGGAAGGACATACTTATACCCGATCGCGCCGAGTATGAGTCCTGCACCAACAATAGAGACCGTTAATCCGATAAGTCGCTGACCTGGTGTTGCGCCGATTGCTGCGACTTCCTGCAATGTGCTGCGCTCTGTGTCAGGCGGGGTTACTTGTTTTGGTTTTAAAAACATTTAATTTGCCTTTATTTCACGCACGACTTCATCAGATACGGTATTGGTTTGTCTGTTGCTGCCCCGCGAATTGTAATTGCCATTGATGAGACAGGCGACGGCTGATCCGCGCCGGAGAATCAATTTTCGAGCTACCCGATGGATAATCATCATGTCGTTTTCAATATGAAAATCTATCCTGGCCTCGCTGCCGTCTGCTTCCTTAGCAAATACTTCAGGCATTGGGTTGTTCGGCGCAAAAGTAAGGGCTGTAATCTCGCCGTTGTCGTAGGCAGATGTGGGAGTTAATTCATCTGGGCCGATAACGCCGTAATCTCCATTTAATGCTCTTGGTGCGTTGGCATCGGCAGGCTTGCTATCATTTTGGGCGTCTTGTTTCGTGCTTACTCGCAACTTTGGTTGCGCACTATGCGCATTCCCCAACCGATCCTCGATAGATAGCTTTTCCTGGGCCTCGCGCTGTGCCGCCAACAATTCCGGGCTAATTGAAACTGCCGTCGCTGGTGGCGCTTCATAGGGGTAGTGAAAACTAAGGTGGTAAGCTACCGGGTCTTTTTTCTTCGCCATCGCCAGGTCGAACCAATATTTACGCTTGCTGGTTATTACGCGCAAATTTGTATCCGCAAATGTGGCCTTTGGCTTAAGGTAAATTGTGTTGCCGACTGTTTTGACGGTCCAGGCTTCACGATCTCCCATTGCGAATTCGATCTTGTCTTCGGCGGGACTGAATTCTATTTCCATCAGTCTCCCAACTCTGGCCTTGACCTTAATGATGTCCGGCGTGTACTCAATAGTTTGAAAGCGCGTATCGATTGCCGAACTCTGCGGTTCTACTTCCGCGTGTACGGAACCTACGCATGCGATACATGCAGCGAATGCTAGAGCGCGCAGTTTCATTATTGCCCCCTGCCTGTTGCGGGCGCAGGTGCGGGCGCCGGTGTTGCGAACAGTGGCGCTGGTGCTGGCTGCTGCTGCAATGCAATCGGATGCTCCTCTGTTTCTTTGTCGCGTCGGTAGTTCAGTTTTGTGAATCCGTATGGATTCACAACAATGCCCTCGACTGTTTTTGGTATGTTCGCCGGATCGTAAGTAAACGTGATTGTAGATATGAAGCGCTGCGTTGTTGCTCCCGTAGATCCGATCCGTTTAATTTTGTCGTAACGAACTTGAGCAGCGCGAAATTTCTCTGGTGTGTCAGACGGCAAAAAAGACACAGCCATATTTTCGAGTTTGATTTGATCAGATGCCTTCATGGTTGCGGATAGAGCATTCGGATTCAAATCGACGCGAAATTCCTTATCTACCTCTCCGCGTCCATCCGGCGCCGTCATGTACCAAACCGTTTGATAGTTTGATTCTGCTTCGCCGCGAGTAAAACCTTCCCTGGCTTGAACAAATCTACCGAGATCCGCGGTCATGCGCAGTTCATTGCTTGAATCAGTCATGTCGATTTTCTGGCGACCGACTGTTACATCTGTCTTCCCGGTGAGGCGATCTACCATCACCGTAATAGGAATGAGTTCTTTGAGTTCTGACTGCGTAATAATTGCAATGACTGCGGCACCTAAAAGCGAGGCCAAAACTACGACCAGGCGGGTTTTAAATTTATTTGACTTCTCTTGTTTCGCTATGATCGATTCATCCCAATCAACTCGCTCGGCAAAAAATTTAACCAATTGCGTATTTTCCGACATCACGCTACTCCCTTTTCGCAAGTTACAGCCGACACAGAGATTGATTCAGGGTTGATCTTGCGGGCTGTGCCGGAGCATTCCGGCGGGGCTTTGATCGAGCTGCAGCCAGTCAATAGAACGGCAAAAATCATTGCAAAAAATTTTATGTTCATAGTCTTAATCATTGAATTAGCCCCCGCCTTTAAGGGATTTGAAGAGATTGACGGCCCCGGAACCAAACGATCCACCGCTACCGCCTGTCATGCTGGATACAAGGGTTCGCATTTCAAGCGCGACAAAAAACATGGGCAGAAACACCATGACCATTTGTATAGAAATTGATAGGATATTTAAAACTGGTTGCGCACTTACTGCGGTCGTGGTGGCGACCTCGCCGCTCATGTATGACTTGAGAAGTGCAAGAATGTTGTTACCCAACGCCTGCTGAGCGCCTGTTGAAGCAGCAACAGCATCTGAAAGCTTCCCCATAAACTTATTGGCTATCGTGATGAATAAAACCATAACCATCGTGGACATCACGGTGAGAAAGACAAAATACAGAACTGTGTTAAACCAGGAGAAAAAATATCCTTTGGTTTGCTGCCAAAGAAGCATGACAACAAAAAATGGACCGACTGCAAGAACCATCGCTAAGCCGATTTTTGCGTAGATCATGTTGAAGACGCAGGAAATTTCCAATAGCGATCCGGCTATCGAAACAAAGCCAATACATACCAAAAGAATGAATCCACCGCCTATATTCAAACCGGCGAATGCAGACACCATCGCCTGAGCCAACCCCATAATCATTTGATCGAGGGAATCGCTAAGTGTGTCTAGCGCGGCGGTAGATGTTGGTGCGCCGCTAACCGCCGTTGCCAGTTCGTTAGGTAATGCGAATAACGGCCCGGACACCCATGATGAATACATCGTCCCTGTGGCGGTAAGAATGAGCAATAGCCCGATTCCCTTTACCATCCAGTCCTTCATTGGTGAATTGGTTTTCCCCTCTATCACCATCACTGCATAGACCAACAGCGTAATGCCAAACATTGTCCAACCTATCGGCAATACATAAGCACTCATGCCGGCCGCAGCGCTTCCAAAGCTCGATGCAATCCCGGCGTCGATGTTGGCTGTTAAATCAGTAAATAGAGAGGCCATAATTTTCCCGATATATTAGAAGCGGATCGTAGGTCTGCAGGCGCCAGCCTTCGTTCTCTGCAATTCGGAAATCTTGGTCATTGCCTTGTCCAACTCTGTGCAATTGGCTCCTTCATGGAAGTTTTGACCGAATTTTGTCTTCTCGGCGTTACAAGACTCCGTAAGTGCTTTGGAGATTGTGAAATCGCCGCCGCAGTATTTGGTCACCATTTCACCGGCGAGCATGACTGGCGTACCTGCGATAGCGGCCTTCTTTTCTTTGTCTTCTTTGCTTCCGCAAGCCGTCATCATCAAGGCGATGGCGAACAACACGGAGAGGCGAGTCAGTATTTTCATAATGATCTTTCAGTTAGAAACGGATCTGGCCGCCGGATTGCAGCATCCTTGAGGTATTGTCGCTAGCGTTCTGTTTTCGCATTTCTTCTTGGGCTTGTTTCAGTATTTGCACGTTCTGAAGTTTGATATTTTCGTTCGCAATTTTGACCTGTTCGACAGCAATTCTGGCCTGCAAATCTTGCAGCGATTTAGCATCTGGTGAACCCTTTATCGAATCAACAAAGGTCTGTAAATTTTGAATATTTTGCGCGGCTTGCTGGTATCCCTGTTCGCCCACATATTGGTTCATGGAGAGGTTTTGCCAGGTACGCTTGCAGTCGGCTTGCGCGATGGCTGTGGTAGTGGTCTGGGCGCAATTTTGCGCCTGGTAAAGTGCGGCGATGTTATTCAGATTTCCGCTAATTCCAGATAGCGAACCGGCTTGGCCGCTCTTTAGTGCGTTGTATGCTTGTTGGTAGTCTGGTGGCAGAACTTGTGAAAGCAGTTTGTCGTTCATCAACCCGCCGATGTCGCGCAGGCCGGACAGGCTTTGATATGTCTGTTGTGCCTGGCTGAGCTGAGCTTTTAGCTGGGTGATTTGCTCAGTATATTTGGCAATATTTGCTGCCTGATTCAAGGTTGCTGGTAAGTCAGTAGTTACGGTTACCGGAACCTGTGCGGAGACGGCACCACTCAAAACAAAAAAAACAACAGCGAATAATTTGCGGATCATCACAATCTCCTTTTGAAAAATTCAGGTAACCAAACTGCTGGATCATCGCCAAGCCGGGAAATTATTTCCCGCGCAATCGGCGTGTTATCGGCACTACCGGATAAAACAGCAAGCATGTTGTTCATGCCGGATAAATCGACTTTTAAAACAACAGACTCATTGCCCTGTTTCAGCAGAAACATGCCAGGCTCACTAAGCATGCCCCGCTCCACCAGATTGAATTCCCGCTCTGTTAAATTCAGCCCTGTCATGTACGATGTTCTGTCGGCAGTGGGGTTAGGAAAAATAAACCTAGTCGGGAATTGATTTTTTAATGTGTCCGCGATGGGGCCGGAAGCAGCGTCGGCGGCATTTTGCAACCCGAGTCCAATTACGCCTTCCAATTTCCGAATTGTTCGTGCCTTGTCGTCGATCATCTTGAGCAAAAACGGGTCTTTCAATGCTGTCGATGCTTCGTCAATGTCGATGGAATGCGGACTGCCGGCCGCGGACGTATTGATCTTGTGCATGATGTACATGAGAATCGGCGTTCTAGCATTATCGATCGCTAGAAATTTGGTCATATCAAATCCGAAATCATTTGCACTATTTAAATCAAATCGATCCTCTTTGCTATCCAGAACCCAACCATAGACAGCTCCTTCCACCCACCTGGAGAGAACGCTCTTTAAACATTTCGGCCCATCCTCTGGAAGCAGGTCGCGTATACGGGCCCAACGCCTGCCCTTCTTTAATTCATACACACTATCGACCGCTTTTTGGAGATGATTTTCATCCTGAACGGTCGGCGCATATGTTGGATCTTGGCTGGCGCACCATTGCGCGAGACCAATAAGGAATTGACGGTTTTCCGGTGTGTCGTCTAGGGAAAATGGATTGATGCCGGAAGGTTCACCTGGTTCAAATCGAAAGTACCTGCCGCCAAGTGCGTTGATGAAAAGTTCCTGGCCCCAATCCTTGTCAAAGGCAAAGCTCTTATATGGCTTTTGACCAGCCATTTCTACCTTCCTGGTCAGGGCGCGAATCAAAGTCTGAACGACAGTTTTTCCCGAACCATTCGGCCCGATGAGTTGATAGTTTCCGCTTTCCTTTCGTTGTTTTTTTTCTTTTTTTACTTGTTCCACACCGCCACTTGTGGCCGCTGCGTCTATCTCGTCTTCGTCGTCTTGTTCCTCTGTGTATTCAAGGTTCAGTCCTTGTTCTTTGAGGTTTTGCCGACTTACGTGATAGTTTAAAAAATATGGTGATGCGCTAGTCGTCTCCATCATGGCTAGTGGCATGCCCCATTGGCTGCCTTGCACGTTCCCGACCATAAAATTATGCATCGGGAAAAAACTTGTAAAGTTATCGGTGCCAATCGGCATTGCGCGCAGTCTGCCCATGCGGAAGTTCGCCGGCAACATGCTGAAATACTGCGCTATCAGCATCGATGATTTTTCTCGTACAACGCCCAAGCTCTTCGCTTCGAGAGCGGCAACAGCTTCGTTTACTCCGACGTTGACTTCTTTAATGTTGTCGCCATAGATGGCGAGGATGAATTCATGCTCACCCATCCCAAATTCGCCGTTTTGTAACTTTTGCTTGGCGCTTTTGAGTTCTTCCAACATCAACTCGTTATTGCTGGTACTGGCTACTTGTGATTCCTGAATTTTCAGAAATTTTTCGGCCTTATTCATCGGCAGAAAAGTAAGGGACTGGCTCAAGATAAACTCGCATGGCAATCTCAAAAGGCCGTGGAGTATCGACGCGTCGATTTTTTCAATCCCGTAGGGCGCTTTAATACCCAAGATTGCGACGAACCGCGAGCTGGCCGGCCCTTGTATCTCAACGATTTCATTGCCGAAGTGCAAATCGTTCCGCTGGATTGCGTATCGAACGGAATAATTGTTCAGGGCCACAGGGCCGCTTTCGCCACCGTTAAGTAGTCGGGAATAGAAGCGGCTGGTTTCAGACGTGATAGAGCCGTCAGGTTGGACATCTGTACTGAGCATCTTTGGGTGATATCGCCGCAAGCTGGTCATCATTTGCTGCGTGATCTTCTCCAATTCGGCAAGGCCAGCGTCACGCATGAGCTTTTGCTGATTTTCATTCTTGGAAAATTTCTTTGCGAATCGTTCTGCGTCGCCTGGCGCCGGTCGATATACGGGAGAGATAAATATCTCATTCGTGAAAAAATCTTTTCCTTCCAGCCGCTTCGCGTACTGCTTATTAAGCTCTGTCGAGAAATAATTGTCGTACTTGATTCCCGATAAATCGTAGTGGATTTTGCGGCGAATCAGGTGCGTCCATAGTGCCACTTTGGTATTCTTCGCACCGATACCATTGATGCTAGAGAACCATTGTCGAGTGAGGCCGTTGATGTCTTCATTGGCCATTGTTTCAAATGGAACGCCGGCCAACTGGATTGTGCGCGTTAGATCGCCGTCGACGGTCCCACACGTAAATTCGTCGTAAGGATTTGTGTACGGGATGTAGTCCGTCGCGGTCTTTTGTTTTACGTTATTGGAAATCGGCATAGTCCTTCTTCCCGGCTTTAATTGGGCTTGCGGTAAACGTGATGACGTCTTTCCCGTAAATGCCCTTGTTGATTACACCAAACTTGAACTTCCACCATGCTTTCAGTGAAGTGAGCCAATGGGGGTCATCGCCGGTCTTGATGACGAAATACAAGTGCACAGGTAAAAAAATTGCGGCCCAAAATTCCAGGGCTCGAAACAACAGGAGAGCGACCATTGCTTCGACCAGGAAGAAGTTAAGCGGCACGAACGCGAAAATAGCGGGGCGTTGCCCCGCCCTAACCACCGTGCTTTTGTCTAGTTCTTCCATTTAGACGCCGGAAATGCCGCCGCCGGTTTGCACGGCCCCTTTGACAAACTGGATGATGCCAACGACGCCAAAGGCAAGGCCAGTGCCGATAATGGCGCTCATAAATGCTTTTTTCGGGTCTTGCATACCCATCAGGTTCCCGAATTTCCAGTTGATAGCGGCTCCCAATACTGCGATGCCGCCCAACACGCCGACCAGGCCGTAAATCGTGTTGAAAATTGTCTCGCCGGTTTGACGCAAGCTTTGTGCCTCGGCCGGATTGGCCACCAGCAGCAACCCGTATCCAACAACAACGGCCGTCGCATACGCTTTGGAAAAACGTTCACTGTTGATTTTTGCGCCCAATTTTTTCACTGCATTCATGATTTTTCCTTCAAGTTAAGGGTGATTTTTTCAAAATGATGCCCAAATGCTTCATCTGCTACAGTCAATGCGTAATCCAAACTCTTCCAGGTTCGCGGTTCCTCCGAGGGGTAATGTTTAGTGATCTTGTGTTTGATGCCTCCTATCGAAAAATGAATTTCCCATGCTGCTGTCTTCTTGTTGCGAACAAAGCTCACTTCATCGACCAATTGCTGCAACGGGACAATGTCTTTTATCCTCATTAGAGTTCTCATTTGTGTGCGAAACGGGACGCTAACACAACCGCCGCCTTATCCTAGTGCACACTTGCAAAGTATAATACTTTGCAAGTGTAAAAGTCAATTATGCAATTGGATAATTTAAAAATACAACAATGATGGCAGTTGGATTGCGCCGCTTTATTTGTCGAAAAGCTCCAGGCTTTCGCCCTCCTCTTCTGTAGTAGATCCAGGCCTATTTGTTTCAACGTGAACTGCTTTTGACATGATGGGTTGTGCTGGCGCTGCAGCTCCTCGGAGAACAGCGGGCAACGGTGGTAAAGGAGGTAGAGCGCGTGTTGGCTGTTGCGATGTAACGCGCCCCAGAATCTCGGTTGCATAGCCATTGCTGACTTTGGCGTGAATGTCGCCTGAGTTATAACCGCGCAATGCAGCAAAAACGGCGCCGTCCTGCTTGAATCCTGCTTTAAGGGCGTTTTGGTGAAAATCGATTAGAAC
>Ga0210409_10005888_pt1 | contig 12809 bp, 7 predicted proteins | sample IncBWH17MmetaG_FD_161649 | JGI IMG/M metagenome (GOLD analysis project Ga0210409, IMG submission 161649) | Forest soil microbial communities from Barre Woods Harvard Forest LTER site, Petersham, Massachusetts, United States - Inc-BW-H-17-M | ecosystem: Environmental > Terrestrial > Soil >...
TCTCGTCCTCATTAGTGGACGTGGCACCGAACGCCTCTGTCTTGCTCGACGTCTCCCAAAGCCTCGACACTCTCTTGGCCAAGATGCACAAGACAACCCGGTATGATATTAGGGCAGCGCAACGCAAGGGAATCATTGTCCGGCAAGGTTCGCAAGATGACTTGGGAATTTTGCAACGACTGTTACTTGCAACGGCGAACCGTCAGCAGTTCCGGACCCTTAACGAAAAGTATCTATCCCAAGTTTGGCGACTATTCTCGCTCGGCCAGCACATCAAGATGTTTGTGGCCGAATTTGACGATCAGCCCGTTTCGGCTGCCGTGGTGATGGCATTTGGCGATACAGCGACTTACTGGAAGGGGGGATGGTCCGGGCAGCATGGCAACCGTTACCCTAATGAAGCGGTGCAGTGGACCGCAATTCAGTGGGCCAAGAATCAAGGTTACCGCTACTACGATTTCGGCGGAATCCCGCGCCCTCTTGCCAACGCCGTCTTGGCTGGCGAATCCGTCCGGACCCAGGGGAACTACAGCGTTGGTTTTTACAAGTTAGGCTTTGGCGGTCAAGTTGAATTGTTTCCTCAGGCTCTCGCTTACGTTTACAGTCCCGTGCTTCACCGAATCTGGTCTGCGGTTTCCAAATCGGCATTGAGATGGCCGCGCGCAAGAAACATCCTTAATAAAGTCCGCTAGGCTTGAGGCAGGCCCCGCCGCTTAAGCGGTCTGACCGTTTCTGTATGACACGCCATTCTGGCGCTCCACTTTTGCCACGCCGTCGGCGCTGCACTCCAAAATAACGCCTACCAAACGAACGCCTTTCAGACACGAACGCTAATCTTCCTCGGGCAGAACAACAGTCAGAAGAGATTCCAGGCCGGACTTGTAGGGAAACTGGAAGGTTCACTAGGTCCGGTCAGCGCGACGTGGCCGATACCACAGGGTCCGGAACGAGGCCGACGTCAGTGCAAGACCAAGGTGTTGATGCGCTTGGGCACTTCTCCCGCCGGAATGACTGCTATGGATTTGAGGGTCTTGGTATCTATCGCCGAAACTGAGCGGGCAGCGGAATTGGAAACGTAGACCGTGCGACTATCGGGTGTGAATGTGATCCACTCCGGAACCGCTCCGGTGGGTTCACGACCGAACGAATGGACAAGCGGCAGGACGGAGTAGCCGACTAACTTGAGATCGGGTAGTGAGTACTCAAAGACGGCGTTCGCAAACGTGCTGTTAACCCACAGGGATTTGCCGTCTGGTGAGACGCCTATACCGTGCGATGGAGTCCCGGTGCGTTCCTCGACGATACCAAACCCGCTGGGTTGGTTGGGCAAGGCGATGCGAGCCACTTCGGCGCGCTTGGTGAAGTCCACAACGGCAAATCCGTGAAAGCCTGAGAGCTGAACAAAAATCCGGCGAGTTGCACCATCGGAATTCGTTTCAAACGCCATCGGACGAACGCCGCGGTCGAATTTGAGCTCCCATGCGAGTTGGTCTGTCGCCAAGTCAATGACTGTTGCCGACTTGGACTCGATCGAACCAACGACAGCGTACTTGCCATCCGGGGTGACGTAGATGTTGTGCACGCTGCGATTCACGGGAATGGTCTTCACCCGGCTCAGCGAATCTGTGTCAATGACATCAACCGCACCGGGCAGGGTACGGATACCAACCAAGACACGGCGGCCGTCCTTGGTGATGGTGATGTTGTTTGGCCGGGCGCTGAGCTCAATTTTGTTTATGATTTGTCCGCTCGCGCGATCCACCACGTCGAGCACGCTTTCAGATTCGTTGCTTACATAGACTCGTGTGCCGTCGGGCGAAAAGTTGATTCCATGAGGCAGTTCGATGCCTCGGATGACCTGCACGACTTTGTTAGTTGCGGCCTCGACAACATCGATCGTGTCCGCTGCGCTGTTCGTAACATAGATTAGGGAAACCGCCGACGCTGCCGTCTGGGAGGCCGCCCGGAGGCTGCGCACCCAATCGGCCAGGACGAGCCAATCAGGATCGTTCTGCGACGAAAACTGCCAGCCACCGGAGTGGAATGGATCACCGCCAGCGCTCGGCGCAAGAGGATGGAGCAATAGAGGACTGGAACCTGGCTCACCTGGGACCACTAGTTGCAGCACGCTTTGAAAGTTTTGGCGGGCTTGTTCTTCGGTCCAATCTACTGCCCCGGGCGATAATTTTTGAAGATGGAAAATTCTGTTTGATTCCGAGTGACAGCCATAGCAGCGAGCATGGCCGGGCCGCTCTTTTAAGAAAACGGGCTGAGCGGCGGACTTGAAGGATTGAAAATTCAGAGCCTGCTGTGCTGATGTGGACTTTCCTTGATCTGCAGAAGGCGTAGCAGCCGGACGTCGCGGTGCCGCCGGTTCTTGCGCCGTTCCGTAGTCACTGATAACGAGGACTGCGACCGCCAGAAACAGCTTCGCTGTGGTTTCCGTCCGCCCTCGCACAGTTCCGACGCTCCTTGGAATGTTCGCGTCTTCAGCGCCGCTTCATCTTGGTTAGAAGACTATTTTGATCGCGAATTGAATCTGCCGCTCTGGGACGGTCGTACGCACCAATACGCCCGCAGTGCCACCCGGATTGCTGGGCGATGGCGCCAGGGATGTTCCTGTGACATCAAAGATGTCGGTATTGCCGTCCCCGGGTCCTGGAGGAGCAAAGTTGGGATGATTGAGAATATTAAACATTTCGAGGCGGAACTGGACGTTGAAGTTCTCCGAGATTCTACGGATGTGATTATTCTTGAAGACGGAGAAATCCAAGGCCGTGACGCCGGGGCCGGTCAGAATGTTGCGGCCGGCATTGCCGCGAAGATTGAAGCATTGTGGAAAAGGAGCATTGAAAGGTGGCGGCTGAGGCTGTCCTGCCGGAGCAGACGGCGGCTGCGAATTGGGTGGTTGGAGATCGCAGTTCTGGTTCCAGAAGTTCATGTCTGGGGCGGTGGGAACGACAAAGCAGTTAGTCTTGACGTAGTTGCCGGGGTTACCGGGATTGGTGAGCGTCGCGCATCCGGGACCGCCGAGGCGGTTGGGGAAGGCGAAGTCGTCGCTGCTCAGCGTGTTGGCAGGGTCGCTACCGGTACCCCACGTCGGCGTGAAGGGCACGCCGTCACTGACGGTGAAGATGGTGCCGAGCTCCCAACCATCGGTGAGCCAGCGGGCGGGGCCGGAGAAGGATTTGGCGGTGGGAATGTCCCAGGTGCCGTTGATGACCAGCGTGCGGTTGACGTTGAAATCGGAGGGCCCGCGAGTCAATCGCATGTTGAACCAGTTGAGACTGGAGATGGAATTGCCGAAAGCGTCGCCTGCAACAGTGGCGGAACTAGTGTCGATGCTCCGCCCCCAGGTAAATGTGCCTTGCATCTGGAAGCCATGGCTCATGCGCTTGGCCAATTGCGTTTCAAGGGCATTAAAGTAGGAGCGGCCTTGATAAAACATTCCGCGGATGGAACCGAAGTTGGGGTTGATAGTATTCGGAGGATTTCCGGCATTGGGTCCGCTAACGAGGTTCCCGTTGATGTCCACTTGGGGCCACAGATATCCCGCGGAAGTTGGTTGGGGAATAACCAAGTCGGCTTCGTCGACACGGAAGGGCTGATGGATCCCGCGTGAACCCACGTAGGCCACCATTGCCGCAAGGTTGGAGCTGAGTTGATACTGGACGTTGAGATTCCATTGCATGACGTAATTGCGGTGCGGAGCGGATTCGATGTAGGTGCTGCGTGTCTTGTTCCCAGCAATGTCGGCGGCCGGCACCAAAGGAAAGGTGAGAGGGACAGGATTGCTGGGGTCACTGACCTTTAGGCTGGTGTATTGGAAAAACGGAAAGGCTTGCGTTTCCAAAAGGATGAACTGATACGGAAGCGGAAGAACGTCGAACAAACCCGCGCCACCGCGGACGGCCATGCGGCCGTTGCGCAATGGATCCCAAGCGAAACCAACGCGTGGCTCAAAATTATGCAGTGTAGGATTTGAGGAAAATAGCGAGCCGCTGCCTGAGCAGGCTCCGGCAACGACCGTGCCACAGACGGGCAGCGGATCCATGAGATTGCGGAGATTGACGAGTTTGCCGTTGGTTTCTGTAGGCACGGTGGTCATTTCATAGCGCAGGCCGAGGTTCAGCGTAAGGTTGGACTTCGCGCGCCAGTCGTCCTGCAGATAGCCGCCGAAAATGTTCTGCCGAAAGTTGCGCGGAGTAAGTGTGCTGGCGACTCCGCCCTGGAATTTGGTCGGGCTATTAGTTAGAAAGGAAGTTAAATCGCTGAAGAACCAGATTCCGTTGGGGTCGGTGAGCGCAGTCGCTTGCATCAGCATGCGCTCGAAGGCGAAGCCAAATTTGATGGTGTGAGTGCCATGGTTGAAGAAAGCGTCGTCATAGCCCTGGAAGGAATTCCAACGATAGAGGTAGGTGGGCAGGCCGCCCACGCCCCCGGACAGGGGAGAAAGCCCGGTTACGTTGACAACGGCCGCGTTTCGGCCAGCGAAAGCGGCCAGGTTCGTATCTGCCGCGGCCGGGTTAATGGCGTTTACGCTGGCGTCGTTGTCCACACGCTCGTGGTTATAGCCGAAACGAACCGCGTTCACGAGCGTAGGTGTGAAACTGTGGGTTTCCTCGACGGCGACGATTTGCCGCGAAGAGAGAGTGCTGAGTCCCACGTTGCCGAATGAGTCGGGCGAACTGTAAGGCGTCTTGTCAAAGAGATAGGTGCCAAACAAGCTGTCCTTGTCGGAGAACTTGTGGTCGATACGGGTGGTCACAAAATTTTCGTTAATGACCTGCTTGCCATTAAAAATAAACTGACAAACGTCTGCGCCGGTGCAGTTCGGCACCGGATAGAGCCTCAGATAACTCTGGACTGCGGGATCCACAGAGATGGGCCCGGACTGCAGATTCCCGCTGCGGGCTGCCGCCGAGGGTACAAAGTCAACATTGGCAATGCCCTTGGATTGGCGGATGCCTTCGTAATCAGCAAAGAAAAAAGTGTGATTCTTGATGATCGGTCCGCCAATCGCGCCGCCGAACTGATTGCGCTTGAAGGGGGCCTTGGGTTGGTCGGCAGCCTCAAAGAAATTCTTTGCGTCGAGTGCGCTATTCCTCAGGAATTCGTAAGCACTCCCATGAAACGCATTCGTGCCCGAACGGGTTACAGCGTTGACCACACCACCGGAGGTCTTGCCGTACTCAGCCGAATAGTTGCTGGTCAGAACCGAAAATTCTTGAATCGCATCGACTCCGAGATTTCCTCCGAGCACACTGCCCGGCGCTCCGTTGGCATAATCATTGAGGCTGACACCGTCAAGGCGATAGTTATTCTGCTGCGGGCGAGCACCGGAAATGGTCAGTTGTTGTCCAAAACCGCGATTGCCGCGATCGGACCCGGTAGCGAAACTCGGCTGCGTCTGAATTGTATCAACGCCAGGCTGCAAGGCGGCCAGGTCGGTCCAACTGCGACCGTTCAACGGTAGCTCGCGAACGGTAGTGGCATTCACGGTAGCGCTGATTTCCGAAGACGTGACCTGGATGGCGGGAGCGTCGGTAGTTACCTGGACCGTGTGCGTTACCGTTCCCACGTGCAACGTCAAATCAAACGTCTGCTGTGCGCCGACATTCATGGTAATCCCGGTTTTTAGTTCCGTATTAAAACCGATCGCAGTTATCTTGACCTGATATTCTCCCGGCAGCAGGTTCACGGCAGTATAGAAGCCATCGGTGTTAGTGGTGACGGTCCGCTCAACGCCCGTAGCGACGTTCGTAATCGCGATCTGTGCTTGAGGGATCGCTCTACCGGTAGGATCGGAGATGGTGCCAGAAAGAGTCCCTCCGGCGACCTGCGCCTGCAGGACAGCCGGAAAAAGGATTGTCACTATCACAAAAATTGCTGCTATGTGAGCAAACCAAGGCATTCTAGAGAATCTTCGATCGGACACAGGATTACCTCCACACGTTGAGGCGCAGCGTAGAGCAGATAGCGGGACTATACCTTAATGCAGAATTAATTTCCGTTTAGGTGTGATCTCTGACGCGGATTGATAACGTTGAGTCGTTGCTAAAACTACCGTAAACGTTGAACCGGCGCCCGGCGTGCTCTCGCATTCGATAGAGCCACCTTGGGCGCGCACTATCGCTTGCGCGATGGCTAACCCGAGGCCGCCGCTCTGCGCGTCGCCGCTACTGGGTGAGGCGGCGCGATAGAACCTTTCAAAGATGAATGGCAAATGCTCACTCGAGATTCCCACGCCCTGATCCGCGAAAGCCGCACGAATTTCGCCCTCGCGAGTTTGTAGATTCACTTGCACGTTTGCGCCACAGGAAGAATACTTGATGGCATTGTCGAGGAATATGAGGAAGAGCTGATGCAAGAAGGCTTCGTCTCCGAAGTACGGAATTTCCTGATTCAGGTCACGGACGATGCGAATATTCTTAGCGCGCGCGCGAAAGTCTACCAAGGCGCACGCCTCTTCCAGCGTTTCATTGATGTATAAAGGATCGCAGACAAGGTGCAGCTGTCCGGCATCGGCCATCGAAAGCGTAAACAAACCTTCTACAATTCGCGTCAGTTTTTTGAATTCATCGTCGAAGACACACAACGTTTCACGGTATTCCTCCGCGGTTCGCGGCTTGGAAAGCATCAATTCGGTTTCGCCGTGCAGAACGGAGAGGGGGGTGCGCAGTTCGTGAGACGCATCGGTTACGAATTGCCGCAATTGGCGAACTGCACGGTCCACGCTTTCCAATAAATGATTAAAAGTTTCCGCCAGTCGACCCAGTTCGTCGTGAGGAGAGGAAATAGGCAGAGGACGCCAGAATCCCTCGCGGTTCGTTACGCGGTCCGCCATGAGCGCAGCATGCTCCGTGAGAGCGGTGATAGGCGCCAGACTCCTGCCTACGTACACCGCGGAAATCAGTGCGGTGACCAGCAAACTCACTGGGAAAAGAAAAAGAGCTACCCTCCCGAAGCTGTCCAGCACTCTGTTTGTACCGAACGTGGGAATCGCGATGGCCAAGACCAGTGGCTTGGTTCCTTGCTGAAACGGTATCAGCGCTGTGCGTACGGACTCGCCGGTCGCAAGCGTTGCGATACCGAATCTTGTTTGAGAGACGGGAATGCCGATGCCCTTTAAGTCAATCGGGGCCTGCAAGTTTTTCGATCGCTGCAGCACATGGCCGGAGGAATCCAGCAACTCAAAAAATTGCCCGGCGATATCCATCCGGTTTATGTCCTGCGAGTTGGGTTCGGCAGCGAAGTCCGCGAGAATAGGACGCGCCGTCTCCTGGATTTGACGATTGAGCTGGCCCGAAACCTCGTGAGCTAAGAGCCCCCAGAAGGCTAAGTAGGAGGCGCCCAGGAGCACGCCAACGACAGTGCAGAAGAGCACCATCATGCGGAAGCGCAGGGAGCGGCCTTTGATCATTCGGGTAGTCCTAGCCGGTAACCCACTCCGCGCACCGTGTGAATCAGCTTCGCAGCGCGGTTTTCGTCAATCTTCTGACGCAAGCGATTGATATACACCTCCACCAAGTTCGTCTCGCTATCGAAGTGGCAGTCCCAAACATGCTCGATGATTTCACTCCGCGTGACCAATTCGGGAGCGTGAAGCAAGAACAATTCCAGCAGGGCAAATTCCTTTGTGGTCAGCGGGATTATCTCGGAGCCGCGCATTGCGCGTCGACGGTGGCGGTCCAGCGCGAGGTCCGCATAATGCAACTTGGCATTGGCACTGTGAAAACCGCGGCGCACCAGAGCACGCACGCGAGCCAGCAGTTCTGCCAAGGCAAAAGGCTTGGCCAAATAGTCATCGGCGCCAGCATCCAGTCCTGCAACGCGTTGCTCGACTAAGCCTCGCGCGGTGAGCATCAGCACCGGAGCCTCGATGCCTTGCTGCCGAAGTTCACGGCAGACCTCAAGGCCACTCATACTGGGCAGCCGAACGTCTAGAAGAATAGCGTCATACGTGACATCTGTGGCCTGTTCAAGACCCTTCTCACCAGTTTCAGCGACGTCAACAGCGTAGGAATTTTCGCGCAGGGCTCGTGCGATGAAGCTAGCGACCTTCCGTTCGTCTTCGATTAAAAGAATCCGCATGGCGAATAACTCACATCATTACACGGGCGGCCCATATGAGGGCCCCTGGCGTGGAGAGCATCGAAAATCCTACTTCAAATCATTGCGAATGATCTGCCCGCCCTTCATGACAAATTTTACGCGCTCGAGCTCCGAGATGTCACCCAGTGGATTTCCTGCAACCGCGATGATGTCCGCGAACTTCCCCTTGTCAATCGAACCAACACGATCCTGCCATCCCATCATCTCTGCTGCGACGGTGGTCGCGGTTTGAATGGCCTGCGCGGGCGACATACCGTATTTGACAAGGAAGGCGAATTCTCGCGCCTGCACCCCATGAGGAAAGGGTCCGGCGCCGCTTCCGAAAGAAATTTTGACTCCTCGTGAGATCGCCAATCGTCCGCTCTTTTCCCGCAACGCCGCAAGGCTGTACTTGCCGCCCGTGGCTTTGGCGTCCCGGATGGTGTAATCGGAAAGCGAATAGTGATAGGCGGTTAGCTCCAGGTAGATGCCCCTCTTTTTCATTTGATCTGCTGTGGCTTCGTCCAGCTCAATGGCGTGCTCGATGGTATCGACTCCGGCCTCGATGCAGTTGCGTAAGCCCTCACCGCCGAACGCGTGGCATGCGGTTTTTTTCTTATGACGATGAGCTTCGTCAACAATAGCGTCGACCTCCTCCTTAGTGAAGGTCGGATCATTCCAGAACTCGCCGCTGGACTCGAATTCGTAATCAGCCGTGGAGTGGAACTTAATCCAGTCCGCGCCGTAGTGAATCTGCTCGCGGACAGCTTGGCGCGCTGCCCAGGGGCCATCTACCGTCTGGTAGTTTCTGGGCAGGTTCACCTCGGGGGAACCCAGGATTCCTTCACCCGTGGCGACCAGACCCATCGTTGAGACTTGCATGCGGGGTCCCTGAAAGAATCCGCGGTTGATGGCTCTCTTGATGTCCACATCGGCGTAGCCGCCTCCGTGGCTCATCAAATCGCGCAGGGTCGTGAATCCCGCCCGCAGATCCTTCTGTGCGTTGGCAAGCGCAAGGAGCGTCCGGTATTCACGCGTGTCGTTGATCGGGCTGGCGAACGGAGGTCCGCCGGGTTTGATGTCGTCGAGTCCATATCCGAAGACGTGAGTGTGTCCGTCGATCAATCCCGGCAGCACCGTGTCTTGGCTGAGATCAATCACTTGTGCTCCGGCCGGAATCTGCACGCGATCAGCGGAGCCAACCGCAGCGATTTTGTCGTCCTCGACTAGAATCACCTGATTTTCCGCGATTTTGCCGGACTTGCTATCGAACAGGCGACCGGCGCGAATCGCTGTGAGCTGAGGAGCCTGTGCATGTGTCGATATCGCCACACACCACACGAGTGCACAAGCCACGAACCGGACCCCAAGAATCTTCAAGCAGACCTCCAGTAAGTGATGACCCAAGCGTTTATTTCACGCGGACGACGCGAACAGAGCCGCCTATAAAACGTCAAACACCAGAATTTTCGCGGGGTCTGTTCCATGCTGCGGCACGGCCACGAAGTAGCGGTTCAGCTCCGGAACCAGGCGAGCCGTCCGGGCTAAAGGTCCCGTGGGAACCTGTGCAAGCCGTTTATATTGATCCAGGCCGGACTGCTCGTAAATGTCCACATCGCCGTCGCAAGCGGCGTAAATGCGCTTGCTCGCGGAATCATAAATGATATCGTCAACGCCTTTTGCAATCGGTAAGGCCATGATTTCTTTTCCGCTTTGCGTATCCAGAACAGCGATTTGCCCGCTGCGGCAAGCAATGAACAAGCGATGATTGGCTTCGTCAAAGGCCATGGCTACATTGGTCTTGCACTTTGTGACCGGCCAACTCGCAACGATGGCGCGCTTTTCGCGATCCACGACGTCCACCTGATTTTTGGCTTTGTTGTTGACGTAGATTTTCGGAGTCGAGCTTTCCAGCGACATGGCCTCGAGAGTGTCTCCATCGATCTTGATATCGGCGAGCTTCTTGCCCGCAGTGGTATCAACGACGCTGAGCATGGAATAGGTCTGATGCACGTCGCCGCCCCCATTGTCGATGTACAGATAATTCGTTTTGGGATCATAGCCGATCGAATCCGCGTCTTCCAAAAGTTTCACGCTGGAGAGTAAAGCGTAGTTCTTGCCGTCGAAAATCTTTAGGTCGCCAGCATCTCCATCCGTGATGTATATGCGATTCAGATCTTCGCGATACAGCACTGCGTGCGGTTTCCCGATTCCAGTAATGGTATGAATCGGTTTCCCTGTTTTTAGGTCAAAAACCAGCACTGCTTTATACCCTTCGGGAGTCGCGAAGAGGCGATTGCCTTTGAGATCTACTCCAAAATGATCAAAGTTACCCTTGATATTCGATGGCAGAGTTAGAGTCTGTGCAAGTTTGAGCGCCGAAGCCTCCTGGCCTCTCGCAGGAATCAAGAATAGAACGAGAAAAGCCGCCAGCATGGAAAAACCTTTCTTCATTTGCTCTCCTGAGCGTTGATCGAGCCGAGTTGCGAGATCGCCCGGCAGAGCATAATTCATCAAACGCCCGGTTAGCTTAAACGAAGATTAATTTCTGTTTAGTTCGGTAACTCCGAGCCCTGGGTTGAAGTAGATTTGGCAAAACGGTACGGGAACCGCAGGTATCCTTGGATCTGTCAAACTAGGACTGAAGGAAACATACCGAGGAACCTGCTCTGGTGTGAAGCCTGAGAGGAGCACGAGTGATGAACTCAACGCGAGCCGCGATCGTGGTGCTAATAATTTTGCTCGGGAGTTTCGCCCAAGCCAAGGATAGTCCGCAGCCGCTGAAGCTTGTGGAAACAATTCCGCTCCCCGGCCTCAAAGACGGTGACTTTGATCATTTCGCTCTCGATCTGGAAGGGCATCGTCTTTTCCTCACCGGAGAGGAGAATGACAAAGTCCTCGTTTTCGACACCACCACGAATAAGCTCATACACACCATCCAGGAATCGAAAGCACCGCACGCCATTCTTTACCGTGGCGATCTCAAGAAGCTCTTTGTCGTCGAGGGCGATGCATCGGCCGTCAAGGTCTATGACGGCGAGAACTACAAGCCAATAGATGAGATTAAGGTTTCTATCGACGCGGATTCCATTGCCTATGACGCCGCTACACACTACTTGTATGTGGTGAACGGCGGCAGGGAAGCGCATACGCCCTATTCATTAATCAGCGTCATTGATACGAACACCTCGAAGAAAATGCGCGACATCAAGATCGACTCGAATCACGTCGAAGCGATCGTGCTGGAAAAATCCGGGCCGCGCATGTTCATGAACATTACTGGCAAGAACGCAGTTGGGGTAATGGACCGCAACAAGTCCGCGCTCGAGGCCACCTGGCCTCTGCCGCCCGGCGACAAACTAAACGTTGCTATGGCGTTGGACGAGGCCGATCATCGCCTTTTCGTGGTCACCAGAAATCCCGGCAAGCTAATCGTCCTGAATTCAGACACCGGTAAGGTTGTAACCACTGTTCCCGCGGTGGGCATGGTCGACGACATGGCCTACGATGCCAAGCAAAAGCGCATTTACGTTGCGGGCGACCAATTCGTCGATGTCTTCTACCAAAAAGACGCGGACCAATATGAACGTTTGGGCAGAATCCCCGGCAGCTTCCGTGCCAAGACGGGCATTCTAGTGCCCGAGTTGAACCGCTACTATCTGGCTGTGCCCCATCACGAGAATCACGAAGCCGAAGTCCGAGTTTACGACGTGCAGCCCTGATAACATCGATCGTGGCTCTAATCCGATGCCGGTCGATCATCAAGCGTGTCGGTGAATAAATGTTAAGGCGGGACTTCGGCAAAGCCTCTCTGGGCATGATGGCTTCGACAGCGCTATCTCCGTCTCCAACGAGAGCGGAATCCTCCGGCAGTGACTTCCCCAAGACTCCTGGATTGACCGCCTACGTCGGCAGATTCGTTACGACAACGACCTACGAACAGATTCCCGAAGAAGTAATCGACCTGGGCAAGAAATCAATTCTCGACGGTCTGGGATTGGCTCTGGCCGGCTCGCGCGCGGAAACCGGGTCAATTTCGCGGAAATATGTTCAGCAAATGGGCGTGGGCAACGGAAGAGCGACCATCATCGGTTCGGCACAAAAAACATCTCCGCCTCTCGCTGCGCTGGTGAACGGCATTTCCATCCACGCCGACGATTTCGATGACACCCAGCTTGCCGCGGCAAAGGACAGAGTCTACGGTCTGCTCATGCATCCCACCGTTCCCGTGCTGCCCGCGATTTTCGCTCTAGCGGAGCAACGCACAGTTAGCGGAAAAGAATGGCTGCTTGCCTATCACGTTGGCGCTGAAGTGGAATGCAAAATCGCCGAAGCCATTGCGCCGCGTCACTATCAAGATGGATTTCACACTACCGGCACGTGTGGGCCGTTTGGTTCCGCCGCGGCTTGCGCCAAGCTGCTGAAATTCGATCTACCAAAAACGCTGAACGCCTTTGGCTTGGCTGCCAGCCAATCTGGAGGGTTGCGCGAAAATTTCGGAACAATGACTAAGCCCTTCCAGGCTGGCCACGCAGCCGAGAGCGGTCTGATTTCTGCCGAACTGGCCGGACTCGGGTGGACCGCAGCGGAGCAAATCCTCGAGGCAGATCGTGGCTTCTTCCACGCCGCCGGCGGTTCTTACGACCCATCCGCAATCATGGATCGCCTCGGCAAGCCGTGGATCTTTGCCTCACCCGGCGTTTCACTGAAACCTT
>Ga0210409_10005889_pt1 | contig 12809 bp, 7 predicted proteins | sample IncBWH17MmetaG_FD_161649 | JGI IMG/M metagenome (GOLD analysis project Ga0210409, IMG submission 161649) | Forest soil microbial communities from Barre Woods Harvard Forest LTER site, Petersham, Massachusetts, United States - Inc-BW-H-17-M | ecosystem: Environmental > Terrestrial > Soil >...
GACGCCGTTCGTTCTCGCCTCGTTGCGTGCAAAAACCCAGTGGAAGACAGCCCGCTCTTCCAGCTTCTTACGGATTGGCCAAGACCCGACATTACCCGTCTCAAGACCGATACGTTTCGCGAATCCATGGATTATTCGCAGAAATACAAAGCCCGGCTGGCGGCCGATCGAGATAAACGCCCGGAGCCTCTGTCTCAGATCGAGAGCGAGCTCGATATTCCAACAACCGACCCAGCCATCGTTATTGACCTGTTCCTGTCCCATCGAGCTGCTGAGAATTGGTCGGGAATGGTGGACCTGGTATCCAAAATGTCGTTTCTCCTGGCGCGCTCCGTACTCGTTCGGGAGCAAACCGGCTCTGCGCTGAATCGTCTTGCCAGGCGCAAAGAAGGGGAAGAAGTTCTCTTGAAACTGATCGAAGAGCGTGGACCCAGTAGCGAGACCAACGGCATTCTAGGTCGGGTTTATAAGGACTCGTGGAAAGACAACCGCAGGTCGGGAAATGCCACGGCCGCCATCAGATACCTTCGAAAGGCCATCTCCGCTTACGTGCAGGGGTTTGAAGCGGATTGGCGGGACGCATACCCGGACGTCAACACTCTCACCCTTATGGAAATTAACGAGCCACTCGATCCGCGGCAAGCGGAGTTACTCCCCGTCGTCCACTATTCGGTCAAGCGCCGACGAGCCACGAAGAGACCGGACTACTGGGATCACGCGGCGCTTCTCGAACTTGCCGTCCTCGACAAAGATCGTCCTCAGGCGGAGTCAGCCTTGGCCGACGCGATTCCGGCCATTCGAGAGTCTTGGGGGCCAAGAAGCACGGCGAACAACCTCGGCATGATTCGTGAAAAGCGCAGCGAAAGAGGAGGAGACGTCGACTGGATCTTGAAGATCGAAACTAGCCTCGAACAAGCCGCGAGAGCTAAAGATATTCATCCCCTGATCTCGGAGCCCCCCTTGGATCGACGTAATTTCATTTCCTCATTAGCCGCATTCACACTGACGGGATTGTGGCCACTAACGGCTGCCAAAGAGAAGAAAGCCCCAGGGCCTGTTCTTGTCGAAGCAGGGAGGCGCGTTGATCCTCCTGGTGCCACCGTTCATCGCTTCCCACCCCAAAACGTGGCAAATGTTCAGAAGAAAATCGAGGAGCTACTGCGGACTCAAATGCCCGCCGCAATTGTCAGTTCTGCTGCGTGTGGTGCAGACCTCTTGCTGCTTGAGGCCGCCAACAACCTGCACCTGCCATGTTATGTGTTGCTTCCTTCCGAACCTGAAGAGTTCCGCCAATCTTCCGTTACCGATCGTCCTGGCGGTTGGGGAAAGTTGTACACGCAGGCGCTTCACACTTCGAAAGTGGAGATCCTCAAACTGCCAAAAGGACAGCAGGGCTACCTCGAGACCAATATTAGGCTACTCGACCGTGCCCAAGCGCTCGCCGAGCAGGAGCACACTTCCGTCAACGCCTTGGTAGTGTGGAACCGGGAGTCCCGCGGACCGGACGATGTAACCGCTCATTTCCTGGAGCAGGCGAAGCTTCGCAAACTGATGATCTTCGAAATCTCGACGCTCGAGCCGCCAAACCATGAGACAAGCATCGGTAGGAATTATGAACAAAGATAACGCCGATACTTTCCATATATTTCAAGATCGGGAGGCACCGAATGTGCCACATTACTGGCCAATCGTGATGCCCGCACCACGATCAATTGTTTCCGAATCTATAGGTTGAAGGTGCGTGCGCGGATTGAACCAGTAATGTCGTTCGCTGCAGTCACAGGTCTGTCGTTCATGGGCGAAGACTCGAACCCGGCTACCGTCCTCTCCGGCTTGAGCTGGTTATCGGGTCCCGCCCTGTGCGCGCGAGCTGGTTCGGCTGCAAGCGACTGCGGCAGTGGTTGCCGCCACTACTGCTGACGGCGATCCCGCTGGCACTCACGTCCATTTCAATGCAGCTCGCGGCGGCAGCGTTCGCGATTTTGTCCGGATTCCGGCAAATTGCAGTACAAAAGGCGACGGGCGTGTCTGCGGTCGCCGAAATCTTCGTCGGTGTCCGCCATTCACTTATGTCGCGACTGATCAAATGCCCGGCGTGTGTGGTCATCGTGGCTGTTTTGCAAATGCTCCTGAGGTCGGTGTCGCAGGAGGAAGTTGAGATCGACGCTATCCCTATCACACCAAAGACGAACGTGTGGCTGGCGAATTGTTATTTCGCCAGCCTAGCCCTGTCCCTAGCCAAAATGCTATCCCGCGCCAATGCCTTTAGAACCAGCGACCACCAACTCAATCCGCGCTAACCCGAGGACGGAATGCAACAATGTTACATGCCCTGCGGCAGGCGAAATAACAATTCGCCGGCCACATGATCCGCTCAATGATCCAGGCTGGCTCGAATATTTGCTTTCCCTACAAAAGTCAATAAGTTCCGAAGTCGTCATACCTCGCGAAAGGCCGGCTGCAATAATCGCTCCAGTGCTGGTGCCAGCGATGTAGTCGAAATATTCGCACAGCTTCAACCCGGTTCGATCTGCGACGAGTTCTTCGATCTTTTTTTAGCATGCCTAATGCAATTAGGCCGCGGATCCCTCCGCCATCCAGAGCCAGCATTCGTGTGGACGATCTTGTTCGTAACGTCCGAGTAGAGATTTCCATCTTTCGAGATGAATGATCATGGAACCTCCAATTTACCTTCCAAGTTCGTCTCTTTCCGCATGTGTGCGAAACTCACTTCCGCGGGAGATCGGGAAATGATCTTAGCGCTAGAGTGTGACTACTGTGATGATTCGGAGAGCTACAATCAAATACAATTCGGCAACGCCAACAACCTACGACTGACGTTGAGCTCGAGGCTCCGGCCTCTATTTCGTGCGAACGCGATTATCCGGCCCAGCATGGCAAATCAATGGCCCCGACTCCGTATCCAATCTCAAAACCACGACCGCAGCTGCTCAAAACGAATATCTGTATTCGACTCTGACGATCTGGTCATACCAATCCGCAGAGGTGAGCGCTTTTCCATAGCCCACGTATAAAGAGCTGTGCCCCCCGAATCCCATTCGTGCTCCGATCTTGAGATTGACGATATTTATGCCGCTCGCGCTTGATGGAGTACCGGTACCGGTCTGCAATCCCCCCGTGACGTTCCACCCGACCAGTTCAATTACTGGCGCAAGTCGGAAACGCTCCCCGTTTATAAGTTTATAGCTTGGTCCTATGCCGTAGAAGAACAGGTTTCCTGCAAATCCCTGGGAAAAGCCCGTACCCCGTCCAGAGGATCCTCCGATCGGAAGCCAGCCCCCTAATTCGCCTTCAATCTCGAATCGTTCAGAAAGCTTTTGGTAGTACAGCAGTGCTGGCTCAACACTGTAGTGGTTTGTGCCCAATCCACTCCGGGAATCTCCGGAAGGGAAGTAGGACAGGAGCTGCGCGGTCAGGTAATGTCGCGAAGAGGCCAGCATTGCAAATTTCAATCCTGCCTGCACGTCACTAATTCCAGCACCATTGGGAAAGGCTGGCGCGGTGAATCCAGCAGCTACCCCCTGAGGTTGAATCCAGCGGAACGGGATTTCGACGAACGCAGAGAATCGTCGGTTGACGGCATACTCTCCCATGAAGGACAGGATTTGGTAGTTTACGTTTTTGGGGATGCCCGGTCCGGGTCCCGGCGCGTTAGGGTCAGCACCAGTATTACGATAGCAGCCGCACTTCGCATAGACAAACTCTGCGCGATCTGGAAATGCATCATTGAAAGCCGCATCGAAGCGAATTCTGACTTCGGAACCCACGATAGCGTTGTCAATGTAGCCGACCATACTTGCGTCAATAGTCGGCCTCTTGATTTCGACGGGAGGCTTGTTTACGGGAGGCGGCTTCTTTTTCTGATCTTCTGCTGGCTTTGGCTCTTGGGAAGGAGGCGCAGCCCCGTTGTTACCTCGCACATTTTCACGCCGCTGACCACCGCCAGGAGAGTCTTCCGTTGCCACGGTGCGCGCCAGGTCCTGTTGGTGTTTCACAAGATCGGGGTCATTCTGTTGAGCGGCGGGCGCTGCCGCGCAAACCGTCAGGAGAAACGTAACAACCAAGAAAGCTTGTTTCATCGCCGGTCCTCTCTGCTCAATCATTCATTAACTTGACGTTTGCCCAATTTCCTCTGCAATTCCTCCTGCAATCCGCGAAACGAATTTGTGAGCGTCTCTCTATCTTCTGCCGATAGCTCCGGCAGGACTTGCGACAATTTGTCTAGCGCCACCCTGGCGCCCTTTAGGTCACCCGATTTCAAATCCTGCTGTGCAAGTTCGGCATAGTTTATACCAAGGTCCATATAAAAGACATGTAATGGCGGATGGCTACCCGAACCTTGTCTGTTATTCAGTTTCCGCAGCATTTCGAACAACAGGTCGGATTGCTGCAGCGCTTCTTTTGATCCCTGCGCTTCCAAGATCTGAGCGCGGAGCTGCAAGCCATTCACCAGCCACAGGGAGATCGAGGGAGGAGGTGCCATGAGTTCCTCGATAAGGTCAATGGCTTGGTGGTTTCTTTGCTTTGCCAGTTCGAGTTTGTTCGCTGACACCAACATTCTGGCCTGGTTGTTGCAATACTTGGCGAGTTCTAGTTTATATTCCCGATTGTCGGGCTGTTTCCTGAACAAGCCCTCAGCCAGATCGATGCCTCGCTGGTAGAGTTTTTCGGCCTCATCCACCTGAGCTGTGTGGCTCAGCAGCGTCGCAAGGTCATTGTAAGCTCTTGCCAAGTCCTGGGACGGGTCCCGAGTTGCACCCACATCGGTGGTTGGGGTTGGTTTCCCGACCAACTTCTCGAGCAAGACGATCGCGGCGCGAAAGTCCGACTCGGCTCCAGCGACATTCTTGCTGTCGTAACGAATAATCCCGCGATTATATAGGGTGCGAGCCAATTCTTGCTGATACAGGGAATTTGCTGGATTCTCGTCGTGTATTCGTTGCTGCAAACCCAGTGCTTGGTCGTATTCCTTTTCTGCATCGGCGTGGGTATACGGCACTGGCCCCTGAGATTCCTCTAGCCAGGTCCGCAGGGTTTCTCCCAACCAATTGTGGGCATAGCCCTGCGCACGGACGTAGTCGGAATTGCCTGGATAGTCTCTTGCGAGGCTTTCAAAACGAGCAATGGCTTCCTTGTATTCCTTTACGGCATCCTCATGCTTCTGCAAAAGCCGGCTGATGTCGCCCAGTCTCGAGTGCGCCCATGCCGCTTCGCTGCGTAGACCTTCGTTTTTGGAGTTTTGCTTGGTGAATAAAGCGTAGAAATTTCCCGCTTTGTCTAGCAGTTCTTTTCGGAATTCTTCCATCTCGGGTAAATCTGCAGTTTCCCGCGACTGCTGGCGACCGGCAGACGATAGACTCTCGTCGACGGCTTTTCTTGCCAATTGCAGGTTACCTTCAGCACGACGTTCTTCACTCCAGGCCGCGTAAGCCAGGGACAGTGCTACCACACACAGGACTCCCAAAATGGCGGCGACCCATTGAGTCTGTCTAAGAGTTTTTCTTCGCTCTCTCTCACGCTCAGCGGAAAGGCGGTCGCGCTCTTTCTCGCTGAGGTCCAGGAACTCCATTGCTTCCTTGAAGGCGGAGTTATAGCGCTCAGCCCAGGCCGCGGTGGGACGGTTTTCGCGCCTCCACCGAAGTCCCAGTTCCAGTTCTGGAGTGCGCCATAGCCCTGCCGTGCCTTCCGCAAACCAACGGGCAGCCTGTGACAAGCGGACGTAAACGCTGGCCGATGCTTGCTCCTCTTTGGCCCATGTCGCGAGTCGAGTCCAGCATCTCATCAAGCTTTCGTGGGACAAGTCGATGATGGAGGGCGGCTCCAGAGCCACAGGGCAGGGAGGCGTCAAGAAGGAGCATTTCGGACCGCGGAATATCTCGATGATCTGAATTACTTCTTCCTCAGAAACCTCGCAGATGGCTGCAAGGTCCTGCACAGATGTTGGCCGACGAACGCCGCGAGGATCCGAAAAGGTATCGGTGAGGGCCTTAAGCATCCGTTCAACTATCTTTTGACCATTTTCCTTTCGCACTTCCTCGTACGACTCTTCGGCATGTATCGACAGGGCGTTTCTGAGGGTCCCTATCGCTTGGTAGTCCTCGATATCGATGGGTTCATCTGACCGCCGATGCAGGTCCCAGTAATCCCAAGTTCGCATCAAAGCGTGCTGCAGGACAGGCAATTGATCGCTCTCGTCGCCAAAGTCATTGAGCAGTCGGAGGACTAGCCTGTGAGCGATGGTTCCACCCCCGACAGCCACCGGGCCAGTGATGGCCGACTGCACTTCGTTGCGAGTCATCCGCGGGACAAGATACAAGCCTGTATTGATCGCTTCGGGCAACCCGGGGAACTCCATGCAGTCTCCAATGAAGTCGGACCGCATGGTTAGTGCCACGTATATGGGGATTTGGTCTTGTTGAGCCGCCTCCAGCAGTAATTTGACGAACGCCGCCGCTTCGTCCTTAGAGTTCTTAACTTGACGGCTGGTTTGGAAGCGAAAAAGTTCCTCAAATTGATCAACCACGACCAGAAGGTTATCTTCGCGCGGAATTCTTGCCTGGCGGACCGCTTCGATGAGCCCTCGGGTACCCCGCCGCAGCGTTGCTTCCATTAGGACGCGATTTGTGCTGGCCAGTTCTCCCTCAGTCCCGAGTACCTGGGTTGTGTCCAGTGCCACGGCCAGTTGGTGTATGGGGTTCTCTCCAGGTCGCATCGCCGCTACGCGCCAGCTTGAGCCCGCACTGACCATGAACCCACTAAAGAGGGAAGGAACCAGGCCGGCACGAACCAGCGAGGACTTGCCGCTTCCGGAGGTGCCAACGATGGCCAAAAAGCGGCACAAACGCAGCCTTCGCAGTAAATCGTCGATCTCCTTTTCTCGCCCGAAGAAGACGCGGTCATCCTCGGCCTCGAAGGGACGCAGACCTGGAAAAGGGTTAAACAGGACTCTGGCCTCCTCCAACTCCAGATTGCAGCTGAGTAATGAAAGGCAGCAAAGGATCCAGCGCAAAACCACCCAGCTGAGGAATAACAGTCGCCTCGTGCGTTCGGAACCTTTCTTTCTCTTCGGTCATTGGAGCCAAAAGAGAAATAGCTAAGGCTCGAATCGGCTTGATCCGGCCATAGCCTGCGCTTTTCTGAAGTTCACGCAGTTTCCGGCGCACCCAAAGTTCGTTAGCCGCGCCATAAAAGATCAATGCGCCGTCGCAGGATCGGAGATTTTCCTCGTGATATTCCCGCGCTTCTCGTTCGTCGCCTTCAAAGACCGGACGTAAAACTTCGAATCCGCGATCAAACAAGAGATCTGCCCAAGGCGAGGTCACACCTACATCCCGCTGATCGTAAATAAGGTAGACTTGCGCAGGATCTTGTTTTGAAGTTGGCGTAACGCTTTTCTTGCGGACCGGTTCTGCGGCTTGCTTTAGGCGATCTTGAATGACCGTTCTCAGATCTTCCAGAGGGGTTTCCAGCAGGTCCGATCCCTTTTGAATCCGGGGATCCATTCGCAACTGCTCGATGAATTTTTGCTGCCGATTATCGTCCACATGTAAACCGGGTGGAATCCATATGAGGCGCGAAAAGTTACCCTGATTGACTCGGTCAATCGCCAGTTCGCTCTGGATCTCGGGAATCGATTCGGTGCTTCCCTCGGGAATGGTACCGTAGTTCTTGCCTACCAGATGAATCGACAACCGGCATCGCGCCAGATCCTCGCGGAACGAAGACACCATCTCAGACGCGACTAGTGGTAAGCCACCTGCTGGAAACACAGCATAGCCGTGCTGCTGCAAATCCCGCCTGATCATTTCGCGGGGTTCCTTGACATCGATCGTTGTCTCGGCGAGGAAGACCGCCTCTCTTGTGATTTTCTCCCCCGACGAGTCTGTTATTCCGGCAGCTGCAAGCAACTCCAATAGCGAGCAAATGTCTTGTGCCAGATCGTCTAGCTTCATCCAGAAGGCAATCTGTGCTTCGGGTCCGAAGGCCTCGTCCAATTCATGTATTTTCCCCGTATCCGGGTCGATCTGGAAGAACTCGTACCCCAACAGCGGTTGCAACTCTGGTGGGTGCATCTCTCGACGAACGGGTGTCTTCAGCACCTTGAAAATTCGTGCCTTGTCATGCAGACGAACTCCTCCCTGTTCCTCTGCAGCCTTCCAAAACTCGACCAACTCTCTGCGGGTCCATTCCGAGTTAACGTAGCAGGGCGAGAGAACCGAAATGAGGACAGCAACGTGGCGCAGTCGCTCCAACAGGGTTTCTGCAAATACATCGTTTCCTTGTAGTTTGGGATCCCTCCAGATGTGAGGTTGTTTGCCCAAAAGTTGCCCCACCTTAACTTCTAGCGCACGGTGAAGGTTCGAGATCCATCCTTGGTGACCTTGGATGAGCCCGACGTTGTCCATGTGTGCGTAGCTGATAAAGGCGTCAAGATCGAAATTCATGGCGTCCCTCTCACGGTTGATGAACAGCCCTGAATGAGTCGGCCGCCGGCGAGCAAGTTGGAGAAGTGCTGTAAAGACGCACGAAGAACTTCGTGCAGTTTCCCAGTTATAGAAACCTCCCTTCTCGCCGTCCAGAATGGTGAGTAGCTTAACACCCACAGTCGGAAAATTCTCCTCTTTCAATCAGGAAAGAGGATCTGTACCAAATGCTTTGACGTCGAAGGGCATTGCCCGCATCGCCATAGGTGCACCCGTCTAACCCGAATGCTACCTTGCCTCTGTGACCTGCTAGTAAGCCGCGGCTGGCGAATTGCTATTTCACCGGCCGCAAGGCATGCAACAATGTTACATACCCTGTATTCGTTAACCTCCTGCTACTGAACTTCGAACTGGATGTTGCTGATTCTTAAGCTCCTCGCCCGCGATATCATTTTGACGAACCACAGCGGTTGGTCGCAACAACTTTATCGACAAAGGTCTTGTCTCGACTGAAGTGAGAAACGAAACGTGGTCAAGCGCCGCTGTTCATACGCGGCCCCTATTGCTGCGACTGACAGCACTTTGGAAACACCCGAGACGATCGCCGCAGCGCTATTGGTCAAAAGACTCGTCCTGGTCGCTGCCCCGAGCCAGAATTCATTGCTCTGCGCACGGTGATGATAAATCAGGCTCGGGAGGTCTTTTGCTAGAGGAGATTCCCGTCATCCCGTCGAGCATAACTACGGTGGCAACTGAGCAAGCAAGCTCCACCGGCGGGACTCGCACCCACAGGAACCTCGAAGCACCAATGCCAACTTCGGGCCATAGCTTGCCGCAGCCTCCAGCACATCTATCATCGCTCAGCTCAAGTTCCTTCCGTTCCTATCTGAACCAAGTTCAGGAAACGCGAAGTGAGGATTCTGTGCCCGACCGGGATGCGCGGTCCGGTCGAGTTCGCGCGGACTAGGCAGCTCTCAACCTGCAAGACCAGCTTTGCTTCTGGCGGGATTTGCCAGGTGAGCGAACGGCCGCAGCACGCTGGTGCGGTCATTCTCAGCGGCGTTGAGGTGATCCAATATCAGGAGAGCCTGGTTATAGGTTGTTTGATGCGAACCGATTTCTTCGGGAGCGGCCACAACCGCCGCTTGGTAAAGTTGGCCGGCCTCGGCGAAATGACCTTGGAGTAGTTGTACTTCAGCGACGGTGGCCGTCTCCCAATATTTGCCGGGGACGGCTTTGGTGCCAACCAGTTGTTCAACGCGCTGCGCGAGTTGCTGCGCGGTCTGCTGTTCATCCAAGAGCAAGCTTTTGGTCGCCGCGTTGATTCCGGTATAGAAGTCCTTGCTCGCTGTTTCAAATGCTTGGCGGTACAAATCGCGAGACTTCAGAAGGTAGCGCCTGTCCTTTGTGGCGTTGTAACGGTCCATCCAAGTACGCGCGTAGATGCCCAAGGTCTCCGGATCGATCTCACCGGCTGTGTATAATTCGCCAAGAATAGCCTGTGCTTTTCGCCAGTCGCCCTTGCGAGCAAATGCCAACCCCTGTAGCTGGCGAGGACGCAGAGTTTTAGGAAATCCTTCACACAGCTTGCCGGAGAGTTCAAGAGCTTCATCGTTGCGTTTGAGTGCGCTCAGCGCGTCCGCGACGGCGCATCCGAGCATCGGGCTATTGGACCAGGCTAAATGCTCGGAACGGCTCAATTCGAGTAGTCTATCTGCATCGCCATCCAATCGGGCAGCTTGTATCGCGGAACGCGCTCGCTTAACTTCCTCATCTACTTCGGCGGCCAGCCGAACAGCTTTCTCTGGAAGAGGCTTTCCAGCCAAGCCGTGAAGCATTCGAAGAATATCGCTTCCACCGGGCCCCTCGCGCCGCTCGGAGAAATCCACAAATATCTTGCCCTGCGCAAACCCGGGTAGCGTTGTTCCGTCCAATTTCGCAATGACATATCGGAATCCCCGGGCCTGCCTTTCGCGCCCCTCCAGGTAATTGAACTCGTTCTTGCACCACTCGGAATCTTCGTACGAATTTGACCACACCATGACGGCTGAAGCGCTTGCGTCGAGTTCTTCTCCGAGGGTCAAGGCCAATGGAGCAGCCGCAGACAAGACATACTGATCGAGAAAAACGGAATACCCAAGCTGGCGCAAAATATCGTAGAGTTCTAGGACCCAGTATCGATTGACCGAGCGGTAGCTTATAAACACATGCCAGCGCTGGTCTGCATTCAGCTGGGTTGGCGTGGGGGCATAAGAAAGCCATTCCTGAAGAGCACTCATATCGGTCTCCGACTATTAGCCGCCTTGACGATCCTCGCGTTCACACTGCTCGTCTCAGACCAGATTGTGACGAAGCATAACACAGCCTGTGGGCAAATTGGCCGGGTTAAGCTGCACTCGCGAAGTTCGTGATCTGCAAGCAAAAATTGCAGAACGCGGTTAATGACCGACTTGGCACTGAGCCAGATGTGAACCTCTGACCGCGACTCCCGAGCGGGCGGCAGATCACCCGCCGCTTGGCGACAAGGCAGGAGCTATTTCTCGGTCAAGCCCTGTCTTGTCTTTAATGCTCACGCATGGTTTGGAGGGCCCGTAGTGACTTACAACGCATTCCTATCTTACAGCCACGCCGTCGACGGGCAGCTAGCCGAAGTTCGTCACGAACGATCAGGAAACCGCCTAACCCTTTCAGAATCAGTTCAGGCGATTGCCGAGTCTGCACTACATTTTGAAAGGGATTTCAGCCGTTCCGGCAGGCTGAGTCCCAGTTGGTGAAGCAGGGATTTCTGTTCGGCAGTAGGTTCCGTGATCCGGCGCAGTCGGATCTCGCGCCCATCCGTCGTGGGAAGGACGATGTCGCCGCTCTGCAATGTGGACAGCAGAGCTAACGCCTTCCTGGGCGAGAACGGCTGAACGTTATCGACTCCGCTGGCCGAGGGCTGGGGAACGATGGCAGGCCGACGCTTCAGCAGATGCTTGAGGGTCACCCACAAGGCATAGCCGAGAAAAGCTACCAGCACATGGGCCTTGACCCGCGGCTCCTTCTGATGGAACAAAGGCCGGATCGAAAGCTCGCTCTTCAGCGCGAAACGACGCCTCAGCTTCGGTCAGTTGCATGTACTTGGACCACATCTCCTCGGCCGAGTCCGCCTGTAAATTGGTGCGCAGCAGGTAGGCGCCCTCCCGCAAGTCCCGCCAGACCTTTCGTTCTGCATGCACCTCCCAAACTAGACGTACGCCTGCGGGCGTGTCACGCAAAGTGACTTCGAACAGATCGTTTACTTGCGAGTGCCGAGCCTGAATTTTTCCCAGCCGGCGCTCCATTTTGTTGCGGTCCTTCAGCCGACCCTCCGCGATAGTCGTTTGCAGGCGCTTTAGAGCCTCCTCCATTCGCGTGGAAAACCGCTTCCGGATGGCCCTCTCTTTCTCTTTGCGGCCGGTCGTGCGACACAGGATGTAGGTCTCGTTTCCTTGGGGAATCGCGACCTGCTTCACCTCCACATCCGGGCGTGCCTGGCTCCAGTTCTCCTTGAGCAATTCGGCTTCAAACCGCTTCATCTGGCGGCGCGGCGTGCCCACCAAATACTGCCCACCACGCTTGCGGATCGCCCCCAGATTCTCCTCGCTCACGATGCCCCGATCGAACACCCAGATCCTTCGCGCTTTGCCATATTTGCGCTCGACCATGCGCGAATGGTTTCCATGGTCGACACATCGGCACGGTTGCCGTCGAACGTCTCATAGCTGAATGGAAATCCCTCGCTGTTGACGATCAGCGCGATCACCATCTGTTCGCAGTCTGGACGATGATCGCGCGAATAACCGCGGGCCATCATCGGATTCTTCTCCGCCGTTCCTTCCACGTAGGTGCTGGTCAGGTCGTAAAGCAGCACATCGAACTCGGCTCCAAATAACTCCCCGTAACGCTGTTTGAGATGCTGTTCCAGCTTCGTCTTGTGGGGCAGAATGCGGTCTAGACAGCGGTACAGGCGCGTGTCGTTGATCTTGCCTTCTTCGATCTCCAGCAAATCATCCAACGCCGTCGCTGGGTACCAGCGCTCCTCCACCGCCAACTCGCTGCCTGGTGCACACAGCCGATTGATCGCCAGCACCGCAGCCACGCGCGACCAGGCCACGTCTGCCGGATCGTCATCCACGGCTTGCTCAAAGAAATGATCCAGCTTCAGATGCTTCCACAACTCCCAGCCCAGGAAACAGGCGCCGAACTGTCGGGTCCTCTCTAGACGGACTCAATTCACTAAGACGCGAGCCACCTGCGGATCATCGTCCGGCACCTCGACATGCGAAGGGAATAGTTTCAGTTGCTGGGCTTCACCCTGCTCGTTGAACACCTCGACGCTTTTCA
>Ga0210409_10005890_pt1 | contig 12809 bp, 12 predicted proteins | sample IncBWH17MmetaG_FD_161649 | JGI IMG/M metagenome (GOLD analysis project Ga0210409, IMG submission 161649) | Forest soil microbial communities from Barre Woods Harvard Forest LTER site, Petersham, Massachusetts, United States - Inc-BW-H-17-M | ecosystem: Environmental > Terrestrial > Soil >...
TCGAGAATGGCCACCAGCCAGCGGACCGGGCGGATGAAACGCGCGCCTTCTAGGCCCGTCCAGGTCATGGTGCGCGGCCAGGAAAGATCGTGGATCACTCGCGGAAGGATCTCGGTGAGCAGATCGTGCGCGGTGCGGCCGCGGCGCGTGACTTTCGCGGCGACGTATTCGCCCTTAGGCGTTTGCACGAAGAAAAGTTCGTGCAGCGGAACGCCCTGCTTTTCGGCAAAGCTGACCGCTGCGCGTGTGGGAGCGCCTGCGGCGTCATAGGCCACGGATTTAGGCGGGCCGGTGACGTCGCTGGTGACATCGGTCTGCTTGGCGAGGAGTCCGCGAACCCAGGCGGTTAGTCGGCGAGGTCCACCGAAGGTTTCGAGGGTGACGCCTTCGGTCAGATTCTCCGCCGTGAGGTGTGTGTTGAGAATGCTGCGCAAATCCTCGACGGCTTTCGGCAGCATGCCGGCGGGAATTTCTTCGCAGCCAATTTCAAAAAGCAGCTCGACACGTTTCTTTGTCAGGTCCAGGGGGTTCAAGTGTTGCTTTAACTTCTTCCCCGATGTTTTAGTGGGCTTTCGCGAGGCTGCCTTCATGCGCAAACTCCTGTGGAGTGCGGCGGCTTGCCGCCGCTTTTACGGTTGCGGCGGACGAGACGCTGGGTACGTTGCTCGTAGGACGTTTGGGTGGCGGTGTTGCAGTGGGCAAAGCGGTGCCAAGCCCACGCACTCCAAATATTCATTGCCGCACCTCGGTCTTCGGTGCGGTGCCGGTGGTTTGCTCAAGATAAGCAACTGCTGCGCGGCAGGAGAGTGTGCGTACGCGAGCCATGAGTGCGGCACGTTCAGTGGTGGAGATGACTCCTCGGGCATCCATGAGATTGAAAAGATGCGAACACTTGAGGCAGTGGTCGTACGCGGCGAGTAGCGGATAGCGCGCCCGATCTTTCGACTCCAGATGTTTCTCGCCCCAATGGTCGAGCAGATCCTTGGCTTCCTTTTCGTGAATCTCGAACTCGGAGCGCAGGGCTTTGGCGTCGCTGCGATCGAAACTGTAGACCGAGAGTTTCTGCTCTTCCGCTTGGCGGATGTCGCCGTAGGATTTGTCGGCGGTCCAGCGGATATCGTAAACGCTTTCGACGTTTTGCAGGAACGCGCAGATGCGCTCCAGACCGTAGGTGATTTCGACAGAGATAGGGTCCAGGTCAATGCCGCCGCTCTGCTGAAAATAGGTGAACTGGGTGATCTCCAGCCCGTCGAGCAAGACTTGCCAGCCCATACCCCATGCGCCGAGCGTTGGCGATTCCCAATTGTCTTCCTCAAAGCGAATGTCATGGAGGCGCAGGTCGATGCCGATGGCTTCCAGGCTGCGGAGATACATCTCTTGAATGTCGGTGGGCGAGGGCTTGAGGATGACTTGATATTGGAAATGTTTGTACAGGCGGTTGGGATTTTCGCCGTAGCGGCCATCGGCAGGGCGGCGGGACGGTTGCACGTAGGCAACGCGATACGGAGACGGCCCGAGGACACGGAGGAACGTTTCCGGGTGCATGGTGCCGGCGCCGACTTCGGTATCGTACGGCTGCTGGAGCACGCAGCCTTCTTTTCCCCAGAACTGCATGAGCTTGAGGATTAGATCCTGGAAGGTCAGCGCGTTCTTGGTGGGTTCAAGTTTTACTTTAAGTGGCACGGTAGGCGTTCCTTGAGATGCTAGTGGTGCTGGTTACGAAAGGAGCCCGCTTCGGAAAGCGGCCGCTACACGGAGAAACCCAAAAGGGCGGCCTAAAGCCGTCCCTAGATGAACCGGGAGTTGCCGCCGGGACGGCGGCGCAACCGACGGATTTTAGGACTTGTTGCTTTGCCATTTTACGGCGTCTCCAAGAGTTCGCGAACGGCAAGTTTGCGTTCGGTGTGATGCTCGATCCAGTTCAGGGCCGCTTCCCGAAGTTCCGCTGCGGGGACTTCAGGCAATGCTTCCAGTTTGTCCAGGCGCTCGCCGGTGAAGCGTTCGGCGAGTGCGCGCGCTTCGTAGGACACTGGCTTCATCCCCGACCGACGATGCTCGGCACACAGCAAGCCCGGAGTCCAGGACGCGTGCCACGCCACTTCCCTGCCGAACGGTTTCCCGCAAGTGGCACACGCATCGAAGCGCGGCAGCCAACCCGCAAGACGCACGGTCCAGAACGTGAAGTAGCTGAGCGGCAGGCCCAAGCTGCTGCGACGTTCGATCTCGCGCACCGTGAGTAGGATCAGCCGGAACATGGGCTCGGAAGCTTCATGTTCGGGCAGAACCTGCTCGACAACTTCGCTGACCAGTGCGAGGCCGGTGCTCAGGGCGTAATCGCTCTGAGACTTGTTGAAGGACTCGAGCAGATCCGCCTGCTGGATGCGCACCAGGTCGCGGGTTTCGCGTTCGACGTACCATAGCTGCGCGTGCGCCAGAAGCTCCAGCGTCGAACCGTAGCGATTCTTGATGCGGCGCGCACCAGCGGCGACTCCACGCATGCGGCCGGTGGTACGGCCCAGAAAACTGACCAGGCGATCGGCCTCTCCCAACGGAAAAGTCTTCAGGATGATGGCTTCCGTTTCGCGGGCTGGCATGCAATGTGGCCGCGCCAGCGGCGGAAAGACGTGCAGCAGCTTCCCGCGGATAAGGCGCACACCAGAAGAACTACATTTTTTATCACAGCCGTGAAGGCGGCGCAATGCGGCTATGCGATTTGCCTGGAGGGAAAACAAAGAATTTTCGCGGCGAGGACGGGTGATGTGCGTTTCGCTGGATCGTTCTAGCGGTTTTATTTTGCGGTGGCACCGGACACATGCTGGCTGCAGTCGTGCCGAAACAAAGGGAAGCCCTCACTCTGAACGGGTCATGAGCTACCGGCTCGGAGTCCCGAAGAGTTCGAATTGTATGGGATTTCGGCGATTCTGGAATATGTTAACCAGCGGTTTACGGGTGGCAATATTATAGGACGCGGAGACGGGTGCCGATTGAATGCGAGTGATTCCCTGCCCCCCAAAGAAGAGGAAAAACCGCGGGTGCCCGCTCATGCGTGCGGACATGGGGGTGCAGCCTTCGCCGCAGGCTAAAGTAGTGCTGCACCTCTGCACCGAGAAACGCAAGAGGGCGGCTTGAAGCCGCCCCTACATGGATGGAGCAGCGGTGTAGACTGGGTGGCGTTTGCTATTTGGGATGAGCCATGATTCCGCTGAAGGATTTGAATCCGTCGCGCAGGTTTCCGGTGGTGAATGTTGCGCTGATTCTGAGTAATGTGGCGGTGTTTGTGTATGAGGTGACGCTGCCGCCGCGGGTGGGGCACGCGTTCTTGATGGCGAACGCGGTGGTGCCGATCCGGTTGCCGGAGTTTCTGGCGGGCACCGTGGATGCGCATACGGCGTTGGTGCCGCTACTGACCAGCATGTTTTTACATGGCGGGTTGATGCACTTGTTGGGGAACATGCTGTTTCTTTGGATTTTTGGGGACAACGTGGAGGATTATTTCGGGCACTTGGGATACTTGTTCTTTTACCTGGTATGCGGGGTGGGGTCGGGGTTGTTGCAGGTTTTGTTTAATCCACACTCGTTGCTGCCGGTGATTGGGGCTAGCGGAGCGATCAGCGGCGTGATGGGGGCGTATTTGCTGCTGTATCCACGGGCGCAGGTGCTGACGTTCTTTTTTATTATTCTGGTGCCGGTGCCGGCGTTTGTGATTCTGGGGTATTGGTTTGTGATTCAGTTTCTGGAGGGAGTGGGGCGGATTGGGTTGAAGGAGACTGGTGGTACGGCTTGGTGGGCGCATGTGGGAGGGTTTTTGTTGGGGATGTTGATTACGGCTGTGGTGCGCAAGAGGTAAGACGAAGAGGAAGGATTACCGCAGAGGCCGCTGAGGACCGCAGAGTTCGCAGAAAGTTCACCGGACCGCTGAACGTTAACCCTCGAATTTACTTTAACCTGGTTAAAGCTTTACTTTAAATGCAGGCTGGGCTCGAGCCAGCGCCTACGGGGCAGCACGCACAAATTTGGTAAGGTAGTCGGAGACTTCAAGTGTTACTTTAACCCCGCCCAGGTCCGGCGTTGTGACGTCTTCTGCTAGGGCGGACTTCACGGACTCCTTTACGTTTACAGATTCTTCTTGCCACCCTAGGAATTCCAGAAGCATGGAGGAGGCCAGCACCGCGCCGAAAGGATTGGCGATTCCCTTTCCAGCGATGTTGGGGGCGGAGCCGTGCACGGGCTCGAAGAGCGAGGTGCGGCCGGGGTGGATATTGCCGGAGGGGGCCAGGCCGAGTCCACCGGCGAGCTGGGCGGCGAGGTCGCTGATGATATCGCCGAAGAGGTTGTTGGTGACGATGACGTCGAACTGGCCGGGGTCGCGAACGAGTTCCATGGCGAGGGTGTCTATATAAAGGTGGCGGGATTCGACTTCTGGGTATTCGGGGCGGAGGGATTTGAAGACGCGTTGCCACAGGTCGCCGGCGAAGGTCATGGCGTTTGATTTGTCGGACATGCAGAGGCGGAGGGGTTTCGGAGTGGAGGGGCTGGCCGGCGAGACGCCAGCGCTACCGGTGGCGGTCGGAGCGGAGGCGACGGGAGCGGAAACCCCAAGACCCACGCGCGAAACCGGCGCATGGGGCACCCGGGTTTGCGGGTCTAAAGACCCGCCACTACGGTGACTGGCGTAGTTGAAGGCGTGGCGTAGGATGCGCTCGACTCCCTTTCGGGAGTTGATATCTTCCTGGATGGCGATTTCGTCGGGAGTGTTTTTTTTGAAGAAGCCGCCGGCGCCTACGTAAATGCCTTCGGTGTTTTCGCGGAAGACAATTAGGTGGATGTCTTTGGTGGTCCGGTCGCGAAGCGGGGTGAAACGGTCGTGAAGGAGTTCGGTGGGGCGGGCGTTGACGTAAAGGTCGAGTTTGAAGCGGAGGCCGAGAAGAATGTCGGCGGCGTGTTGATTGGAAGGGACGCGGGGATCGCCTAGCGCGCCGAAAAGGATGGCGTCGAATTCGTCGCGGAGAAGTTCGACAGCGCCTTCGGGGAGAGAGATATTTTCGCGGAGATATTTGTCGGCACCCCAGTCGAAGTCGACGAATTCGATGGGGCGGTTGCGTTTGGCGACGGCGGCTTTGATGACCTGAACGGCGACCGGGGTGACTTCCTTGCCGATGCCATCGCCCGGGATGACCGCGACGCGGGCTTTGGGGCCGCCGGAGCGAAGAGGAATGTTGGGCACGTTGGGTGCCTCCGTTGTGGTTGTGAGTTCGAGTTACGTTAGCACAGGATGCAAACGCATATCAGATGTCCGAGAGATACAGCGCCCAGAATAGGAGCACCACAAGAAGGAAAAAGAACAAACCAATTGCAAACCGGAGAGTGTTTGAGACGGACCGATCTGTAAAAACGCGGCGATACAAAAAGGCACTTATAGCAAAGCCGAATAGGCTCCACAAAATGGTGGAAGCGTCAAAGATCATGAACCTCAACGGCTCGTGACCGTTTGCTTGAGGCCTGTAATCATCGGCAAAGTTCCCCCAAAGGACGAGCAGGGAGATCATGGCGATTAACGAGGACAAGAGGGCCGTAGGCCATCGTCGACGGAACATTTGAGTGATGTCTATTGCTCGTTCCACAGCAGCAATTTTCCTGCATCATTCTATGGAGTGCAATCGCGAAAGAAGATGTGGCGCATCTACGGCGCTCTCGGTGCCATGGATTGTGAACCCAGCGCTTACGCGCTGGGCTAACTTGTGACGCACCCACAGCGCTCAGGGGTCACGGATCGAGTGTGCGAGAGCGGTTGATTGGTTGCCATGATCCCTCCGCTGCGCAGCGGCGAATGACGCCGCTGCTCCGGTCGGGATGACCGCGTGGTGCACTTGCGGAAATTTTTGGTGTGGGCGGCGCGGCGGACCGCCTCAGAAGGCGGTCCCTACACAGGCAAGAAAGGCAAGAGGTGGAGACGCAGACCGAGCGGGATAGGTATAGAATCTGCCGCATGATTACGGATACGAAGAGGGTTTTGATGGCGGCTTGGCGGGCGTACGCGGAGGCGTTTCCTACTAGTTTTGCTGCGGCGCACGCGGAGATGGATATTGATTGCGGGGGGATCGCGGTGCCGTTGTTCAATTTGGCTTATCCGAAGACGGCGGAGGTGATTGAGGCGGGGGAGTTGGTGCGGTTGATGAGGGAGTTTGGGGAAATTCTGGCGCCGCGCGGGATTCCGGGATTGTTGTTTGTGCGAACGGATCGCGTGGAAGCGCCGGTGGGAGTTGAGCCGCTGTTCCGAATGCCGGGGATGGTGGCGGGTGAGCTGATTGCGCCGAACTATCCAGTGAAAGATTTGGATATTCGCGAGGTTGCAGATTTGGAGATGGCGGCGACGATTGCGCGATTGAATACGGAAGCGCATGGCATGAGAGCAGAAGACGCGGAAGCGATGACGTGCATGGAATTGTGGCGCACGCCGAATCATGGATTTTTGTTGTATGCGGATGGAGCGGCGGTGACGGCAGGATCCGTCACGTTTGCGGAGGGCGTTTCGTACGTGGGATGGATGGCTACGCGGGCGGAGTGCCGCGGACGGGGTTATGCGGAAGCGATTTTGCGGCACATGGATGCGTTCATGAAGCGGAAGTATGGAGTGAAAGAAAGCGTGTTGCACGCGACGGAGATGGGGCGTCCGGTGTATGAGCGACTGGGATTTCATGTGGTGGATGAGTTTGCGGGATATTTGTGCGTGCCGGCGGTGAGCGCGGCCACGGCGTAAGTTGCGGAGAAAAGCAGGAACCCAGTTCCTTAGGGGCTAAAGCCCACTTTGAGCCAAGCGCTTGATGTCGGAGCTAAAGCTCCGACCCCCGGTGCCAAGCACTTTTTTGCGCGACCCAAGAGGGCGGCATAAAGCCGCCCCTACAAAAACCAACGCAAGAAGGCGAAAGGCCAACCTAGCTGTGCTGGGGCTGGAAAAAAAGTGGCGGCGAGATATAATCGGCGCCCATGCCCTTCCCGCCTGATACACAGTTAGGTCCGTACAAGATTATTTCACTTATTGGCGCCGGCGGAATGGGCGAAGTGTATCGCGCGCGCGATACGCGGTTGATGCGCGATGTGGCCATCAAAGTATTGCCGGAATCTTTTACGCGCGAAGCCGACCGGCTGCGGCGATTCGAGCAGGAAGCGCGAGCGGTGGCGGCGCTGAACCATCCCAACATCGTTTCGGTGTACGACATCGGCACGGCTGAAAACGTTCGCTACATTGTTTCGGAGTTGCTGGAAAGCGCGACGCTGCGGGAGAGCGTCCCGGCGCGAGCTTCGGGATGACAACGCGACGAATGGAGGCGAGATGCTGGCGAACCGATCGATACCGCGGTGTACTGTGATTCCGGAGCTTGCGTATGCGGATGTGGAGCAGGCGGTTGCGTGGCTGTGCGAGGCTTTCGGGTTTACGTTGCGCATCGGCATGGGAAGTCATCGCGCGCAGTTGAATGTTGGGGATGGGGCTGTGGTGCTGATCGAGAAGACCGCTGGCGTATCCGCAAATTCGGTGCTGGTGCGGGTAGAGAATGTGGATCGACATTGCGAGCGTGCGAAGAAACATGGAGCGAAGATTTTGCGGGCACCTGCGGATTATCCGTATGGAGAGCGACAGTACTCGGTTGCGGATTTGGCGGGACACCGGTGGACGTTTTCGCAATCGATTGCGGATGTGGCGCCGGAGGAGTGGGGCGGGAAGAGCGGAGAGATTTAGTTCGAATCGCGGGACTCACGAGGATTTGGGGATGGGTTAGAGGGTAGCCATGATCCCTCCGCTTCGCGAGCGGTGTTCGCGCGGCGCGAACACCGCTCGCTCCGGTCTGGATGACAACCAACGGAGGATGACTCGGCGCTGACGAACACCACGCACTCCGCTCGGGATGACAACGCCGGCAAAGACAGGAAAACCCAAGAGACCCACCCGCGAAACCGGCGGGTGGGGTACCCGGGCGATCTGAAGATCGGCCACTACGGAAGAGCAACCCAAGAAGGGCGGCGTAAAGCCGCCCCTACAACGGCTGGGCAACGTTGCTTCGCGGTTACGTTTGTGTGACTTAGCGGTTAGGAAAGCGGCGGCGAGCCGCCGCACTCCAAAGGACTAGCGGCGGGTGGATTCTATGGAATAGAGGCCGAGGAAGGCGAGGATGGCGCCTGCGAGTTCGAGCCAGGAGGCGCGTTCACCGAGGAAGAGGATGCCGAGGGCGGATGCGGAGACGGGCAAGATGTAGGTGAAGGAAGTGATTTCGGAGGCTTCGAGGTAGCGGAGGAGCCAGAAGTAAACGAGGTAAGCGATGGTGGAGCAGAAAAGCGCGATGTAGAGCAGGCAGGCCCAGGCTTGCCAGGGGATGGCACGCCAGGCCGCGGCGGGACCGAAAGTTGCGGCGCGATAGAGCGCGAGCGGCAGGACGAGTACACCTCCAAAAATAAAATTCCAGGTGGTCATGGTGAGGGCGTCGTATTTTCCGGCGACGCGTTTGCCGAGGACTACGTAGAGGGCGAAGCCGAGCGAACCGCAGAGGGTGATGGCATCGCCTAGAAGCGTTGGTGCCCGATGCGGCTCGGAGCCGCCTATGGCGATCAGCGCGATACCAAGGAGAGCGATGAGCATGCCCAGGACTTTGCGGAGTGTGGGCTTTTCGAGGCGAAGCGCGACAGCGAGCGCGAGGGTGTAGATCGGGCCGAGGCCGAGGATGATGGACGAGTGGGTGACGTCGGTGTAGCGGAGGCCGACGGTGAAGCAGACTTGATTGACGGTGACGACGAGGAATCCGAGATAGGCGAAGGTCCAGAGATCGCGCGCGGTGATTCCCCGCCCTTTGATAGATTGGAAGGCGGGAAGGCGGCGGCAGAGCGGGGCGAGGCAGACCATGAAAATGGAAGCGAGCACGACGCGGAAGGAGGCCAGGGTGAGCGGCGGAAACGAACGAAGAGCGGCTTTGACGGCGAGGAAGTTGAGCGCCCAAACAGCCATGAGGAGAACGATGGAAGTGATGAGGACGGCGCGCGAAGGCGTTGGACCGGAGGAGGAGTCTATGCGCACGGGAGAGAGCCGGAAAACATTTGGTGGATAGTATACGGGACGAGGAGCAGTGGAGCTGGGGAGCGAGGAAGAAAAAGATTACCGCAGAGGTAGCAGAGGAGCCGCAGAGTGCGCGGAGAGGACTTGGCAGTACAGCAAGATTGTGATGATTTTTTGTTGGTTGCCGCGATCCCTCCACTTCGCGGCAGGTGTTCGCGCGGCGCGAACCCCTGCCGCTTCGGCCGGGATGACAGAGAAGGATCAGGTCGAGACAACCCAAGAAATCCAGGAACCCACAACCCACCCTTTGCTGGAAACGCAAAGGGTAGGCCACGCGCCCGGTGGCTATTGGAAGACGACGCCTGTGCCGAAATTGGAGCCGGGTTGGGTTTGGATCGCGAGATCCTGAAAGCGCAGGTTGGGAGTGTCGAGATTGACGCGAACGGTTTGGCGGAGGACGGGTTCGGCTAGATGAAATGGAGCGCCCAGGCACAACTGCGGCTGGAGAGACTGCGACTCCGCGGATTGGTCGGGAGGGCGAGGTTTTGGAATGGTTGGCTTCGGTTGGAAGTAGATGGAATAGTCAGCGATGGGGTTGAGGATGGGCTCCGAGGAACCCATGTGATCCGAATTCCAGTAATGATAAATATTTCCGGATGAATTCGGGTCAACGTCGCGCTGGGATGAACAGGTGGACTTGCTTGAATCGTAGGTCGCCATAATCCGCGGATTGCGAATCGCTTGCAGACATTCCAGACCGCGCGGTTGGTGCGCCATGAAGCGGCAATGGCCCAGGCCTTCGCGTGCGAGGGCACCGGGATCGATGGTCGATTCTCTAGGATGAGTTTCGCGAAACTCAGAGAGAGCGAGTTCGACGTGGACATTTTGCGATTTGAGTTTCTCGAATTCTTTTCTGGAGATCAGGTAGGTGACGACGAACTGCCCGCCCTCGGTCCAGAACGACTGCCACACGGGAACCCATCCTGGTTTTGCGGGTCCAGAATCAAGCGAGTCCGACCGAATAATCACGGCCTCGACTTTGACGAGGCTACCGGGGGCAATGCCGGAAACGTTGAGCGGCAAAGCGAGCAAAACCTGGGAGCCCCGAGCGAAATCCGGAAAAGCTGGACTTTGCGAGGCATCTAAGGAGAGTAGCGAGAAGCTGGCTGGAGCTGCTTTCTGTTCGACCAAGGGATATTTGCGTTCGACGATGGCTCGGTAGGGTGTCGCGACGGAGAGAGCGGCGATAGCCACGACTATGCCGAGCACAATGGCTCTCGATTGCCACGTCCGCCGGCGCGCGAATTGCCAAAGAGTGATCGCGACAGCAGAGCCAAGGATGACGAGCGAGGAAAGAGAATCGGCGGTTGAGGCGACGAACGACATGCCACTGCTGGGAACCGCCGATTCGAGCCAAGTAATGCCAAGAGTCGAGAAAACAGCGAGGACAACCAGAAGGAAGACCTGCGCAAGGTTTTTGGTGATGCTGCCGAGGAAGAAAATCAGGAAAAAAAGAGAAATAAAGAGGGTGAGTTGTCCGAGAAGAAGGGCCGGAATATTTGCGAGCACGGGGAACCCGGCATGGTGCAGCAGGAATAACTGTGCGTGGAAGAGAGGAACGCTGATGAATACGGCAACGAAGAGGAGTTTCGCGAGCAGGAGTTTCCACCATACGTAGGGTTTGGTGATCCACCATTGGCGGTCACCGACGAGATTGTCGCCGTGAACAATGCGCAAAATCAGAAAGCACCAAGAGATTGTAAGCGCACCAGAAATGTATCGCTTGATCACAACTAAAAGGATGGAGAACGACGGGCCGAATTCGGGATTCCACGGATTCAACTGGTAGTGGACGAAGAGCGCGAGCAAGAGCAGAGAGACCAGGATTTCGGGCCAGTGGCGGCGGGCGTCTTTTTGGAAGATGTGGAGGATTTGTTTCATGGCGGTGGTTTAGAGTTCTTCTCCCTTTCTGGCCATGGCGAGGAAGATGGCGCGCAGGGCGATGGGACGGTATTGAACATCCTTTACAGTGCCGAAGAGGCGCTGGATGTCCGCGGGAGTTTTTTGTTCATCGAAGTGGCTATCGACGAAACGCGCGGTGTAGGCGGAGGTTTTGGCTTGGAGCCATGTGTCCGGCAATGGAAACGGCAACGCCTGCGCAGTTTCCAGGGTGATTTCTACTTCGCGGAAACGGCTGCTCAGGGAACTCATTTCTTCGGAGAAGCGCAGCTTGCCGGATTCTAGATAACCTACGTGACTGGCGAAGCTTTCTATTTCGGCGAGGTCGTGGGACGAGAGAAAGATGGTGGATTCGGAGGCGCGTTCGAGGAGGCCTTCGATGAGTTGATCGCGGACGAGGGGATCGAGGCCACCGAAGGGTTCATCGAGGACGATGAGCGAGGGATGAAAGGCCAGCGCACCGGCTAGTGCGAGCTTCATTTTCATTCCCCGAGAGAGCGCTTTGATCTTGCGGTCGAGAGGCAATTCGAATTGCTTGACGAGCGCGCTTGCCAGCGCGGGATCCCAGGTGGGATAGAAGTCGGCCAGATAAGTGAGCATGGCGCCGACGCGCATCCATTCGGGCATTTCCTGATTTTCGGAAACGTAGCCGATGCGGGTGTAGGCTTGGCCACGGATTTTTGTGGAATCCATGCCGAGGACTTGGGCTGACCCGCTGCTGGCGGAGATGAGGTTCATGAGAATTTTGATGGCAGTGGTTTTTCCGGCGCCGTTCTGGCCGACGAGCGCGTAGACCGCGCCTTCCTGTACTTCCAGCTTTACGCCGTCGAGGGCAGCAACGCGGCGGTAGCGTTTGGTCAAATTGTCCGTTCGGATCGCTGGTGTCATTCGCCGCGTCCTCCTCCGGTGGGTGTGGACTTCCCTTTTGCGCTGAGGCGTTGCCAGTGCTTTTCCATGGCTTCCTGCATGTCCGGCAAGTCGATGCCGAGACGTTTTGCTTCGACGACTAACTCTTCGAAGTAGTCTTGGAGGAGTTTTGTCTTTTCGGACTTGGTTGCGGCGGGACGCTTGGCGATGACGGCAACGGAACCGGGACGAGTCTCCAGAAGGCCGGCATCGACGAGGCCGGTGATGACTTTGTGCGCGGTGTTGGGATTGATTTTGAGATATTTGCTGAGTGCGCGGACGGAGGGAAATTCGTCGCCGGGACGGAGTTGCCCGGAGACGATGGCTTTGGTGGCGGCGTAGACGACCTGGTGATAGATGGTGCCACCAGGCTTGAGATCGACGTGGAACGGAAGCACGGGGTGTACTGTAGCAGATAGTACAGAGGAGGCAAGGGGAAATTGGTGGCAGCGAGGGTACGTGTAGAGATGGGAATGGGGTGAAGGTTACGGAGGAAAATAACGCAGAGGGCGCGGAGGGCGGGTGACGGAACGAGATTGCGTTGAATTCTAATTCTTGTTGGTTGCCGGAATCCCTCCGCTGCGGCTGAAGTTCGCGCGACGCGAACTTCAGCCACTCCGGTCGGGATGACAGGTGGTGCGGGTGTTGAATTGGCGGACCGCCTCGGCCCTTCGCCAACGGCGCTCTGGGTGAAGAGGCGGTCCCTACACAAGAAAGAGAAACCCATGAGGAAAGATAGACCCATGAGGAAAGATGGACCCAGGGAGAAAGATAGACCCAGGAGGAAAGAGCCCACCCTTTGCAAAAGGCGCAAAGGGTTGATTGGATAAGAGCGAAGGCTCCGTTCGCTGAGCCGGTATGCTTCTGTTTGGAGGACCGAAGCTATCGGTAGGAAGGAGCCTTC
>Ga0210409_10005891_pt1 | contig 12808 bp, 11 predicted proteins | sample IncBWH17MmetaG_FD_161649 | JGI IMG/M metagenome (GOLD analysis project Ga0210409, IMG submission 161649) | Forest soil microbial communities from Barre Woods Harvard Forest LTER site, Petersham, Massachusetts, United States - Inc-BW-H-17-M | ecosystem: Environmental > Terrestrial > Soil >...
CCACATGGTGCCGCTCTGCCGCCGGGTACAACGAGCCGCTAGGCGAACAAACCCCAGGCCTGAAGGCCTGAGCGCCAGGAATATGATGCACGCCGAATAACGCACAGACAGATGCATCGCTGGCGAAACAGTGCATTCTATGTACCCCTGGCTTGTCGCGAATTTTACACCGAGTCTCGTGGGTGATTGGAAGGAAGAAATTGTGGCGGACGTTTTCTCGTTAATTGCCGAATAGAGAAAGGTACCGGGCCTGCGCATGATCCCCAAACTTTATTGACTGCCGATCTTCGCGGGCGTGGTATTAGCGGAACCTGACTGCCAGTACTTGTTGAACCCGATGTAATCTGACGGAAGGTTCGCCAGGATGGTACGGCGCAATTCCAGGATATCGACGCTGCCCAGCTTTTTGTAGAGAACCTTGCCGTTTTCGTCGAGCAGAACGGTGTAGGGAACCGCGGATTCCCAGGTTGGATCAAATGCGCGTTGCAATGCGGGCGTATCTTCGGACGCAAACAACAGGTTGCGGCTGGTGGCGCGTTTTTTCTCGAGCATCTTCATCACGCCGGTCTTTTCGTCGGGCATATTCGCCGCGACGGTTACCAGATCGAGGTCGCGGACCTTATACATTTGGTAGGTCTCTTCGAAATCGGCAAACTCTTCGATGCACGAGCCGCACCACGTTGCCCAGAAACTGACCAACAGCATGTGCTTGGTTGGATTCGTTCGCAGCTTCTTCAGATCGTCGGCGGTGGCCATCTCCAATTGCACCGGTTGCTCATCGATCTTGCGCAGGGCCTCTTTGCGTGAGGCTTCCTTTTCTTGCCACTTGGTGGAGCAGCCGAACACTCCGGTATGTTTGACCGGCGGGTCCTGATTGGCGAGCAGGGCGTCGATGGCGTTGCGGGCGTCCTGGGTCTTCACTTGTTCGATGCGGTAACTGTTGTCGATGCGTCCTTCGTAACGCAGCTTGCGCTGCTTATCAAAAATGAATGCATGCGGCGTGGCCTGGGGACCATAGGCTCGGGTGACGGATTGCGTTTCGCCGCCGTACAAATAGGTGTAGCGCAGGTGCTTGTAGCCTACGCGAATCTTCATTTCTTCCAGAGTGTCGCTGATATCGGAGGAATCCAACTCGTCGATGCGAATGGCTTTGGGGTCGTTGCCCTGAATCGCAACGACGGATACGCCACGGTTGCGGTAATCGTCATCCAGTTGCTGGATGCGTTGTTCGTACATTTGGGCAATGGGGCAGTGATTGCAGGTGAACACCACAACGAGGATTGGGCTGGCGGCGTAGTCGCTGAGGCGATGGATGGTGCCGTCGACGCCGGGCAAGGCAAAGTCTGGCGCCGGCGAACCCAGAGGCAGGATCGGGTGGGTCTCTTGTCCCCACACCGCGCAAGTCATCAGCAGGAATAAAAACGCGCGCCGCATTTCTTTTGGCCTCCCTTTGCGTCCAGAACGATTGACCTACTACGACAACACCGCGGCTGGTTGAAATGTTACCTCCATCGTGCCGCAGAATGCGTCAGGGCTATCACCGCCAGTGACAATCGCAAGGCGGCGTAAAGCCGCCCCTACACAGTCCCGCGGTTCGCCCGGCTATTTGGGCAACGGCCTGGGGGTTACGTCCGCATCGACCAGCCCCATGGCCCATTGAATCGCCTCGGAATACATCTTTTGGATGCGTGCATCATCCCAGTTCTGATCGACGTGGCCGAGCGTGGAGTAATACACGCGCCCTTTGCCATACATTGTGGCCCAAGTGACGGCAAAATCCAGATCTTTGCGGTGGACTCTCGGATTGTTCAGATCGAGTTTGGAACTGTCGAGGCGCATCAAGACGCGCACTTTGTCTCGCGAATAGTTCCTAGCCTGGTAGATTTCGTCGCGCAGGACAAACGACTTCGGCCACTGCTCCATGCCGGGAAATTTGGTATCTTCGACGAGGATTGGAGCGTCAAAGGTGCCCCAGGGATGCTCGTCGAAATATCCGCCGATCATTTCGCCGTATTCCGGCCACTCGGTAAAGGTGATTGTGGCACTGTGCACGCCGATGAAGCCCTTTCCGTCGTCATGCACAAAAGAAAGCAGCGCGGCTTTTTGTTCGGGGTTCATTTCCAGTTCGCCGCCGGTGTAAAACAGCACGGCGTCAAAATCGTTGAGGTTCTTGGCGTTGAACTCGAGTTTTTTCTTGGTGAGAACCTCGGTATCAGTGCGTATGGTGGTGTCCCACAATCCGCTTTCGCGTCCGAGGCGCTCGATGGTGGCCATGGCGTGGGAGACGGCTTCGTGGCGGTATCCTTTTTCCTCGCCGATGACCAAGAGATGCTTTTTCGCGTGGGGCTCCGCTTGGCCCTGGGCCATGCAACGACCGGTGACTGCCACGCATATCAGGAGAATCAACCTACCGAGTATCTTCATCACAAGTCATCCTTCTTGGGGAAACTGCTACTTGCTTCCGAGCCAGACAATGGCGTTGGCGAACAGCTTGTTTTGCGTTGCATCTGAGAAAATCTTGTCGCCGTGGCCCATGTTCATGTAAATTATTTTGTATTTGGTGTTGGTCCAAACCACCGGCAAATCGCCCTCTTTGATCACATCCTTCACGCCAAGAGGGTAATTGGAAGGATCCAGAGTCACCAGGACGCGAACGTTTTTGTTGAGCCGGGGGCTAGGCTTCCACAAATACCATTCATTCGCCGGCGCGTCGTAAGTGGCGGGCAAACCCTTGGTGACCGGGCTGGTGTGATCATCCACAATTAATTTCGCGGGCAGTGGCGGCCAGTTGTTGGAGCAAAAAACCGCGCCGCCCGGGAAATCGACAAACCAGGGCCACTTCGTCGACTCATCGTTGTATCCCGCGACGTGCGTGCCGAGCCACGCACCGCCGTGCTCCACGTAGTTCTGGAACGTGGTACGCTGTTCAGGTGTGTGAGGAAAATCATTGAGCCAAATAATCACCTGGTAGGGCTTCAAATCCCTGTCGTTCAACTTGTCCCAGTCCGTCGTTGATTCGAACGCGAAGTTATTCTTCGCCGCCAAGTCTTTGAAGAAGACCAGAGCGTCGTTGGCGACGTGTACATGGTCAGGCTCAACCGTAGTAGAGTAAAAAGCCAGCACCTTGAACGCCGGATCATTTGCCACAGCCGTGGCGCTCCACACGGAAAGTAGAAGCCCAGCCACGAAGAGACATCGCGTCACTTCGTTCACAATCTGTCCTCCGCAGAATTTCTCAGCAACCATTTGGCTTCCATCCTCGGGCACTCCCCTTATTTGCCTGCGGCCCAGAAAATTGCGTTTTTGAATATCTGGGTGAACGCTGGATTCTGGAATAGCTCTGGATGGTGGCCCATAAAAATGTAGATGTTTCGCGCTTTGCAGTGTTCGTTGGTCCAGATCACCGGATGGTCGCCCATCTTGATGTCGGTCGAAGGTGTATAGGTTTTCTCATCGACGCTCGCCAGCACGTGCACGTTGGGGCGCGGCGACTTGTCGTAGGTGTACCACTCTTCATTTTCGATGACGAATGGAGACTTCACGCCTTGCATCGCCGGATGATTCTTGTCCTCGACCGTGACCGTGCCGGTCACAAAGGTCGGAATGTAAGTCTTGAAGCGGATGCCGCCCATGAAATCGTGGAACCAGGGCCACATCTGGAAGCCATCGAACTCGCCCAGCAGCGTTGCGTGATGAAATCCGATCCAGCCGCCCTTCCCTTCTTCGATGTACTTGATGAATGCGGCTTTGGCTGCGTCTGTCCAGTTGTAGGGGGGATAATTCAGTTGAATGAACAAGCTGTAGTTGGCCAGAAAGGCATCGTTGATTTTTTCGGTGTCTTCAATGTAGTCGACCGTGAAGTTGTTCTCGCTGGCCATTTTCCTGAGCCAAATCTTGGCGGCGTCCACAAATGGCTTATGAATTCCCCCATGCTCAGCAAGGGCAACCGCACGAAACCGCGGGGCGTTGCCCTGCCCGGCGGCTAGTCCGCTGAGGCCCAGCATTCCCACTCCAAGCAGGACGAATCGCAGCGGTCCCTTGCCAATCGAACATCGCTCGGCTAAAAGCATTCGGCAATCCTCCATTGCTCCCATGAACGCACCATCTCGCAAAGCGCGATTTCTTCCCTCTTTGTAACGGTCAAGGTCGAGCGGACCTGAACCCTGAAGAGTCTGTGCGAAAACCAAGAAACGACGCCCTCAGCGGCTAAAGCCGGGTTGTAGGGCAACCGCATACGGCACGAGTGAAAGTCGTGCCCTCCCGAGCTACAGGAGTTTTCGCGCAAACCTTGAGGTACGGCACGAACCGGTGAGACCTATGAATATAACTCATTCCTCGGGCTAAGTCCGCCAACTCTCTTCGGACTTGCCGCCAGGCCACGCGCCGGTTGGGCGTGCCGCGGCAAGATCCCAAGGGGACTCGATTGACAGAGGAGAAAGGCGGCCGTAGGCTGATGGGACGCGTGAAGAAGAGCCGGGAAAGCCAGGAGGAAGACGTCGGCATGGACCTGTTCGAAGAAATCGTGAGGATGAGGCGAGCTGGGCAGCGCGGCGCGCTGGCGACGATCGTGCATACGAACGGATCAATCCCGAGCTTTGAAAGTTCGCGGATGCTGGTGTTGGAGGATGGCTCGACGCAGGGAACGATTGGCGGAGGCTGCGTGGAGGCGGATGTGTGGGCGGCAGCGAAAGAGGTGATGCAGAAGGAAGCTCCACGCAAGCTGGTATTTCACTTGAACAACGAGGCGACGTACGACAACGGGTTGATTTGCGGCGGGACCGTGGAAGTATTTGTTGAGCCGATATTGCCGCAGCCGGTGGTGGTGCTATTCGGAGCCGGGCACGTATCGACGGCAGTGGCCAAGGCGGCGCACGCAGCGGGATTTGGCGTGACGGTGGTGGACGACCGCGAAGCGTTTGCGAATGCGCAGCGGTTTTCGATGGCACAGGAAATTTACACGGGCTATGAGCAGGCATTCGAGAAGTTGCAGCCAAACGCTTCGACGTACCTGGTGATCGTGACACGCGGCCACAAGGAAGATATGCGCGTGCTGGCGTGGGCGGTGCGGACGCGAGCGCGGTATGTGGGAATGATCGGAAGCAAGCGAAAAGTGTTGAGCGTGTACAAGGCACTTGAAAAAGAAGGGTATCGCATGGATGAGTTCGGCCGGGTGTACGCGCCGATGGGACTGGAGATTGGGGCGCTGTCGCCGGAAGAGATCGCGTTAAGTATCGTAGCGGAGCTGGTGGCGGTGCGGCGAAACGCGGAGACGTCTGCCCACAAGAAGCTGAAGCTCGAAGCGCGAGACCCGGTCGAATCGCGCTAAAAGGAAGACTGATGCTCGCGGCGGTGATCCTTTCCGGAGGGTCGTCGAGTCGAATGGGCTCGCCGAAGGCTCTGCTTCCCTACCAAGGCCGGGTATTTCTGGAACATTTACTGGGAGTGACGTCGCACCCGCGAATTGGTGTGCGCCGAGTGGTGCTGGGCGCGCACGCGGAGCCGATCGCGAAGGCTGTGGACCTGCAGCCGGATGAAATCGTCATCAATGCGGACTGGGAAAAAGGGCAGTTGAGTTCGATCGTGGCGGCGCTGCGGAGTTTGCCAGCGGGGACAGACGGGATTTTGCTGTGCTTGATTGACCATCCGTTGATTTCGGCGGGACTGGTGAATGACCTGATTGCGCAATTTTACGCCTCGAGCGCTCCGATTGTGTTGCCGGTTTATGAAGGGAAGCGCGGACATCCGGTGTTGTTTTCCAAGGCGGTTTACGCGGAACTGGAGAAGGCGCCGATGGACGTGGGAGCACGTGCGGTGGTGTGGGCACATGCGAAAGAGATACATGAGCATCCGACAACGGAAGAAGGATGCGTGTTGAATTTGAATGATCCGGAGACACTGGAGCGGGTGCTGCGGTCGATGGAGTAGGAAGAGACTTTAAAGTTCAAAGTTAAGAGTTCAAAGTCGAGAGAAGACCAAAAACAGATTCCTCGCTTCGCTCGGGATGACAACTAACACGGCTGGCGACCAATACCGTTAATGTGGTGCAACCCAGCAATATGATTTTTGCGGGAGACAAGGAAACGGCCTGCACTGGTGCGCACGCTTGGTTGCTGGAACCCTTGCTAGCGCTGTGATTTTTGGCGGAGTTCGTGGAGCAATGACTGGAGGGCGTCGACGGCTAGTTGCGCGGCGTGGAAAGAGGCGGGAGGAAGGCCTCCCAGAGACTGGGCGAGGGATTCAGCGCGAACGGTGTCGAGATCGCTTAGTTCCCTGCCCTGGATGACTTCGGTGAGGAGGGAGGCCGAGGCGATGGAGGCGGTGCAGCCGCGACAGAGGAAACGGGCTTCCCGGATGCGATGGTCATCGAGAATCGCGGCCAGCTGCAGGATGTCGCCGCAGACCGGATTGCTGACTTCGACGCGGGCGGATGCGCCGGGGAGTTCCCCCGCATTGCGCGGGTGCTGGAAATGATCGAGGAGAGCGTCACTGAACATATGGGAAAGTATCTAGTGGCCAGCGACCGGTGTCCAGCGACAAGTGAAAATGACGAATGTGCGGGCATGCCTGCGGAGCAATGTTATCCGCTGCGACATGATGACCGCTGGTGCGAAGCCCAAGTGAAAAGGGTCGCGACTATTTGTCCCCTGCGCCTGAGCCCGCAATACGGCCGCGCAAGACGGTGACGGAGGCTGGAGGCAATGTATACTGCACGTTATCCCCGCCAGTAATGGTTGAAGTGGCTGCTGGCCCATCCGGGTCGGCATAGCCATTTCTGCGGGCGGCATGCCACTGATATTGATTTTTGCCGAAAGTGATCATCGTAACCGGGCCGGCAAAGCTACTGTCTTTTTTGGCCTCGGAATCCTGGAACACGAGGCGCGCGGCGTGATCGTTTTCGTAGTCCTTGTTTACGAGGAGAACGGACCACTGCCCGTCCGGGCGCAAGACCGCATAGGCGGTCACCAAAACATGGCCGCTGGAATCCTTGATGTCACCAACGGCGCGAAACAAGCGGTGCTCGGTGTCTTTCGGCTGCACCCATTCCTTGGTGAGCAACTGTGCCGCGAAATACTGCGACGTCGGAGTCTTGATCTCGTACTTCTCGTCGGTCATGAACATGCGGTAGGTGCCCCAGCTGTTCTTGCAATTGGGATGCGGCGGCGAGTACGGCAGCGCGTGATAGTAAAAGGTTCCTTTTCCGCCGGCGGTCAGAAAACCCGCGAACGAGTCGGCAAGCCAGAGCGCCCCAAATACTTCGACGGAGGCCTCTCCGCCATGCGCGTTGGTTTCCGTGTCGAACATGGGAATTCCAGGAGGGAGTCCGTCGTCGCGCCACACTTGCATGATGTGAGTGATTAGCTGCGGCTCCTGATACAAGTTTTCCCACGGAGTCTCGCAGCCGTCGTAGGGATAGTGCTCGAAGGACATGAAGGCAAAGTCCGAGAGGCGCTGGTGCGCTTTCAAGTACGCGAGAAATCGCCCGAACCAGGAGTCGCGGCCGCGGGCATCTTTCCAAACCTTGATGTCTTCCGTCACTCCTTGGAAGACCGGGCCACCAAGTTTCAACTTCGGATCGATAGCATGAAGCGCCGTGGCCCACTGCAGGTACAACGCGCCGTAGTCTTCCGGAATCATGTACTGGCCGTCAGCTTCTTCTCCCATTTCCACGTAGGCAATGGGATACCCGCGCTTCTCAACGTAGGCGATTTCCGCCGCGGAATCCTCGGGCGTAGCGTAGAGCATGGCCACAGGAATAATCGCGGGCATGCCTCGCGTGATGCCGCTGGTATAAAAGAGATCGAATCCGGGTTGGTCGCCGGATGCCATCTGATCCGGCGCAACGAATAGATCGCTGGGTTCGTGCCAGGGATCAACGGAAGAGCAGTAGCTCGGGGACTGGCTCTGGTCCTTGGTGTGCCGCAGGAGATCCTTGACTTGGCCGCTGTCGTCCAGCGTTCCCAGATAGACTTCCTTGATGGCATAGCCCAGGCAATTGCGACGGTCGCCGGCTCCGTGCGTATCGCAGGTGTTGGAGGACTTGCTCATCAGCACCCGAACCCAACGGGCGGCGACGCTGGACGAATCCAAGCGCAACGTTACGGTGCCTCCTTTGCCGTTGGCGACCGCGCCGGACGCGAATCGTTTCCATTCGCCAGAGGCTTGCTCGTCCATGGCGTCACCCGTGCCGGACCAATACTGCACTTCATAAACGCGGGCGTAGGGTTCGGCCCATGCGATGCGGATGGCGTTGACGGTCTGCTTGGATTCGAGGTCCATCACGATCCACTGCGGATGGAGCGCGTCGTCTTCTTTCGTGAACGTCTGCGTTAAATAAGGATTGCTCTTCCAGTAGGTGTTCAGGTCTCCATCATTCAGCCGCGAGTAGAGTTCATCCTCCAGGCCTCCATTGCGTGTGAATCCGCGGTGCTGCAAGGCGTATCCATAGGAATGGCGGATCATTTCTGTGGGGTTGGCGTCGCCGGTGAAATAGCCCTTGCCTGCGGGATCGCTCCAGGTTCCCTTGGGATTCCAGTGCCACGCCTGCACGAACAAGTCGGTATTTTGACGGTAGCTGATCGCGCCCCAACCGGCGGACAAGATTTTCTGAATCGCTTCGGGCTTGAAGAATGGGTCGGTGGCATTGCTGGGCACGCGATCGACGGTCGAGCCGAGCGCATAGGGCGGACTGAACGTGTTCACGACATGACTGGGGGTCGCGTCGACTTGAATGGTCTGGGCGTTTGCTGCTACGGGCCACCACAGTGCTATGGCTGCCAACGCCGTCGACACCGCTCTCAGCGCCGGGCAGCGCCCTTGTCGTAATTCTGTTGCGCTTGCTCGTGCAGCATTTTTGTCCATAGTCTCCCTTCAGAGTCTGTGTGAGGGCTGCCAAATGCCGACCTCAGCGGCTAAAGCCGCGTTGTGTTATCTGGAGTTACGGCACGACTAAAGTCGTGCCCTTCCCAAAAAAGGGACGCTCTTACACTGACTCTTCAGCCACTTCGATTTGCCGCGAAAGTCCACTGAGCGACGTCCTCCAAGCCCGGCGTGCTGCTGAACGGGCGGAAGCAAGAGGACATCATGCGTCTGGTATGATGTCAAGGTTTCGCAGCAGATTCCAGGTGTGGTCTCGTTGGCAAAATCCGCGGTGCTCTACGGCATAGGAGGCTGGAGAATGCTTCTGAGAGTGTTTGATGACAAAGTTTCACTCGGTAAGGCTGCCGCTAGCCAGGCTGCAGCGGCGATCCGATCCGCGATTGCCAAGCGAGGGATTGCTCGTGTGGTGGCTGCCAGCGCCGCGTCGCAATTCGAATTCCTCGAAACGCTGACCGCAGCTCCGGGCATCCAGTGGAAGCAGGTCGAGCTGTTCCACCTGGACGAATACATTGGTTTGCCTATGACGCATCCTGCAAGCTTCTGCAAATTCCTTCAGGAGCGCCTGATTGCCAAGACGGGCATTACCAATTTTCACCTGCTCGATGGGAGCCAGGATCCAGCCGAGGTTATCCGCAGCGTGGGCAAAGCCATCTCTTCCTCGCCAATTGATGTGGCGTTCCTGGGCATCGGTGAAAATGGGCACATCGCGTTCAACGATCCTCCCGCAGACTTCGACACGGAAGAGCCATACATCACTGTTGCTCTTGATCATGCGTGCCGGCTGCAGCAAGTGGGCGAGGGATGGTTCAAGAATCTCGATGAAGTTCCCAAGCACGCCATTTCCATGTCGGTGCGGCAGGTTCTGAAGGCCAAGGAAATTCTCGCGGTCGTTCCGGACGCGCGCAAAGCGCCTGCGATCAAAGCCTGTTTCGATGGAGAGATCAGTCCGATGGCGCCCTCTTCAATCTTGCGGAACCATCCCAATGCCACCGTGTATCTCGACCGGCAATCCTCCGCATTGCTCAGCCCCGCGACGCTCTTGACGCTTACGGCTTCGGCCTGACAAATGGTCGCCCGTCGCTCTTCCCGCTTCGCGGCTTCCTGATGGACAATCTTTCGCACTCCGGTGGGCGCCGCATCATTCCGTCTCTGCGCTGGTGGATAGGCGGAATCCTGTTTGCCTCGACGGTGATCAACTATATTGATCGCCAGACGTTATCGCTTCTCGCTCCGTTTCTGAAGCGCGACTATCATTGGACGAATACAGACTACGCTGCGATCGTGATTGCTTTTCGCGCGGCGTATTCCATTGGCCAGACGCTTTGCGGCCGGCTGATGGATCGCCTGGGCACGAAACGCGGCTTGAGCATCACGGTGGCGTGGTATTCGTTAGTTTCGCTGCTGACTCCTCTTGCGCGCGGCTTTTACTCTTTTCTTGGCTTTCGCTTTTTGCTTGGCGCTGCCGAATCAGGGAACTGGCCCGCCGCCACCAAAGCGGTTTCCGAGTGGTTCCCCAAACACGAGCGCGGATTGGCGACCGCGTTGTTTGACAGTGGCTCTTCGATTGGCGGCGCGATTGCGCCTTTCTTTGTTCTGTGGATTTACTTCCGTTTTGGTTGGCGAACCGCCTTTGTTGTTCCTGGCCTGCTCGGGATTCCCTGGCTGCTGGCTTGGCGCTGGCTGTACTACACGCCGCAGGAACACCCGCGCATCAGTGAGGCCGAGCGAAGGATGATTCTTGCTGACACGGTCGAGCCAGGTTCCGAAAAGAAGGCGCGGCCGCGGTGGCGCGATCTTCTGAAATTGCCGCAAACTTGGGGAACCATCGTCGCGAGAACGTTCACCGACCCGGTTTTCTTTTTTATTGCTGATTGGTTTCCGATCTATCTGGTGGCCAAAGGGATTCCTCTGAAGAGTGGCTTGATTGCCGTGTGGATCCCTTTTCTCGCCGCTGATCTCGGCAATTTTTTTGGCGGTGGCATGTCCGGGTATCTCATCAAACGGGGCTGGTCGGTCGGTAACGCGCGCAAGGCTCTGGCAGTGTTTGGTGGCTTCGGGGTTATGCTGCTGATCCCTACGATTTTTACGGTGAACCTCTATCTGCTTGCGCTGCTCTTTGGTCTGGCGACATTTTCCTATGCTTCGTTCACAACCATCGCCAACGTGTTGCCGTCGGACCTTTTCACGAGCGAGTCGGTTGCGTCGGTCAGCGGTTTGAGCGGAACAGGGGCTGCGATCGGCACGATCATCGTGTACATTTTGGCGGGACGCCTGTCTGACGCACGGCTTGCGACTGGCACGCATTTGTTCGATCCGCTGATGATTATTGCTGGGCTGATTCCTTTTGCCGGAATGCTTCTGGTGTTGCTGCTGGTTCGCAACACCGAGGCTACGGAACGCGGGCTGGTGCGCAGGATCTGAGATTCGTGCAATTGCTTTCTTGGGAGAGTAGATCAATGAGCCTCGCAACTTTCAGCCTCAACGGTAAGAATGCTCTGGTCACAGGCTCACACCGAGGTCTCGGCGCCGGCATAGCGCTCGCACTCGCTGAAGCCGGCGCCAATGTTGCTTGCCATGGCCGTGATCCGCATCCGGGAAGCGTGTGCGCCGATATCGAAGCGCTGCGGCGTCGATGCTGCTATTTCCCCGCAGATGTCGCTGACGCGCAGGCGTGCTCCGCCCTGGTTGAGAAGACTGTGGCGGAATTGGGCTCGCTCGATATCCTGGTGAACAATGCGGGAATCATTAGCCGGGCTCCGGCCGTCGATTATTCTTCGGAAGATTGGGGCCAGGTGATCTCTGTGAACCTGACTGCTGTGTTTCGTCTCTCCCAACTTGCCGCACGCCAAATGCTCAAGCAAGGAACTGGCGGAAAAATCGTGAATGTCGCGTCAGTGCTTTCCTTCCAAGGCGGAATTCTGGTGCCGGCTTACGCGGCGGCGAAAGGTGGCGTGGCGCAACTCACGCGAGCATTCGCCAATGAATGGGCGGCGAAAGGGATCAACGTGAACGCCATCGCGCCCGGCTACATGGCGACGGACAATACCGAGGCGCTGCGGAATGATCCGGTCCGCAGCCGCCAGATTTTCGACCGCATTCCAGCTGGCCGCTGGGGGAAACCTGCTGATCTTGCAGGAGCGGCGGTGTTTTTGTGTTCGCCGGCTAGCGATTACGTCCACGGCCATATTCTTGCGGTCGATGGCGGGTGGCTCTCGCGGTAGGCTTCAAGATCCCGGGAGTAGCAAGCATCGGAGTGGCGGACGGCATCGGAAGGCCGTCTCCACAAACGGCAAAAACAAAAGCGAAGGGAAGAAAAACCCACACCGTTAAAGAAGCAACGGTGCGGCACCCAAAAGCGAAGAGTGACCCAAGAGCCCACGCGCAAAGGCGGTGTGGGGGGCACCCGCGCCGTGATCCCTATACGGTGCGGATGGAATGGCTTAACGGGACAACTGGGGGAATTTTTGGAGGGCGGAGGTGAGCCGCTCGAGTCCTCCACGGACTGTTTCTGTATCTCTGCAAAAGCCGATTCGGAAGTACTGTGGTTGCTCGAAGAATTCCCCTGGAACTACGCTGGTTTCGAACTGCTCACGCAGGATGCTGACAAATTCGGGAGTACGGCCCGTCTTGAGGCGTGGAAAAATGGTGGTGCCGAAGCGGCTTGGTTCGCAATCGAGTTGCGGATGCTTGCTGAGGAACTGGTTCACCAGCAACCGATTCGTTTCCAGCAGCGTGCGGGCGCGATTGCGCACGCGATCGAGATTGTCGAGGACAATCACGGCGAGAAGCTCGGCGGGGTGCACTGGGCTTCCATAGGTGAAATCAACGACCTGCCACATGCGCTCGGCGAGCTCCGGCTGCGCGAGAATCCATCCACAGCGAATGCCGCTGAGGCCGTACGCTTTGGTCAGACTGCTGGTAATGACGAAAT
>Ga0210409_10005893_pt1 | contig 12807 bp, 12 predicted proteins | sample IncBWH17MmetaG_FD_161649 | JGI IMG/M metagenome (GOLD analysis project Ga0210409, IMG submission 161649) | Forest soil microbial communities from Barre Woods Harvard Forest LTER site, Petersham, Massachusetts, United States - Inc-BW-H-17-M | ecosystem: Environmental > Terrestrial > Soil >...
TTTTTCACCCGCGAGCGCGAATAGCTCGGTCCCGTCGAAGAGCACATCGGTGGCGCGCTCCATGTGGCCGCCTTTGACGATTACGGCGCGCGCGCCCATCTCCACGAGTTTCCGCGCCGCCGCTTCCATGTCGGGTATGTCCTTGATAGTGAGGCCGGTCAAGATTTCCGCCTCGGGCACGTTCGGGGTGATGACGCTGGCGCGCTTAAGTAGCTCGGTTGCGACAAATTTGATTCCGGCGGGATCGAGGAGTTCCGCGCCGCTCGAGGATTTCATGACTGGGTCATGCACCACGTGGGCGAATTTGTGGGCATCGAGGAATTCCGCGACCACCACGGCATTGCCGCGGTTGCCGAGCATGCCGATTTTCACCGCGGCGATGTCGCAATCCTTGGCCAGCACCTCGAGCTGCTCGCGCAACTCCGCGCTCGGCGTGTTGTGCACAGTTTCGACGCCCTGGGTGTTCTGCACGGTAAGAGAAGTGATGGCAGCGACGCCGTAGCAGCCGTGCGCGGCAAAGGTTTTCAAATCAGCGGCGGTGCCGGCGCCGCAAGAAGGATCAAATCCTGCGATGGTAAGCAGAATCGGCGGCGCTGGGTGGCCGTGTCCGTTCGTGGTCATCGTCTTTTCTTGCTCCAACGACGAAAATAGCCGGTCGCGTCGAGAAAACGGACCGGCAACTGCGAATGTACGCGCATCACTTATCGTGCGCAACAGAAAACTTCAGCGACGCGACTCGCTAGCAGGTGGATTGAATCTCTGTTCGATGGAAGGCAATTGCAGATAGACGAGGAAGAATACGCTAACCGCGCAAACGACTGCTCCGGAAAGCTTCCACCAGATGCCTGGGATAAGAAGGAAGATAATTCCAGCCACTAGATAAATCATCATCGTGAAAACGGCTACCAAAAGGCCCGGACGCTTCAATCTCCAAAGCTCAAGACCTGCCTTAAACGAAATCCAGGCTAGCGTGAGAAAACAAGCAGCGAGAATCATCAACCAAAAGCACAGCCAAATGAACGCTCCTGAGTCTTGGCTAAACGAAGGTGCTTCGCCCTGTATGTAAAGGTTGAAGAAAAGAACTCCCAGAAGAATTGTGAACACTGGAGAGAATGCAAACGCAATCAGACTCAGCGCCGTCACCCCAATCGGCCGAGTTCGAGAGTCGATGGGCACGGCTTCTGTCTACGATTCCCCCTATCAGGGGAACAAGCCGCGGACTAGCGTGGCTTCGGCGACGCGGCCGACGGCGAGGACCATGGCGCCGGCGCGGGGCGGAACGTGATGCTTGCGCATGGTGTCCACCATTTCGTGGAATGCGCGCACCATGATCTTTTGCAGCCGCGCGTTGACTTCGTCGACGTCCCACATGAGCCCTTCCTGATTCTGGACCCATTCGAAGTAACTAACGGTGACGCCCCCGGCGTTGGCAAGAATGTCCGGCAGCACGGTGATGCCGCGGCGCGCGAGGATTTCATCGGCGTGCGGCGTCGTAGGACCGTTGGCGGCTTCAGCGACAATTCGCGCCTTGATGGCTTCGGCGTTGTGGAGCGTGATGACGTTTTCCAGTGCCGCGGGCACGAGGATGTCGCACTTCATCGCCAGCAGCTCGTCATTGGTGATGCGCGAAGCGCCAGGCATGCCGACGACGGTGCCGGAACGCTCCTTGTAGCGGATGGCCTTGATGGGATCGATGCCGCGGGAGTTGGTTACGCCGCCGCGTGTGTCGCTGAGGGCCACGATTTTCGCTTTCTTCTCCGCAAACAGGCGGGCCGCTGTCGCACCGGCGTTGCCAAAACCCTGAATCGCCACGGTCGCTCCGCGCAGCGAAATCTTTTTCAATTTGCAAGCTTCTTCAACCACGTAGAGCAAGCCGCGCGCAGTAGCTTCCCCGCGTCCTTCGGAGCCGCCAATAGAGAGCGGTTTGCCTGTGACCACACCATGCGCGGAATGGCCGATGGTCATGGCATAAGTGTCCATGATCCAAGCCATGGTCTGCGCGTCGGTGTAAACATCGGGCGCAGGAATATCCATGGACGGCCCGATGATCGGCAGAATCTCGCTAGCATAGCGCCGTGTCATGCGCTCGAGTTCGCTCTTGGACATGCGCTTGGGGTCGCAGATGACGCCACCCTTTGCGCCGCCAAACGGGACATTCACGGTGGCGGTCTTCCAGGTCATCCAAGCCGCAAGCGCTTTCACTTCATCGAGCGTCACGTTGGGGTGATACCGGATGCCGCCCTTGCCGGGGCCTCTCGAGACGTTGTGTTGCACGCGGTAGCCGGTGAACACTTTGACCTGGCCATTGTCCATCTTCGTCGGCAGGGAAACTTCCAGGATGCGCTTGGGAGTGCGCAAGATCTGCCGCAGGCCGGGATCGAGCTTCAAGAATTCCGCCGCCATGTCGAACTGAATCTGTGCGATGCGAAAAGGATTGAGGTCTTCGCGAGGAGCGATGCGCGGCACCATGGGCGGCGCGCCAATCTGTCTTGTTGGGGTTGTGGGCTTTGCGACCGTGGCCATTGGCGTCGGTCCTTTCGTCTAGTCGATTTGTCTAAGAATGCTTTAACGCACTTGGCCCAATTGCAGAACTCGTTGCAGCGAAAGAGTTTCTATCCGTTCGCCGCCATTTTTTGCACGCTTACAGCGAACTTGTCGCGGCAATCCGTGGAGCAAAAATGCATGAGCTCACCGTCTGCGCGAAACGGGATGGAGAGAGTCTCATCAAGGTGCAAGCCGCACACGGGGTCGCGGACAAGCCGACGAACCACTTCGGCCGTTTGCGCCGTGCTGGTGGCGACCGTGGATTGCTGCGTGACAGCTGCGGCATCGCGAAGAAGCCAGCCCACGAAGCGGCGCAAAAGCCACATGCTCCAGGAAACAATCAGCAGCCAGAACAAGAATCGTGCAACGCGAGCAAAAAAGTTCGTCATTAAGTGTTTGGCAGGCGGTCTGTTACAGAATAACCCCAACAGAAGCCTACGAAGGGAGTGTATGCAAGGCGAAAAGGGCCCGTCAACGAAAAGGTGTGATTTCAAGAGGTTGCGAGGCGATTTATGCTCTTCGTTTTGGGACAAAAAACGCTTGATTTCGACTTAACTTATTTATTTACAACAAATTACGTTGAAAGTGCGGGGGGGCGCGCTGAGGGCTGGGGAAGCCCAGAATCTCGCTCAGAGTCGCGCCTAACAATTAATCCACTGCCGGAATGAGATCGATTCCCATGTACGGGCGCAAGACTTCTGGGATCAGAATCGAGCCATCGGCTTGCTGATAATTTTCGACGACGGCGATCCAGGTGCGGCCGACAGCCAACCCGGAGCCGTTCAAGGTGTGAACGAAGTCGCTCTTGCCGGCACCTTTGGGCTTGTAACGAATGGACGCGCGGCGCGCTTGGAAGGCTTCGCAATTCGAGCAAGAAGAAATTTCGCGAAATTCATTGCTGGCGGGGAGCCAGACTTCGATGTCGTATGTTTTTGCGGAGGCAAAGCCCATATCGCCAGTGCAAAGCAGCACGGTGCGATAGTGCAGCCCCAATTTCTGGAGAATGGTTTCCGCATTTCGCGTAAGCGCTTCGTGCTCTTCGTAACTTTTATCCGGATGCGTGAATTTGAAGAGCTCCACTTTTTGGAATTGATGGTTGCGCATGATGCCGCGAGTGTCTTTCCCGGCGGCGCCGGCTTCAGAGCGGAAGCAGGCGGTCCAGGCGGTAATGTGGATCGGGAGTTTGTCTTCGGGGATGGTTTCGTCGCGATACAGATTGTGCAGTTCGACCTCGGAAGTCGGCGTAAGCCACAGGTCGCTATTTTCCAGTTTGAAAAGATCGGCAGCGAACTTCGGCAACTGCCCCGAGCCCATTAGAGACGCAGTGTTCACAAGAAACGGTGGAAGGATTTCCGTGTAGCCATGCTCGCGGGTGTGCACATCAAGAAAAAAATTCGCGAGGGCGCGCTCGAGGCGCGCTCCCCAGCCTTTGTAAACCGCGAAGCGCGTCCCGGCTATTTTTGTCGCGGCGGCGATATCCAGGATTCCGGCCGCTTCCCCAACTTCCCAATGGGGCCGCGGGGTGAAATCGAACTTTGGGGGCCCGCCCCACCGGCGGACTTCCGCGTTGTCGGCGGCGCTGGCCCCGACGGGCACGGAGGAGTGGGGAACATTGGGGATGGTTAGCAACAATTCGCGTTGTGTGGCATCCAGCTCCGCGACGCGTTCATCGGACTTCTTGATGAGCTCGGAGACCTGCTTCATTTCCGCTATCAATGAATCAGCGTTCTGTTTTTCTTTTTTAAGGCGTGCAATTTCGTCGCTGGCTTTGTTGCGCTGGGCCTTGCGCTGCTCGTTCGCAGTGATGAGCGCACGGCGCTCCTTATCCAGTGCACGGAAGCCATCCAGATCGAGAGCCATGTTGCGCTTCTTGGCCACTTCGCCGAAGAGGTCCAAGTGGTCCCGGAAATAATTGAGGTCATGCATGAAGGTAGAAGGATACCGCAATCCGTAAGGCGCTTGTAGCGCGCGGTAGCGGCTGGCAGTCCATAGATGGCGAATCTTATTTCGCGCGCGGCACTTCGCTCATCAGTTGATGGATGTTGTCCTCGGAATCGTAGAACGCCGCCATCCAAAGATCATACGTCGGCATCGGGGCAATGAGGCGCGGTGGCGCAAAAATCTTCGCACCCAGCTCGACGAGCCGCTGGTACGCGGCGTTGAGATCGGGAACGCGGAAGTACAGGATGGAACTCGGATGATCGAACTGCGGCGTTTCCGCCGGGCCGAGCATCAGGCGGACGCCGCCGCAATCAAAGAAAGCCAGGTTGGGCGCGGTGAAAAGCAGCGGCAGACCCAGCACATCGCGATAGAATGCCGTGGCGCGCGGCAGGTCGTGGACAATGATGGAGACCTGGCCGATGTTCTGGATGCCAAGTTTTGCGGGCGTGGCGCTCATTTTTGTTTCCCTCCAGGAGCAGATTAGTTAGCATAGCTAACTAAAGTGTATGGCCGATGTCAAGTCAAAATATTTGTCCGGTGGAAAAGCCTTCGAGACCGCCGACCGGCTGCACTCCGCGGCGATCCACCTGCTCCGCCGGCTGCGCGTGCGCGACCGCGAAAGCGGAGTAGGTCCAGCACAGCTCTCTGCGCTCTCCGTCCTGGTTCTCGGGGGAGGTCCGCGCTCGCTTGGCGAACTCGCCGAAGCCGAGCAGGTCCGCGCGCCAACCATGAGCCGAATTGTTGCTGGCCTGGAGCGCGCCGGTTTGGTGCGCCGCCGGAAAACCGAAGACGGGCGTCGCATGCGTCTGGAGGCTACCGCCAAGGGGACGAAAATTCTGCAGGAGGGGCGCAAGCGGCGGGTCGAATCGCTGGCTAGCGCGCTGGCTGCCCTTTCTGAGATGGAGCGGCAGAAGCTGGAAGAACTGGTGGAACTTCTTCAGCAGATCATTCCCAAACTCTAGGTCTAAACTCCAGGCTCAAGTTTGATGCTAAGCTTTGGATTTCCTGGGTTCCCTAATTCGAACCAAGCGCGAAGACACTTCAGCAACCAGTTCGATTTCCACGCACGCACCCAGCGGAATCTGCGCCACGCCAAAGGCGCTGCGGGCGTGCGGGCCCCTTTTGCCGAAGACCTCGACGAACAGTTCGGAGGCGCCGTTGGCGACGAGATGCTGCTCGGTGAATGTGGGCGCGCTGTTCACCAGCACAAGCAGCTTAACGATGCGCGAGATCTTATTGAGGTTGCCGAGAGCGGCATGCAAGGTGGCCATGAGTTCGATGGCGATGCCGCGAGCCGCTTCCTTGCCTTCCTTGGTTGAGATTCCATCGCCGAGTTTTCCCATCCAAGGCTTACCGTCTTTCTTGGCGATGTGGCCGGAGACGAAGAGGAGATTGCCGGAGCGTACGACGGGAACGAAAGCGGCGGCGGGCGGCTCGACAGCAGGAAGAGTAATGTTCAAGGCCTTCAGGCGTTCGTAGACAGACATGACAGCTCCTTGGCTTTATTTCCCGATGGTTTGTGCCTCAAGTTTTGTTGCGTCAAAGCTGACGGCAGTGGTATTTCCGCCGCAGATCAGGACGCCGACGCGTTCGCCAGGCTTCGGCTGGTAGCGCCGCGACAGAAGCGCGGCAAAGGCCGCAGCACCGCCCGGTTCCGCGACCACGCGCAGGGTTCTCCAGAGCGCTTCTTGGGCCTCAAGAATGGCTGTGTCGGAAACCAGAATCACGCGTTGCACGTTTTTCTGCGCGATCGGGAACATCAATTGGCCCACTTGTTTCGGTGCCAGGGAGTCGGCGGCAATCCCTCCGGCGGGACTATCAACCGGATGACCGGCCTTGAGTGCACATGTGAGCGTCGGCGCGGCTTCGGGTTCAACACCGATAATTTTCAGGCGCCCGGCATACCACGATGCTACGCCGCCGATGAGGCCCCCTCCGCCGACAGCAACAAGCAGGGTATCCAGATTCGGGAACTGCTCCTCGAATTCGAGGCCAACGGTGCCCTGGCCGAGCAGCGTTTCAACTTGATCGTAGGCGTGGATTCGCAGCCCGCCGGATTCGGAGGCCCAAACTTCGCTTGCAGCCAGCGCATCGGCATAGCGATCTCCTGTTATCACCAGATCCGCGGCGTAGTTTCGAATGCGCTCTATTTTTTCGAGGGAACAGATCGTGGGTACAAAAACCCTCGCCGGTAAGCCGAGCTTCATGGCCGCAAAGGCGACGGCGACGCCGTGGTTGCCGCCCGAGGCGGCCACGACCCCCGCGGCCGGAATGGTGCGCGAGAGCAAATTATTGAAGGCTCCGCGGGCCTTGAACGAGCCGGAGTGCTGCAGCGATTCCAGCTTGAAGGCCAGGTGGATGGAATCCAGACCGAAATCGGCGCCGGACGCTTCCAGGATGGGTGTGCGGCGGACATGCGGACGAATGAGTTGATAAGCGGCGGCAATGCGTTCGCGGGTGATTTGTGTTTCCGGCATTTCGGGCATCTCCCAGCGACAAGGACCGCTGGGCCTTGCGCTTGCTTCCCCGCAGAGCGAGAATTCGGTTTCGCTCTCGAGTTGCGCATGCTATTGTACTTAGGGAGTTGGCTAATTGTCTATATGAAAATGGAACCGGCACTGCGCGCACTGGCCAACGAACGCCGTCTGCAAATCCTTGAATGGCTGAAGCAGCCGCGCATGCACTTCCGGCCGCAGGTGGACGGAGACCTCGTCGAGGACGGCGTGTGCGGCGTCCTGATCGCCGAAAAACTGTGCGTGAGCCAGCCGACCGCCAGCGAACATATGAAGATCCTGTTGCGGGCCGGATTGGTGCGCGCCAAGCGCATCAAACAATGGACGTTCTACAAGCGCGATGAGGCCAAGATCAAAAAAGTGAAGCAAACCATCGTAGAACGGGTGTGAAGCCGGAGGTACTTCCGTACCAAAAAACCGCTCTCGGCGGGAACATGAAGTACTGGGCAGAATGAACCCGGCGAGCTATCGACGGAACACCGAGCTGCAGGCAGACTGAGCTCGTAGTCGTAAGTACCCTCCATCCCCACGCCCGAGCGGCCGCTCCCCCCAGCGGCCGCTCACTTTTTTGGGGCACAAAAAAGCCCTGGTTCCACGAACCAGGGCGACTCGCGGGCACTTTTGGCTAACCACCACTTGAGGTTTGGCCCGGAAAGGGCCTGGGAATAGAAAAGGGGGCTGGTGCAAGCCCCCTTTTTCTCAATTGACGCCCCAAAACCGGTCACCGAGTCGAGGTTCGGTTCCGGCCACCCCGGGAAGCCAATCTTTTAAGTTGTATGGTAAGAGAGCAAACCGCATGCCAGCGATGGATTTCCTGGGACGAGCCACCAAGTTGATTGAAAGCACGGCGGTTAGCTAGGGGCTCGACTGGCAATCGACGATGTTACCTCTTCTAAGTCTACAAAAACCCACAGAATGGAAGTGCGACTCTCCATTCTTTGGGAGCGTCACTCGACCTGATGCTATAGAAAGTTGATTCGATTGTCCGCATTCGGGACGACGAGGAAAGAAAGAATATCGTTATTGTGATTTCTAGAGAAGTGTTCGCATTTCAGCCGGTATCCGGAGATTCCAGAGAGAGAAATCCGATGCGTCGGATGGCTCGGAATCAGAATCGATTGCTAGCCCATCACGAGAGTGCGCTGGTAACGCCGCCAAAGCAGGCGCACAGGGACAAAAAGCAAGGCCAGCCAGAGCAGGATCGCGGGGCCAGACTCGGCAAGAAAAAGGACGAGGGCTAGGAGACTCTCGAAGGCGCTCCGAAATCCATTGACGGAGGCATTGCGCAGTTGCGTAGCCACCGAAGGCGTGGGCGAGGTGAGCTGCGCTTTGTACTCTTCGGCAAGTTTCAGGTCGATGGTAGCAAAGTCCACGCGATGCTCCAGCGTCTGCTGCTCGGCTTCCATCTGTTCGATCTCACCGCGAACACGCTCGATTTCTTGTTCAACTTCCAGGACATCCTTTACTTTGCCTGTGCGAGTCCTAAGAACATCTTGAAGGCGCTGCTCGGTCTCGCGCGAATTCTTCAGACGAGCGAGAAGATCAGCGTGCTGCTGAGTCACTTCTTCACCATTTTGGTTTTCAAGTTCGACGCGGCCAAGCGCTTTCAATTCTGAAAGCGCAGTGGCCAGTTGGCGATCCGGGATACGCAATGAAGCCTGCAAGGCTCGCGCCGCGCCTTGCGGCGTAGCCACGTTTAGTCCGGCAGCGTATCCGTTGTGACGTGTGAGAATGGCGTCAAGAGAGTCTCGAGACGCGTCGAAATCCTTGACAATGATTGAGACCGAAACTGTGCGCGCGATCATCGGTCCGGTTTGAATCAGGCCTTGGTGCGACTCGGGCCGCTGGACGGGACGCTCGATTCTTGAATAGAGCTGTAAATGCTCAAATTCTTTTGAAGATTCTGGCCGTAGCGCTTTGCCTGCATCCTCACTAAGACGGTCTCCCGCCGCGCGACCCGCACTTGTCCCTTTCTCATCAAGCGGTTCGAGTTTCGTGACCGTGCGGACTGCCTGAGACTGCGCTGCCCTCTTCATGGCAAAGTCAGGCGTGTAAGCGAAGCGACTCGTCAATGCTCCCACAACCGCGAAAAGAACGGCCACTAAAGCCAGTGCTGGAGCCCAAATCCGCTTGCGACTCAGAATGTCGTGGAGCCAAGATAAACTGACCACTCCTCCCTGCTGCGACGTCCCTATCTGACCATCCTTGAGAAAAACGTGTTCTAGCAGGCGTGGGGGCGCATCGATTTTCCACGCAGCTATTTTGTGCAAAGTGGCCTGCATCGCGGCTTGAATTTCCTGGCATTCGGCGCATTGGTCAATATGCGCGGAGACGGTTTGCGCGCGGTCGGTGGAGAGTTCGCCGTCGAGCAAGGCCATGACTTCTTCGGGAGCAACGGGATGGGTAGTGGCGTTCATTCCTGTTCCTCTTTCTGCGCGGGGTTCATCGCGGCGCCTTTCGTCGAGGGTTCAGCAGGCGGCTCAAGCAAATTGCGAAGCGCGGTGCGAGCGCGGAAGAGACGTGAGCGAACAGTGTTTAGAGGAAGCTGCAATAGATCGGCAATCTCGGCGTAACTCAATTTCTCGAATTCGCGAAGGAGAAGGATTTCGCGGTCCATGGGCTCGAGTTTCTCGACGGCGCGGCGGACCCACAGGCCGGACTCGGTGGCATCCCGCTTGGAGGAATCGGCCGTGGTTTTTTGATGGCCAAGGAAAGTGGCCCGAAAAGCAGCTTTGCGGCGATGGGCGCGAAGAATCTTAAAGCCAATAGCGTAGAGATAGGTGCGAAAGAGGGCGCGTGGAGGATGCCGTCGCGGCATTACCCGCCGCGCTCGCTGGATTTGTGGGCGTCTCGTTCATAGCCGTTCGGGGAAGTGCCTCCGAGTTTAGAACGAGCGCGGGCAATGCGTCTTGCATGGTGAGCCGCCTGGATCCCTCACCAAGTGTAATGTCGCGAGGCGGCAAAAAGTTCCCATACCAGGCTGATTCTCTCAACTTGGTCCCAGGATGGAATGGTCATGAATTCTTGGGCGCTTGGGCTTCGCTGAAGGCCAACTGCGACCGGCGGCGCCAGAAGTAGCGCGCCGGAAGATAGATCAACGCTACCCATAATGCGAGCAACGGACCATGGCTCGCCAGGAACAGCAGGATGGCCGAAATGCTTTCGAACGCGTCAGACAAGCCACCGACTGCTGCAGCCCGAAGTTTCGCCCCAATCGTTTCGGCAGGCAGGGCACGCTCCTCCCGCAGGGAGAAAGAGACGTTTGCGAACGTGACGCGGTTCCCGGCAGCATAGCGGTCCGCTTCCATTCGCTCGATTTCTGCGCGCAGTAGCCCAACCTGGCGTTCGAGCGACCCTGGATCACTGAATTTGCCCTCTCGATCTTTCAGCAATTGCTGAATTCGCTTCTCTTCGTTCTGCGCGTTCAACAGCCGCGCTTCAAGCTCACTGTGCTGCTGGGTAATTTCATCGGCGGCTTCTTCCTCGTGTTCCACGAGGCCCACACCCTTTAGCTCCGTGAGAGCGGAGCGATACTCCGACGAAGGAACGCGCAGCGTCGCGGAGAGCATGCTCCCCGCTGGCTGGCTTACCATGCGCAGCTTGGCCACATAACCGTGGTGGCGTTCCAGAATCTCTTCCAGGCTGGAGCGCGAATGGGCGAACTCCCGCGTCACGACGGAGAGTTCCGCGGAATAGGCGATTCGCGGCTCCGGGAACAAACCCGCTGAGTCACTCGGCGTCCCTGGATAGGTTTTGGATGGGATGCGAGACGACATCAATGAATTCGCTTCCCTCGCATCAATGCTCATCGACGGGATGGCGTCTGGAACACTTCCACCGTAGATGCTTGCACTATGCGGCACCGCCGCCCCCGCCTGATGCCCTGGACCAGCAAGCGGTCGGCTCCGATTCGGCACGAAAAAGGAAAGAAGAATGGCTCCGGCCAAAATACCGCCCACTAGGATCCAGCGTCGCCGGGCTGGCGAAAATTCCGAGAAACGAACGGTGATCGAACGCAAAAAATCTTCCATGGGAGTGCCTCCTGTTACGTCACGGTTAGAACGGAGATGCCGCGATTTCTTGCAGCTCTTCCAAGGAGAAAAAGGAGCAGGTGAGAAAGATAGCGCAGAGACGCAGAGGTAAGGAAATCAGGCGCCGATGGAGGAGCGCAGGGCGTTTGCGAGTGACTGGCTGAAGCGCTGGACGTCGGCGTCATGTTCGGCTTCGACCATGACGCGAGCGAGTTGCTCGGTGCCGGAATAACGCAGGACCACGCGGCCGTTTTCGCCGAGAGCGGACTGGGCTTCGGCAAGCGCGCGCGAAACTTCCGGGAGCGTGTCTAGCGGCGGCTTCGAACGGACTTTGACGTTGACGATGAGCTGAGGGTAGTCCTTGAGCCCGTCGACAAGCGTTTCGATCTTGCCGTGCATGGAAACGAGTGAGGCGATCTTGACGGCGGTGAGCAAGCCGTCTCCGGCCGGGCTGTCGTCGAGAAAAATGATGTGGCCGGATTGCTCGCCGCCAAGAACATTTCCACTCTTCAACATCTCTTCGAGCACGTAGCGATCGCCCACGTTGGCCCGGGCAAGTACGATGCTTTCGCGAGCGAGGACGCGCTCCAGTCCGAGATTGGACATGGAAGTGGCAACGACGCGATTTCCCTTGAGCTGGTTTTGTTTCTTGAGAAAGCGCGCGGCCGCAAGCAAAACGCCGTCGCCATTCACGATTTTCCCGGTTTCGCAGACGAACAGAGCGCGATCCGCGTCACCATCAAAGGCCACACCTAGCCGCGCCTTTTCAGCGACGACGCGTTTTTGCAAGCCTTCCAAATACAACGAGCCGCACCCAGCGTTGATGTTGCGGCCGTCGGGTGCAACGCCCATGGCGACAACGTCGGCGCCAAGCGAGTGAAAGAGCTCCGGGCCGAGCTTGCAAGCAGCGCCATTGGCGCAGTCGAGAACGATTCGAAAGCCGGCAAGTTTCGCGCCGGGAATCGCGCGGCTGTGGAGAAAATCGAGATATTCGGCATGGAGCGATTCATCCGCGGCAAGCCGAGGCGGATTCTTTGGCGGCGCCTCACTTCGATGTCTAAGAATGTCCGTTTCGAGCGCTTCTTCGACGGCATCGGGAAACTTCATCCCCGCATGAGAAAAAAGTTTTACGCCGTTATCCTGAAAAGGATTGTGCGACGCCGAAATGACCACACCTGCTTGAAAATCATTTTGCCGCACGAGGCAGGCCACGCCGGGAGTAGTGATCACGCCGGCGAAGGCGACCGTCGCGCCAGCCTGCGCAAGACCTGCAGCCAGGAGAGATGCGATGTGCGGGCCGGATTCGCGCGTGTCCATTCCGATCAGGACATGCGCTTTCCCGTGTTCCCGCTTGAGGTATGCGCCAAGCGAACGGCCGGTGGCAAAGAGCGTGGCGTCGTCGAGAGGCGGAGTGCCCGGGACGCCGCGGATGCCGTCAGTTCCAAAGAGTTCTTTGGCCATGGAGAAAGAGGGTCAAACTCGAATGTGAATTCAGGGCGACCGGGTTCCTCGTGGACGACCTCAGAAAAGTCTAACATACGGCAAAACCAAGGTTTTCGGGGCAATCGAGGAGATGCCCATTGCGGCAACGCGAAAAAACGAAGGAAGCAACACGCGCAATGAAAGGGTGAAGCCGCCGAAACTTGCGAGCACTCCTTCCTCGACAGCTTGCGTGAATGTGTTAACGTGGAGCACCGGAGTTGCTCGTGCCCGAGACGCAATCGCCACCATCCGTCGTTCGCTTCACCAGCTCAAACTTCAGCATGCGCGTGTTAGCC
>Ga0210409_10005895_pt1 | contig 12795 bp, 11 predicted proteins | sample IncBWH17MmetaG_FD_161649 | JGI IMG/M metagenome (GOLD analysis project Ga0210409, IMG submission 161649) | Forest soil microbial communities from Barre Woods Harvard Forest LTER site, Petersham, Massachusetts, United States - Inc-BW-H-17-M | ecosystem: Environmental > Terrestrial > Soil >...
CTGCGAGCAACATGGTTTCTGCAAGCATTTGCCGAATGAGCCGGGCGCGGCTGCCACCCAGCGCCGCGCGTATTGCCATTTCGCGCATGCGCGCGGAGGCACGCGCCATCAGAATGTTGGCGACGTTCGTGCATGCCAAAAGGAGGACGATTGCAGAGAGGACGAGAAACAATGCGGAAATTATGATGAACGCGTTGTTTGCATAAGGAATTGGACGGGCCAGTTTCTCTGGCAGAATGCGCACGCTAAACCCTTTGTCCGAGGCAGGGTGTTCTTGGGCCTGTTGTCTGGAGATGACATCGAATAGACTCTGGGCCTTGGTGATGGTTACTCCCGGCTTGAGCCGGCCCATCGCAAGAATCAGTCGTTTATCGCGATCATTCCAGAAGTTAATACCAGGACCGGCGGGGAAAACTGTGCTCAGTGGCACATATCCATCCATTTCAAAAGCGGCAAACGGGCCGTGAAACTCCTTTGGCAATATGCCGACGATGTCTACGGGTTTGCCGTTGATTCGAACCACTTTCCCGACTATCGTTGGATCACCGCCGAACCTTTTCTGCCAGTACGCATGTCCTAGGACCAAAACTGCCCGCTCTCCTGGCGTTTCTCCCTCACTTGGAAGAATTAATCTGCCGAGTACAGGCCTCAATGTGAGCCCGGAGAAAAAATTACCGCTTACAGCCAGGAAAGAGGCCTGCTCGGTACGGCCTTCGGTGGTTACTCCCATGGTGCCCGCGAGTGCCTCACCAAACATCTCGCAGGCCTCGGCTGCATCGTGCCGAAACGCAACAAATTCTGGGTAAGAAAATTCGAGCGCCCCCAGCGGCGAATTGTTTTCCTGTATGGCCAGGGCCACAATCTGTTCCGGCGACGGGACCGGTAAAGGCCGAATGAGAAAACCATTCACAACGCTAAACGTCGCTGTATTTGCACCGACCCCTAAGGCGATGGTGATCGACACGACAGCGGTGATCGACAGGTTCCTTTTCAGTGCTCGCAGTCCGAATCGAATGTCCTGGAACAGAGTCTCCATATCTCTTCCTCACGGAATTGGAGTCCAACGACGGGATCGAACTTGGCCGAGATACGTTCGCAGCTCCCGAAGCGAGGCACCAGTCATATCGGATGGAAAGATTCTAGTCAAAGTCAGAACCCGCCAGAAGAACGCGTATGTCCACTCCGCCGTCAAGTTTAGAACGCGACCAGTCTACAACCTTGCGTTGTCATCTTTGTCCGGTCCAATTTTCCATTATCTGCTTGGTAACTCGGGTGGCCGGCCAACCGCAAACTAGTGGTCGTTGGCGACAAAATCGCCTTAGCACTCGTCGGAGGGGTCGCGGGCATGATTGAGGAGTTTCGCACGAACGATCGCGACGTTCGTCAACCGTGCAGACCCCGAAGCCTCCCAATCGCCAGTTATCAAAGGGCCCGTTCGATAGCAGCGGCCACGTTGTCGCTCAGCTCCTCTGCTCTCTGCAACGCTCCCTTGATCCTGACAATCTCCATCTCGCGGGCCGCGATCTGTCCGGCAGGTTCGCTGTGACCTCGCGCAGCCGCCAGGCTGCGCTCGTGGCTGACCAGCATGCGTCGAAAGATCGGTACGGCACTTTTCTTCGGCTGCGCATGCGCACAGCCAAGGCAGATCAATCCCTTCGGACAATGCTCTCCAGTGGGCAAGTCGCATAGGTGCGTGCCGTTGGTGGCTAGCGGTCATTGCGGGGTAAATGTGATGCTGAACCGCAGATCCGATCACGGCGCGATAGCCTTCGACCAACCGTTACCAATAGTCAATTCAACGCAACAGGCTGTGTTCCGGTCTGGGATTTTTCGCGCTCGGCGATATCAACCGAGACGGCAAGCCGGACGTCATCCTTATCGAAAACAACTACACGAATGGAACAGAAAGTTCAGCCGTGGACGTGCTCCTGAATGAAACACGCTCGTTACCCTCTTTTCGGCCTGTCCAGCACCTTCAGGCCGGCAAGCGAATTACCTCGGTCGCCGTAGCAGACCTCAATCACGATGGCTGGCCGGATATCGCCGCCGTGGACGCAGCAGATGGGACGCTAACTTTTCTCCTGAACGATGGGAATTGGGGAGCACAAGGCGCTTTCCGGATTCATTCGTCCTTTACCATCATGCCGAATCTGCAGCAGATACTCGTGATCGGTCGCCCGGGAGATGGCCTGCCGGAATTGTTGGTTCGTAATCAGGAACTGGTTGCGATCATCAGGTAACGAGGGTCGCATGGTTCTTTTCGTTCGCCCGCGGCGGCGTCCCACCGCTTCGTAATTCAGAGGGTCGAGCCCGCGTGTCGGCCCCGCGCATCTCGCTGACTATTTGCCGGATTGCCAGTTTGTGCTAGTTCTTCTTTCATCCGTGAATGTGCGGCAGCAATGCCTCATCAATCTCTGCCAACGCAAAGTGTCGCAGCACGATTTATTTCGAGGGTAATAACCATACTCGTGTGCTTCTCTGCGGTCGCGCCGATTCGATCGGAGAGATATCAACCCCGGCATAGCGATCAGATAAGCGGCCTACCCCAGTTAGTTCTCTGGGCCTGGGAAAGGCCAGTGGACCTGCGATTTATCAATCCTGAGAACACAAGCGTAGCGTTCCTCGCAGGCACGGTTCAACTTCGCGGCGACACTGTAGTGGTTCGCCCTCGGCTGCAATCGCTTCTGGTTCCGAACAATGCCCGGTTGGTAGCCGTGGTTCGTATCGAGGCCGATCAAGATGCCGCTCTGAACCGCAGTCAAATCGAACAAACAGCCACTGCGATCGCCAAAACAATATTGCTTCCGCGCGTAATGGCAGTACAGGTAGATTTTGACGCTTCGCGTACTCAACGAGGCTTCTACCGCAGCCTTCTCATTGAGCTTCGCCGTCACTTGGGCTCTGCCACGCCGATTTCGATTACCGCACTCGCCTCCTGGTGCCTAGAAGACGATTGGATCTCCACTCTGCCGATCAATGAAGCAGTTCCCATGTTGTTTCAAATGGGGGCTGGTACAAACGAAGTGGTGGGCTGGCTGAGTTCAGGTCGCGATTTTCGTGCACCGCTCTGCCAAGGAAGTCTGGGCGTGTCTACTGATGAGCGGTGGACATCCCTGCCGAGTGAGCGGCGGCTCTACGTTTTCCATGATCGGCCGTGGACCGAGAACACTGAACTAGCCTTTCTGCGGGAGGTTCGGCGGTGGCATTAAGAGTCCTGCGCATTGCATTTGTCGCGTTCATGGTGCTGGTTCTCTTCGCCATACCAAGCGCGATTTACAGCTGCGGGCCCTTTATTGAAACGGCGATCTTCTCTTTTCGTGATCGCCCGGATGGCCCACCGGAAAACTTTGCGGCCGGCAAACTGGGGATCGTTCGTCCGGACTTCCGGCAAGCCTACTTGGTCATCGCCTACCGGTACTTTTCCGGACTCACTCTGACCAGCGGGCAGCAGAAGGCCGCACTCGATGTCTGGGATCGTAATGCGGTCCCTGCGCACCCCAGCGAAGAGGAGGCGGTCTCGGCCTGGATCAAGGCCCGAAACAGGATCCCGAATCTGCCTGCTATGCCGGCCTTGTCAATCTATGCCCCTGTTTCGAAGGAGCAGCCATACTCCCAGTATGTGAACTGCCCGGTCGATGCCCTTCAGACTGCATCTAGTACGCTGGATGATCGAGTTTCCAAGTTCGGAGTTGATAGCACAACTGTTCGGGATTGGGTGTCCGCGCAAGATCAGGTCTTCTCCAACTGCGGAGGCGACACTCATGTGATTCCTGCCTCCCTCAATTCCGCCGACGCGCAACTGCTTGCCGATCGCGCTTATCAAATCGCAGCAGCACATTTCTACTGCCGGGATTTCGACGCAGCGGTCGCCGACTTCGACGCCATCGCCAAAGACCGCTCCTCCGAATGGAGCACGATTAGTCCCTACTTGGCTGCTCGGGCATTGATCCGCAAAGCGAATCTGGTTCACAAGGAAACTGAGCAGTTCGATCCAGTCGTCATGTCGGAGGCAGAGAAGCGACTGGAAACGATCGTCTCCGATCCACATGCGGGCACAATCCGTGACGCCGCCACCAGCCTACTGAACTTCGTGCGCTTTCGAACCGAACCCGACAAAAGAGTGGCGGAACTTGATCGCATGATTGTGCAGCCGGATCCCGGGAAGAACTTCAAGCAGGAATTGTGGGACTATGCCGTGCTCCTCTCGCATGGTAAACAGAGCGAGGACCCGAGCGAATGGGTGCAGACGTTTCAAGCAGTCAGCACGAACCCCTTCGGACCCGGCCGGGAGCTGATAACCAAACAAGCTATCGCCAAGTGGGAAAAGGAGAAATCATTGCCTTGGCTCATCGCAGCGTTGGCAGCATGCGATCTTCATACGCACGGGCTGGAGCCACTGCTCAAGGCTGCCAATGCCATCCCGAGTTCGTCAAACGGATATCTAACCGTCCGCTACTATGCGTTGCGCTTGCTGATCGCATCAGGAAAGTCGGATGCTGCGCGGGAGGAACTCGACCGTCTGCTCATGCGCAATGAGCCTGAGCTCCCACTGGGATCGCACAATCTGCTGAATGAGGAGCGCCTGAAACTCACAACGAGTCTCGAAGACTTCCTAAGGCATGCTCCGGAGGTGCCCGTTCCTTCCGAAGTTGATTTCAATACCGGCGAAGATGTGCCTCTCGAATCCAATGAGAGTAAGCCCGGACCACCCTTATTCAATCGCTACGCCGCCGAAACGCTAGTCAAACGCCTGCCGCTAAATCTTCTGATCCAAGCTGCGGAATCTCCGATTCTCCCGAAGCACCTCCGGCGAGAAGTCGCCCGTACTGCGTGGGTCCGTTCGATTCTGATCGACGACTTGAGCTCTGCCGACAAACTGCAACCTGCACTTCAGGATCTCGACACTCCGCTTTGGCATACGATGGAATCGTTTCGCTCGGCGACGAGCAGTCGGGAAAAACACTTTGTCGGTGTCTTCATCATCCTTAACAATCCGGGAATGAAGCCATCGGTTCACGAAAGCTCGTTGCGCACAGCAACACTCGGCGAACTGTACGAATACCGAGATAATTGGTGTGCACCGACATGGGTGTGGGAGCAAATTGGGGGCAGAGCTACGAACCATATAATAAGGATGTCAATCTGAAATTTGTCGATCGCGATCCAGATTTTCCGTTCCCGGGGTGGTTGACAGAATCTCAGAAAGCCTCCGCAAAGTCTGAATGGGACAGGCTGTCCGAAGTCGGGACCGCTCCCAATTACTTGGCAGAAGAGGTCATTGCTTTCGCCAAACAGCATGTCGATGATCCGCGCTTGCCGCAAGCCTTACACCTAGCTGTTCGTTCTACACGATTCGGATGCACCAACGCCGAGACCACTGGGTTATCAAAGGCTGCATTCAATTTCTTGCATGAGCATTATCCCGACACCGAATGGGCCGCAAAAACGAAGTATTACTACTGAGAAGTGTCTTTTTCATTCGCGAGAAGGTATGTGCCGGCACAACTCCACAAGTTAGAACGACTGGGAGAATCGGCACTCTAGGAACTCTCCCAACTTCGCAGCGGCTTTGAATTGCGGAATCGGCTCAAGCTTCTTGAACGCCGAGGTAAAGGCATTCGACAGGCTCCAGATCGTTCGCGGCCGGAATTCCTCGTACTTCGGCTCGAAGTACAGATCATGCACGGTGCGTGCAAGATGCTTCGGTGCCTCCAGTTTGCCTTCGACGAACGCGTCGTAAATCACAACTTTGGCTGTGACATCGGTGAGTTCGCTCCGCTGCCACGCTTCCACTTGCTTGCGCATCGGTTCAAAGTTCCGCTGCATCCGATCCACTCCAACCGAAACGCAGTCGATCAATGAGAACGATTTCGAGTGTTTGGCCAGTACAGGCGTAAAATCCCCTGCGAACGCCATGTTCGAACACACGAACACCCGATACCCGCAGGTCATCGCCAGACGCATGCTTTTGTCATGGGAGTTGCGTAACCCGATGGAGAAGCGGCAGCCTTCCATCTCGGTTTCGAGGTCGAGAATTCCAAAGGCTTTCATGCCGTCCGGCGAGACTGCGTACTCATCGTGCACGACTCCGATGTGGCGAAACCCAAGGGTCTCAATGAGAGCTTGCACGATTTCGTGGTGGGGGACCGGGCGGTGAGTTTCCGTTGCCGCCGGTGTCGGCACCAGTGCCAGTTCTTCGCGGCCAATGGTGCGGCCGTTATAACCGATGAGCGTACTTGTTTCTGACATACTTCGTTTTCTCCTTTGCTGATTTGAAATGCGAGCTTCGAACTCGAGGAATTCCGGCAGTCGATCAATTTGGGTGGGGGATAGCGGCAGGCTGCCTTTGTCTCCGTCAATACTCGTCCGGCAAAAGCAGCGTGGTTGCAGATCGGTCGGCTTCGGTTATAATCCAGAGCTTTTCGCCAGCTGCTGTGGCGTAGCTGCTCAACAGTCGAAAGCACTGCGCCACGCTGTACTCGTTTTCTCGGACATCCTCCCGATCGAGTTCGCCCCAATCTCCTCCCGCATGGCGTGCCAGGAAAAACGCCGCGGACTGGTTTGCCCGTTCGAGTGCTCGAAGGGCACCAGGGGTCGCTACAATTCGGCCAAGTGAAAATGCTTCCATCATGGTGCCTCCCTTTGGGGAACGGCGGAGTCGGACCCGTCTGAGAGTTAAGGGGAAATACAAAGTACGGGAGGGAGAAGCTAGTTGCCGGACGCTATCACTGAAATCCGAACAAGGACGCCTGTTCTGGGACTGCCGGTTTGGCGCGGCGCCTTCTACCAGAAGACAATTCCGGTCGCCGCCCAAAGACCAGAATGGGTGCCGTGTCGAAGACTCCTTCGACTACACCGGCCGGCTCATCCTGAGCATCGGCAAGAATGCTCTCTTCGGAGAAAGGGGTACCGTCGTTGCGAGCAGAAGTTGTCGGAAACAGCTTTTGATGTTCTGTGTTGAGGGCTCGCCAGACGGCGTCGGCGGTATCTCCAATGCCGTTCCTCTCGACCAGCTCCCGCGCCATGGCCGAGAGCATGTCATCGTCCTCATCGATGCTCTGTAGTCCCTCGCCGGCAAATTTACCTTCCATGGTGAGAGCCACGAGGAGCTTCTTCCCCATGAGGCGTAAACACGATGTCTGCATGGTTCCTTCTGAGCAAAGGAACTTCACGCGCACCGGCCGCCGCTGCCCGATCCGCCAGGACCCGCGACTGGCCTGCCGCAAGGTGTGTAGCGAGTATCCGGACTCATAGAAGATGATCGTCGGGAAATCCAGCAAATCCAGACCCGTCTCCACCAGCTTGGGATGGCAGATCACCACCTGGATTCCTTCCTTGACTTGTCTGGCGTACCAGGCCTCGCGCTTCGAGGTGTCCACGCTCGCGCGCAGCACTGCTGTCCGAAGCCCTGCGTTGCTCAGGATTCGTTTCAGCCGGGCTGTAACGTCGTGCTTCTGCGTGTACACGGCAAAGACCTGGCACCGCCGTCCCTCGAACAGTTCCTTCTTGATCTCCTCAATTAGTTTTCGTTCCTTCGAATAAATCCGGTCCTCGGGAAGGTCACGGGGTTCTGCAATGACGAATCGCACCCTGCGTTTGAGCTCAGGATCGAACTCAGTGCCGTACAGCGTCCCAATTCCATAGGGGTGATCGGGATACAGCAACAGCGTGTTGAGCATCGTGCTCAGAACCGAACGGTTGCCCCTGTGAGCTTTCAACGCCTTCCGCATGTCCTCTTCGAGTTCGCGGTACGCTTCCTGCATGGGCGCGTCCATCGGCACTCTTAGATAGGTTTCCTCGTATGGCGGGAGTTCCCCTGAAATGTCTTCGAGGAACACAAAGGCGCACAACTGCATGAGGAATTCGCCGAACAGCAGCGGCGACGCCCCAGGTTTGCGTCGGACCGTGCTCGTAGCTTTAGCCTTGGAGCAGGCGTTGTTGGCAGGTTCTACCTTCGTGATGGTTTCTAGGACGCCGTAATCTTGAATGAAGGAACTGCGCCCTGTGGTGCCCCACTCGTAGCCGTGCTCTTTCATCCGCCTCGCTTCGAGACGAAAGAGAGTGTTGAACAGATCGTCCGCATAGCCGCCCAGCAGCGTGCCGGTCAACCCCACGATCCGGTCGGTGCAGGAGGCCAGAGTGCCCAGGGCGTTTCCCTGGGCGGTATCGCCGGCCAGTTGGTGAATCTCGTCGCAAATCGCGTAGTCAAACCATTCCGGCATGTAGCGCCCTATGAACTCAATCGGAGCCATCCGGCGAATCTTGTCAGAATCCGCCTGCCATAGTGGGCTGTGCAGCGGTCGACAAGACTTCTCGCCCCTGGTTTCGATGGTCTCGGCGATTTTGACCTTTTCGAATTCACCCGCAGTTAATCGGCTGTCGTCCACGATCACCGGTTTGCCCGTGTCAGAATTAACGATGCAGCCAACGTATGGGCCAGATTGTGGTACCCGGTAAGCATGGCGCCAGAAATAACCCAGCTTGGCTCGCTCACGTCCGACAATAAATAAGGATGGTCTTCCGCAGAGCGACAGCCAGCGTTTCCTGGAACTCGGCGAATCCTTGCGCAGCCGCAACTCGCTCAACGTTGTTTGCAAACCTTCGCGTACGATGCGCGCCTGCCTCAACCGCACTTCGTTCACTCCGTGCGCTTTGTTCTCGTCCCCACCATTTCGCAAATCATCGATCAGGAATACGCGTATTCCTGGCAATGTCAGAAACGCTTCCCGCGCCCACTTTTCGACCAGGTGCGGTGGAACCATCGCCAAGGCCGTAAACGAACTTCTTTGGTGGTGGACTTGGATCGCTCCGAGCGAAATCAGCGTCTTGCCGGTACCGCATTCGGCGATCACCATGGATGTCCGCGCCTGCTGCCAGCGTTTGGCCACTCCCATAATGGCGATGGTCTGCGCAGGGAAAGGCGTTCGCAGCAGCCCTTCAATCCGAGGTGAAACTGCATCGTTGAATTGGTGCAGCGCTGGATACTCCTGCAGAATGCGGTCGCCTAAGAGAGCCGCGTGAGCCCGCATGTAGTCGTAGATCGTGGACAGTTCGGGCATAGAAATCCTCAGATACCGAAGGATGGAACTTGAGAAAGGGAGAGTGAGGACGGTGAAGGACCGAGGATGGCGGTCAGATGCGCTTAGCCATGTTCTTAACTTCCCAGTGCCCGTGATCTGACCGCGATCCGCGGCACTGACGATCCAGAGCAGCCTGGCTCTTATCTTAAATTAAGGCGATGGGTTCTGAGCAGGCCGGTCTAACGAGTGTTAGGGGCTCGATGGTCCGAAACGTGGCCGTCGGTCCGAGTACCTCCTCGCACGAAGAGTCTCTCGCGGCAATCAAGACCATGTTGAAGGCGCAATAGCCAAACTGTCTAGATTACGCAGTTGCGGCTGACACCACTTTGGAGTACATTCAGCCTCATCCATTAGGCCTTCGTTGCTACAACCGGAAGGGCTGATTGGAGCCCCCCGATTTCCCGACCTGGGCATCGTAAATAAACCCGTAGCGAACCCGACCAAACATAACAACCGTTCGTTCGACTGAGAGCGCGGCTGAGATAGGGTTGCTCGTTAACGCGACGTGGAAGGCTGACCCACCGCCCTCACATCCCAAGGCAAGGAGGTCGCAAAATTCTCTCCGATCAATCAATTTCACAAACACCTCAACAATTTTCGATAGGAGATGACTTATGGATCGCATGCTAGTGGTGGTTTTTGACAACGAGAGCAAAGCGTATGAAGGCAAGAAGGCGCTTCTTCAGTTGGCTGGAGAGGGCAGCATCGGCGTGTACGGGTATGCCGTACTTGCGAAAAACGCAGATGGCAGCGCCAGCGTAAAGCAAGGAGACGACGTTGGGCCGATTGGCTCTCTGGTTGGTACATCGTTGGGAAGTCTCATCGGTGTGTTGGCGGGGCCAGTAGGCTTAGCTGTCGGCGCCAGCGCAGGTCTCTTGGCGGGCGGGACGGCCGACATAAACAACGCTGGGATCGGATACGACTTCATCGACGACGTTTCGAAGGTCCTGTTGCCAAACGGGGTCGCGGTAATTGCCGAAATCGATGAAGAGTGGACGACGCCCGTGGATACGCGTATGGAAGCGATCGGCGGCACCGTCTTCCGGCGTGCTCTCTCCGAGGTGAAAGAACAAATTCACGAAGAGAATGTCGCCGCGATGAAGGCCGACCTCGCCCAACTAAAGGCAGAACACGCCAAGGCCCACGCCGACCGGAAAGCGAAACTCCAAGAGCAGATCAACCAGCTCGACTCGAAGATACAAGCTCAATTGCAAAGCGCAAAAGACCGACTCGACGCGTTACAACGCAAGGCACAGGCCAAAGTTCAAGTGCTCAAAGACAAAGCCGCGGAGGCCAGAGCCAAAGCGTCGTAGCACGAAACACCTCTACTTCTCGAGAAGGGAGGCTTGAGAACACCTCCCTTTCCGAGAAAAAGAACCAAGGAGAGCGAAGATGCCGAGGTTACGACTCTGGAGCTCTAATTTCTGGATAGTCTCGCTGCTGGTCATCTCTCCGATTACGTGCGTGGCGCAGGCTCCCAAGGTTGAGCCCGTTACCGACCAAGAGACAGAGCTCGGGCAAGCGATGTATGCGAAATTGAAAGACAACGTCGAAATCATCGAATCCTCTCCTCTGTACGACAGCCTGAAACCGGTGGGCGAGGCAATCTCCCGCGTGGCTCAGCCGCATTACCCTCATCCTTTCAAGTTTTTTCTCGTCCACGAAGCCCAGCCTAACGCCTTTGCGACGCCAGGCGGAAATGTGTACGTAGTGGACTCCCTTCTCTACTTTGTGAAGAACACTGAGCAATTGGCGGGGACCCTTTGCCACGAGGTCGCGCACACGATTCACCGCGATGGCGTTGCGCTCATGGAAAAGGAACAGAGAATCCGGAGACACGAAGTCGAAGCTGCAATATTGCTAGGTCCCACGCGTGCTCACATCATCGCCATCGCCCTCCTGGGAAAGCTGCACTCGCTTGGCTACTCGCGTGATGCCGAATCTAAAGCTGATGTAACTGGCGCCGATATCTGCGCGGAAGCTGGTTACAACCCGTGGGGTTTAGCGTGGCTGTTTCAGGATTTTCAAAATGCTGATGTGAGGCAGATTCCGCAGCTTCTTTCCGACCATCCTGCCAATGGAACTCGCATCCAGACCCTTGAGAAGCACTTTCAGGACAATCCCTCCACTTTTTCCAAGTTCAATCGCGACCCGAAATCTGCGCACCCATTCAGCGTTCCAAAGGATGCCCCTGTGCAGTTCCTGCGCGCTGAGGTGAAAGGTGGTCAGTAATCTTGGATCGGATCGTGACAGGGTCTGCCCGGTCCGAAGGCTTTGACCCAAGCCATCAGACTGAGAGGCATCATGAGAAAAATGGAAACGAGGCTAGAGGCCCAAAGAATGTCGGGAATAGCCCAGTGTTTGCCTACAGCATCCACGAAGACGCCGCCCAGAGACAAGGGAGCCACAACCAGGAGGTTCCCCGCTGCAGATGCAGCATAAAACAAGATAGCGAGACGCCAGTGACTCCTCTGCGACCGGATAATCACTCGGTTTCTGAGATACAACGCAAATAGCTGATAGAAGATGTAGACCGTGAGAAACCAGCCAAAGAAGTTGCTCGTCGGCACTCCATAGTACGAGCCTCTGTCTCGCCAAACCCAAGCATGATCGACGTCTGCCCAGACCGCGTCCATAGAAAAGTCCCAAGCCGTCATGACGAAGCTTGCCGCCACTGGCAGCAGAACAATGTTTCTTCCTGAGAGTGGTTTGTTCTGGCAATCCAGGATTACGACAGCTAGAACCCACGACAGATAGCCCATCCCCACATAGGCTAGAGCGAGCAGAATCGGCAGATCGAAGAGCTTCGGCCCCATCAGGTCGGTGAACCTGTAATGACCAAATGGAAAGCCGGTTCGCAGACTTAAGCTTTCAAAGAACGTTCCGATCCCGAGGCATAGAGTTATGAAGACGAGGATGCCGCGCGAACGGTAGATGCGCGCACCATGTACTACAGCGAAAAGCGCGGGGGGAATCACGTGGAAGGTGACAATCAGAAGGTTAGGGACCCTACCTGCAAAAAGCTGAAGAATCCTGGCCACCAGAAACAAGAACAGCAAAGCCAATAATACGAACCGGCGCTGCTCGCCCTTCATCGCGATCGGCGACACACACGAAGTTTATGACATCTGGCTGTTTGAGCGCATGGTCGATTGCCGGGTGGTGTCTCAAGTGCTGAGATATCGTTGGAAGAGCGATCGGTAGCCAATGCCTGGTGATTCGTCGGCGATTGGTTAACAACGTTCAAAATCTAACTATTGTGCTTGAAAGGTATTGGTGTGGAAGAGAATGTCCTTCAGGCCCAGGCTCGGCCAATGAATCGCACTCGTTGCCGCCGGGAACCTGATTGCCTCACTTTCCACGCCCCAGCTCAGCCAGGAGAGAAACTGCTCTTTCTCGCCTTTGACCAGCACCGGAGCACATCCGATACCGAGAGCAGGGATGATCGCCCCATGCGTTTGCAATTCGCCAGCGAACCAGTCCGCCCAGTCCGGCATTCCGGGAATCCCGTGAATATGGGCGATGGAAGCCCAGATGAATCCGTTTTCCGAGCTTGCCAGCAGAGTTCGGCTCGAACTCGCCGATACGCTGCTAGAAGCGAACTCTTCTGACAAAGCAAGCAGGTGACGCAGAGGCTTTTTGCGCCCGGCGAGCTGTACCGAGCCTTTGAAGCACTGTGCGTTTCGTTCGAGACATATTCGAATCGGCTGTACTC
>Ga0210409_10005896_pt1 | contig 12795 bp, 7 predicted proteins | sample IncBWH17MmetaG_FD_161649 | JGI IMG/M metagenome (GOLD analysis project Ga0210409, IMG submission 161649) | Forest soil microbial communities from Barre Woods Harvard Forest LTER site, Petersham, Massachusetts, United States - Inc-BW-H-17-M | ecosystem: Environmental > Terrestrial > Soil >...
CAGCATCGATGCCGAAACAAGGGCATCGTAATATAGACAGTTGGTAGACAAATTCGCCTTTCCAGAAGGGAACCGGCCTTCCAGTTCATCGCTTTGCGATTCCACTACCCCCTGGTCATTGATATGCCTGCGACAATATTCCAGACACCAGCTGATCAGCGGCCATAGTACTTTTGCAGAGTCCACCTTACCATAGGCAAGTGCAAATCTGGAGGCACCATAAGCAATCATGGCCTGATCTCCCCTGTCACCAGCCCCTTTCCATACGGCATCTCCCTCAGCCACGATGGAACTTGGCAATGGCTTGTATTCCGGGTTCATATAAGTTGCAAATAACCGGTAACAATTCATAGCAGACTGAATACCAATACGATCCCCTGAAAAAGCAAAATAGGGACTGACATATTCAGCCTGATCATTTGCCCATATCGCAGCATAATATTCCAACCCTCCCGGACCATGGAGATATCCGCGTTTGGTCTTAAAAATACTTTCGGTAGCGCGTATTTTCGCAAAAGCAAAAGCCGTATTTAAAATGGTATCCGGCGTTTCCAGTTGCAGGGGCTGCAAAATCTCGACAATGCGTTTACCCCTATTATTTTCTTCCAGATCAGGATTTACAGGAAAGGGCTTTTCGGGATGATCGGTGGCGAAATAACAAACTGCAAAAGTGGTGGACCGGCCAGGCTCCAGAACACGTCGACCTTCATTCAGCGTCTTCATCACCACCGTATGTGGCGATGATTTGCTGCGCAATGTATCCGTTGTTACTGAACGGTTTAATTTCTCCATCGACAGCGTTACCGTTTTGCCCCCTGTATTGGTGACAACAAATTTTTCAATGACCATGGGCTGATCCACAGAAGGGAACAGACTGTGCTCAATTTTCACGCCATCGGGTTTTCCGGTTTCTGCCATGATCCGCATTATACCAGAATGGTTAATACTTTTGGCAATCACAGCAGGTAACGGCTTGTTATTGATATACATCCGCGGTAATTCATTATCCTCAAAGGTATAAGCAATATGACTCCTGGTTTCATCGGGCAGCATCCGGAAGGTTGGAAAAACCACCTTACGGCTTAATCTTATAACACCCGCCTGATCAACTTGATAAGCAACCCAAAGAGAAACCTTTTCACCAGACATCTCGATATGGTCCGAATGTGGCAATCTTTCACTTATACGCCAGTTTATACTTCCATTTGGCTGTATGACCCACCGGTCCTTTTGTTCCGGCGGATTTGTTTCCTGGCTGTATATTGTCAAATTGACAATTAAAAGTAGAGACGTGAGTAAGGCTTTCTTCTTCGGGGATTTCATGAGTTTATTTTGATCGTTTAAAAAATTGTATTAAGATTTGGCATCAATTTCTACATGCATTCCGGGCTTTATGTTCACCTGCACCCAACTGATCACTTTTCCATCTCTACTGATTTCCTTTTTTGTGGTCAGTAAAGTTCCATTGACACTTGCATAGCGGTAATTTCCGGAGAAAAAGGCCTTCCATTTAAAAGACCTGTTTCCTAAATTGTAAATCGCCGATTGATGGACATTCTTGTGGCTAAGGTTGATTCTGGTCTGCAACACAGATAAATTATTGACTGCAGCAGAGCCCCCGCTGTTACTTTTAAATAAAGTGCCTATTGTCATTACATGGGCATCGGGACTAATACCCATAAATCCTTGTATAATGCCATCGATCACACCGAAAGAAACCTCCGGATACTCCCTTCTGGGCGTAGCGGGATCTGAAAGGTAGAGGATGTATTTTCTTGCCTGATCCCAATCACCGTTCTTATAAAACAAATAAGGATAATAGGAAGTGCATTCCATATTGGTCTTTGTTGCGGCAATTTGTGCCAGCTGGCCCTTAACCCTCGACCTATCCTTCAGGACATCAAACCAAAGCAGAAATGGGGTTGGATCGTCATTGACGAATTGGCCGTCGCCGCTGTGATAAGCAAAATAGCGACTCTGGCTACTGTTCCACCAGTCAGCTTCCAAACGTACCCGGTAGCGCTCCGCTTTCTGAGCATACAATTTAGCTTCCTGCTGCTTTCCTTTTGTTGCAAGTATCTCTGAATAGGTTTGCAGCCCGCGATAAAGCGCAGCCACAAGGTCAACTCCCGTTCTCAGGTTTGAGATTCCCTCCGAGTAGGAAGGCAACCCACGACAACTCTGAAAAGGATCCTTCTCATCATAAGGGATCGGAGTATGGAGATGCGCCGGTCTTTTTAACAAAGAATCAGCAGAGAGCACCCAGGTATTAATGTATTCCTTAACCGTCTTTTCCTGGAAGTGTACAAAAGCCGGATCGCTGATGTAATCTTTATTCCCTGTCCAATGATAGAGCCTCCAGGTCGCAAAAAGCACGTCAAAATTGGCTGGCAAATTGTACCAGAACTCTTTATCGCTCCTGTAATCTTCAGGTGCGGGCTTTCCCCATTTATTTATCTCCCAGTAGGAACACCAATCTTTTGAGGCCGAAATATTTTTAGCAAACAAAGTAAACATATTCAGATTTTCCCTGCTCAATCCGAGTATCTCGGCACCAATACTCTGATGTGCTGCATCACGCATGCAGAATGCATATCGCGACGGGAGTGCCGCTTCATACCATGCGCCTACCGGATCGGTATCCGCTCCTTTATAATGTAGTGCCATGTCTTTGGCCCAATTAAAAGCACGTACAAGATCTTTGTCGGAGGAAGTAAAACTCACGTTTACAACCTGTGCCGAGGCAAAAGAAAATCCATAAAATACAAACACCAAAAGGATCGATTTATATCGCCGTAAAATCATAGTATATGAATTGAAATTGATTCGCATTTGTAAAAACTACTGACCAGAAAAAGGCTTCTGCAAGAAACAAAATACAGTATACGTCCAATCTCCGCATCCCCTTGGGGTAGCAAATAAAGAATTTGTTCATCTGGTCTAATCTGGTCTACAGCACAATAGTAAATAATTACTTTTGTATCTGCAAATTTTATTTTACAAGAACCAGTGGAGAGAAAACAACAAACATCAGTATCATCAACAGGATCAGGATTCCGGCATAGAAATGTCTGTTTTTCCATAGCTCAAGATCTACTAAGTTATTCGTCTTGAGTTGATAAGGCACCGACATGGGATAGAATTTGCCAATGAGGAGCATGATGCCACAAGTGATCACAAACAAAATTGCCAGAATATGTAAGAAATGGATATGGATGTTGAAGACCAATTGAGTCAAGCCATAAGAAACGATGAAAAAAGTCAATCCTATTTTTGCGGCCAGCGGCGGCACTTTTCTGGTGACCAGACCAATAAACATAATGGTGAAAATAGGCACATTAAAAAAACCATTTACGGTTTGGACATACGTATAAAAGCCGTGTTTAACCAAAATAATCAAGGGCGCAATCATAATAGCAATTAAACAAACTACGATCTGGAACAACTTAGCGCTCCAGATCAGTCTTTTTTCAGGAACAATCTGCAACCGTTTCTCCAGCCAGGGTTTGTATATATTGAGTATAAACAAAGTACTTGAACTGTTCAGACCGGCATTAAAAGTAGTTAAGGCCGCACCAAAAATTATCGCCGCAATAAATCCGGAAATAATGGGTGGAGATACCAAACGGTTAAGCATAGGAAATACCTCAGCCGGGTTCTGTATACCCGCAAAAACATGTACTGCAATCAAGCCCGGCACACACAAAAATAAAGGAGAGATCAGTTTCCCTAAACAGGCCACCGCAATCCCTTTCTGGCAGGTTTTGAGGTCCTTTGAAGCCAGAGCCTGCTGAACAATATATTGTTCTGTTCCCCAGTAATACAAATTTACAAGTAACATGCCGGTAAAAAGGGTCCCAAATGGGATGGGATCAGAAGATGAACCTATACTATTAAAATGATCCTTCTGATTCGCTAACAAAACATGTATACCTTGTTGGATACTGCCATGTCCAAGATACTTAAGACCAAATACCGGTAGCATCAGCCCCCCGGCAAAAAGCCCCATACCCAATAGCATCTCTGAAATTGTGGTGGCTTTCAATCCGCCCAGTATTGTAAACAAACAGCCAACCGATCCCAATATCCAAACCAATATCCAAATACTGGTGCTATAATCTACATTAAACGCAGCTGAAAAGTTGAACAATCCGTTCATAGCCAAGGCCCCACTATACAATACGGATGGTAGTAGGTTAATAATATAGCCGAACAGAAATATCATGGATACAATTTTCCCAACACTGCGGTCATACCTTGCAGCGAGAAAATCGGGTGTAGTCGAAATACCAAGCCGGATATACATTGGCATAATAAACTCAGACACCAGCAACATAGCAAGAACAGAGGTAATTCCCCATGCCATAACCGTCATATTGTGGGTATAAACAAGTTCATTTTCACCTATAATGGTAGACGTATTGATATTGGTAAAGAGTAACCCGCAGCCAACCTGAAAAAATGCAAGTTTTCTATCTGCCAGAAAGAAACGATTTAAAGTATCCGCTTTTTTACGCCTGGAGTTATACAATGAAATGAAGGCAACTGAGCCAATAAAAAGCAGAAAACTTGAGGCGATAATCCAATTCATATGGATCTTTAAAGTGTAGTTCTTTCAAATAAGATCATAGGTACGGTGAGCTGTATATCTTGTTGCTTTAAAACTGCACGTCCGGCCAATATACCCATTTTCGAAAAATCAGCAGAAAATGTAGTGATACCTATAATTTCTTTCGCCGGCTCATCATTGGAGGAGAGCACCCCGAGGTCTTTTCCCGGTACAAGTTTTTTGCCTATACAATCTCTCATAATCTGCCATAGTGCAAAGTTATCCAAGGTAAAATACACCTTCCCTTTTTCAACTGTTCCAGCGATATATTCCTTTTCGATGCGGCCTTTGATATTGAAATCTTTAAGGAATTTTTTAAATGACCCGACAATCTCTTTAGGATCCAGGGAGATTGGAGAGTGATAAAAAATAAATTCATCAAACTGCCGGATCCTGGGTGCAAGCTTCGAAAAGACTTCATAAGAAGAATTTCCAAACTCCTGTGTAATATGGTTAAAAACACCATCCAGGGGTTCAAAGCGATCAAAAATTAAAAGTTTGCTCCGTGGTATCATTTCCAGCAATTCTTTGGTCTGGGGATGAGGTATTGGCGCAATTACATACATCCCGTATTTGCTTTTTATTTGTGATAAAATGGTGCCAAATATTTCGATGTCACCATGATGAAAATAAGTATTCAGGTTAACTTTCTGACCAATCTCGTGTCGAAAATTCCGGTAGAATTGTTCCTCAAAGGTATCAAGGTTATACATCAGCAATGCGACATTCATTATCCTGTCTGTATTGCCGCCGCCTACAAAATACCCTTGTCTGTTCTTAGACTCTACAATACCCCTATCGATGAGTTCTTTATAAGCCTTTATAACTGTTTGCCTGGAGAAGCCAAGTTCCTTCATCATTGCCTTTACCGTAGGAAGCATTTCATTCTGATTAATGATCTTCCCGTTGACGGCATTAATAATGCCCTGAACAAACCTGTCATGCTTGGAATATGAAGGTATATCCCCTAGTATTTGTATTTCCTTAAAAATGCTATCCATGAGTATGTAAACGCCAAAACCAATTCCCTATTTGGTAACCCGCCTGGTCTTTCCTCTCAAATGTGACAAAAAGGAGTGTACAAAAGAAATTTTTGCTGAATTTATTGAAATTTTTACTTCCAAAACCTTCACTCTTCACCAAAAATCGAGGTAATTGTCTATCCTACCAATTTATAAATTTGGTTAGATTACTAATTCTGGATATCTTGGCACAGCAACAAATCAGGGGCTATTACCTCATTAGTTTTTACGCAATACGATATATTTAATGGATACAAACAAGACCGCTACGACAATTCTGCAAACAAAACAACACTTTGAGATTCTTGACGGATTAAGGGGCATTGCTGCCTGGGCCGTTGTCATATTTCATTTTATGGAATGGGCTTACACCGATTCTAGCCAGAACTTTATCGGACACGGCTTTTTAGCTGTCGATTTCTTTTTTTGCCTTTCGGGATTTGTGATTGGATATGCTTATGACGATCGTATAGGAAAAATGGGCATTCTCGAGTTCTTTAAATCGAGGGTAATCAGGTTGCATCCGCTGGTTATCGCCGGATCAATATTAGGCCTTCTGGCATTTTTGTTCGACCCATTTGGAGGTCATCTAGAATTATATAGCAGCAGCAAGATCATTCTTACATTTTTGTGTTCTATACTACTTATTCCATTACCCGTAATAGCAGACCGTGGGTTTAACCTCTTCAGTTTCAATGCGCCGGCATGGTCTTTATTTTGGGAATATGTTGCTAATATTGTTTATGCATTTGTACTTTATCGAATTCGCCGCAGCTTCCTGGTATTTTTAACCCTACTCGCAGCCGCAGCTATTTGCCTGGTGAGTTACCGTTCGGGCAATTTATTGGGCGGCTGGAGCGGTCCTACCTTTTGGGACGGAAGCGCCCGGATATCCTATTCTTTTTTAGCCGGACTACTTATTTACCGTTCCAATTGGATCATCAAAAACAAGCTGGGATTTATCGGCTTAGCCATCTTATTGTTTCTTGCTTTTATAATGCCATCTTCAAAATGGAATTGGTTATCAGAACCTTTGGTCGTACTTGTTTACTTCCCCTTACTAATCGCATTGGGTGCAGGGGCTACTTTAGCTCCTGGCTTGAAAAAGTTTTGCGTCTTTTCAGGAAAGATCTCTTACCCATTATATATGACACACTATGCGGTGCTATGGATGTTCGGTAATTACTATACAACTCATAAGGTAAGCACTACGCAACTGTCTTTGATAATTATAACCGCGCTGGTACTATTGACTGGAGCAGCTTACCTCATCATGGTGATTTACGATATCCCCGTTAGGAAATATTTAACCGATAAACGGAATAAAGGACTCGCTAAACAGTAAGCTGGTGGTGACTAACGGCTCTACCGTATAAGCGGTTAATATTGTGCATTTATTAGTTAAAAACAGACCTAAAGTACCTGCGTATTCTTTATAGTTTTACAAGAATAAGGAACTGATGAAGCAATCTAACCATCATGAACGCTTCATTACCACTAAAAATAAAACTATATACTGATGAAAACGTATAAAGAATTCTTGGGTATCATCCTGTTTATTGCTGTTTTAATACAGGGTAACAATACCGCTAAAGCACAAAATGGAGACCAGATATTAGATGGAATCGGCGAGACGGGAATGATTGCACGCTACGTCTTTGACGGAGATGTCAAAGACTGGTCCCGAAATAATTTACATGCTAAATTTCAAGGTACAGGGATCAAATTCATCAATGACAATCGGTTTGGAAAAGTTTTGTCGCTTTCTGGAGATAATAACAGTTTTCTCACGATTCCTGGAGAAGCACTAAAGGATATAGAATCGCTCAGTATTTCAGGTTGGATATACTTGCGTTCGGATCTTCCGGGCCAACGCTTTTTTGATTTCGGAAAGGACGCCAATAGACATTTTTTTGCAGCACCTGTCGGGACAAATGCCCAAAAAGGCTACCAGACATTAATAACCGCAGAAAAGGGCAATAAAAATGGTGCGGTTTCTCCGGCAATTGAATTGAATAAGTGGGTTCATCTGGTTGTAGTGATAGATGTTCCTTCAAAATCTATGACCACCTACGTCAATGGTAAGCCAGCAGGCGAAACTAAGGATATTCCAGCAGAGTTAACGGAGGTATTGGGTCTGCAATCAGGAGAAAAAAAACTACTTTATATCGGAAAATCGCTGGTGCCAGGAGACCCCAATCTCAATGCATTGATACATGATTTCCGTATTTATCGTGTTCCCTTAAGCAGAAGACAAGTTGCCGGAATTTATAGCAATTCCCTGGGTGGCATTCATGAAGGTCCGGCAAACAACGGAAAGCATGACGATGATCTGCCGCATTTTTCTCCAACTGAGGCACAGTTGTATAATGCTTATTTAGTTCATGTATCCGATGTAGAAGTGGAAACAGAAGTAGGAAACCTGCCGCGATTACCAAGTTATCTACAGGGAACCTACCGGAATGGAATGAAAGGTCCAAAAGTACGTGTACTGTGGCCCGCTCCTATCGAAAACAGTGCTGTTCTCAAGCCTGGACACTACACCGTTACTGGATGCATTGCCGGAACGGATTTTCAACCAAAAGCATTTATCACAGTAAAAGAATCCGGCAAATCAACTACGCCAGATTCTAAATTGGAAACATTCAATTTAGATCAGGTTTCTTTGAAAAGTGATGCTTATGGCCACGAAACGAAATTTGTCGAAAATCGCGATAAGTTTATACGGACATTAGCCAAAACCGATCCAAACTCCTTTCTCTATATGTTCCGCCACGCTTTTGGCCAGAAGCAACCCGAAGGTGCAAAACCATTGGGTGTATGGGACAGTCAGGACACCAAATTAAGAGGGCATGCTACAGGACATTATCTTACGGCAATTGCACAAGCCTATGCCGGCACAGGGTATGACAAGGAACTTCAAGCCAATTTCTCCGAAAAAATGGAGTATATGGTAAATACTCTTTATCAGTTATCACAACGATCAGGAAAGGCTAAAGATGCAGGTAGTCAATATGTGTCCGATCCAACAGCAGTACCATATGGCCCTGGAAAATCAGGTTTTGATTCAGATCTTAGTGATCAAGGTATCCGTACTGATTATTGGAACTGGGGCAAAGGATACATTAGTGCCTATCCGCCCGATCAGTTTATTATGTTAGAAAACGGAGCTTCGTACGGAGGTCAGAAAAATCAGGTTTGGGCCCCCTACTATACCTTACATAAAATCCTGGCTGGCTTAATAGATGTATATGAAGTGAGCGGTAATAAAAAAGCGCTTGAAATAGCTACTGGCATGAGCGATTGGGTATATGCACGTTTGAGTCAATTGCCTCAGGAGAGACTGATTAAGATGTGGAATACGTACATTGCCGGAGAATTTGGAGGTATGAATGAATCCATGGCCCGCCTGTACCGAATTACCGGTGATAAGAATTACCTGAAAACAGCACAATTGTTTGATAACATAAAGGTATTCTATGGCGACACGGCACATTCACAGGGTCTGGCCAAAAATGTTGATTCATTTCGTGGACTGCATGCCAATCAACATATACCTCAGATTGTAGGGAGTATAGAAATGTATCGTGTTTCCAATAGCCCGGAATATTACAGAATTGCGGATAACTTCTGGTATAAGACTGTTAATGACTATATGTACAGTATCGGAGGAGTTGCAGGTGCACGTAATCCGGCCAATGCGGAATGTTTCATCAGTCAACCCGCAACACTGTATGAGAACGGATTCTCTGCCGGAGGACAAAATGAGACCTGCGCCACGTATAATATGCTAAAATTGACCAGTGACCTGTTTCTCTTCGATCAGCGGGCAGAGTTAATGGATTATTATGAGCGTGGCTTGTACAACCATATTTTGGCCTCTGTAGCAAAGGACAGCCCTGCCAATACCTACCATGTTCCGCTCAGACCAGGCTCTGTCAAGCAATTTAGTAATGAGGATATGACTGGTTTTACCTGCTGCAATGGCACTGCGATTGAGAGCAGCACCAAGCTGCAAAATTCCATTTACTTTAAAAGCAAGGATGGCAATGCGCTTTATGTAAATTTATATATACCATCTACGTTAAAATGGACAGAACGCCATATAACAGTAGAACAAACTACCAGTTTTCCAAATGAAGACCATACCAGCCTGACGATTCGTGGCAATGGAAGATTTGATGTGAATGTACGTGTGCCAGGCTGGGCAACCAAGGGATTCTTTGTAAAGATCAATGGCGTAGAACAAAAATTCCAGGCCGATCCAGGAACTTACCTTAAAATAAACCGACAATGGAAAGACGGCGATATTATAGAATTGAAAATGCCGTTCCAATTTCACCTGGATCCGGTTATGGATCAGCAGAACATAGCCAGTCTGTTTTACGGCCCCATATTACTGGCAGCTCAGGAGCCTGAAGCAAGAAAAGAATGGCGTAAAGTCACCTTAGATGCCCATGATATCAGTAAGTCAATTAAGGGTGATCCACAGCAATTGGAATTCACTATTGATGAGGTAGTTTTCAAACCATTTTACGAAACATACGGCCGCCACTCTGTTTATCTGGATGTTACGTTAAAATAGATCTTTAGATCAATCATTCAGAAAATCCATAGAAGAATCAATTTCATTCCTCAAGATAACGCAATGCAAATTCCACCCAGTCCTTTACCGAACTGTCCATATAGAGATCTGGTTGAATACCAATATTGTCTATTGGATAATCAGGTAGGCGCATCGCCCGGTAGGTCGGCATAAAAACCTGGTAACCCGGACAGCCAAAATCTACCAGGTACGCATTGCCGTAATCTAACGCACCATAACTCGGCTTGCCTATTACCTTCACCTTTTTACTCTGCTTTGCAATGAACAAAAAGTACTCGGCCGAGCTCCCTGTCGCTTTATCTGCAAGAACAACAATGTTTCGGGGGCTCTTGGCTGCTGGCTCAATTTGTTCAATATAAACCGGCTTACCAGTATCAGTAAAATTCACAAAACTGCCCAGATTTCCCCGTAGTTTATCTATTTGTTTGTCTATTCCCTCTGTTGATGTATTTTTATCCAGACTGTTTTTATAGACCAAAAGATTGTTAATATAGGTTTGTGTGGCCAAAAATTCTGCACCAGTGTTCCGTACGGATTTTCCAGAAATATACGGAAGAAGTTTTTGATAAGCATCTGTTGTCCCTCCGGGATTGCCACGGAGGTCAATGATTAAATTCTCACTCTCTTCAATATTCGTACGGTTCTGTAAGATCAGTTCATCAATTTCTTTAAGATGCTGATATTCAAAACTCGGCAATTTAAGAATAGACGTTTTGGTGGATAATTTTTTGAAATAAAAACCGGCAATCTCCCTCAGTTTTTCTTTCTGTTGAGCAACGCTTACCAATGGCAAGGGTACCTCTTTAATCAAGGCCACTCCTACTTCATCCATAAACAAAATACCCTCTTTATATATCTTATAACGCCCGTTTTTTTTCGATCTGTCTAGTAACGCATACTCAAAAGAACTATCCCGGAATAATTTAAACTTGATATCTCCAGCTCTCCAAAGCATTGATTTTGCATTAATAATAAAACCTGTATACTCATTCTCACTCAGTTTTTTGATTCCGATTTTATAACCTTCAGTTGACCACACTCCTTCTAACACATCTTTCGTCATCTTAACCTTATCCTGGAAATCCCGAATATCGAAAGTTACGGATTCTGAGTTACCACCGCTGTTTGAAGAAAAAGGAGTTCCATTAGAACCGACCCATAAATGGGGATCTCTGAAGAAATCGGTATACATCTTAAGTATTTTTCCGCAATCGAGGCCATCCACGTTTTTGGCCTTTGAGATCAGGTTCTTTGTTAATTCTTCATAGGGGAATCTTTCCCTGGTCTTTACAGTAAAACCGGGATATTCGGTTTCTACCTTCTTTATTAGCTTTTCCAGTACTATAGTACAATTACAACTGGATTGCTGTGCATACATCGATAATGAAAATATATGGAAAGCAAGACAAAATAATAATGTTTTCATATTAAATAATATTGAGCTGCAAACATAGCTCAGCCACTACAACCAAAATTGTAAAAATGTAAACCGTTATATAAATAGCCAGACATTTGCATTTACTGTATCCACTTTTTTAAAGAAAGCATTCGGATTCACATTGGTCAATTGTTTAAAATCCCTTATCAAATGTGATTGGTCATAAAAAAGGCTCTCATATGACAGTTCTGTCAGGTTCCTGATATCTTTTTGTTTCTTTATCGCCTTTCTGAACCTATGGATCCTATAGAATTCTGAAGGCGGCTTACCAATATTCCTGGTAAAGAGCCTATTGAGATATTGTCTCGAAAAGTTATTACTCCTGGCAATATCCTCTATCTTCAAACCAGATTCTATATCAGATACAATGCTTTCCATCAATCCCGGTTCTCTTATTTCAAGTTTTGACATCCAATAATCTTCCAGACTTTGCCGCTGGAAAGTCCTGTCACTTTCCAGCAAAATTCTCTTCATCGCTGGTATAAAATCCGCAAAGGGAATAAAATCCAAGGTATTTTCCATTTGCAAAAGTTCATGAGCATTACTAAAGAGATAATTGATCGCCAAGGGTTTGAAGTAGATCGTGATCTCACTTATGCTGCCCTCTACCAAAACTTCGATGGGTGAGATATATCTCGACACAAAATTGGCGATGATGTTTTCTTGCAGCGAAGGTGTAATGGTAATTTTGTTATTATTTGCCTCAATCTTAATATCCCGGCTCACCGATACGATGAAGAAGTTGTTTGGAAATGTCCAATAATGTAACCGTTCACTATTTCCATCTGGAGAAATAAAATAATACCCCTCTATGTATCTTTGCAAAACCTGATTTACAGGTCTGTAAAACTCCATTCTCATCTTCAGTTTCGGTTTGATATGCGCTAACAGACAAATATAATAATTGAATTCAACTGTTCGATCGCGTTCACAAATTGTTCATTAACGAACACAACATTATTAAAATAAAAAACAAAACACTGATTAACAAACACATATAAAATTAATTTGGATTTGGCACAAGCTTGGCCTATATGGTATCAAATAGTTAAATATAGCCATGAAAACCTCAATCAAAATCCAAATCACAAGAGCACTTACAGCACTACTGTTCGTAACA
>Ga0210409_10005898_pt1 | contig 12793 bp, 9 predicted proteins | sample IncBWH17MmetaG_FD_161649 | JGI IMG/M metagenome (GOLD analysis project Ga0210409, IMG submission 161649) | Forest soil microbial communities from Barre Woods Harvard Forest LTER site, Petersham, Massachusetts, United States - Inc-BW-H-17-M | ecosystem: Environmental > Terrestrial > Soil >...
CCTTCGATTTGGTCCCAGTTCATGGAAACCTCCTGTTCGGTAGTCCGCGCTCAGAAAACCATACAAGGGCGAAAGGAGGGAATAGGGCGGACTATCGAGGGGCCCTTAGGCACGCGGAACGCGGTATGTTTGATGCCCTACAGAGGGACCCTCAGGCCTCAATGATGCTCAAGCCTCAATGATGTTATTGCGAACTGCGTAGCGGACCAATTCGCTCACCGAGTGGCAATCCAGACGACGCATGATATTGGCGCGATGTGTTTCGGCGGTTTTAACGCTCAATCCCAACTGGGCTGCCACTTCTTTGCTGCTTTTACCTTCCGCCAGCAATTGCACAATTTCCCGTTGACGCGGAGTCAGCCGCGTCTTTGGAGACTCCGGTTGCGGCTTCTCTTTTTTCGGGGATTGGTCGAGATACCCATCGAGCACCATCTGCGCGACTTTGGCGGTGAAAAATGTTTTATTGCTGCGGACTGCATTCACGGCGGTCACGAAATCGCGGCTGGCATCTGTCTTTAGCACGTATCCGCGAGCACCGGCGTCAAGCACGTCGCGAATCAACGGATCGGACTCGTGCATAGTCAGAATCAAAATCTTAGCTCGCGCGTCATTCTTGAGCATCTGGCGCGTAGCCTCCAGTCCGTTCAGCGACGGCATGCCGATGTCAAGCACCGTGACATCGGGCCGCAGTTCCTTTGCTTTTTCCACGGCTTCGCGGCCGTCGCTGGCTTCCCCGGCCACTTGCCACCCAGGTTGGGCCTCGATAAGTGAACGCAAACCCTTCCGGACGATTTCGTGATCATCCGCGAGTAGCAAACGAAGAGCTTCCATGTCGCCTCCAACAAGCGCCCAACAAAACTACTAAAACACTGATAAGTCCAATCGCATACAGTTGCGCACACCCCAATTGTCCAACTTTGACGAAGCACTAGTCCGACCATTCAGAGACTCCACCACCACAAAAACTCAACTTGTTGCAGCGTAGGGGTTTAGCGAGCATTGGAGTTTTAGTACTCTCTCGGGTTATTGACAATCGCTTGAAGTTTTTACATTTGTTTCCGGCGAAGTGTGCAGTCTTTACGGCATCCCAACTTCTGGCCGGGGCGACTAAGCGCCCTACATGATGCATGCGAAAGCGCTACGGTGTTGGCTGTATGGAATGAGAGTCTGGTTGCCCTGACACTTAGGGCAGAATCGTCGCCCGCGCACGTAACCGTCCGGACCATCTCACAGCCCGATTCCGAAACTGGGCGCTTTCCATTCAGTCAAGGCAGACAAAACACAGGAGGTTGAGGAATGTTGCGTTGGGCACTCGGGTTCTTTATCATCGCGCTGATCGCGGCTCTACTTGGATTCACTGGCATTTCGTTGGCGGCTGCAGGAATCGCAAAGATCCTGTTCTATCTCTTCCTCATTCTCTTCTTGGTCACATTGATGGGCCACCTGCTGCGCAGGTCGTGAAAAAAGCAAAAATATGAGAATCCTCGGGATCGTGTTGATCGTTTTGGGAATCGTGGGGTTGGCCTATCAAGGCATTACGTACACGACGCACAAGAAAGTTTTGGATATCGGTCCTATTCAAGCTACCAAAGAAGAGCACAATACGATCCCCATTCCGCCTATTCTCGGAGTCCTGGCGCTCATCGGTGGCGTAGTGATATTGGCATCGGATCGTCGGACGCCTTAACGGTGCCATGCATTTCCTGGTCATGGTCGATTTCAAAGGAGGCAGTTCTAATGAATAAGAACCGATTGACGATATTTTTGGCCGGAGCGCTGACCTTGATTTTCCTCTCATGGTCCTCGATTTCGTCGGCGAAAGATAAAGACGAAAAAGAAGTGGACCGCATACAAAATGCGGCAACGGTCGTGAAAGAGATTTTGGATGTTCCCGATAATATCCCGCAGGACTTGATCGACAAATCACGTTGCGTGATTGTGTTCCCGTCGGTTGTTAAGGCTGCATTTGTTGTTGGGGGCAGCTACGGACGCGGTGTGATGGTCTGCCGTACCGGTCAAGATTTTTCAGGCCCGTGGGGCGCGCCGGCAATGATGGCTCTCGAGGCCGGCAGCGTCGGTTTCCAGATTGGTGGTCAGGCAACCGACTTCGTTATCCTGGTGATGAACCCTCGCGGCGTCGACAGCCTGCTTCACAGTAAGGTCAAGCTGGGCGCCGACGCGTCCATTGCGGCGGGTCCGAAGGGACGCGATGCGCAAGCCGCGACAGACGTGACCTTCCGGGCAGAGATGCTAAGTTACTCGCGTTCACGCGGCGCATTCGCCGGTGTATCGCTGGAAGGCTCGACACTTCGTCCAGATGACGATGCCAACCGCCGCGTGTACGGCAAAGATATTACTGCGGCGCGGATCATCTCTGAATCGAAGGTCGAAGCGCCCTCAGCAGCGCACGATTTGATCGCAACTCTGCAGCGCGTTTCTCCACACCCGAAGTCATAATACTAGGAAGGCAATAACAAAACGGCGGAGAGGGCAATCCTCTCCGCCTGTTTTCGTTTTGGCGGGCGCTTGCCGCAGATTAGAGAATCAGTCGGCCATCGGCATGGTGACTTCATTCCGAACGGCGGGGAGTTGACTCTGGGCTCCGCCCGAAAGGGTTTGCCAGCCGCGCCTCGAAAGACTCCAGTAGATCAGATATCCGGCAATCGCCGCGCAAGCGAATAGCACGAAACCTGCGACCCAAGCCCGCAGCACAAATTCTCCGATGCCGAACATAGCGCAGTACACCAGGGTGCAACCCATCACCCAATCAAGTGTGTTGGCCGCAAAGTCACGAACCGGCGCGATCTCCGGCGCGAGCGCGGCGATGCGCTTCCACCCGTGAATTGTCGGCCGTACGCGTCGGTAGAATTTCAGCAAGCGTTCATCAGTCTCGGGTGCGGTTAGGAGCGTTGCAAACAGCCATACGGCTGTGGTGGCTCCAGTTGTGATCATGGTGGTCTTGGCGAATACTACCGAGCTGTTTCCTGAAAAGTGCACCCATTGCAGAGACATCGACACGATAAAAGCCGCGGTCATCGAAGAAATCTCGCTCCACGCGTTGATCCGCCACCAGTACCAGCGCAGCAGCAGAACGCCACCCGTTCCAGCACCCATGCCAAGTAAAAGCTGCCAGGCTGACTGAATCGAGCTGATGTGCGCCGCGGTATAGCCGCTCAGAATGACTAAAAATACAATAAACAACTTGCTGGCCAAGACGTAATGCTTCTCGCCGCCTTTGCGAACCACGAAACGACGATAGAAATCGTTGATGAGATACGAAGTGCCCCAATTGAGTTGCGTGCCCACGGTGGACATGAATGCCGCGAGGAAAGCCGCCACCATTAAGCCGCGCAGGGCTGGCGGCAGGAAATCCCGCAGCACCATCACGTAGCCTTTTTCCGGCTCAGCCGCAAATTCCGCACTGGGATGCAGTCCCCCAATGGGCGAGTACACCGCCACGGCCACAAGGCCTGTGATAATCCAGGGCCAGGAGCGCATCGCGTAGTGTGCGATGTTGAACCACAGGGTGGCGCCGAGCGAGTTCTTTTCGTCCTTCGCGCTGAACATCCGCTGGGCGACGTAGCCTCCCCCGCCAGGCTCTGCGCCGGGATACCAACTCGCCCACCATTGCATCGCCAGATACAGCACAAAGGTGATTACCGGGAGCGTCCAGATCGCGTCGGTGGTCCAGCCTAAGTGAAACGAGGGAAAGAACGAGGTTATCGAGCCGGTCGGCTGGCCGCTTTGCCTCATGGCATCGTTAACGTGGGAGAGCTGAACCTTTAGAAGGGTCATTCCACCGATTTTCGCGACCGCTACCCACGCGAGCACGATGATCATGGACATCTTCAGAATGAACTGGAACAAGTCGGTGACCAGAACTCCCCAGAGTCCGCCGATAAACGTGTATATGCCTGTGAAGGGCACCAGCACGAGAACGCAAATCAGCAAAGCCGTGTGCGCAGGAGCGCCGAGTGTGTAATGCATCAGAACATGGCCGCCGACAGCCACCTGCAGCACCCGACCCTGCGCAATGGCGTCTCCAAGCAAAACCGTGGTGATGCTGATCATTGCTTTGATGACCCAGCCAAGAATCAGGCAATTCATTAGCGCACCCAGATAAAGCGCGCGAAATCCTCGCAGAAACGCGGCGGGCTTTCCGCCGTAGCGCAACTCCACAAACTCCACGTCGGTGAGAATCTCCGAGCGCCGCCAATATCGCGCGAAGAAAAAAACGGTCATCATTCCTGAAAGGCACTGCGACCACCACAGCCAGTTCCCAGAGATTCCATTCTTGGCCACCAGGCCGGTGACCAGCAAGGGCGTGTCTGCCGCAAACGTGGTGGCCACCATGGATGTGCCCGCCAGCCACCACGATACGTTTCTGCCCGAAACGAAGAACTCCTCGGTGCTCCCGGACGAGCGCCTCCGGTAATACAAGCTGATCAGCAAGTTCAGCGCCAGATAGACAGCGATAACGATCCAATCGGTTGCGGTGAGCGCCATGTTTGGTACTTCCTCCTCGTCGCAATCCTTCGACTCCTACGGACGCATTCCCTTTGTTCTACCCGGGTCGCGATCAATCCAGAAATTCAAAAGAGTTCTAACGGGACTGCTGGTTACTTTGTATGCCGCGTGTAAAATGCTGCAGCCCTATTTGATCCCGGCCCTCTTCAATTAAGTAAAAGCTATCAGCGGCTAAATCGTGAAATACCTGTTTCTGACCACTCGGCCAACTCACTTCAACCATCTCAGCACGCGTAGCCTTGCCGATACCAAAATGGGCGCGCAGATCGCTTTGCGAAAGATAACTGCCTCCGCCGGCAATTTCTCGGATTTGTGCGACGTTTCCAGCCACCAGCCGAACGCGGGCGCCCATCGCATCGCGATTACTTTTGGTGCCGACCAGTTTGAAGTTGAGAAAGTGGTTGCCGTTGCCGCCGCCATTGTGCAGCAAAAGCGGCCGGTCACCGTTGTTCGCCACGAGGATATCCACTCGTCCGGAGTTATCGAAATCTGCGAACGCTACACCTCGGCCCACGTAAGGCGTTTGAAATCCAGGACCGGCCGACTTAGTCGTCTCGATGAATTTACCGTTTCCCTCGTTGTGAAACAACGAATTGAGTTGTTTAAAGTGGACCTCCGGCGACGCCGCCTCTACCTCCGGATACACATGTCCGTTCGCAATGAATAAATCCAGCCAACCGTCATTATCGTAGTCGAAGAAGCCTCCACCGAAACTGAGCACTCCACGAGTAGGCCCGGTGATGCCCGCGCGGTCACTGACCTCGTCAAATGAACCTTTCCCATCGTTGTGCCAAAGGTGGTCAGAGTTGTTTTGGAAGTCAGTGATGAACAGATCCAACCAGCCGTCGTTGTCGTAGTCGCCTAGCGAAATGCACATGGCCGCCATGACGTTGCCTCGCGCTGCCAATGCCATGCCGCTAAGCAGACCTACTTCATCGAAAGTGCCGTTGTGCTCATTGTGATAAAGATACGCAGTCACACCGTCATTGGCTACGAACAGATCAGGCCAGCCGTCATTGTCGTAGTCCGCAGCTCCCACCGCTAGATTCTTCCCATGCGGTTGATAAATTCCCGCTTTTCTCGTCACATTCGTGAACGTTCCGTCGCCATTGTTGTGATAAAGGATTGCGGGCGTTCCTTGGTATGCGGTGGGAGGGCAACTCGTCTTTACGCCGCTGACAGTACAATAGCGCGGAGCGTCCGGACCTAGAGCGACATAGCTGCCCACATAAAGGTCCAGTCGGCCGTCGCGGTCGTAATCCAGGAACGTTGCCCCGGAATGAAAGGGCGCACCAAATTCTAGCCCGGTCACACCCGCCTTATCTGTCACGTCCGTGAACGTCCCATTCTTATTGTTGTGGTACAAAACGTTGCGACCATATTGGGTCACGTAGAGATCGGGCAATCCGTCATTGTCGTAATCGCCCCAAACGCAACCAAGGCCGTATCCGGTCCCAGGAACCCCCGCTTTTTCAGTGACGTCTTGAAACGTACCATCGCCATTGTTTTGGTAGAGCGCGTTGCGCGTCGCGATGCCGCGATCATAAAGATCGCGGCCATTCACAAAATAAATGTCTGGATACCCATCATTGTTGAAATCTGCGACGCAAACGCCCGGACCGAATAACTCACGATTGATCGGGATGCCATCGTTGCCTCGAAAATGGACGAACTTTATTCCGGAGCTTGCCGTTACGTTTGTAAATTGCATGACAGCCGACTCCGTCGTTTGCACATTTGGATTTCCTCGCGACGTAGGGCCCACAAAAATGACGGCCAGCAGGAATGCTGAAGCGGTACAACTCGTCATGAACGACATTTTCAGGCGGGCAGCAGGTGCTCCGTCACCTCGAATGTTCGCGTATGGCCGGACCATTTACTTCGGCGGCGCCGGAGGTTCCGCTGTTCCTGTCGGGCGGGGAGCATTAGCCGCCTTCTGGCGCTCGATTTTCTCGGCCGTCTCACGCTGCTGCGCAGCTTCTCTCTTGGCATCTTCCTTGCGGCCTGCCCGGCTGTACGCCATCGCCAGCTGATAATGCCCCGCGGGATTCGCGGGCTGCAACTTCACATAAGTCTCAAGCGGAGGTATCGCCTCTATAGGTTTCGCTTCCGCAATAAACGCGATACCCAGGCTAAGCCATGCATCGGTCAGGCTCCCGTCAAGCTTCGTCACTTTCGTAAGTGCTCAACTGCCTCGGGCCACAGGCTCTCCTGCCGTGCAATTTCGCCCAAAACGTATTCCGCAGCCGCATTGTTTGGATCGATTTCCAGTTCCTTGCGGAACTGCTCTTTGGCTCGATCGCCCGCATCCGCCGCCGGATTTGGCCGCGAAAGCAACAAGCGTCCCATCCGGAAATGAATCCCGGGTAAGGTGGGGTTGTTGTCCAAAATCATTTGATATTCCTTCTCCGCATCGTCCCATTTGCCCTGCAGCTCGAGAGCCTCGGCGTTCATCTGATGAGCTTGATAGGAATCTGCCGCAGTTGTAGCCAACTCAATCGAAGCTCGCGTCGAAAGGTCCGAGTAAGCGTGCGTCGTAATGTAAAGGACTTCCGGATCGTGTGGAAATTCACGATTGAGGAGCTGTAGGGCTTCAACAGCCGAATCGGTCTGCTCGTGGTTGAGCGCGCAACGTACGGTGGCTACACCCGCCTTGAGCTTGACCTCTTTATCTGCGAGATGCGCGGTAGTCTTTCTCAAGAGCTGCAACGCTTCCTTGCATTTCCCGTGCTCGGCGAGGGAAAGACTTTGCTTCGCGGCTGCCATCGGATCGACTGAAGGTGCCTTTTGAGTCTGGGCCAGGGCTGGCGCGACTGCCATCAGCGCAAATAGAGTGGTTAAAATTGGGCGCTTCATAAAAATCAAAATGGGGCAGGTGGGGGTGGCCGCCTGCCCCATTATACGTGCTCTGCTTAGCGTTAGTAGTAGAGCTTCAACGCAAACTGGATATTTCTCGCAGGTTGCGAAGTCTGAATTACTCCGGTATTAGAGGTAGCCACGGTTGTGTTGGGTACCGCAAGGTTGACGCGGTTAAACGCATTCAGGAAGTCCGAGCGGAATTGCAGCCTGAATCGTTCTGTTAGCTGAATGTTCTTCTGCAAGCTGAGATCCCAGTTGTAAAATCCGGGCCCGCGCAGGCCACCTATTTGAGGAGCGCATGTTCCAAAGGAGGCCGCGTTGGTGTAATTGCTGGGATCAAACCAGAGGATGCCGCCTCCTTGAGCCGCAGTGGCATTGCGCCGACCGAACACGGTGTTCTTGCCGTTGCAGTCGGGGCGCAGGCCGCGAGAGGTTGTACCGGTCTGGTCTTGCCCGTTGTTGTAAAGGGACAGCGGAAAGCCGGTGTGCACTGTGACGATGGGGCTCACTGTCCATCCACCGACCACCGCGTTGGTTGCGCTGTTCAGGTTGCTGCCCCACCGTTTGCCTTTGCCAAACGGCAACTCGTAAACGGCATAACTGGTGAGGTTATGGGTCTCGTCGTAGTAGCAGGGCGCCCATTCCGAACGCACATCATAAATGTTTTGCCAGTAAGGTGATGCGGTCGACGATGCTCTCGCACCGGACCACGTGCCGTAGTAACCGGTGTTGTTGGACATGCACTTGGCGAAGGTGTAGGAGACCTGATACTGCAATCCGTTGCTCTGTGTTTTCTGAAACACGGCCTGCAGCGCGTTGTATTTCATTGTGCCGTTTGACTGCGTGCCGGACACGGTGCCGCCGCCGTTGTCAATCGCAGCAAGCAATGCTGGTCCCTGACCATTAGCAAAGAAGGGGCTGGGCGCGGTGCAAGGCGGCTTACCGCAAGAACTGGCCGCTTCAGCCACGGGCTGGCCGTAAAAGAAGGGCACCATCAAGTGATACGCCCACTGGCCGACGTACCCCACCTGGAGTGTTGTGGTCGGAGTGAGCTGGTGCTGGATCGTCAGGTTCCATTGATCGTCAATCGCCGGCTGCACATTCTGATCCCACAGTCGAAAAACGACGCCGTTGTAGCACGACAAGTTGGGACAGGACAGGCCCGTATTTGCGGGCGAGATGACGCCACTGGACGCGGTGGTGCCCGGCAGCGCTTGGTTGAGGTATTGCGTCTGGAACTCAGGGCTCCCCGGAGTACCACCATCAAACGGCGCGTTGAGAGGTAGCCGCAGGTTCGTGCCAGTTCCCTCCAAATAGTCGGATACGGTAAATGCGCCGCGAACCACCGTATGGCCGTTAAATCTTGCTGGTGTCCATGCGAATCCAAGGCGCGGCTGGAAATCCTTGCCGCCGTAGTAGCCTTTGTACAATGCTTGACTTGCACCATTCTGCCCGGCGAATTGAACTGCCCCGGTCTCAAGGTTGTAGTTCGCTTGCAGGTTCTTTTCTTCGACCCACGGTGTATGTGCTTCATAGCGCAATCCCAGAGTCACCGTCAGGCGATCTGCTAGGCGCCACGTGTCTTGTCCGTAGAAGGAGAAAATGTTGGACGTCTGCACCCATCCGCCGGTGCTCAGTCCGCGCCCGAATGACGTGGGCAAGCCAAGGAAGAAGTCTCCCATGCCATTGCCAGCGAACGGGCTGGTCGCCTTACAGGTGTCGCTAGTGGTGGCGTTGGTGCAGACCGCCGAGGAGGCGGTAAAGTTATTGCCAAAAGTCATCGCGCCCAAGGAGCCGCTGTTACCCGAATAAAACGCCGTAATCTTGTCGCGCATGTATTCGCCGCCGAATTTGAAACTGTGTCGGCCACGGACCCAAACGAGCGAGTCGTCCGCCTGCCACACTTTGCTATCGAAGTTCTGCGTAACCATGCTGTTCCCGATACAACTGATCGTTCCGCAGTTCGCGCTGGTCGGGGTGCCTCCGCCAAAAGCTAGGTTCAAAAGACCGGCGATGGGGTTTGAGTTGGGTATTCCGATCGTTTGGCCAAAGTCCCCTACTGACTTGTCCCAAACCGTCCCCGTGTTCAGCGTTATGTGGCTCCAGCCAAAGCGCGCGTCGTTGATGAGATTGTTAGAAATAGAACGCGTCCAATCGCCGACGGTGTTCCAAATCGGTGCTGTAACTTGGCCATTTCCTAAGAGCAGCTGCGAGTTGGACGCGGGATCAATCTGGAATGCGCGACTGAATCGCCCAGAAATCAAGTCCTTGCTCGTAGCGCGGTAGTCGACCTTGATGTCACCCTGGTCGCTGTTAAATTGCTGGGATATTTCCTGAAACGCATTGTTGGTCAGGTTGTTGTTGACAGTTTTGGGGTACAGCGGAGATGTAAACAAGGCACTCGCTACCGGGCTGACCATATTCGCCGGAATTATGTTGTTGGCGAAAATCGGCCGTACACCATTTGTAGGCGCGGAAGCGCTGCACGGCGTGCCACTCACGCCCGTTCCCGGAGCGCATGGGTTATAGAGCTGGTTGGCTACCACGCATCCATTCGTGTTGTCGCCTACGCCGCACTTGTAGGTCGACGGTGTCGCGCTTGAGGCAACTCTGTCTTGACATATACCTCCCGCGAACCCGTTAGTACAAAGCGCCCCGAAGTTGCCGCCCTGCTCAGCGGTTGTGAAAACCGATATGAAACTCCCTGCCGGTGGATGGTCAAATCGCTGACCTTGATAATCCATGAAGAAGAACAGTTTGTTCTTGAGCACGGGTCCGCCGAGAGTTGCCCCGACCATGTTCCAGCGCAGAGGCGCGCGGGCAATCGGGGGGTTGGCGGGGTTAATCTTGTTCTCCCACTGGTTCGCGTTTAACTTGTCGTTGCGGAAGAACTCCCAGACGTCTCCGTGATACGCGTTTGTACCCGACTTGATCGTGGCACTCACAATGCCGCCCATGAAATTTCCAAATTCCGCGGGTGCATTGTTGGTGATCATGTTGAATTCTTGGATCGCATCCGGAGCCGGAGTATATCCAAGGAGGTTGTCCGAGACCTCGTTGTTGTCCATTCCGTCGAGAAGAAAATTGTTGGCCTGCTCGCGGTTTCCGTTGATGAATGGTCGCGCTCCGCTGTTTACGTTGTCTCCGTTATTGAAACTGCTGGGATCGGGATGGACGGCACCTGGCGAGAGAAGCGTCAGTTCCACGTAATTTCGAGTGGCCAGGGGAAGTGCATCGTTCGTCTTTGAGTCAATAACGGTGTCAACTAGGGTGGCCTCCGTTTTCAGTATCGGGGCGGCTCCTGTCACTTCAATCGTCTCGCTCACCTGGCCGACCTTCAATTGGACATCAATACGAGCGATTTGGTTCAACACCAGCTCGAAGGCTGGGTAAACGGAAGTCTGAAATCCGCTCTTCTCCACACGGAGGTCATAGTTCCCGACCGGAAGCTGAGTTATTCGATAAATTCCAGCGTCGTTGGACTCCGCCTTAAAGACGGTGCCGCGTTCCACGGACTTGGCTGTAATCGTCGCTCCCACAACGGCTCCGCCGCTTGAATCCATAACCGTACCCGTGATCGTAGCCGTCACATCCTGGCCCATCGCGGCGTTAGCCCCGATCAACACCACGACCAGCGCTACGCATGCCACCGCAAACCCCACGGAATATAGTCTCTTCATTGCTATTCTCCGATTCCAGGCCGCGGAGTAGGTCCGCGACCCTGCCGCCGAAAGTTTTTCCTCGACTGAAACACAGCACCCCATGGTCGCTATATGGCCGATTGGCGCCTAGCTATATAGCACGAGAACATGGTTGTCAACAGAAAAGTTTTGATTTATAAGATTACCTACACCGGTGCAGGCGGCACTCTATAGCTGATGCGTGGGGCGCTCTATAACACGACAACTAGCCGCCGTGAATTCAGTGTTTGCGAGGTTTAAGCGTGTTGGCTATTGCGCGCCAGGGTCGGTTCCTGACGCGAGCTTTTTGATGAAACTGTAATGGTTCGCCAAACCTAGGCGTCGTACTGTCGTCTATTGGAGTCGGGGAGATAATGGCTCAAAAGGGTCGAAACGGGGTGCCTGCCTATCAGCGCATTCAAGGCGTGATTCGCAAACGCATTGAGGCCGGCCAGTTGCGCACCGGAGACTCTGTCGCCTCCGAGCGGGACCTTGCCAAAATTCATCAGGTCAGCTTGATGACCGCCCGCCACGCGCTGGCCACTCTGGAACGCGAAGGCATAGTGGAGCGTCGCCGCGGCATCGGCACGTTTGTGGCAGCCCCGAAGATTCACTTCAACAAGTTGATGAGCTATACGGAGCAAATGGCCAGCCGCAGCCTGACCGCTGGCTCCAAAATCTTGTTCTCGAAAATTATTTACGACGAACAGGAGATCGCCGCCCGCCTGGCCCTCCCTACCAATACCGGGATCATAAAGCTCGAACGCCTACGTCATTCGTCCGAAGAACCGTTCGCGCTGGAGACTTGTTACTTCTCTTCGGCGGACTTCCCCAACCTACTTTCCATGCCGCTTAACCGGGAATCGCTTTTCAAAGTCCTCGAGCGCGAATACCAAGTGGAACTTGGCTATGCTGACGAAGAAATCGATGCCACCGCCGCTGATACTCGAACCGCCGAACTGCTCTCCGTTTCCCGGGGAGAGCCGTTAATGCGCATCCGGCAGCTTATCTATTCTACGAAGGGCAAAGCGATTACCTACGTCTTGGGCTTTTATCGCTCGGACCGCCACAAGCTGCTGATACGGCGGTTTCGATAGGCTCATTACACTCCCGGTCCTCCGCTGGAATGCGCTTTCAAAGGCAAACACATGCTGCTTGTCCTAAAACCAAATTCGGATGAACTTGGCCGCGAAGCGGCGCGCGTGGTAGCTAATGCCGTGCGCAGAAACCCCGCGCTGCGCCTGGGGCTCGCCACCGGTAGCACCATGGAAGGGATGTATCAGGAGTTGGTCCGTCTGCACCGGCAGGAGAAGTTGGACTTCGCTCGCGTGGTCACATTCAATCTGGACGAATATCTAGGCCTTTCCTCCAACCATCCCCAGAGCTTCCACCATTTCATGCAGCAGAATTTTTTTGCCCACGTGAACGTAGATCCCGGCAACATCCATATTCCCGATGGCGCCATCAGAGGAAACTACCAGCAATATTGCGCCTCCTATGAAGACGCCATTCGCCATGCCGGCGGCATCGACTTACAAATTCTTGGCATTGGCCGCAATGGCCACATCGGCTTCAACGAACCAACTTCCAGCCTTGGCTCGCGAACCCGTTTGAAAGTTCTCAGTATGGACACCATCCACGACAACCGTAAGTTCTTCGCCTCCGAAGACGAGATTCCCCAGTGCGCCATCACCATGGGCATCGGGACCATTCTTGAATCCAAGCGA
>Ga0210409_10005899_pt1 | contig 12793 bp, 10 predicted proteins | sample IncBWH17MmetaG_FD_161649 | JGI IMG/M metagenome (GOLD analysis project Ga0210409, IMG submission 161649) | Forest soil microbial communities from Barre Woods Harvard Forest LTER site, Petersham, Massachusetts, United States - Inc-BW-H-17-M | ecosystem: Environmental > Terrestrial > Soil >...
ATCGTCGAACGCAAATCGCTCCCGCGCGAATTGGAAATTTCCGCCGAGACCGAGGACCACACCATCATGGGTCTGCGGCATCGCAAACTGCGCGTTGAAGGCGTACAGTTTCATCCCGAATCGGTACTCACAGGCGCCGGCTTTGAGCTGTTGAAGAATTTTCTGGGCATCTAGGGTTATGCGTGGCGCCGCAATTCTCGTTCTGATTTCTATCCTTTTTTTTCTTTCCGAGCCGCTGTACGCACCCGACACCCCAACGCAATCCTTCAATAACGGCGAAGCGCGGCAGCCGCGCACCTATCTCGGCTTCGATGCCAACGACTATCCGGGCGACACGGCTCTGCCCGCGCTAAGAAAAACGTTTTCGTTCGTGGGCTATTGGCTCAACTTGCCACCCGGCACGAAGACAAATTCCTGGAGAGGTAAGCGAGAGGTCGTCTTCAAAAATGGTTTTGGTTTCCTGGTTCTGTTCAATGGCCGCACCGAGAGCCAACTGAAGCCGCTCGTTGCTGCGGAACTCGGCGTCAGCGACGCGGAACTCGCGGTCAATTCGGCTCAACACGAAGGATTTCCTGCACACACGATCGTTTTCTTGGACCAGGAAGAGGGCGGCAGAATGTTGCCAGTCCAGATCGATTACCTGGTTGCCTGGATTCAACACGTCAATTCGTCCGGCTTCAGCGCGGGCGTTTACTGCTCGGGAATGAAGGTGAAGGAAGGGAAGGGGCACTTCATCGTTACTGCAGATGACATTCACGAGCGCACGGCGGCCAAGTCCTTCTTCGTTTACAACGACGCATGTCCACCATCGCCTGGCTGTCTGTACTTGAAGAATCCGCCTTCGCCCTCAGCGAGCGGCGTTGCATATGCGTCGGTCTGGCAATTTGCGCAATCGCCCCGGCGGCACGAATTCACGAAAAGTTGCAGCTCGACATACAATCCCGATGGGAGTTGCTATCCTCCAGCCAGCGAAGTTGCCGCCGCAAATCCTGGCTCCATTCTTCTCGATCTTGATTCCGCTACTTCGCCCGACCCTTCGAAGGGGCGACCTTAGCGTTCAAGGCGCTGACTGCCCGTGCACCGTTTCCGATTGTGAAAACGCGACCAGGGCATCGAGTTTCGCGCGGGCCGCTCCGGAATCGATGGATTCTTGTGCGAGGCGCACGCCGTCCAGAAAATCCGTCGCGCGGCCTGCGGACACCAGCGCCGCCGCCGAATTCGCCAGCACGACGTCGCGACGAGGACCGTGTTCGTGATGGATCAGAGAACTTCCCAAAATCTTGTGAATAATCTCGGCATTGTGTCTGGCGTCGCCGCCGCGAATCGCTTCAAGCGGCGCGCGCCGGAAGCCGAAGTCTTCGGGCACGACCCGATAGCTCCGCACCATGCCATCGCGCAATTCGGCAATCGACGTTTCGCCGCCGATAGAAATCTCGTCCAGGCCATCGGCGCCATGAACGACGATTGCACGCACGACGCCGAGTTCACCAAGTGCCCGCGCCACCAGTTCCGTGAGGCTGGCGTTGTAGACGCCGACCACTTGCGCGGATGCGCCCGCGGGATTTGTCAGCGGTCCCAACAGATTGAAAACCGTGCGCATTCGCAGTTCGCGACGCGCTGGCGTGGCATGTCGCGTGGCCGAATGCATCGCCGGAGCGTACAAAAATCCGATGCCGATTTCCTCGATGGCTTGCGCGACGCGCTTCGGCGCCAGCTCGACTTTCATTCCCAAAGCTTCGAGCACGTCCGCCGAGCCGCAACGTGAACTGGTCGAGCGGTTGCCGTGTTTCGCCACCCGTACACCGGCCCCGGCCACCACAAACGCCGCGGCCGTGGACACATTGAAAGTCCCGCAGCCGTCGCCGCCGGTACCGCAGGTATCGACGATCACGTCATCGGGGCGCTTGCTGCCCGGCGGAAAAATCGGCACCGCGTGACGCCGCATCGCTTTCGCGAATCCGACGACTTCGTCCACCGTCTCGCCCTTGATGCGCAGCGCGACCAACAGCGCGGCAATCTGCTCCGTGCTGGCATGGCCGCAAAGAATCTGTTCCATGGCGGCTTCGGCTTCCGCGCGCGAAAGGTCATTGTTGGCGATTATTTTATTGAGCGCCTCGTGGATCATTGTTTCTCGGTGAAATCTCTATGGTAATGCAGGACTATTGCATTCGGTCGAAGCCTTGCGCCTTGGCCGCTGCAGCAATTCGCCGCCGCAGTTCGGGCAGAGTTGCTTCATTTGCGCAGAGCATCGGGCACAAAACGTGCATTCATACGAGCAGATGTATGCTTCGTCATCGACCTGAAGCGTCCGACTGCATTTTTCGCACGCAACCCTCATTTCGAGCGCCATGGCGCTCCTTGCCCGCGTCGCGCGTTCCAAGTAAACTGGATCGCTTGATTCGTCCGCAAATTTTAACACTATTCTAGGCGACCCTCAGGAAGCCGATGGAGTCAGCATGAAGATCCACGAATACCAGGCCAAAGCGATCCTCGCGAAATTTGGCGTTCCAGTGCCGCGCGGCGAAGTCGTCTTGAAAAAAGACGAGGCGCGCGCCGTGGCGGAGCGGCTGGGCACGCGAGTCGTGGTAGTGAAAGCGCAGATTCACGCAGGCGGCCGCGGCAAAGGTGGCGGTGTGAAACTGGCGAAATCGCCCGACGAAGCTGCAACTCTGGCCGAGCAAATTCTGGGAATGAAGCTGGTCACTCCACAAACGGGCGAGGAAGGCCGCATCGTTCGGCGCCTGCTGATCGAAGAAGGTCTGGACATCAAGCGCGAACTTTATCTGGGCGTGTTGGTGGACCGCACTGTGGGCGCGCCGATTTTCATGGCCAGCGCCGCGGGCGGAATGGAAATCGAGGAAGTCGCGAAAGACCGGCCCGAAGCGATTTTGCGCGAAGTAATTGATCCCGCGACTGGCTTTCAGCCTTATCAAGCGCGAAAACTGGCGTTCGGATTGAGCCTGACGCCCGAACAAGTGAACGTCGCCGTGCCGTTTTTTCAATCGCTGTATCGCGCTTTCGTCGAGACGGACGCTTCGATGCTCGAAATCAATCCATGCGTCGTAACCGGCGACGGGAAACTCGTCGCGCTCGATGCAAAAGTGACGTTCGACGACAACGCGCTGTACCGGCATCCCGAGTTTAAGGATCTTCGCGACCTCGACGAAGAAACCCCGCTCGAAGTGGAAGCCTCGAAGTTCAAGTTGAATTACATCAAGCTGGATGGCGATATCGCCTGCATGGTGAACGGCGCGGGCCTCGCGATGGCTACGATGGACATCATCAAACTGAGTGGCGGAAGTCCGGCAAACTTTCTGGATGTAGGCGGCGGCGCTTCGGAAGAACAGGTGAAAAATGCATTTCGCATTTTGCTGAGCGATCCCAACGTCAAAGCCGTGTTCGTGAATATTTTTGGCGGCATCCTGCGCTGCGACGTGCTGGCGAGTGGCGTGGTGAACGCAGCCAAAGAGTTGAAATTCAAAATTCCTGTGGTTGTGCGCATGGAAGGTACGAACGTCCAGCAAGGAAAGGAAATCTTGAAACACTCGGGGCTAAATTTTGCGGTGGCTGATGGAATGAAAGACGGAGCGGAGAAGGCTGTGGCTCTTGCGGGAGGCGCCCGATGAGTGTGCTGGTTGATAAGAGCACTCGTTTGATCGTGCAGGGGCTTACTGGGCGCGAAGGCGGATTTCATGCGCAGCAGATGCTGGATTACGGAACGAAAGTAGTGGCGGGAGTGACGCCGGGAAAAGGCGGGACCGAACATCTGGGTGTGCCGGTGTTCAATACCGTTGCGGAAGCGGTGAAAGCGACGAAAGCAAACGCGTCGGTGATATTTGTGCCTCCCCCTTTCGCGGCTGACGCTATTCTTGAAGCTTTCGACGCCGCTCTGTCGCTGGTGATTTGCATTACCGAAGGTGTGCCTACTCTGGATATGGTGCGCGTGGCCGCTGCGTCGAAGAATTCCAAGTCGCGATTGATTGGGCCGAATTGTCCCGGCATCATCTCGCCAGGGAAATGCAAGATCGGAATCATGCCCGGCTCAATTCACAAGGAGGGCCACGTGGGCGTTGTGAGCCGCAGTGGGACGCTCACTTACGAGGCCGTTGATCAGCTCACGCATCTGGGCATCGGGCAATCCACCTGCATCGGAATTGGCGGCGATCCGATTATTGGCACCAGCTTTCTGGATGCGATCAAGCTGTTCAACGAAGATCGCGATACCCACGCGATCGTAATGATCGGCGAAATTGGCGGCAATGCTGAGGAAGTGGCTGCCGAATACATCAAGAAAAATGTAAAGAAGCCTGTGGTCGGCTTCATCGCCGGGCAAACCGCTCCGCCCGGACGCCGCATGGGGCACGCTGGCGCGATTATCAGCGGAGGGCAGGGAACCGCCGCGGAAAAATACAAGGCGATGCGCGCAGCAGGAATTCGCACGGTACAGAGTCCGGCGGAGATAGGGCACACCATGGCCGCAGCGCTCGGCAAATCTGCATCACAATCCAAACCTTCGGCCAAGGAAAAAGCCGCCGGAAAATCGAAGAAGGCAACAAAGAAAAGAAAGTAGCTGAAAAGCCAGCCGGACTGAGTGGCGTCGCGGTGATTTTCAAACTTGGGGGATGAATCGAATGGCTGTCGAGAGAACTTTGGCAATTGTTAAACCCGACGCTGTGGGTCGCGGCCTTACAGCTGACATCATCAGCCGTATCCATGCGGCGAAATTTCAGATCGTTGCAATAAAATCGTTGCGCCTGACGAAGGCCCAGGCCGAGGGGTTTTACGCGGTTCACCGCGCGCGCCCTTTTTTCGGCGAGCTGACCGAATTCATGAGCTCCGGCAAGGCTGTAGTGATGGTGCTCGAAGCAGAAAACGCCATCGCCAAATGGCGCGAGACGATGGGCGCTACCGATCCTGCCAAGGCCGCACCCGGCACCATTCGCAGAGAGCTGGGCGAAAGCATCCAATACAATTGCACGCACGGCTCGGACGCGCCGGAAACCGCGGCATTCGAGATTGGCTACTTTTTCTCGGGCGCGGAATTAGCCTAAGACCGCAGCGCTGATTCGCCGCGAATTTGCGGCAGCTTTCACTTCTTCGCAGCCAGAGCGACTATGCCGGCTCCGGCGCGCTCAACGGTCGAGTGGAGTAGAATGTCGATAGTGGCTGCTACTGCATTGGATCCGCTGCGCGAACTCGGCAAAGCGCTCGTGATTTTTGGGATTGTGCTGGTCTGCGCGGGCGTTTTCGTTCTAATCGGAGGGAAACTTCCGTTCCGGCTCGGGCACCTCCCCGGAGACATCGCATACCAGGGGCGCAACGGCAGCTTTTATTTTCCGATCGCGACGTGCCTGCTTATTAGCGTGGCGCTGAGCCTGTTGTTTTGGATCGTGAATGTGTTCCGCCGCTAGAGCCTGATGAGCCAAGCTTCTCTTTTCAATCTGATGCCGGAGCGCCGCACCTGGAAAGTCAGCGAGCTGACGGCGCACATCCGCGAGCTGCTGGAATCCGCGCTGCCGGACGTGTGGGTGGAGGGCGAAGTTTCCAACTGCCACGCGGCGCAGTCCGGGCACTGCTATTTCACGCTGAAAGATAACAAGGCGCAGATTCGCTGCGTGTGTTTTCGCGACCAGATGCGCGGGCTGAAATTCAAACCCGAAGACGGGTTGCACATCACGGTGCGCGGAGCGCTGAGCGTTTACGACGCGCGCGGGGATTATCAGATTTACGTTACGAATATCGAGCCAGTGGGATTGGGCGCGCTGCAACTGGCGTTCGAGCAACTGAAAAAGAAGCTGCAAGCGGAAGGATTGTTCGATCCGGCGCGCAAGAAACCGCTGCCGCTGCTGCCGCGCTGTATCGGCGTGGTGACGTCGCCGACGGGCGCCGCGATTCGCGACATTCTGCGCGTGCTGAAGCGCAGATTCCCCAATGCTCACGTGAGTTTGTACCCCGTGAAGGTGCAGGGGGCTGGCGCCGCGGCAGAAATCGTTCTGGGGCTGCAGTATTTCAATCGCGTGCAGAGCGTGGACGTGCTGATTCTCGCGCGTGGCGGGGGCTCGCTCGAGGATTTGTGGGCGTTCAATGAAGAGCCGCTGGCGCGTGCGATTTGTGCGTCGGTGGTTCCGGTGATTACCGGCGTGGGTCACGAGACCGACTTTACGATCGCCGATTTTGTGGCGGACCTGCGCGCGCCGACGCCCTCCGCTGCCGCGGAGATCGTGGTGAAGTCGCGCGAGGAATTCGAACGGCATATTGCCGACCACCAGCGCCATTTGATCCAGCAAATGCGCTACCGCTTTTCGCAGTGGCGGCATCGCGTGCGCGATTTGCAGACGCATCGCGGGTTCCGGCAACTGGAGCGCGTGCTGCGCACCCGGCGGCAGCAGCTGGACGAAATGTCCAATTCGCTGGCGATCGGCTTGCGGTTGCGCTTGGCGATCGCGCGTCAGCGGATCACGGAAGCGAACGCGCACGTTGTGTCGTTTGATCTGCGCGGTCGCGCGGCGGTTTTGCGGCGGCGCATCGAGCAGCAGCGCGGAGTGCTGAGCGCCGCGTTCGACCGTATGGTAGCGCGCAAGCATCGCAGGTTCGATATGGTCCAGATGCGGTTTGCGGCGCTCGATCTTCGCGCGCGTGTGGGAATGTTGCGGCGGCGCTGGGAGCGCGATTCCGCGGATCTGCAGGTTAGGTTCGAGCGAGTCGTCAAATCCAGGCGCAAGCTGTTCGACGCGCTCGAGACGCAGCTCAAAGAGCGCGACCCGCTCCGTCTGTTGGAGCGCGGCTACGCCGTCGCCTACGACGCATCGGGGAAAGTGCTGCGCTCGCCAAATCAAGTAGCCATCGGCGACGACATTTCGGTGCGCATAGCCCATGGTGAGCTCGGCGCCACTGTTCGCAACAAAAAGAACGCGTAAGGGATTCTACTGCGGGCTTTGAGACGAATTCTTGTTTTTCGCCATGATAGCTTTCGCCTGATCAACTAAGTCGTCTGCAATTCTTATGTCATTTTCGCGTTCGGTGGGATCGACGTCCATGTCCGCCTTCTGCCGATAGAGAAGATTGAGGTACGCCATCGCATCGCTGTAATCCTGGCGACGGTCTATTGCCTTCTTCATATTTGTCATTCCTTCGTCGACGATTGCGCCATACTTCCGCTGGAACTCGGCCGCCAGCGCCGGAGGCATCGGCTCTGCATTTTTGACAGGTTTATTTGCGCCCTTGTTGTACTCTTCGCGCATTTCGCGATTGCCGCGGAACGCCAAAGACCAATCGATTACGCCGATCCAATAATAAGGTTCGGGGTCCTGGGGTTCGAGCTCGGTGTGCTTTTGATGATAGGACTTGGACTCTTCCATCTTCTCCGGGTCGGATGGCGTGCCTGCCAGGTTATAAAGAATTGCGCCGGCGCCGTCGATCGCCGACAGATTGTCGGGATGCGCTTCCAGAATGCGCCTGAATTCCTGAAGCGCTTGGTTGCCGTGCTGGGCGTTTTCGGGAGACGGGTCACCCGGAATGTACTGGGCAGAGTGTGCCGTCGCCAGGTAAAGCTGAGCATTTAGAAGCGACGGGTCTAGAGACTTGGCGTTTTGGAAATCGTCAATCGCTTCCGCGATTTGTCCATTTTTGTAAGCCTGGACCCCGTCATTTAACCACTTTCGCGCTTCCCTGCGTTGTTCGGTGGCATCTTCTTGGCGAGCAACGAGCAGAGCGTTGCGGCCTTCGACGACGGCCAGCAGGGCGGCGCCGATCAGCACTGTTCGCAGAAGTTTAGTCCTCATGCTTCATTCCTCATCAACGGAGCCGCCCGCGACTTTCAGGACCGCCAGGAAGGCTTCTTGCGGGATGTCCACGCGGCCTACGCGCTTCATGCGTTTCTTGCCTTCTTTTTGTTTCTCCAGGAGTTTGCGTTTGCGGGAAATGTCGCCGCCGTAGCATTTGGCGATTACGTTTTTGCGGATGGCGCTGATGGTTTCGCGGGCGATGACGCGGCTGCCGATGGCGGCTTGCACGGCGATCTCGAACATCTGGCGAGGGATCAATTTGCGCAGGCGAGAGACGAGCTCGCGGCCACGATCGTAGGATTGCTCGCGATGGCAGATGACGGTGAGCGCGTCCACAGGCTCGCCGCCGACCAGCACGTCCAGTTTTACGAGGTCGGATTCGCGATAGCCGGACAGATGGTAATCGAGCGAAGCGTAGCCGCGCGAAACGCTCTTCAGCCGGTCGTAGAAATCGAGAACGATTTCGTTCAGCGGCATTTCGTAGGTCAGCATGATGCGCGTGGGCGACAGGTATTCGAATTTCTTCTGCACGCCGCGCTTTTCTTCGCACAATTGCAGCACGCCGCCGACGGATTCCTCCGAAGTGATGATCATGGCGGTCAGAATGGGCTCTTCGATTTTCTGAATCGAAGCGGGTGGCGGAAATTTCGTGGGGTTATCCACTTCCATCACTTCATTCGCGGTGGTGGTGATGCGGTATTGCACGCTGGGTGCGGTGGTGATCAGCCCGATATTGAATTCGCGCTCCAGGCGCTCCTGCACGATCTCCATGTGCAACAGGCCGAGAAAACCGCAGCGAAAACCGAAGCCGAGCGCCACGGAATTTTCTGGCTCGTAGAAGAATGCTGCGTCGTTGAGCTGCAGTTTTCCGAGCGCGTCGCGAAGCATTTCGTAATCGCTGGCATTCACCGGGAAAAGTCCGGCAAAGACCATCGGCTTGATGGCTTCGAACCCGGGAAGGGGCGGCGCGGGATGGCCGTCTTCGACGACGGTATCACCCACGCGCGCGTCGGCGACGCGCTTGATGTTGGCGATGATGAAGCCGACGTCGCCGGCGGAAAGTTCATCTAGGACGACGGGTTTGGGAGTGAGCACGCCGAGATTTTCCACTTCGTAGGTTTCGTTGCTGGAAGTGAGACGAATTTTCATGTGCGGCATGATGCGCCCTTCCATCATGCGAACGAGCACCACTGCGCCGCGGTAGGAATCGAACCAGGAATCGAAAATGAGCGCGCGTAGAGGCGCGTCGGCGGAACCTTTGGGCGGAGGGACCAGCCGCACGATGGCTTCGAGAACTTCGTCAACGCCGAGGCCGCTTTTCGCGCTGATGGGCAGAGCTTCATCGGCCGGAATCGCTAGTACATTTTCGATTTGTTCTTTAGCGAAATCCACGCGCGCGGCGGGGAGATCAATTTTATTGATGACCGGAATGATGGCCAGATTGTGGCGCGACGCGAGAAACGCGTTGGCCACGGTTTGCGCTTCCACGCCCTGGCTCGCGTCAACGACCAACAGCGCGCCTTCGCAGGCGGACAGCGCGCGGGAAACTTCGTAAGAAAAATCCACGTGGCCGGGCGTGTCAATGAGGTTGAGGCGGTATTCGTGGCCGTCGCGCGCGGTGTAATGCAGGCGGATGCTTTTCGCTTTGATGGTGATGCCGCGCTCGCGCTCGAGGTCCATCGAGTCGAGCACCTGCGAATGCATCTCGCGCTGGCTGAGTGCGCCGGTAAGCTCCAGCAGGCGGTCGGCCAGGGTGGATTTGCCGTGGTCAATGTGCGCGATGATGCAAAAATTGCGGATGTACTGGGGATCCATGGCTCTTTGTGTGTTGGGCCGACGATTACGCGCGTGCGGCGCAAACGTCGCTTGCTCTGTGCGCTCTTGCCGCGCCCTGTAAACTGTCGAGTTTGCCACACAAAGACAGAAAATCGAAATTGGAAATGGGAAGATCGGGAACCCTAAATCGTGCTTCCCAACCCGCGACCGCGCTGGCGGTGTGAGTTCCGTGGCTCTTGAAAACTGCAAAACAGTCACGATTAGAGCGGTTGAAAACACCGATTTTGTTGGGTTTTTGGCGATTTCCAATCGCGGGTTGTGACGATTAGAACGCCAGAGATTCGCGGTTGGTAAATCTTGATTCGCGATGCGCGAAGTGTCTGAAAGTTGGCGATTAAGACGAGGTGCCGTCGTTTGTTTTCTGCGAGTTAGGCTGGTTTCTAATCGCCTGGGTTGGCGATCGAAAATGCCATGATTCGCGACTCGTGATTGGTGACCCGGCTGGGGGTGAGGCAGCTCCGTGAACTGTGATACGCATTTGTAACATTGTAGTTCACAGTCGAAGTGAACGTGCTGAGTTCGCGGACCGAGACGGCTTCAAGCATGGCTTCACGAAGAGAAATTCAAAAGCTCCCACCCTTCCCCAAAAAGACAAGATCGGGAAGGACGGGGCACCCTCAAGATCCAGAGGCCTGTTTGGGCAGAACAAAGGCGTTGAGTTGTCCAAAGTCGATGCGCCGAGACAACCGCGAGCCGTGACCCTAGCGCTCGAGGATGTCTTTGTATGCGTTTAGGGTTACTTTTTTGGGTGGGCGGTCTGTGATGAAGTCGATCTTGCGCGTATTGTTTCCGGCTAGGGGGACCTGGCCCAGGCGCACCATGCCGTTGCCGAAGTCGGCGAAGACTGGAACGAGCATGGCGAAATGATCGTCCACTTCGCTTTGCGTGATTTCGGCGCGGATTCGGATCTTACCGCCCTCGGCTGGTTGGACTTCGTAGGTGAAATGATAGCGCGGCACCTGAGTGCCATAGACCCATTCGTTGAAGAACCAATCGAGGCGTCCATTTTGCTGGATGTCCATCGGCTTGGTCATGTGCTTTTCGGCGATGGATTTGAAGGACTCTGTCGAGGCGGGCGAGTCGCGATAGGTTGCCATGTAATCGTGCATCATGTCTATGAAAGGTTGTTCGCGTTTGTCGCTGGAGGTGGCGTGATCGTCGTACATCAGCGAGCGCAGCATGAGCAACACGTAGGCGCCCTTGGCATAGGTGACGCCCTGATAGGCCTGTTCGGAACGCGGAGAAATCAGCCGCTGGCCGAGCCACAGCGGACCGGCGTCGTTCGGCGACACGCCGAAATTATTTTTTTCGAGAATGCGGACGCGCTGGCGTTCCCAGAAGTCGAGGTAGTCCTTCTGCCACTTTGGTCCCACCGCTTGCTGTAAAAACAATCCCGCGGAAAATTCCGCGAAGCCTTCGGAGAGCCACTGATCGTGATAGGAAGCCCAGCCGACTCCGTGGCCGAACCACTGATGCGCCACTTCGTGCGGCGTCACTTCCTGGACGAACCCGGTGAACTGGGTGTCAATGCGGCCGAACATCAACCATCGCTGAGTCGAGTCAATGTACGCAGAAATCGGCAGGTAGACCAGGTTCGGCCACGACTGGCCGAAGTTGAAGTTCGGCTGTTCAGTGACGTCCACGTTGTCGTACGGAGCTTTGCCGAAATAAAACGTGCAGATCTGCATCTGGGCGCGGGTTTGATCCAGCGCGTATTTGGTCATCGCGTTGGGCGACATACTGCCCAGGAATGCGCTGCTTTCGTAGCGCCTCAAGCTGTCGGGTAACGCTTCCAAGTAATATCCGGAGAGTTGGTAATGCGTGATGGTGTCGGGGAAATCAATCTTCTTGTATTGGCCGTAGTTGAAGCCCGCGACGGCGACCGGCACCGGCGTCACCCAGTGGGACACAGCAAAACCGGCTTCGGTGGATTGTCCCTGGAGTTTGCCGACGCTGATCACCACATTCGAGGGAGGCACTTTGAATGTGAGGTCGTAGAGCGATTTTTCACCGAATCCATTTAGATTTGGATACCAGGAGTCACGCGCACCGACGTAGAAGCTGCCGTCACCGGCGTTGGCGAGAACTTTGTCCCCGACATATTCGACGGAGATCGAGTGTTCCTGTCCCATGGCCGGAGGTTCGTCGAGGATGGCGTAGAACGAACCATCGTTTCTACGGTCTTCCTGAATGAAATGCAGGTCCTGGCCGTTTTGATCAGTGACGCGCGTAACGCGCAGAGTGCGCAGCAGGCCGAATTTCATGACACGTTCGCCGGCGACGAGCGGCTCAAACGTGACAATAGTGCGGGCGTAGAGGTGGTCATTCTTTGCGATTACGGTTTCGATGTTATAACGCTTGGTGGCAAAAAGACGCCGATCCTCGAGCGAGTTCGCGGTGCGGGCCAGCAACTCGGTTTTCAAGTGTTGGGAGTACCAAATGCCGTCGTCCAATTCTCCGCCGTTGCAATTGATAAGCGCGACTTCCTCGGGAGAGTCCATTTGCGGAATCGCGCCAACACGCGTGCGCATAAAAAAGCGCAGGTCTTTGTGGGGAGAGCCGTGCATATAGGCGTTTAGGAATGGAGGGTGTTTCGGGTTGTAAATTCCGGCAAGGATGTCGGCGTCCACGTTGTCAATCGTTTCGCCCTGCAGAATCGCCTGGGTGAAGCCTTCGGGAAGTTCATGGCGCTGGCGGACTTTGCTTTTCCAATGCTGAAAAGCGGCCACGGCTTCGGGCGGAATTTCCGTTCGCGTACCCATGGCTGCGACGAATTGCGAATACTGGTTGCCCGTGAAGCGGAAGACAACCTCGCTAAAGTCTTCCTCGGCAGTTGCGCTGCCGGTCCTTCGAACCATCTCTCGCATGTCTATCGCTCCGAGGGGCTTCAGCGTGAAGTGTCCCTGGCCCACGAAGATCGCACCGGTTACAAATCGATTGACCGGCGTGAGGAAAGTGATGGTCCCGGACTTCAGTTCGAAGGTTCCCATGTCCACGGTCAGCGTAAAGTTTTCGCAGTGGAAGGATTGGGCCAGGCTGACGTCGCGGAGTTGGCGGTAGGCGGCATCTGAGTTCGCGAAGGCCGTGCCTTTTTCGGTGACGTTGATGCGGGTTTGCTGCGTCGCGATGGTTAAGGTCAGCGGAAGGTCGGCGGCGCCCTTAAGGTCCACGGT
>Ga0210409_10005900_pt1 | contig 12793 bp, 10 predicted proteins | sample IncBWH17MmetaG_FD_161649 | JGI IMG/M metagenome (GOLD analysis project Ga0210409, IMG submission 161649) | Forest soil microbial communities from Barre Woods Harvard Forest LTER site, Petersham, Massachusetts, United States - Inc-BW-H-17-M | ecosystem: Environmental > Terrestrial > Soil >...
CGCTGCAATACGCCGCCCGAGCCAAGTCAAAAACCAAGCCGCAGCGAACGAGGCAAATGTGTCGAGCCAGAGGAACAGCCGAGCCGAAGCCGGATGAAGTGGATTCCCCCAGATGTACGCGAAGCAAACGACGAACTCGATGCCGAGAAGCACGGCAACGACCGCTGCGAAGCGCACGTCTCTGGCGGCCAGCTGCCCGGCGCGCAACCGAGAACCGAGTTGTATCGCGACTAGAAGGATGCCGCAGACGCCCAGGATGAGCAGTAACGGGGAATGAGGTCCGTTCACTGCCCATGGTCTGGCCATGACTCGCAGGAATTCGACCCCGTTATGCCAAAAGCTCGACGGTCGAAACAGCGAAGCACTGAGCGGTTGCTCGGCGTCGTGCGCTTTGGCGACGGTTTGCCAATAACGCGGCAAGAGAAATACGGGCATCAGCATGTACACCAAGCCGTGCCCGCGAAGGTGTTCTGATTTGACGATTCGAAGCGCAAACAGCGCCGTGGCCGCGCCGCCGAGCAACGCCCAGCCCTCGTATCGCACGTGCGCCAGCAAACAAAGGGTCAACGAGAGCGCGGCAAGCTGCCTCGATGATGGCTGGTCGATGTAATCGCGGAGGCTCGCCACCACCACAAGCAGAAGCAGCGTGGCCAGCAAGTCGAACCCAGCAGATCGAGCGGCAACGAGGGTATTCGGACTGATGGCGACGGCTATCGCCGCCGTCATGCCGAAAAGGTCGCCGCCCAAACGCTTCGCCAAACGATACGAAGAAAAGACGAACAAGACGAAGAGGATCGCGTTCAAGTGGAACGCGTTTTCGGCGTGATAGCCCCGAATCACGTGGAGGAGGCTCGTCAGGAAGGGAAACAGGGCCGGTCTTCGATCCGTGACCTCGTCGATGTTCCAGTAATTGTCAAAATACCATTTGCCAGTCGCGGCTAAGTTCGCTGTCTTGTGGAAGAAGAGATTTTTTGAGACGCCCACGAGATTGGCCTCGTCGGCGAGGACTCGGAATCCAGGTGAAACTGCCGCCAGCACGACGATCGATACGATCGTCGTGATCAGTATCCCGGCGCGATTTTCTTTGGTCCATGCGTGCAGCGATCCAAGCTCCGTCAGGCGGACTTTTGCATAGATGACGAGCATCGCGAGCAGGACGTAGTAAGCGCTGTGGACGAAAAAAAGCTCATTGTATTCGGGGCGATGCAACGTAATGCCGACGAGCGCCACCGGCACGAAGCACGCCGCGGCGAGGAGTGTCCACTTTCGAATGGACGCGCACTCGGTCATCGGGCGGCCATGGTCGCGACGTGGTCAGGACCGCGGAAGGCGAGGGCAATCACCCAAGCGAAAGTAACATATCGGGACGACGACTCCGGCTGATGCCAACCGGGTGCGTTCGCACTAATGCTCGACGCACGCCCAAAGGCCGTCAGGGCTCACCTGACAAAGGAAATGCGCGGGACACCTGTCATGCGGACCGCACGTCCGGGAGCAGTATTCCTGCCCTGACTCCTCGACGCAGACACCAGCAGCACAGTCGTCGCCACGCGCGCAGTTGGCTCCCATGTCGACGGGACCTTTCCTGGTCCGCTGCTTGCCTCTGGGTGTTCCCGATGGAAAGGCGCTTTTCGAGAGCGCCTCGCCGATTGCCATGAGGAATGTATCGGTGCGCACGTAGATTTCGGTGGATGCGAGCCCGGTGCACTTCCCACCCCCTGCGCGCGAGGCGATGCCGACGATGTTGCCCGTCGTTTCGTCCACCGCCGGCCCGCCCTCCGTGCTCCAGCAAGGCTCGCCAATCGTCAGCTCTGTCGCTGTCGCGTCGAGAACGGAAAGATGATCCCGCACAAGTTTTGCGAGTGTCGGTCCCAGGACGTGGTTATCGAACGAGACCGTGCGAAGGCGTTCGCCCTTCGCCGCACCGGTCGGGCGCACTGAGAGCGGTGCGATGTCATCGATCGGTGTGTCCAGAAGAACGAAGGCAAGATCGGCGCGACAATCAGCGCCCCCGGAGGCCACGAGCACATCACGAGCAGACGCGCGTTCATGAAGAGCCGCGCCGGGATCGCTGACGAAAATCCGGATCGGCGGCGCATGCAAGCTCGCGAGCTCCGCTCCAGCGGGGCAGAGAATCGATGGCGACCCCCCCGCCACACAGGTTCGCTCGGTCACGACCATGTCTTGGGCGATGAGGGCACCAGCGCAAATCGCATCGCCCCCGACATCAACGGCGACGACGGCTGGATCGTCTTGGCGGTCGGGTACGCCCCTTGGGGGCACGGCTTCGTCGACGATGAGCACGCGATTCGACGATGCGATGGGTGGGCTTGCTTCACCCGCACAGGCAATAAGGGCCCCGACGGCCAAGGGAGCGAGGCGTCGAGTTTTCATGGTCGGAGGCGTTTGCCGATGCGACCGCCGTGCCGGACCCGAGAATCGGTGATCAACGGCTAACTCAATGGCGGGACCGTTGTCCGCGGACACTCGATAGATGTCCTGAGACAGACCGCGTTCGACTCCTCTACATTTGCTTGATTTGCTTGATTCGCTTGATCAAACGCGCGGCTTCACGTTTTCGCGCACCCACTGGATGATGGTCTCGAGGGAGGTCCCGGGCGTGAACACGCCCGTGACGCCTGCGGCCGTGAGTCGCTCGAGGTCCGCCTCGGGAATGATGCCGCCACCAAAGACGACGATATCGCCCGCGCTGCGTTTCTTCAGTTCGTCGATGATTGCGGGAAAGAGCGTATTGTGCGCACCGCTCATGATCGACAAGCCGACGGCATCCACGTCCTCCTGAACTGCGGCGTTTGCAATCATCTCGGGCGTTTGATGAAGGCCCGTGTAAATGACCTCGAAGCCCGCGTCGCGCAGCGCTCGAGCCACTACCTTCGCACCGCGGTCGTGACCGTCCAGTCCGGGCTTTGCGACCAGAATGCGCAATGTGCGCGTCTGTGGCACGGAGGCCGTCATGTCAAAGCCAAGCGTTACCCATAGGAGCACGGCTCGTCAAAGGGCGCTGCATATGTCATGGGAGCTACTCTTTCGCCCATGATTCGCCCCGCTCGCCCGGAGGACTTGTCGACCATCGCAGATCTCGTTGTCCAGCTCGCGCGCTATGAGCGTCTGGAGCACCAGGTGTCGATGACCCCGAGCGACCTTGGGGCACACCTTTTTGGCTCGCCACGCTACGCGGAGGTCCTTTTGGCGGAGGAAACAGGCTCCGCGGTTGGCTTCGCGCTTTTTTTTCACAACTATTCTACTTTTCTTGGCAGGCCCGGGATCTATCTGGAGGACCTGTTCGTCCTGCCGGGTCATCGCCGGCGCGGTTGGGGCCGTGCCCTCCTTGCTGCAGTGGCGAATGTCGCGGTCGAGCGTGGCTGCGGTCGATTCGAGTGGGCAGTACTCCGCTGGAACGAGCCGGCGATCGCATTTTATCGCACCCTAGGCGCGATCGGCCTGGAGGAATGGCAAACGTTTCGAGTGACCGGTCAAGCCCTTACCCGACTCGCTGCGATGGCGGAGCCTGAGCCGCCTTCGCGGGTCTGTCCTTGACGCGCACGACGCCGCGCAGGCCCGACCACGTCTCGTCGATGGCGCAAACCTTGTTGTCCACCAATCCCGTCGCCAGCATAGCGTTACGCACCGTGTCCTCGGTGACGTCGGTAACGACGTGCGAGGCGCGTTTGGGCCATGAAACCCAAAGCCCGCCGCTGGGGTCGAGCCGCTTGGCCATGCTAGCAAGGCGCCTCTCTAGTTGAGCGCGTTTGGTTACGAAGAAGACGATCACGTCGAGCTGCGCCCCTCCCTTGAGGGTCGAGGCAACGTGGACCCCGGGCGGCAACGTGCCGAGGAGCTCCGAAAAGCGCTTGGGTGCGTCGATGAGCCCGACTCTGGCTTTTGCCTTGATCCCGAGCTTCTGAGGCAGCGGAGTACGAGAATAGCCAGGCATGCGCGGCGTGGGGGTCTTTTCGGGCGGCTCAGGATACGCCCTGCGCGCGCTAGACTCGCCGGACTAACGTGAGGGCGATGCGGAATCGGACGTTTCCCTGCTGTGTGGTCGGACCTGGCGTAGCGGCCTACCTTGCTTCGCTTTCCGCTGGCGCACAATCCGCGGATGATTCGCGCGCCGCCGCCGCCGCGCTCTGTCCCGAGGAGGCGGGCGAGCTCGGGCGCGAGCCGTGGCCAATGCCTCTGCCGACCGAACCGGGCGTCCATACGCTGACCCTTGCCGCTGTGGGGCACAAGACGCAGGCACGAACGGTTCTCGTCAGGATCCCAGGAACCATGCGGGCCCAAGTCGAACCATTCGATACGGAGAGGTCCGTCGCCTCAGCGCCCAGTCGGCAGCCGGCGGCGCCAACTCCAAGCGCGCAAGACCATTCGGCTACGCTTTCATCCGAGGATGCACCGCGCTCGAGTGGACACGCCGCCACCGCCACGACGATTGGCTGGGCACTCGGTGTAGTCGGCGGGGCGGCGTTGGGGGTCGGAGCGGGATTTGGATTCCGCGCGATATCTCTGAAGAACGAGGCCGACAGCATTTGGTGCACGAATCACCTTTGCACGCCGCACGGGCTTTCCCTGATCGACGACGCAAAAACGGCGGCAACGATCGCAACGATTGGCGTTGTCGCCGGCATAGCTGGCATCGGCGCGGGAGCCTGGTGGGTACTGCATTCGACGCCGGCTTTTGGGCACGCGCAAGTCGCCGCGTATCTTGCGCCGGATCGCGCCGGTCTGGTCTGGCGGGCCGCATGGTGACGCGCGCTCGGGCCGCTTGGCTGTCGGCCGCAGGCATTTCATCCATCGTCGGATGCACCCAAATGCTGGGGCTGGACTCCTACCGGGCTGCGCTCGAGGCCGGTTCGGGCGAGACCGGGGCCGACGCGGAGGCGGCATTCGACGCCGACGTGGAGGCCGGGGCCGATGCTGTCACGGAAACCCAGGCGCAGGGCGTCATCGGTGCTGCTGATGCTTCAGCGGACGCCATCATCGGTGAAGATGCCGTTTTAGACTCTACGGACGGAAACAACCTACCCGAGGCCGCCGATGGTCAAACGTCCGATGGCCTGCCCGACGTCGCGACCGATCAGCAAGCTTCGGACGCGGCAGCGGACGCCGCTTTCGATCAACAAGCGCCCGACTCTGCGGCTGACGGCAACGGGTGCCCAGCACAGTGCAACGGTGGCTGCGGCAACGGCGGAAACGTCTGTACGATCGTCATATCGCAACCTTCAACTGGACCCGTGGTCTGTCCCTATGGCCTTGGATGCCAAGTGCAGTGCGTCGGGACCCAAGTGTGCGTTCAAACGATCGTTTGCCCGGTCAGCCAACCGTGCACGGTTGTGTGCAACGGAGACCAAGCGTGCGACGGCAACGTCATCAGCGGGGGTGGCGCCACGTCTCTTTGCGTGGACTGCTCGAAGGGCGCGGGTGGTAACGGTAATCCAGGGTGCAACTCCGTAACATGCACCGGCACGTGCTCGATCCACTGTCAGGGCTCAGGGTGCAACACCTCGTGCGGAAACTGCTCAGCGGTTCCGGCTTGCCCCTGACTATTGCTTCCTCAAGTTCCAGCCCGTCGCCTCGACGCTGGCGTCGGAATACGCACGCAAGGCCACGTCTCCGTGCGCATAGCCATCCGGCAATGTCGCCTCGAGCTTTGCCGAACCCACTCGAGCTTCTACCTTCTGTCCCTTCACAGCCAACCGGACGTGCTGAACGGGCGCCGGGGCGAGCTCCACAATCGGCGCGGCCGCCGTCTCCACACTCCGACCATCGCTGACAAGTAATGCCGCATGCGGGGTGGGCCCTGGCACGATCATCAGCGATACGCCCTTGAACGAGCGGAAGGACCCAGGCAGTGCGCGCACGGCGATCCCTCCCGGTCCGCCGTTTACGCGTAGATCGGCTTCGACGACGACGTCATCGGCAGGCGACGGCGTTGCAATCGCGTCCGGGACTCCGGATCCATAGACCCAAACGTGCGGCCCCGCCGTCAGCGTCGCTCGCGGCGATCCTGCGAGTCGCGCAAAGACGGTGCCTCCCACGTTCCACGACGTCGCGGGTTGCGCCGAGGGTCGCAAGTTGGACAGCATCTTCGCCGTGACTGGTGCGGCATCGCGCCAAAGCCCTGTAACTGCGCCCTTGTCGTCGCGTCCGATGCGCCAAGTATGGGAGTCCATTTGGACGGTGGCTGCCGCGCCACTCGCGTCCAGCGACACTCTCGCCGGGCGCACCGTACTGTTGCCGGCGGCTTCGGCGCGACCCAGTGGGAGCATGAGCCCATCGCTTTTCGCCGACGGAGACGCGGAAGGAGAGAAGACCGCGAGCGCCCCGAGAGCGTCCGACAGCCACGCCACGCTTTCGCGTTTCCCCGCAAGCATTCTTGCGGCCGCGGCATCCATGGTTCGCGCCGCGTCTACCTCCAGCATCGCGGCCATCGTCGGTACGCCGAATTCGCCCCCGTCGTGCTCGACAGCTGCCCGCAACTGGGGACGAACCTCCAATGCGCGCTGGACGGCCGCAGTGGCCAGGTCGCGTACCAGTGCGAGCGTTGCCTCGTCGATGGGCGGTGGGGCCACCTCTTCGCCCCAGGGTGAGTGTGCTTCGCTGATCATCATCGCGGGAGCCGCGTCTACCATCACCACGGCCCCGCCTCTCGCGTGCAACCGGGACGCGTTCTTGTCGCCGACAACGATCGCCTCGGCACCTTCGCGCGCTCCAGGCAAGCGTTGAAGAAGCGGACGAAGGGCGGCGACACGGGCGTCGGGGCCGCCCGAATCCAGCACGAGCATGCCGAGTTCGATCAGCGCTGCTCTTCGCGCGCCGGTGAGGGCCAACCCGTTCGCCACGTCCACACGGCGGCCTGGTGTATCAGGCATGCCATCGAGGAGCGCAATGGCCGCTTGAGCCCGCACCGTGGCGACCGAGGGTGTCACGGGCTGCTCCGGCTGCAGTACCGCGTTACGCGCGACGTGCTCGGAAAGCAAATGGGCGCATTCCGCGCGCGCCGAATCGGTCACGTTGGCCTGCGTGTCGGCGGCGACGATGTCCTCGACGAGGCCGTAAGCGCGAGCGAGTTCGCCCACTACGAGGGCATTTTTCTCCAGCTCCTTTGCATTGCGAGCCAAAAGCGCATCTGCTCGTGCCAGTAGCCCGCGCACGACGGCCACGGCCAGAACCGGGCGCGAAGCTGCCGATGGCGATCCAAACACCAGGTCGCGCAAGAACTCGGCATGCGAAAGGTCGACCGGAGTCTCCGCCATTGCGGTTGCCATCACGGCGGAAGCTTCATCGCTCGTGAGATCTGGTCTGGCTACTATGGCTCGGACGTGCGCGACGTTTTGGGCCATGGACACTTCGTGGTGTACTTGCTCCGTTTCGCTCGGCGAGAGCGATGCGACGGCATTGGCACTCCAGGCGACTAGAGCTCCTGTTGCAGCGAAAGCCGCTGTCCGATTGCATTTGGCATAGCGCATAGCCAAATTCCCATACCCCCCAAATCCCGATTCGTCGAGGACGGACCGGTACGGGAAATTTACACCAGCCTAGCCGGAAGTCTGCGACGGCCCGGTCTCCTCGCTCTCCTCGCTCTCTTCGTCGTCCTCATCGTCATCGTCGGACTCCTCGGGGAGTTGCATCGACGAGGGCGCCGGCTGCAGCACACGTCCCTCCTTCTCAGCCTGATGACGCGCCCGTTCGTGCGCCGCGCGAAGCTGCGCGACCCGCTGCATCACCGCCGGCTTCGGCGCTACCACGAGCGACATCGCGCGCGCCTCCATCATTGGTCGGGTTTCCACGTTCGCCATGTCATCGACGGCCTTGAGAATGACATCGAGCTGCTCGTGCGCCTTCTCAGGGTGGGTGATTTCGCGGCCGCGAAAGCGCACCGTGAACTTGACCTTGTGACCGCCTTCGAGAAATCGCCTCGCCGCCTTGATCTTGAAGTTGATGTCGTGCTCGTCGGTCTTCGGTCGGAGCTTGATTTCCTTTATTTCGACGACGGCTTGATTGCGGCGCGCCTGCGCCTGCTTCTTCTTCTCTTCGTATTTGTACCTGCCGAAGTCGAGGATCTTGCAAACAGGCGGTTCGCTCTTGGGATTGATCTCCACGAGATCCAGCCCTTGCTCCAGCGCCATGCGAAGCGCTTCGTGAGTTTGCAGCACACCCAGCTTGTTCCCATCGGGGCCGATTACCAGCACCTCGGGAACGCGGATTCGATGATTGACTCGGATTTGATACCCGCGTTGCTGCTGACGCGGGTCGAATCGGGAATGACCCAATGCCATTGTGTCTTCTAGTGACCTCCGTGTTTCGAGTAACTGCAAACAACACACGAGCGCGCCGCGCGCTCGGTGAGCCGCGTTTCAAACCTATCGCCGCGAAGTCCCCCGCGGGTCAATGAAGGACGGCTCCGGGAGGTGTGCTCTCCGAGAGCAGGCGCGCAGCGAGCTCATCGACCTTCATCGCGCCGAGCTCACCGACGTCACGCGAGCGAACTCCCACTGAGTCGCTCTCGGCTTCCTTGGGGCCGACGACGAGCAGATAAGGATAGCGGTGGTTTCGCGCACTCCTCACCTTTGCGCCGAGCTTGTCGCTCGATAGGTCCGCTTCGACACGCAATCCTCGACCGCGTAAGCGATCCACCACGCGCCGTGCATACTCGTCGCTCTTCTCGCTCACGGTGAGGACGATGGCCTGCTTGGGGGCCAGCCACATGGGGAAATTGCCGCCGCAATGCTCTAAGTATACCGCGAAAAAGCGCTCGAGCGACCCAAGAACGGCGCGGTGGAGCATGACGGGGCGGTGGTCCTTGCCATCCTCGCCGACGAATGACAGCTCGAACCTCGCGGGAAGATTCGAGTCGTATTGGATGGTGCCGAGCTGCCAACTGCGCTTGAGGGCGTCCCGAATGTGAAACTCGATTTTCGGACCGTAGTGCGCACCCTCGCCGGGCGCTAGGTCGTAGCTAAGTCCAGCCCGCTCGAGTCCCAGTGCGAGCGCTCGCTCGGAATGGTCCCAGTCCGCGTCGCTCCCGAGGCGTTGATCCTGCGGAGGGCGCGTTGCGAGCTTGACGTCCATCTTCTCGAATCCGAAGGCGCGATACACCTCATTGAGCAGCGTGATGAAGCTTTCGATCTCGAGTTCCACCTGCTCGTCGGCGCAGAAGATGTGGGCATCGTCCTGGGAAAAACTTCTCACGCGGGCAAGGCCGTGCACGACCCCGCCGCGTTCGTAGCGATGGAGACGGCCGAAATCGGCCAGGCGCCAGGGAAGCTCGCGGTAGCTCCTGCGGCGGCTACCGAAAATGACGCAATGGCCGGGGCAGTTCATGGGCTTGAGCGCAGGGGACTCAGGCAAGGCCGATTTGTCAATCTTGTCCGTGGTCCAGAGTCGGAACACCCCATCCGCATGCACGGGCAGGTGCCCGCTCTTTTCGAAGATCTTCGGAACAAAGACCTGCGGTGTGACGACCTCTTCGTAGCCATAACGCGCATAAAGGCTACGGATGTACTCGATCATGCGCGTATAGACGAATGCGCCTCGCGGCAAAAAAAACGGCATGGCCGGAGCGACCTCGTCGAACATGAAAAGCTCGAGCTCTTTTCCGAGCTTGCGATGATCGCGCTGCTTGGCTTCCTCGATGAGGCGCAGGTGTTCTGCGAGTGCCTCCGCGCTCGGAAACGCCGTTCCGTAGATGCGCTGAAGCATCGGGTTTCGCTCGTCCCCTCGCCAATACGCACCCGCAACGTGGGTCAACTTGATGGCCTTCAACCAGCCGGTCGATGGCACGTGGGGCCCCTCGCAGACGTCGACCCACTCATTGGGAGGAGCGCCATGTTTGTAGAGGCTCACTTCTTCGTCGGGCGGAATCGCGTCGATGATCTCCACTTTATAGGTCTCTCCCATTGCGGAGAACATTCGCTTGGCCTCGTCGCGTGGCACGACGACGCGCCGAAAGGGCGAGTCTTTCTTGATGGTCTCGAGCATCGTCTGCTCGATGCGCCGAAGGTCCTCCTCGGTGAAGCCGCCGCCGGGCTTGTCGAAGTCGTAGTAGAAGCCGTCGTCGATAGCCGGGCCGATGGTCACTTTCGTCCCGGGAAATAAGCGCTGGACGGCATCGGCCATCACGTGTGCGGTCGAATGACGGATGACCGCCAGCCCGTCGGGCTCCCCCGATCGAATGGGGGTCAGCTGGGAGTTCGTGTCGACCGGAGTGTGTAGGTCGATTGTATGGCCGCCGGATTTGACGGCGATGACGTCTCGGTCGAGCATTCCAGCGGAGGTGAGAATCTCGCGCGGCGTCTTGCGTTCTGGCATCCGAGAACAGTGGCTTATAGCAGGTTCGAGAACGGCTGCCGCCAAGCGGCCCCATCGCGCGCTAGAATCGACCTCTTGCGGCATGTCTGCACTCACTCGCCAAGAACTTCCACTGGCTCTGCTCCTATTGGCTACAACTCCTGCCTCTTGCCACCGGCCCGAGGAAGCGTCCGCGGCTACATCGCGCATCGGAGAACCGCCCGTTCACGTTCAGACCACCACGGTCACAGAGCGCCCGATGCCCCGCTACCTGACACTTACGGGCACGTTGCGGGCCGGCTTGGAGTCGGAACTCGCCGCCGACGCAACGGGGAAGGTCATCGCGACCGCGTGCGAGCGCGGGCAGCCGGTCAAACGAGGACAGGTCCTCGTCGCCGTTGACTCGCGCACATCTGCGCTGGCAGCCACCGCTGCGCAGGCGCAGGCCAAGGCCGCTCAGAGTCAACTCGATGAGGCGCGGCGGGACTGCGATCGCGTCAAGCACCTGCTCGACGTGGGCGCCATTTCGCAGGCGGAATACGACCGGCAAACCGCCGCGTGCACATCGCAGCAATGGTCTGCCGCAGCCGCCGAAGCGCAAGAGAGGTCGGCGGCAACGATGCTGGGAGACGCCCGAGTCCGTGCGCCCTTCGACGGGGTCATCGGTGAACGCTATGTGAGCGTCGGGCAATACGTTCAGCCGAGCACGCGAGTGGCTTCGCTTTATAGTCCGGATCCGCTCCGCCTCTCCCTGACGGTGCCCGAGGCCAACGTCGCCGCCGTGACGGTCGACACGTTGGTCTCGTTCGGCGTGGCCGCCTTCGGAGATGAAACTTTTGCGGGTCATGTCCGGTACATCAGTCCGAACGTTCGCGAGGCGACGCGGGATCTAGTGGTGGAAGCTGCGGTTGCGAATGCCGATGGCCGCCTCAAGCCGGGAATGTTCGCGGTCGCCAGGGTGCTCATCGACAGCCCCCCCACACCGGTCGTCCCGTCGGAAGCCCTCGTACGCGACGACACCGGCGCTCGCGTCTTCGTGGTCGTCGGGCAAGAACTCCAAGAGCGGCTCGTACAGCTCGGCGAGAGCGTTGGTGACGTGGTGGCGCTCGTCAACGGAGTCGGGGCGGGCGACAGCGTGGTGCTTCGCCCGGCGGCCAACCTGCACGACGGCACACGAGTGGAGTAACCGACCGTGCAGTGGCTAGCCGCACTGTGCGTCCGGCGTCCGATCTTTGCGTCGGTGTTGATTCTCGTCGTCCTCGTCTTCGGAATCGCCGGCTACATGCAGCTTGGGGTCGATCGTTTCCCGAACATCGACTTCCCATTTGTCATCATAGTCACCAACCACCCGGGAGCGGCGCCCGAGGACATCGAGACCGAGATTACCGACAAGGTCGAGCGGGCGGTCAACACGATCAGCGGCATCGACGAGCTTCGCTCAGTGACCACCGAGGGTGTGTCGCAGGTCGCCATCGGCTTTGTCATCGACAAGGACGTCAATGTCGCCGCGCAAGAGGTGCGCGATCGCCTCAGCACCGTCTTGCGCGAGCTGCCGAGGGACATCGACCCGCCGGTCGTGCAGAAACTCGATCCGGATGCACAACCGATCCTGCATTTTGCTTTGAGGTCGCGGGGACACTCGTTGCGCGAAACGACCGAGCTTGCCGACAAACGAGTGCGACGCGCGCTGGAGTCGATCGACGGCGTCGGCCAAGTTCAGCTCCTCGGCGGACGAAAGCGACAGATCAACGTAATGCTCGATCCGATCAAGTTGCGCGCCGTGGGTGCGACGGTGGTCGACGTGCAGCGTGCCATCGCGTCGCAGAACCTGACCACGCCTGGCGGACGCGTCGAAACGGGACCCGCGGAGCTGACGCTTCGCATTCACGGGCGCGTGAGCGACGCTGCGCAAATCGGCGATCTGGTCGTGCGCCAGGAAGCAGGACACTCGATTCGCGTCCGCGACGTCGGTGAGGTCGTCGACGGTGAAGAAGACGCCAGCTCGGCGGCGTTACTCGACGGCAAGCCTACGGTACTTCTGACCTTACGCAAGCAATCGGGGTCGAACACCGTTCAGGTGGCCGATCGGGTCAAGGCCCGAATGGAGGAAATCCGGAGGCAGCTCCCCACGGACTACGACATCCAACTCGTGCGCGACGAATCGCAAGTCATCCGAACCAGCGTCGACGCGGTCAAAGAGCACTTGGTGGAAGGCGCGTTCTTGGCTTCGGTCATCGTCTTCTTCTTTCTTGGGAACCTGCGAAGCACGATCATCGCCGCGATCGCCATTCCGACGAGCATCATCGGGACCTTCGCCACGATGTGGTGGGCGGGTTTCACGCTCAACACGATCACGCTCCTCGCCCTTGCGCTGGCGGTCGGCATCGTCATCGACGACGCCATCGTCGTGCTCGAAAACATCGTCCGCTTCATCGAGGAGAAGCAAAAAAAGCCCTTCGTCGCCGCGGCGCTCGCGACACGCGAC
>Ga0210409_10005901_pt1 | contig 12793 bp, 6 predicted proteins | sample IncBWH17MmetaG_FD_161649 | JGI IMG/M metagenome (GOLD analysis project Ga0210409, IMG submission 161649) | Forest soil microbial communities from Barre Woods Harvard Forest LTER site, Petersham, Massachusetts, United States - Inc-BW-H-17-M | ecosystem: Environmental > Terrestrial > Soil >...
TCGTCTGTGGATGAGCATTTTGAAGGCTCCCTTGATAATCAATTTCTGATTCGTGCTGTCGGAGGTGTGGGCATCGGCGTCAACGATGTTAATAGTGGAATAGACGCAAGTGATCCACTCCGATCATCGCTCGATGTCAAAGGCAGATTGAGGTTGCGGGACGACTCCAATGGTCATACAGCCGGCATCTGGCTACGTACGAAATTCCTGCCAAACGCCACCATCGAAGACATTGGCTTTATTGGAGCAGTGGATTCCACAAGAATCGGGTTTTGGGGGAATGACCCGCGAGGAAGGGGGGTTCCAAACAAACCGTTCAATCCGATCGGACCTATAGGCTGGGGTCTCACGTTCGATACCTTTACTGGTAACGTGGGCATCGGTATGAACGATCGTTATGTGAATATGAAGCTGGAAGTCAACGGAGACATTGCGTGTTCTGGAAATTATTTGATCAGGAATCCAGACGGGACCTACACAGTTGCGTTCGTCGGTGGAAGTGGCGGTGATGATGTGGTAGATGCGTTACACATTGCTTCCTGTATATTCAATCCCTTCAGCTGCTGGAGTGACGAGCGCTTGAAAGAGGGAATCACAACCATTCCACGCGCAGTTGAGGAGTTGGAAAAACTTCGTGGTGTGACGTTCCACTGGAACGACACCGGTTTGCGCTACCTTACCCGAAATATCACAAACATGGTTAAATCAGCCTCGGGCAAACCAGAGGACGACAGGAAACTTTGGCATGAAAAGCGCCGGGCCGCCTATGAGGCTCTATCCAAGACGCAAATTGGGTTCATCGCACAGGAGGTTGAAAAGGTATTTCCAGATTGGGTGAGCACGGACGACCAGGGATACAAGCGGATCAACATGGAGCGTTTGAACGCCGTTCTAGTCAATGCGATCAAAGAACAGCAGGCTCAGATCGAAGCCCAGCAAAAGGAAATTGTTGAATTGAAAGTCGCACAGAATCGCGCTGCTGCGGATTGGGAAACACGGTTCAAGAAACTGGAAAAGTCCGTTGCTCGCATCGAGGACAAATCTGCGGCCACGCCTCCTGGCAGCCGCTAAGCCACGCCGAGGCTGAGGCAGCAAAGGCAAATCCGTCTTCGATTGAGCCAGGAGAAGTTGGATACGGAATATATTTTCTGAAAATGCTGCGAAACCTGGCTGAAGCGGCTGTGCCAGCAGAAATGAAGAAATTGAAAAGCCCCTTGCCTGCATCAAAAAACCTGATATGAACTAGGCACCTCAGAGTGGCCGGTTTTGACTCGACCCCGGCTGGCTAGTTTTGAAGTGACCAGCGACACGATGTTGGAACAATCTTCCGCGGTGGCTCACGAATGAATGTTCTGACTGATAGCAAGCCGTGCGGTCTTTCACCTTTGATGCCTTCGGTACCAAGTCGAATGGCGAACCGTTTCCTTATTAAATTATTAAATTATGGCGGACACGCTGGAGAACCGAGACGCATGGGAATTCTCAGGAGGTTGTCTTTGATGAGCTTAACGGTATCGGGCTCGATCCTTCCGGTGACGAAAAATGCTTTTGATTCGGCAACACCATCATATGTGCAGTGGCGGATGAAGTTCAGGATGCTTTCATTGTTCGTGAGCTCCGACCAGTGAGGGTGGGACAGGTTGATAATGACGATGACCGAGATTGCTGATTTTGTGGATTCAATGATCACATACGGGTCGTTGGGGGACATGTCTTTAACCAAGTACACAGAAACTGCAGTTTTGCCGATCTTGGTTTTCAAATCCGGCTTAACCCTGCTTACAACGGCATCTTTTACTGCCTCGTTCGCTTTTTTGATCAAATTGTTACTTGGCAGTTCGAACGTTTTGAAGAAATCTTGCATTGGGTCGGATTCAATTTCCTTTTCTAGGCAGTTGAGTGCTGCGCTGCGCTGAGCATCCGTTGCGCGTTTTACCCGTTCATCAGCACCCTTGCGGTGACTCAAAGCCAGTTGCCGCAGATCGGCCAATTGGTCTTTCAGTTTTGCTTCGAGCGTTTCCTGCTCACCATCTTCAAACAGGATTTGGTCTTTTGTGTGGCTTACTTCAAAACCCTCAAGAACTAACTCGCCGAACAATCTTTGGTTGACCAGATCGTTAGACCCGCCTTCCTGCGGCCCAAACACGGTTTCTGGACGGTAGGAATCTGGCCACCCGGTAATGACTCGATTCGCTTGGATGATGGAAAAACCAGCATTCTTGCGGCTTCCCTTTTCCCACACGCCCGCCCAACCAGAAACCTGCTTCTTCCCGACTTTGAATCGCAGTTCCTTCTTGGCTTTTGTTCCGTCCCTGCGGATCAACAATCGCTTGTCAATGTCGGCATCCCAAGAGAGCACTTCACCATTAATCTTAAGGACAAGCAAACCAGCAGTAATGTCCCGTCGGTACAAGGAACGTAGGTAGTTCTTCGCCTTACCAAGAGAACGCCCGGTCAACTTTCTGTGAAGCCTGCGGATTTCAATGATTGTTTTATGTTCGTCTCCCGGCGCACTCCGCTTCACGTGAGGAAGGTTGAGATTGCCGGCGGCCACCTTCGGCACATTGATCGTGATTTTATGGGTGATTGTGTCGTTTAACTTTTTACTTTCGATACTCCACAAGTCTCCAAACCAACTCGCCCCAGTTTTCAGTCCAAGCCCATAACGCGAGCGACCTCGTATATCAAGGGGTGGTTTGCCGATGTAAACTGCGTTCTTCAGCTCGTGTTCCGACATCCCGATTGAATTGTCAGCAATCCGAATGAACGCGCCCCCGGTGTCGCTTCCGGTTGTGATCTCGACTGTGAGCTTCGTACGCTCCCCGGTATAGACGGGATCAAGGATCGCTCGATTGTTAAAGTAAGCCTGTGTCGAATTATCAACGAACTCGGCCAGCGCGTACCATGCTTGGTAAGCCAAGCGCTTGTACGAAGAGATTATTTCCGGTCCAAGTTTCAGTTTCATAATCAGTTGATTTTGAAATGGTATTTGTGCGCTCTGTCCGCGAACAGGCCATATGTGACGTTCGGAGACAGAGGGTTGACCTTGCCCAGAAAACGTAAATAGTTCTTTCCTCCATCCACGAATACGGCCCAACGAGTCAGGCTTGCGTCAAACGCTACATCTACCTGCTTGTTCTTTCTGAGTTTTCTGAATTCAAAGTCGCCAAGGATCTCTAGGACGTTGTCAAGAATTGCATGGCGACGGCAGTGGGCTTCTCGCAAAGGTACTGTCGGGTAGTCACCCATTGTCCGATAAATGTATCGCCCTCGCGTATTCTTGAAGATTTCAAAAATGCACAAGTCGATGCCAACTGCTTCCAATTGCGTTTGCCAAGAATCCACATGTGCATCCGCTATTACCACTACGGTTGGGAGTTCGTCCCCGATTAGCTTTCTTAGACGTGTCAGACTCACCGATTTCTTGCAATGGCGTTTCATCTGACCACGGATGTATTCGGCCATCTCCGGCGCGTTGTAGCTCCCGTCTACAAAACAACTGGTTTGTTTCAAGACGTGATCAAGGTCGTGCTCCGACAGTTCGACTTCGATGACACCCCAAGACGTGAAATCCTTCCTCACCATCGCCAAATCCGGCCTATTTGTTTCAGCGGTGCTCCTGCTAACGACATCTTTTTTGAACGGAAATACGAAAAAATCCGGAAACAGTGAGCGGAGGTGCTGGCGAATTTCACGTTCCAGCTCCGATTCTCCATAGTAACCAACGGCCTTGAGTTCATCGTACCACGTGCTTTCAACAGGAATGAGCACTCTCGACATGGTCAATTCCTTCGAGTTTTGACGAAACGCCCCCGAGAACCCTTGATGTAAACAGGATTCGGTTCAATCGAAACCCACCGCCGTCCCAGACCTTCTGCCGCGGCGCCGGTGGTGTTGCTGCCGCTGAATGGATCGAGGATCAAGTCTCCAGGTTCGGTTAAGAACTTAATGAAGAACTCTGCGAGTCCGATTGGCATTCGCGCGGGGTGCGGCTCGATTTCGAGGTCACGGCAAAATATTTGGTAATCGGTGGAGGCATGCGTGTTCGCCATCGTGATAAGGTTCGGCGACGAGTCGCTTCCGTCGTCATCCTTGTAATCGATTTTCAGGACGCTAGGAGGGATAGCTCCCCGGTGTCTCTTGAGGAAAGACTTTTCGCCAATGTGGTGCTCAGAGGGTCGAGGACCAGCATTGTACGATTGTGTTCTGAGCAAGTCCTTCATCGACTTGCTGTACTTCACGAGCACCCGCCTGTTGTCAGCCTTCGGGCGCTCAGTTGGGGACATCCACCACAAATGAGTGTACGAGTCTTTAAGGCGAATGCGTTCAACGGTCACCCACTGCGCCGGGCTTGGGAGTCGCGCTGGATTGTGCCAAACGAATTGTTGGCAGAGATTGAACTTGCCCGCCTTCAAAAACGCCAGTAACGACTCCAAGGCCAGAGTGCTCATCACGGGCTTTCCAGGTTCCCACGAATTCCCGACTTCAATTATGACCGAGCCGGTCGGTTTCAGGAATTGTTTGAAGAGAATCGCGAATCCCTTTAGCCAGGTGACGTAGGCATCACCCTGCAAATTGTCGTATTTTTTCTTCCGGTTCAGCGGAAACGGTGGGGACGTAAAAATCAGGTCGACTTTTGCTCGGAACGAATCGGCCAGAGACGACTTCAATACTTCCTCGGCGTGACCGCGCAGACACACGCCCGCGGTAGTGCGATAAGCGACCGCCGGCCTCACCTTGAGGGGTCCGTTCCGCGTTTCAGATTTTGGGTGGCCGTTTCGGATTCGTCGAGAATAGAGAGTCCTGTGTTTCCGGTCAACGCACCCTTAATGGCCGCCTTTTCACGGCTTGGAAATTCTTCGGGCTGTTACCGAGAGTGCCGCTTGCAGACAGCACGTTTGATACGATATGAAATCCTCCAGGCGCCATTGCGCTCGCAAGAGGCAAGCAGCGAGAATTACGCAGGAACAACGCCCAATAGCCGAGTTGACAATCTCGCCTGGCCATACTAGCCACTTGGCAAGAGATGGACGAATTGACTGATATTCAGGGCCGAGTGTTCGATTTCGTCCGCGATAAACTGGTTGAGGGCTGCCCAGCACCTGCTGCGCGAAAAGTGGCTGTCAAATTTGGCTGGAGCATGAAACGAGTGGCTGCGGACACAAACCAAAGCGAGGGCTATCCCGTGTGTTTGCAATGAGCCATCTGGTCTTTTTTGATGTGAAAATACTCCGCACCTACCTGGGACAGAGGCGGCGGCACTGGCGTGCGCCCAGACGGGAAGCTCCGAGCGTAAGCCGTGGTTTCTGAGGGCTTCTCCCGGGCCGGCGGGGTGAGGGCGGCGGGAAGGGTGTTGCCCCGTCGGACCTTTGTGTGCTTTCATGGGGTGTTGCCCTGGTGGGATCAATTATTATGGAACTGCCGGGGCAGTGCGTATCGAATCTGCGCGCAAAATTGGCGCTTGCGGCTAACGCATAGCCATCGAGCCCAGCCCAGAATACGTCAAAGGGTCCAGAGGGCGTTTTGTAAACTCCCCCTGAGATGACCCAAACGCCAATGTACACGAGCCAGCAAATCGATCCGGTCGAGGCCCTCAAAAGGCAAGTAGACCTCTCGGCTTACTCGTTTCCGCAAGACTCGCCGCGTTGGCTCGTTGTACTGATGAGATATTTAGCCGAAGATCTTGGAGTCTTGGCTGTCCTAGGACCGAGCGGCCTAAGCATCCGTACAGCTTCTCGTACCGATCGCGTTAAACCTGACTCGCTCGCACTTTGCTTAGCGGCGTTAGTGAGCCGCTCTCGAAAAACAGGGACCCGCATCGCTCTCGGTTTGCCGCCTGGAGCCCGCCACCTCCCTCTTTTGCTCGCGGCAGTTAGCGTTTTGGCAGACGCCTTGCAGCGCGCGCAGGCCAGTGCCAAAGGCGAGTCCCTGGCCGGACTCTCAGGCGTCCTCGTCGTAAGTACAGACCTGGACGTCAGGAGCCGCTACTGCGACCTGCGCGTAAAAGATGAGGCGCTCGACAATGCCTTTCCCGGGAGCCGAATGCGCCCCACCGGTGAACAGGTTCCACTGCGACCACAGCCGCAGAACAGCATCGGGAGGGGAGTTTGCTTCTTTCTACCTCCACAAGACTTGCCACAGGCGTCATTCAGACCCGCCTTGGCAATCTTGGACCTTCGCTACGCTCGCCTCACGAGACGCGCGAAGGAAATTGCCAATTGGGCATGCAACCTCCACCAGCAGACCGAGGTGCTGGCGATTTACACGCTTGGAGATCGTGACACCCGAGAGGCACTTGCCAATACGCAGTTCAAGGACCTTCCGGTTGATCACGCAGCACTCGCTGCTTGCGCCGAGCTAAGACCCACCCTCGCCACCAACTCGACACCAGTTGATTGGGCCCTCATAAAAAAACCCATCTACCTCGAGCGCGAGCATGAAATAATCACGGTGAATGACGCTGAGATCGAAGCAGCACTGGTCACGGCACGGCAAATGATAGGCGAGCAGCGTTCACAGGAGAGCTCAGGGATTAACAGGGCCCGCTGGATTTCCGCGACCCTCTCCCACATGCCCGTTCCACTGGTATGGTACGAACAAAGCGCACGCAATCTCGGAAGATCGACGCTTAGGCGCTTGGCCGACCGTCTATGTGTTCGGTACGACACCGGGATGGGGGCAACCATGCAGGCATTGAAAATGCAGTTCGATGCCATCCTGCAACACCTCCAGGGCCGCAATCCCCGCGCTCAGAAGTTATTGTCCTTGCTGCCCAGCCTCGTTGAAGAGGCAGGCAACATCTTGATATTAGTACGCGACCGAGTTTTCCAGCGGGCGTTGCAGAATTGGTTAGATCTGGAGGCATTTCCAAACGCGCCATGGCTCGGCAAAGTGCAGATATGCCCATGTCCCGAATACTCCTCGATTGCACTCCGCAGCTACCCACTGGTAATTATCAACGGAACCCTTCCTCGGCGTTACAGATGGATCGCCGGAGGCGCGCTTGGCGATATCGTCAAGTTCCTCGCGTACCCATCCGAGATAGACTCAATCACGAACCAGTTGGAGGAGGTTTACTCAGACAGCTCCATCCAGAGGCACGCACAACAACGAGAGCGCTCCCTCTGCGGGGCTGCAACAGGCGCAAGCACGGGCAAATCCCAGTCCCGCTCACAATTCATGCCGAAGCTGGACCTCAAAACACCTCAGCCTCCCCCGCGCCCAGCGAATGATGAGCGCGCACCGCAGTTCACATCCACCGTAAAAGACCTGAGGAGCTTGGCCCAAGCGCTCGATGCCGCCAAAGCCCTTGCCCAGCGCGCGGCAGAGAAAACCAGCGAAGCAGAGAATATCCGTCGCGCCGCATGGGAAGATGGGGCAGAGGAGGACCTGCAGGGAGAAGACGCGGCGGAGGCGGCTGAGGGGGCCGGTCACGTCGACGACATTCCTTGCACCCGGTTTGAGGTTCAATCACGCAGACGCGGGCATGGGTTTCTCTGGCTGCCCTCCGAGCAAACGGTCGAGTGTGTGCGCAAGTCAGCCCCAGACGAAGTCTCCCGAATCGCCGCCTCTGACCTGACAAAGGACGACGTCCTTATCCTGGTCGAAGAGGATGCCAGGGGAAGCCTTTTTGACCGGGTGGTCGAGCTCGCTGAAGATCAGCCCGAGCTCGGACATCTGGCGACATATCGCAAGCAGTGGCAGGAAGCAATGCGAGTGCTTGCAGCCAAATATGACTGCGCACGCAAAGGTTACTGGAGGATCTACACAGAATTTCGCGCCGCAGGATCCACAATCTCTACCGAAATCAGTGTAAGGAACTGGCTGCTTGGCCGCGTGATGGGCCCAGACCGCGTCTCCTCAATAAGAGCCGCAGGGAAACTGGCTGCGATGGCCGCTTTGGAGCGCGACGCGCCAGAGTTCGACAGGGCGTTCCGCACCATACGCGCCATCCACCAAGGATTAGGAAGGCGCTTGAGCCGGGCCATCCGGCAATCATCCCATTACCTCGCCGATCAGGAGGACATGACAACGACCGACGGTTTTGGCGATTACATCTGGCTTCCTGTCAATGAGCTCCTGGAGTCCATCGATCTAGCAGAAGTCCTTGCAACGTCACCAGAACCCAAGCGCATCAGCCCGCAGTGGGTCGGACGTTTCCTCCGATCCAAAAGCACATGAGTACACCAATCGAGCGTCAAAAACAGCAACTGGTCGAGTATCTCATTGACCAGGTCGTCAACGGGATAAGCGGCCGGGACGGTGACGACATCGTCGACGCTTCCCCATCCAGAGTGCTTTTCGCAGGGGTTCTTCAGCCCGCTCGCCGAACCGACTCACCGAACCCAGGCGCAAATCCCGCCGACACAGTTCCACCAGCGGATACGGCACTAGGGCTCGATTTTCGAATCGCCGCCTTGCCAGGAACTCCGCTCACGTTAAAAATCATCGCCCGCTGGAGCCATTATTACCCCGTTTTCCCCACTTACGCGCAGGCCGTCTTCGCTAACAGCGGCCTGCTCCGCCCGCCCGTAGAAGGGCCTCGACCAGGCTCAGCGACAACCCAGAAGGATAGCGCCCAACCCTCAGGGGTGGAGACCCCATCTTCACAGATAACCGGTGATCCGAGCCCAGACACACCGCCAGACGAAGCCGATCAAGAGCCGGAACCGCCCAGCGACCGCGCAGCGGGGCGGGTAGTTTTGCCCAGAGCGTTCCGTCGCTACGATGTCACCCTCGATCCTCTGGTCGTTGCTTTGCGGGCCGAGGTTTTGGAGCCCAGGCTTTTCGGCGCTGCCGAAGTTGCAGCGGCCATTAGCAAGACACGGGCCGACATACAGTCCGACCCCCGCTTATGGAGGCACCTCGCCGAGCCCACCAACGCATCCCGTGATTTGGGGGACGCAAGCAATTTAGCCAATCCAGATTCATACTCCAAGGCGCTCAGCGAGGCGGGCCGCGCTCCCGCATCGCCGCCGCCATGGGCTCTTGCGCTTCAGGTTGACACCACGCAGGACCCAGCCAGGCCCGATACGCTCCGCGTCCGGGTGCTCTTATCAAACACCACAACAGCCACAATCGATCCAGAGACGGATCGCCTTCTTGAAGAACGAGCAATCTTCGACGCCCGCCTCACTGTGGAAGTGTTGGGTGGGGAAGTCGTGCCGTTCGACTTCCTTTTGGCCCCCAAAGATTACAGAAGCAAACCCCAAATGCCAGCACGGGGCATAAACTGCACGGCAAAAGCCAACGCGGACCTTCCAAACCAGCTCGCCACGGAGACATTACCTCTTTTCAAGCAACCGTACTATCGAACTAAAGAGGGCCTTGAAATCGCGTTCGCGACTTTGGACCTCGAGGACCCCACCGCCGACCTGGAAAAAATTGCACGCGAAATGGATTCCTATTTGGAGGCGTGGGATAAGGTCCTTGCCGAGCAGTTACCGGCAGCGTGGAGGCAGCCGGAAATCGAGGCATGTCGGCGAGATCGAGAGGAGTTTCGCCGCGAAACCGAAACCTATCGCCTCGGCATCGAAACACTCAGGAGAGACACGAAACTTCGAGAAGCCTTCAGACTGATGAACCGGGCATTCACCAAACTGGGCCAGTCCTCTGGCGGCCGGTTGCGCGCATGGCGCCTCTTCCAGATCGGATTCATCGTCTCACAATTGCCAGCCCTCGCAGTCCGTGAGCTGGCCGCCTCCGCATCGGATGTATACGCAAACACCCTTCGAGAGATGCTCAACGAGGTCGCCGTTTTGTGGTTTCCCACGGGGGGTGGCAAAACAGAAAGCTATCTCGGGCTTATCGCTGTCGCCCTCCTCTACGATCGTCTTCGCGGCAAAACAAGCGGCGTCTGCGCATGGATGAGGTTTCCGTTGCGCATGCTCTCGCTCCAGCAGCTTGAGCGCTTATCAAAGGTGATCGCCATGCTTAACGAACTGCGCACCGAATGCCCCCAAATTGCCTCTGGAGACCCCTTCGCCGTCGGCTATTACGTCGGCGACTCGGTTACACCCAACAGCATCTCCGCAGACCGGATGCGCGAACTGGAAACCGATAAAGCTTCGCGCGAAGCGCTCCGCCAAATCCGAAAATGTCCCTTCTGCGACAGTGCGGTGGAGATCAAACCGCTTCGCGCTACATGGCGCGTGGCGCATGTCTGCACTAATGCCCAGTGCTTCTCCAACAAATCTGACACCCTTGGAATCTACAAAGGTTCATTACCTCTCTGCGTTACGGATAACGAGATATATCGCTACCTACCCTCGGTGCTGGTCGGAACAGTTGACAAACTCGCAATTGTAGCTCGCAGCCGCTACTTTGCCCACATTGTACGCGGGGCTAGACAACGGTGCCCGACTCATGGGTACACCTCCTACGACGAATGCGTGGAGCGAGGCAACTGGGGCGCAGACTGCGATGCAAAGAAAAGAAAGCTCATTGCGACCCCTCCAGTGAGAGACCCCGGGCCTTCGCTGCTGATCCAAGACGAACTCCACCTTCTACGTGCCGAGCTTGGCGTTTTCAATGGACACTATGAAGGACTACTCAAGTATCTCGGAGAGAGGGCACACATGCGCCCGAAAGTGCTTGCCGCAACAGCTACCATAGAGGCGTACGATGTCCACACCTTCCACGTCTACCTCGCTCGGTCACGCAGATACCCACAATCGGCGTGGGAGGCAGGAGAGTCCTTCTACGCCACTTCCAAGCCACTCCGTCTCCGGCGGTTCTATCTCGGAATCTTGAACCACACGCGCGGCATCGAAGACTCCGCGATCCGGGCGGTGAGTCTTTACATTCGTGCCATCAGAAGGCTCAAGGGAGATACAAGAAAGGCCGCGCAAATAATGGGTAAGCCGGAGGCCACCGACCCCGAGGTTCTTGCCATACTTCGCCTTTACGATTTGTCTCTCTGTTACGTCAATCGGAAAGCAACTGGCGGCAGCCTCAGTGACAAAATGACCTTCGTAGAGCGTTTCCTCGACCGTGAAAGCTTAGGTACCATCAAGAATCGCATTCTGACTGGGGATCAGCCCACAGAGTACATCGGCGACACCCTTGACCTCATTGAGCGCGAGAAGAACGAAACAAGCGAGCCACGGCTCGACGTGGTAATTGCCACGAACCTGATTAGTCACGGCGTCGACCTGGAAAGGATCAATATGATGACCGTGTGTGGAATGCCATCACACTATGCCGAGTACGTGCAATCGACGAGTCGAGCCGCACGATCCCATCCCGGCATCGTATTCGTCTGCTTCAAGTCGCGTGATCCGCGTGAACACTCACAGTTTGAGTTCTTCACACAGATGCACGAACACATGGAAAGGCTCATCGAGGCTGTGGCCGTAAACCGCTTCGCCTCTTTCGCTCCGCGAAAAACAGTGCCCGGTCTTCTGGCCGGCCTGCTGCTTTGTGAATATTCTCCCCGCCTTTTCGGGACGGAGATCAACAAAACACTTGATCACGTTCCTACACTCCAAATCGCTCTGGGCCTTAAACCTGGAAACGCTTCGACCACCGCTGGATGCGTGAATCCAGACGAGCTCCACGAGGCCATAAGGAGAATCATCGGCGTGGACAAGATCTACCCACCCGCGTCCGCCGCCCAGGTCGAAAACGTCCGGCGGCGTCTTGCAGAGGCCTTCGAGGATCAAATGGGAGCCATCGGCAGGACGTTTGAAGCTAAGTTGGCTGACGCAATTAAGCCCATCACTTCATTCCGCGATGTTGACGAGGGGATCGACTTCGGCAGCAAGGATTCCTCGATGATCGTCGGCCGCCTGCGAGCAAAGTAACGCCACTACAAACCGACTATATGGCATACGAGACAATGAAGCGCGGTCGCTCGCAGGTGATTTGGCGGTATACACCTGAGTCCCTTTTCCGTTACAACGAAAGCGGCGGTTGGTGTCAGACAACCGAGATCACCCTTCGAGACCCCAAACCACTCACAGGCGCGCTCGCAGATGCTCTGAAGACAGTCCTGGCACTATGGCGTGCCGTCGGGCCAACCGGTTTTCCGGACCCAGATCGCCAAACCAACCGCTATGAGGTCGGCGAGCCCCACCAAGTCTGGTTCACAGTGTGGCCGCTCGTGTTTACGTGCCGCGAGTGCGGCATGGTTCACTGGTACAGGGACCTGCCACGCCTGCTAAGCGTGAATGCTACCCTGTCCTGCATGAAATGCAAAAAGCAATCCCTCCTCCGCCAGGTCCCTTTCGCTTATGTGCACGAGTGCGGCAGATTAGAGAGCGTATTCATTCCCGCAGGCCACGCAGGGCATACCATCAAGCTTGTAAACAAGGGAACATTCCAAGAATCTTTTTGGTTTTGCGAGCAATGCAGAGTGCCGCTACGACGTGATCCTCGAGCTGGTTTAGGATTCCGATCCTGTGAATGCGGTCCCAAGAAGGCAAAGCGTGGCCTCTTACTAGAGGACAGCAGGGCGTATTATTCTCAGACAATTGCGCTGGTCGATATTGAACCCCAGGCCCTCGACCGCTGGAAAGACAATGCCCGTTTCTCGGATGTGTTGCTTGCTGCTTCACTCAGAACCCCGTGCTACAGGCCACCTCACCTGTTGGATCTTGCCAGGTGGAAGCCGGCCGAGGGCGATCTATCCCTTGAGCTTCGCGCAATGAAGGATCTACTCATTCAGGGCGGCATGCCCGAGGCTCAGGCCCACGCCACTGTTCGCAAGGCGGCACAGCAAGTCGGAGCTGACCCCTGGGCGGCGTACGACACCGATCTCCGTCCACTCCGAAACGGCGCCTGCTCCAGAAAC
>Ga0210409_10005902_pt1 | contig 12792 bp, 13 predicted proteins | sample IncBWH17MmetaG_FD_161649 | JGI IMG/M metagenome (GOLD analysis project Ga0210409, IMG submission 161649) | Forest soil microbial communities from Barre Woods Harvard Forest LTER site, Petersham, Massachusetts, United States - Inc-BW-H-17-M | ecosystem: Environmental > Terrestrial > Soil >...
ATTCATCTGCGAGGTGGTGTCCATGCCGGAACCTGTTCGGTGCGACGTCTGCGGCAAGCTCTTTAGTTCGCGTCACCTGAGTTCACACAAGCGGTTAGCGCACGCCAGACAGAAGTTAGGGGAGGCCACTGACGAACAAAACGGGGTGAAGACGATTCTCGAACTCTACAAACATCTCTCTGCTGAGAACAAGCGGCGCGTGCTCGCGCAACTAGCCGCACTGGAGCAGGCGCCCTCCTGAAGAAATTGGGCTGCTCAGCCCCCGAGATCCTTCTTGCCCGCGGAGGCCATCACCCAATTCTGCAGCACGTTTACAAAATGCGGTTTCACGTCGTGAAATGCCAGACCCATGCCCAGGTGCGGGTGGCAATACACGACAATCGCGGGACTCTCGAAGAAATATTCCTCGGTGAAAATCTTCACATACACGCTGGTGCCTTTGGACAGCGGATTCAGCGTGTCCACGTAGCAGCCGTGCAGGCTCAGCTCGCTCACCTGCGCGTTCATGCGCGTCCCGGTGTCGACTTCCAGCAGCTCCGCCGAGCCCACAAACGCCACCCTCGGCATGCGCCTTCGTTCTTCTTGCTCCATCTCTGCCTTTCTCCCGAGCGATTGGCAAGCGCATCGCGCTCGCCGCTTGCCGGCAAGTCTCCCTGTTTTCCTCGGGGTTCGTACAGCTTTTGCCTTTCTCTCATCTTCTCCGCACACGACCCGGCCCATCTATAAAATCGAGGCCCCGCGTGCCCTGCCAGTTACTCAATGCCGCCGCAGAAGCACGCGAAAATGCGCCCCGAGGCGACCAAGTATTCGCCGCGCTCGATACACGTCCCCGCCACCGGTACACTCAGTACCATCAGTAATCCCCCCCACCGTTAAGGATCTCGCCAAATACCAGTCAGTTCCCCATCCCAATTCTCAGAGTTAACGCCCGGCGGAAAACGCCATTTACGTCACCACCGAAATCTCGGGCCCGCTAAAGAATGTTACAATCGCGTACAAAGGTCGTATGCCGGATACTGTACCCATTGTGGCGGAGACGGTTCTGGAGGTGATTTCTCCAGACGGGTCGCACCGCTTCGTGCGCGTGACGCAGTCGCCGTTTCTCATCGGACGCGGCGCCGAAACCGGGAACCACTTGCAGCTTTCCGACCGCCGCATTTCGCGCACTTGCGCCGCGATCGTAATCGAGGCCAACAAGCATTACATCGAAGATCGCGGCCAGCGCCGCGGGCTCTTCGTAAACCGCGAAAAGGTGGAAAGCCGCGAGTTGCAGGACAGCGACGTCATCACCTTCGGCGTCGATGATTCTTACGAGATTATCTACCGCTCCGCCGGTTCCGCCGGCGAAGACTCCATCCCCCACTTGCTGACCCGCATGGGGAACATCACCGGCTCCGACGCGGTTGGCAGCGCCGGCACGCGCCTGGGCAAGCTCGACCAACTCCTCGCCGCCACCGCGCTGCTGCACTCACAACTCCCTCTCGACGAAGTGCTGGGCATGATGCTGGATCACGCCGTCTCCGTGATGGATGCCGACCGCGGCGTGCTCCTCGAATCCGACGACAAAGAAACGCTGCATGTGCGCCTGGCGCGGCGCAGCGGCGGATTGCGCCTTCCGCCGGAAAGCCTGGCTCCGAGCCAAACGGCGATAAATCTCGCCCTGAAAAAACAGCAGGCGGTAATCACCGAGGATTTGGCTCAGGCAGACATGGATCTGCAGGCGGCGCAAAGCATCGTGGCGCAACGCCTTCGCGCGGTGGTCGTGATTCCGCTGTACGCGTTTTCGCATGCCAAGACCGAAGAGTCGATCGTCAACATGAAGCGGGGCCAATTCCTGGGCGTGCTTTATCTGGATTCGCGGCGCCCGGCGGCATTCTCCAAGCTCGACCGCCAATTGCTCGATGCCTTCACCGATCAGGCCGCCAGCATTCTGGACAACGCGCGGCTGGTCGCCCGCGAACGCGAGCGCCAGCGGCTGGAGCAAGAAATCAATATCGCGCGCGACATCCAGCAGAACCTGCTCCCTCGCAACTTCCAAGATTTTTCTTATCTCTCCGTCACCGGATGCAACTTCCCCTGTTTCTCCGTTGGCGGCGACTACTTCGATGTGTTTCCGCTCGGCGAAAACCGCACGGCGTTCCTGATTGCCGACGTTTCCGGAAAGGGATTGGGTGCGGCGCTGCTGACCAGCATGCTGCAAGGGGTGATCTCTGGGATGACCCTGGGCACCGATCCCGCGAGGTTGTTCAATCACTTGAACAGCTTTTTGTGCAATCACGCGGAAGTCGGGCGCTATGCGACGATGTTCTTTGGCATTCTGGACGAGCAGGGCGATCTCGAGTACATCAATGCCGGGCACCCCTCGCCCATTTTGATTCGGCGCAACGGTAACGCCGACGAAGCCTTCACCGAGGGCTCGTTCCCCGTGGGGCTGGTACCCGAGGCCGAATATTTCACCGCTCGCGTGAAGCTCGAGCCCGGCGACACGCTCGTGCTGTTCAGCGACGGCGTTACCGAAGCCATGGATCCGCAGGAAGATTTGTTCGGGATGCCCCGCCTGGTGAAGTTGCTTACGGGCCACAATGAGACTCCGCTCGATGACCTTCAGAAGTTGGTGCTCGAGGCGGTGGAGAATTTCGCCCGCGGCACCAGCCAGGCCGACGACTTGACCCTGCTCTTGGTTCGCTTTCGCGCTGCCACTACCGCGGCAGAGACGGAATTCCCAGGCGCGCATACCTCCGCGTCAGCCGGCTGACATCTTGTTTGCGTCGACCCGTTGACACCCGCTGTTGTCATCATTCTTGACAAACGAAAATCCGGCTTGACAGTTTCCCCGGGTCGTTTTATGAATAGGCTTCCGCGAGACACTGGCCTGCCTTCTCTCCTCGCGGCTGAGGGCCCCGATGAATCCTTCACGTCGTGACTTCCTGAAGTTCTCAACTGTGGGTGGCGTAGCAGCGGCCGTGTTTGGCTTTGACCTGCAGCCCGCTTACGCGCAACTCCGCACGCTGAAGATTGCGCGCGCGAGCGAAACGCGCTCGACCTGCCCGTACTGTGCCGTGGGCTGCGGCACCATTATCTACACAATTGGCGACCGCGCGAAGAATGTCACCGCGCAGGTGGTGCACGTTGAGGGCGACCCCGATCATCCGACCAACCGCGGCACGCTGTGCCCCAAGGGTTCCTCACTGCAGCAAGAGATCATGAACGACCGGCGCTTGCTGAAGCCCCTGGTGCGCCGCCCGGGCGGCACCGAATGGCAGGACATTTCGTGGGACGATGCGATCAACGAAATCGCGGCGCGAGTGAAAAAGACGCGCGATGAGACTTTCATCGAGAAAGATGCGGCGGGACACACGGTAAACCGGCTGGAATCGGTCGCCTGGATCGGTGGGTGTACCGATACCAATGAATTCAACTATCTGGTTGTGAAGGCGATGCATGCCCTGGGGGTCGTGCATTTAGAAAACCAGGCCAGGGTTTGACACGGCCCCACGGTCTCAAGTTTGGGACCAACGTTCGGACGCGGGGCAATGACCAACGGCTGGGTGGACATGAAGAATACCGACATGATGCTCATCATGGGCGGTAATCCTGCCGAAAACCATCCCTGCGGATTCAAGTGGCCCATCGAAGCCAAGCGCACACGGAACGCAAAAATAATCTCCGTGGACCCGCGCTTCACACGCACATCCGCGGTCGCCGATCTCTTCTGCCAGATTCGCGCCGGCACGGACATCGCCTTCCTCGGCGGCGTCATTCGCTACGCCATCGAGAACAACCGCATCGCCAAAGATTACCTGGTCAACTTCACGAACGCTGCATTTATCGTCAAACCCGGCTTTCAGTTGCCGGGCGATACGGACGGCGTTTTCTCCGGCTTTGACGCCAAGGCGCAGACCTACGACAAGTCCACCTGGAATTATGCGGGCACAGGAGGGGGCTCGGCGCAGCCGGTAACCGGAGGCGCTCCGCCCGCTCCCCGGCTCCCGGAAAAAGTCGAGTTCGATCTATCGCTGCAGAACCCCAATTGCGTGTTCCAACTGCTGAGGAAACATTACTCGCGGTACACGCCGGAAATGGTCGAGCGCATCACCGGCATTCCCAGGGAACAATTCCTCAAGGCCGCCGACCTCTATACTTCGATTCGCAAAGACGGCGACATGAAGAAGGCAGGCACGATTATTTACGCCGTCGGATGGACGCAGCACACCTTCGGCACGCAAATCATTCGAACCGCGGCGATTTTGCAACTGGTGCTTGGCAATGTTGGCCGCGCCGGCGGTGGCGTCAACGCGCTGCGCGGACACTCCAACATTCAGGGCGCCACAGACATGGCCGGCCTTTTCGACTCTTTGCCCGGCTATCTGAAGGTTCCGACGCCCGCGGATACTTCCTTCGACGCCTGGATGAAACGCATTACGCCAACACCCTCGAAGCCCGCCCAGTGGGATTCGTTCAACTACTATGGCAACACGCCGAAATTCGCGGTCAGCTATCTGAAAGCGCTCTACGGCGACGCGGCGACTAAACAAAATGGCTGGGCCTTCGATTACCTGCCGAAAGTGGATCGCAACTATTCGTGGGTGCAGATGTGGGACGACATGTACAACGGCACCCTCAAAGGCATGCTTGCTTTTGGGATGAACGGTGTAGCGATTGGTCCCAACTCGAAGAAAAACATCGACGCGCTGAAAAAAGCGGATTTCCTGGTGGTGGGGGAAATTTATCCGGATGAGACCAGCGAGTTTTGGAAGTCCCCCGGGATCACCACGGACGAGATGAAGCAGATTCAAACGACCGTGTACCGCCTGCCTTGCGCCGGATTTGCCGAGAAAGACGGCTCGTTCACCAATTCCGCGCGCTGGGTGCTGTGGAAGAATACGGCATTGCCAACGCCCGGCGATGCCCGGCTGGACCAGGCCATCGTGGCGCAACTTTTCTTGAAGATCCGGGAGCTCTATAAGAAAGACGGCGGTAAGTTCCCCGATCCCATCCTGAACCTGACTTGGAATTACAGCGCCCCATCGAGCCCCCCGCTATTCGAGGTATTGAAGGAAATCAACGGCAAGGCGCTGGCGGATCTGGAGGATCCAGCGACGAAGCAGCAAATAAAGACCGGCCAGCAGCTTCCTGGCTTCGCGTGGCTGAAAGATGATGGTACGACGTCTTGCGGCAACTGGATTTACTCCGGCTGTTTCACCGAAGCGGGCAATCAGTCGGCGCGACGCGATCCCTCCGATCCTTCGGGTCTGGGCGTGCATCCCGGATGGGGCTGGTCCTGGCCTGCGAACCGCCGCGTCCTCTACAATCGCGCGTCGTGCGACGTGGACGGCAAGCCCTGGGATCCAACGCGAAAACAAGTCTGGTGGAACGCGGACCTGCAAAAGTGGGTTGGCAACGATGTGCCCGATTTCAAGGTCGATTCCAAGCCGAAAGATCACATGGGTCCGTTCATCATGAACCCGGAAGGCGTAGGGCGAGTCTTTGCCCCGCTGGCGGCCTTTGCCGATGGACCGTTCCCCGAATTCTACGAACCGATCGAGAGTCCGATTGACAATCTGTTTCATCCAGCGCAGACGCACAATCCGGTAGTGAAGCGCTATAAGACCCCCGACGATAAGTACGCCACGCCGAAGGACGGCTACACGATTGTCTGCACGACCTATCGCCTGACCGAGCATTATCATTACTGGACGAAGAACAATCCGATGAACGTGCAGTTGGTGCCGGAACCCTTTGTGGAAATCCCCGCCGAGTTAGCGAACGACATGGGGCTCCGCGGAGGCGAAAAGGTGAAAGTCTCGAGCATCCGTGGAGATTACATTGCGAAAGCCATGGTCACCAAGCGCATCAAGCCGCTGATGATCGACGGCAAGAAAGTCTACCCGATCGGCCTCCCCATTCATCAGGGCTATCGCGGTATCTCCGAGGACGAGGGCAGGGACGCCAGGACTCTGGCGAACCTGCTCACCCCGACGGTCGTTGATCCCAACGCCTACACACCGGAATTCAAGGGCTTCCTGGTGAAGCTCGAGAAAGCGTAGGGGATGCCATGAGCCAGGAAACACTGCGCATCCAGAAAATTTCTGCACACGCCGGATCGGTTCCCGGCGAGGACACCCAGCGCGAATTTACCGTCTGCAAACTCATCGACACCACGACGTGCATTGGCTGCAAGGCTTGCGAAGTGGCCTGCATGGAGTGGAACGACCTGCCCTTCGGGGAAACCGACTTCGATAATACTTATCAAACGATGCCGGAGACGCGCTGGAATTACTGGAACCTGATCCTCTTCAACGAGCACGAAACCGAAGACGGCACGCTGATGTGGCTGATGCGCAAGAATCAGTGTATGCACTGCGCCGACCCGGGATGTCTCGCCGCGTGCCCCTCCGATGGCGCAATTGTTCAGTACACGAACGGCATCGTCGATTTTCAGCAGGACCACTGCATCGGCTGCGGCTACTGCATTACCGGCTGCCCATTCAACATTCCCAAATTCAATTCCGAGACCAAGCGAGTTTACAAATGCACGCTCTGCGCCGATCGCGTGAGCGAAGGGCTGGAGCCGGCATGCATCAAATCGTGCCCCACAGGTTGCTTGCATTTCGGCAGCAAGGACGACATGAAGTACCTCGCCGAGGGACGAGCCAAGCAGCTTCGCGATCACTACAATTTCCCGAAGGCCGGCGTGTATGATCCGCCGGGCGTTGGCGGCACCGGAGTGATCTACGTGCTGCATGACGCCACCGAGCCGGAGATTTACGGCGGACTGCCGAAAAATCCGCGTGTGCCGTTGACCGTGAAGCTCTGGAAGGGCCCGCTGAAGTGGCTGGGCAATGTGGCCATGGTCGGCGGGCTGATCGGCTTGTTCGTCCATTACTTGCGGTACGGTCCAAAGTCGCGCGAAGAGGAATTTGAGAAAAAGGGAGAACAGTCGTGAGCACGCGCGAGCAGGTTCTGCCCCACGGCCGCATTCTTCGCTATCAGCTTCATGAGCGGCTGACCCATTGGATTGCGGCGTCCTCCTATATCTATCTGTTGCTGACCGGGCTGGCGTTCTATTCTCCGTGGCTGTTCTGGCTGGCCATTGCGCTGGGCGGCGGACAGATTGCCCGCATGCTGCATCCGTGGGCGGGGCTGATCTTTGTGGGCGCGGTTCTTTACATGTACGTGATGTGGGCCGCGCAGATGCGCACCACCGATGCCGACAAAGCGTGGTGGAAATCGATTGGACACTACATACGCAATGAAGACGATCAGATGCCGCCCGCGGGGCGCTACAACGCCGGACAAAAGCTGCTCTTCTGGGGATTTTTTATTTGTGGATTGCTCCTCCTCCTAAGCGGTGTAATTCTTTGGTTTCCCGAATCGATTCCCTGGAGCCTGCGCTATCTGCGTTATTTTGCCGTGCTGGTGCATGCGTCTTCGGCTCTGCTCACCATCGGCCTCTTCATGATTCACATTTACATGAGCGTGTTTGCGGAGCGTGGCGCGTTCGGCTCCGTGATTCGCGGAGACGTTTCCCAGGAATTCGCCAAGCGCTACCACCCTGCGTGGTATAAGGAAGTCGTCGGATCGGCCCCCCGCCGGAAATGAAACCCGCACAAGTTGGCGGGTCCGAGTACGACGCGCGCATCCGGCGCGCGGAACACTTGGCGTCGCAACACCCCTTTGCCGCCGAAGTCCTGCGCTTTTATTCGCGAATCGCGGAATTCCAGAAAACCCTTTTCGCGGAATTCAGGAAGGACTTTGGCGCGCAGTTGTCCGGACGCATGCCCGGCTCTCTGCGCATCGATTTGCCCTCTGTCGCGCCCGAGAGGATGGTCTCTCACTTTACTTCTCTTCTTCGCGTGATTGCGGACGCTGCGCCGCCAGGACTGGCGGCCGCGGCCCGTGAAATCTCCGGTCTCGATGCGCTTTCAAAACTTTCCTTGCTTGAATCTTATTGGGATGTTGGCGGCACCAACGACCAAATGATCGGCGCGTTCGGGCAATTCATTCCGCGCGCATTCGATCAGCCCCTTGCGGAACTGCTTGCCGCTTTTATCCCGGTCGGCCCGGTGATCAGCACCCAGCACCATTGCCCGCTTTGCGGCGGTCAGCCTTTTCTGGGCGTTCTCCGGCAGGAAGGTGATGGTGGCAAGCGGCGCATGCTGTGTTCGTTCTGTTTACAGGAGTGGGATTTTCGCAGGATCTATTGCCCTGCCTGCGGCGAAGTAGACGAAAAGAAATTGCCCGTGTACGTGGCCGAACAGTTCCCGCACATTCGCGTGGAGGCCTGTGAAAGCTGCAAGTTCTACGTGCGGACGATTGACTTGACCAGGGACGGAAACGCGGTGCCCATCGTGGATGATTTGGCGGCCATCCCGCTTTCGCTCTGGGCCCACGAGCGCGGGTACACCCGCCTGCAGCCGAATCTTCTGGGAACTTAGCGCGAGCCCTAAGGCTCAGTTTTGTGGTTTCGCGGCGGCAGACTGCGAAAGCGCCTGCGTAGCGGTGCGGGCCACCGCAAAGCTCGCTGCCTTCAGGTGTAAATCAGTGTCGACATAGCCGGTGATCTCCGCGTCTTTCAACAACGTGACATCCTTGCCGCGCAATAAGGGGATGGTTCTCCCCGATTTTTGCTCTACGCTATGCTCTGCTCCAAAAGAGCGCAAGATAATCTTTTCGTTGTTTGCCAGCACCACCGAATTGACCGCCACATCCAGCTTGCCGGCTTTGCCCATGCGCTTCTTCGGCTCGGCTTCCGTGACCGCGCCGAAGCCCGGCGCGCCCTTCGCAATCACTACTATACCGCCAACAATCACGTCCTGGCTCACTTCGAAATTTACCTGGTCCCCGACGTGTGCGGTTGCGGAAGATAGCTCGTGCCCCAGCTTCAGGTGAACGGGCGTTTGCCGCGCCAGAATAATTTCCCGTGGTGGTGGGGGAGTCTGAGATTGGGCCGAGGCCTCGCTTTGCGCAGCGGCCGGATGCTTTTGCTTGCCGCGCGTGGCAGCCGGCTTTGCGGCCGGCGCGGTTTTCACGAACAGCAGAGAATTTGCCGCCACAAAGCCATCCTCGCCACTATCCGTCCTGACGTGGACAAAATTATCGGAGCGGTCAAGAACCTGCACCTGTTGACCGCACTTTAGCGTCGCGCGGATTTCCAGCGTGGCTATCGAGCTGTACAGATCGACATAGCCGTCTTGTTTGCTGCAAGCGATTTGGCCAAGCTTCTGCGCGTTACTAACCGCTGGCATCAGAAGCAAGGCAAAAACGGCGAGTACTTTGACGCTTTTCTTCATATCTTCACCTGCGCACCGAAAACTACGGACACCTCTATCCCACCGTAAAGATCCGTTGACGGCAATGGCCCGGTAGTAAGCGGTGTATATAAAGAGGTACGTACTACGTACACGTCTTTCTTGGAGTGCGTGCGGCAGCCTTGTTCGCCCTGAGCGTCGAAGGGCTTGCTGCGGCTATTTCGTGATTTCGTTCTTGTACACGGCGCCATCGCGCATGACAAAGCGCACGTGTTCCAGGATTCCAACGTCCTTCAGCGGATCACCGCTTACCGCCACGATGTCCGCAAACGCGCCTGGCGCGACGACGCCAATCTCGCCCTTCATGTCCAGCATCTCTGCCGCCCGCGAAGTCGCCGCCTGAATCGCATCCATGGGCGCCATGCCGAATCCCACCATGCGCGTGAATTCCTGCGCGATCGGCTCCGTCCACGGCATCCCGCCGATGTCCGTGCCAAATACGATTTTGAGGTGCGCGTTCAGCGCCTTCTTGAAGCTAACTTCGTGTACTGCGGCGCGTGCGCGATCGCGTTTTCCTCCCGGCGTGTCCGCGCGAGCCCAATCTCCGTAATACGGTGAGATCGTCGGGCAATACCAGGTTCCCTGCCGGGCCATCTGCGCGATTTGCGCGTCGGTGATTTCCAGACCGTGCTCGATGGAATCGCATCCACCATCCAGCGCGCGCTGCAATCCGATCCCGTTGTACGCGTGACACGCGACTTTTTTGCCCCACCCGTGCGTTTCATCCACGACGGCTTTCAGTTCTTCCAGCGTGAGGGTCGGCTGGGAAACCAGATTCCCCTGCTTGTCCACCCATGAGCGGTGTGTCATATACACCTTGATCCAGTCCGCGCCGTGCTCGAGCTGTTGCCGCGCGGCCTTGCGCGCCTCCACCGGCCCATCGACAAGTTGCGCGCCTTTGGGCATGTCGAGTTCCGGAGCGTAGCCTTCCAGGTTGTATCCGCCGGTGGTGGAAATCGCGCGCGTCGCGCCGAAAATGCGCGGGCCGGGAATGGTGCCTTCTTCGATGGCTTGCTTGATTTCGATGTCGCCGTAGCCCGCGCCTTCCGTTTCCAAATCGCGGATCGTTGTGAAGCCCTGCTCCAAGGCGCGGCGGCACGCAAAGGTGGCGCGGGCGGCACGGAGAGCGATGCCCGCTTTCAGAATGTTTTCGTCATAGCCGCCCTTTGCCGGATCCTCGCCCCAAAGAAAAATGTGCGTGTGCGAATCGATCAGGCCCGGCAACACCGTAGCCGCGGACAGGTCGATTACCGCAGCGCCCGCGGGAATTTGCGCGGAACCCTCCGCTACTTTCTCGATGCGATTCCCGCGCACAAAAATAAGCTGATTCTTTCGCGGCGAACCGTTCGAGCCGTCAATCAGCGAGCCGGCGCGAATGATCGTGACCTGCTCCGCTGAGGAAGCTGGAGATTGCGGCCGAACTGCGGACACAAAAACGGTCAGCGACAAAATCGCGAAAACGATTTTCTTCTTCACGGAATCAGACCTCTACGCGGACGCCTTTCCAAAAGGCAATGCGGTCCTTGATTTCGGCGGCCGCGGGCTTTGGCTGCGGATAGTACCACGCGGCGTTTTCGTTTTTCATGCCATCGACTTCGAGATGGTAGTAGTGCGCGGTGCCCTTCCAGGGACATTCGCTGGTGTGCGTGCTCGGCTTGAAGAATTCCTTTTTCACGGCGTCAGCTGGGAAATACTGGTTTCCTTCGACGACGACGGTGCGGTCGCTGTCCGCAATCACTTTTCCTGCCCACGTTGCTTTTGCCATTTGCGCCTCCGGTGAAACTACGCGCGCAGATAATCCGGCTTCCAAGTTTGGACCATCTGCTTGATGGCCTTGCGCTCGTTCATTTTGTCGTCAAGGACTTTGCGCGCCAGCGCCGGAAGTTCTTCATCGCTGGCAAATCGCAACGCGACGAGCTGGCTCACCGTGAATTCCCCGATGCGCGCCTTGAGGTCCGCCGGCAACACGCGCTCATAGCGCAGCCGCTCTTCGAGCCGAATCATGCGGTCTTGCACCGTCAACGCCATCCTCCGCACGGTCCCAAATCCCACCAGCAGAGCGGCCGCCAGCAGCACTCGCCCGAGTCCACCCACCGAAAACCCGGTCACCGTCCAGCGATAGATCGCCCAGATAAAATTGATCGCCATGACCGGAACGACGAAGAAGTGAAACGGCGGGAAAAATTTACTGTGGTTTGCAAAATTCTGTTCAGCCATGAGTTGCCTCCCTTTCGCGCCAGATTGTAGCAAACTCCAATCATGCTCGGTGCTTTCGGCGATGCGCGTACAGGTCTTGGTCAAAAGATGCTGCGAACGACGCCGCCTTCGGCGCGGACCGCGGCGCCGTTTATGGCCACGGATTGCGTGCTGGCCACGAAGGCGACGACCGTGGCGATTTCCTCGGGCGTTTCAAAGCGTTTCAGGAGCGAGGTCGGGCGGATATTGGAGAAGAACCATTTCTCGACTTCGGGCTTGGTCATCTTCTGCTCCCGGGCCACGCTGTCGATGAAATCGGCGGCGCCTTCCGAAGCGGTAGGGCCGGGCAGAACGGAGTTGACGGTGACGCCCGTGCCGGCGACGGATTCGGCGAGGCCGCGAGCAACCGCCACCTGCGCGGTTTTGGTCATGCCATAGTGAATCATCTCGGCGGGGATATGCTGCGCGGATTCGCTGGAGATGAAAATGACGCGGCCCCAATTCTTCTTGAGCATTCCGGGAAGATAGGCGCGAGTAAGACGCACACCACTCAGGACGTTTACTTCAAAGAAGCGCATCCAATCGGCATCGGAGATTTCGAAGAATGGCTTGGGCTCAAAGATGCCGAGATTGTTGATGAGGACATCGGCTGCAGGAATTTGGCGGAGGAAGGTCTCGACACCCGCGGCGGTACCGAGGTCGGCGGCGACACCGCGCAGGTCGGCGCCGGCTAGACCCTGCCGAATCGTCTTGAGGGCGGCGTCGACGCGGGCCTGCGTGCGTCCGTTTACGACCACCCTAACACCCTCCGCGGCGAGCGCGGTGGCAATTGCCAAGCCGATGCCGGCGGTCGATCCAGACACGACGGCGAATTTTCCTTGCAGTCCGAGGTTCATTTTCTCTCTCTTTAGCGGGCCGCTCTAACGCGCTGCCAGGACGGCGGCGCCTTCGATTTCCGCGATATCTTGCGAGGTTAGTTTGATTTCGCCTGCGCGCATGACGCCTTCGGCTTGCTTGGCGTCGCGCGCCCCGACGATGGCGCCGGTGACGGTGGGAAGGCGCAGGGTCCAGGCGATGGCAATGGCGCCGGGAGTGGTTCCATAGCGCGCGGCGACGTTTCTCGAGCGCTCGACCAACTGAAGATTTTGGGAGAGGCGCGGCTCGCGAAATTCCGGATTGTTCCTGCGCCAATCGTCTGCCGGAAAGCTGGCAGCGCGCTCCCTGGTCATTGCGCCGGTGAGCAAACCGGAGGCCATCGGGGAGTAGGCGATCGCGCCGATGCCGC
>Ga0210409_10005903_pt1 | contig 12791 bp, 16 predicted proteins | sample IncBWH17MmetaG_FD_161649 | JGI IMG/M metagenome (GOLD analysis project Ga0210409, IMG submission 161649) | Forest soil microbial communities from Barre Woods Harvard Forest LTER site, Petersham, Massachusetts, United States - Inc-BW-H-17-M | ecosystem: Environmental > Terrestrial > Soil >...
GCGAGAATTGCAACGTATTGTTTATAGATAATATTCAATTCAAATTTGGCGATACTTGGCAGAATGAGTACCTTATTGGTGAAAAAATAAAGTGGGGGCGAGCTGATATTGGAGTTCCTGGGCTTAACAAAGTTAAAGTTTACGGGGTCTCAGAATCGGATAGATGCCCGGTTTGCAGATACTTGATAGCCCGCGAATATGATATAATCATCGAAAAAGATATAATTGAATACATTACTCCACTTACCAACTTGGAGGATTACAATTTTGATGAAGGGAATTATAGTTTGTTATAAATAGTTTTATTAGCAATTTCTAGAGGTCCATAATTTGGTGAGTCTCTTTACTCATTTGTAAGAAGACTCCAGTTCTATAGTCTCATCAAAATAATCCATGAATTTAGCCGATAAACCCTGATCCTGAAACTTCACAATAGTATAACCACTATCAAAGCAGACAATCATTTATGAGATTTAAAATTATTTTTCCTACCGGATATCAGGTTGCAGACATATTGAATGACAACATTGATATCAATGTTGTTTTAGAAAATGGAGACGTTTTTTTTGGTACCTTATTTACAATATCTAATCTGGATTATTTATTGGCTATAAGCCAGGAGCCATTTTTCTATGCAAGCGATTTACTAATTGTAAAAGATCTAAGTAAAAAAAATATAAGAGCAGCTATTGAGAGTTTGGTGTCAGGATCAATAGAATTAGCGTTTACAAAAATTAGATCCACTTGGTCAAATGAATCAGGATCAGATAGTTTTGATACGATTATTGACATGTGTTAATCATTAGAGAAGACTTCTCTGGAGCTTATCATTGAGAAAAAATAGTAAATTCCAATGATCTATGCGAAAAATAACGCAAAGACTTTTCAGATGAAAATGAAGTATATATCCTTTGTGGAGAAAAATATCAAAAGATTGCAAATTCCTTCTCAGAATTTGTTGAATTATACCTGAATGATTCTAAAGAATTAAAATTATAGGCCAGCATAGATCTTGTTGAGAATGCAAACAACCTCAGTTTTCCCGCTTTAGCGCCCTGTGATAGCATTTGGATTCTAATCCCATACTGCATACTGTTACTAAGATTGCATTTGCAGTAGTTCCGTCATTAACCCGGTAAGAGATATGGCAGTAATGTCTGATGTCATAGAAAACCTATCCTGACAGGCTAAATGAAATCCTTTTGAAAGACTTGGTGAAGAATTCCGTTTAATTTCAATAGCCCACTTTTTGCTGCCGGAAAACTCTAGGATGAGGTCAATTTCTCCAAGGTTGTAAACGGCGTACCAACAATAAGTCGACCATTAAATCCAGATACCGGCTAATTGTTGTGGAGGTTAATTCAAGGCTTTTAGCAATTTGTGAAGCATTGGTTATTCCTCCCTGAAGATGTGCCAGCATGGTGTTACTTCGCTGATATTAATAGCGATAGTAGTCTTTCCAACTTGACGAGGTCCCATCAGTGCTACAGATGCACTTCTTTTGAGTGCTTCCTCCACTTGCTTTTCTACTCTTCTTTTAATCATCCGTGCAAATTTAATATTACATTATCCATCCTACAAAGTCTCTTTTAACCAGCTAAAAAATTCCCTTTGCCATACCAGTCCATTATGCGCATGCAATACCCAGTGGTTCTCATTTGGCAGATATAATAATTTACTTTTGATACCCTTTAACTGCGCAGCCTGAAAAGCCTCCAGCCCTTGTTCAATCGGAACACGAAAATCAATACCACCCTGAATAACCATTATCGGTGTATTCCATTTACTGATGTAATTAGAAGGGTTAAATTCAGTATAGCTTTTAGACACAGGGTTACTCCAGTAATTACCACCCAGATCAAAATTAGCAAACCAAAGCTCTTCGGTTGTACCATACCAGCTTTTCATATCAAACAACCCATCATGAGCAATAAAAGTTTTGAAACGATTATTGTGGATGCCAGCCAGCATATATACGCTGTACCCACCATAACTCGCACCTACACAACCCAATCTATCTTTGTCAACATAACTCTCTTTCGATACATCATCAATAGCCGAAAGATAATCTTGCATAGGCTGCCCACCCCAGTCTTTAGCAATAGCCTCATTCCATTCAACACCCCATCCAGGCATACCACGGCGATTAGGAGCCACAACAATATACCCATTTGCAGCCATCAACTGAAAATTCCACCGAACACTGTAGAACTGTGTTAAAGAAGATTCCGGCCCACCCTGACAATACAATAACGTCGGATATTTTTTAGCAGGATCAAAGTTTAGCGGATAAACTACCCATACACCCATTTCCTTGCCATCAGTCGTTTTTACCATACGCAGCTTAGTATCACTTATGGCAATACGAGCATAATCTGCATCATTTGCATGGGTAACAGCCTTCATGTTCCCAGATTTCAAATCCACGTTAAATAATTCAGTTGCATGATTCATATCCGTACGGGTTACAATTAAATGATCTCCATTTTGTGCAGAAATACCTGTAATGTCAAAAGCACCCTTAGTAATTTGTATAACCGGGGGCGAGATACGAGCCATAAGATTTGCAGGAACTTTTACCGAAAACAACTGTTTCGTTCCTTTAATTGCAGCATTAAAGAAAATATGGTCGCTGTTGGTACTCCAGGAAAAGCCACCGTCAACAGTTTCATCCCATGCAGAGGTCACATTCATTTTAACCTTGGTGGCCCAGTCCATAACCACGACGTCATTTTTATCTGCTTCATAGCCATCACGTTTCATGCTTAACCACGCCAGTTTTTTGCCATCTTTACTGAAAGCAGGAGCCATATCATATCCCATCATCCCTTCTGTAAGATTGGTCGTTTTTGCATCTCCTATATGATAAGCATAAATGTCGGTATTGGTGCTTTGAGCATAGGCCTTGCCGATCTTCTTTTTGCAAACGTATAGGATCGATTTACTGTCGGGGCTAAAGATGAAATCTTCTGCACCACCAAATGGTTTCTGAGGCGCATCATAAGGTTCGTTCTCTAAGAGGTCGCGAACAGGCGCACCCGTATTATTGGTGCTTGAAACGAAAACATGAGAAACCTTTCCTTCATTCCAGGCGTCCCAATGGCGGATGTTTAAATCAGTATAAACCTGCGCTGTACTTTTCGGAACGTCATTATAAATTTCCTTACCCAAAACCTTAGAAAAGCTGATGGTTTTAGAAAATGCAATCCATAGACCATCAGGAGAAACAACCACATTTTCAGCATCTTTCAATTGCGACGAAACTGTTTTCCAGGTTTTCCCCATATTCGTGCTTAAGAAAAGTTCTGCGCCTTTTATAGCATAAATACCATTTTTATCCCATTGAACAAACGTTTTGTCACCCAATAGATCCGTCTTTGTTTGTTGTCCGTTATCAACATTCAGAAGGAAGTATTGGTTGCTTGTCTTTTCGGTAGTCAAATCAGTCTTACCTATTTTATAAAAAAGTATTTTACCATCCGGACTGTTACCTAAAGTGGCGACTTTACCTAAGGACCAAAGTAATTCAGGTGTCATCACATTCTTTTCCTGACCAAACAGGATGAGCGGCATGATGAACAAAAGCAGTAGTGATATCTTTTTCATTGATGGTTTTATTAGAATACAATGTTTTGTGCTACAAAAATGAATTATTTAATTGAAAATTAGCGGTGATTTCTTTTATGCATAGACATTTTTGCCATTATAACTTCTTACGGTGTTAATGACCCGTCCTTTCAACCCATCTCCGGTAACTCAATTCAAATTTAACCTCACCATTAGGATAATCGCCAACTCTGGTCCAATCCTTTGTTATGTTATTAAAACCATATCTACTGGAAGTGAAATCAAAATTATTGCCAAAGGATTCAAAGTACTAAAGAACAATAGCTGTTAAATAGAATTTATCGAAAGTATGGCCGGATTCTAACCGTAACAAGTTTGTTGGTCCAAATTTAACACTACCAATAGAGACGATAAGATAGTAATAAAGACAGGTTTTCTTTGACTTGCTAAGTCATGTTTTAACTAATTATGAGATTTAAAATTATTTTTCCTACTGGATATCAGGTTGCAGACATATTTAATGACAACATTGATATCAATGTTGTTTTAGAAAATGGAGACGTTTTTTTGGTACCTTATTTACAATATCTAATCTGGATTATTTATTGACTGAAAGCCATGAGCCATTTTTCTATGCAAGCGATTTACTAATTGTAAAAGATCTAAGTAAAAAAAATATAAGAGCAGCTATTGAGAGTTTGGTGTCAGGATCAATAGAATTAGCGTTTACAAAAATTAGATCCACTTGTTCAAATGAATAAGGATCAGATAGTTTTGATACGATTATTGACATGTGTTAATCATTAGAGAAGACTTCTCTGGAGCTTATCATTGAGAATAAATAGTAAATTCCAATGATCTATGCGAAAAAGAACGAAGGTGGAAACAGCTATAAATGCAAAAAAAAGTTCAGGCTTTGGTCATAGGAGTAGGATAAATTATGAAAAATATAGATTATATACCCAAAAACACTAGTGATGTTGCAGCCGTTGAGCGTCTTAAATATTTACCATTTGAAACCATCAGAAGAGATGTTCCTGAGTTGTTGGAATGGCTTCAGGACGGACATTGGGAAGTGGCTGAGGGTATTGCAGGATACTTAGTTCCTCATATTAATGAAATAACGCAAGAATTACTATTTGTCTTAAATACAAATGATAGCATGTGGAAATATTTTGTTCTTTGTGGTTTGATTGAACGATCGCAGAAAAAACTTGATCCGATTTTAATAAAGGCTCTGAAAAGAATAGCAGAACATCCATCAAAAATTGATGCCGAGGATACGGTTGATGAAGTTGCAAGGGAAATCATTGCAAATAAAGTTTTATGCGGTTAGTTCATTGAAAATGTTTTTATCTATATTCAGCATGGACATTGTTTGATGTCTGACTAATGGTATCTAAACACATATAGGTTTTCGGGTGATTGAACTTAAAAAAATAACTATCTTGAGTAAAGAAGGCTGCTCTTTGGAGGCTGATCTTGAGGCAAAAACTGAGCAGGGTAAATCTTTGCTCAGCCTTAAAGCTAATGACTTAGGAACATATCAAGCTTCAGGTAGTAACTTCTTTGAATGCTTTAAGCAGATAAGGGCGGAATTGGAAAAGAAAAACTGGTTTGCATTATGTATGGGGGCTGCCAAGAATGTTCACTCTTCAGGAATGGCACTGCAAATGAGTAATGGACTAAAAGCTTATCGACTAGAACTTGGAAAACAGGGAACATTAGATGATCTTGTGGACATATTCGAACCTGCGATGATTGATGAGATAGGTACTATAGAAGAGCAAAGGACTTATTTTGCAACCTGGATTAAAAGTTTGCAGTCTAATCCTCAATCTGCAAACGACAATATGCCTTCGTAAGTTCTAAATTGGCATTCAAAATATCTTCATTAATATCCAACATGAGTCTTGTTTGGTTTCTGACTAATTCTTTCAAAATATATAGATTTTGAGGTGGAGCTCAGAATCGCGGTATTCATTGCTCTTTCAAAAGAAAATGAGCATTAAGCTTTCAATAAAAAATAAACGATATTTAGCAACAATCAATTTCAGTGGTAAAATGAATATATACATCAGCTTAATTCTGACTGTAAGTATAACGCTTGGCATTATCATCTGGCTCATCATAATGAGTAAGCGTAAATCAAAATATGGGTTGAACTTTAAAAGAGTTTATTGCCCTGTCTGCAGTACTAAGCAACCTATGATAAGAGTTCCCAAAAATCAAAATCAGATATTGTTCGGGGGGAATACATGTTCTAAGTGTCAAACAGAACTTGATAAGTATGGTGATGTCATCTCTTAAAAATGAGAATACAGATTATTAGCGACCTACATCAAGAGTTTGGGATTTCAGATCCAAGCTTTAAAAATGCTGACCTTGTCATTTTAGCTGGTGATACCAATCTTGGGACGAAAGGGGTTGAATGGGTAAAAAAGTATATTCCAAACATACCTGTAATTTATATTCTTGGTAATCATGAATACTACAAAGGTTCCTATCCAAAGACACTCCATAAAATCATTGAGGCATCTAGGGGCTCAAATGTAACAGTTCTTGAAAATAACAGAATTGAGTTCGGCGGGATAAGGTTTCATGGCACAACCTTATGGACAGACTTTTCCTTGTTTGGAAGCCCAGTTGAGTATGGGATTATCTGTCAGGCTAAGATGAATGACTATAAACAAATTCGCCGGGATCCTTCCTATTCTAAATTGAGAACTATAGACACTTATAAGATTCACCAGTTTTCAAAAATGTGGTTAGAGGAAAGCCTGGAAGAATCTAAGGCTTATAAGAATGTGGTTATTACGCACCACGCACCGAGTATAAAATCTGTTCCTGAATTATACAAAAATGATCCGGTAACTTCCGCGTACGCTTCTAATCTTGAGGATTTGATTTCGAAATATAATCCACTGTATTGGATACATGGGCATATTCATGCTCCAATAAGATATAAGATAGGTCAAACAGAGATTATATGTAATCCACATGGCTATCTTGATGAAAAGTATAATGGCTACAACAAGGAGTTAATAATCGACATATAAATCATGAGGAAAATTGCGATAATAAACTTATATGGAATTTGAAGAAAATACGGGGAATTAAACTAATCTATAATGTTCAAAGAAATCATCATCTATAATTGGTACGATAATATTATCTCTGCTTTCTGTAAAAGCGATGGGGGTGAAATTTATTATTGTAATTTGGTGGCAATGGGCGATGATCAGGCTGAAAAGATTTACGCATGTATTGAACTGAAATATTTTGTGCGGGCAGATATTATATTGAATATAATTGAAAATAATACATATCTCGAAAATGAAGAGGTGCTTCACGAAGCATTGAATAGGGTACGGCCAAATAATGAGAGTTTTTTGATAAAAACGGATAACTTACAGACGAGCAATCTAAAAATTGTGAAGTATAAGAACGATTTTAATTGGAACCATAATTTTTTCTCTATTGATTATCCAACTGGTTTAGAAATTTCTGCAAAGCTTGATGATTGGGGAAGATATTTTTAGCCAACTAAACATTCCCACGCCTATTAAAGTTTAAACTACTCTTTTTATAGAACAAGCTCTCATTTGTAAGACTCTAGCTCTACAGCCTCATCAAAATAATCCTTGAATTTACCCGATAAACCCTGATCCTGAAACTTCACAATAGTATAACCACTATCAAAGCAGATAATCTCAATTATAGCTTCTGGATGCTGAATATTTCCATTTTTCCAAATCAAATCGTTAAATTCAGCAAAGGGCAAATTGTTCTGATCAACATCTATAGCGTGTGTGTTAGGTATGCCCAGGATAACACCCCAGATAATCTGTACATCGGCTGCCACTAACGCCTTAAATTGCTCAGACGACAATATGAAGTAATCTTGTTCATAGTCAACAGGCAAATTTTCAATAGGAATTGTATTGTGGTATTCAAGATCGGATATCAACCAGTTCATCTCTTTTATATCATCAATTATAGGACTTAGTATGATATTTAAGTGAGTGTGAAACTCTATTTTATCGCTATCTCGTATGATCCAGTTCATTGTGTTTGTCTTGAATTATTTTAAAAATCTAAACGCAGGCTTATAAAAGACGTTTTTGCCATTATAACTCCTTATACTGTTAACAACAATAAGTACTCCATTCATCAAATAAAGAACAGGGACCATAAATAGCAATAATTCCACTCCACTGAAATTAAGCAAAGAAATATTTGGAAACGGGATTTCTATTTCGAATATCTTACTGAAGATAACAAATGCATACCCTAAAAATAATGTCAAGCACCATGAAATTTGAAAGTTCAACAGTCGCTTTCCTATCTCGTTTGTGTTTCTAATTTTGTCTTTCTTTAAAATCCAAATGGCAAGAGGAATGATTATCCCCAATAAAGGAAAGGCAATGAAACTCAATGCAGAAATGTTTAGACAAGCTAAAAACTTGTTGTCTTCTTGTTCCGTCCAGTCTATCAATTCATCAGGAGTAACTTGAAGCGCATTCGCTATCCGTTTCAGTGTATCGCCTCTCGGCTCAGTTTCACCACCTTCAATTCTTTGAACTGTTCTCAGGTTAATTTGAGCGGTTTCAGCTAACTGTTCCTGGCTAAATCCTTTACGGATACGTAGCTCTTTAATTTTCTGCGCTAATTCTTTGTTTTTCATTAGTATATTTTTTTTAGAGGTTATGAAGCTATCATGTGCTATCCGATTTTATTCATATCGGCTTGTATGCTGCACATCATGGTTTCATTTGTTTTACCTATAATGGTTTCAGAATACAACTATTTGCACCGTAAAGGTATGTCTAAACGCTGTTTTTTCTTTGCGACTTGTTTACGGCATATTTACGACATTCATGTCTGAGGGGGTTAAATAAGGATAAGTGATGATTGGACATCTTATAAATGTGGTTTAATGCAGTCCTTTAAATTGAGAAAATTTTTGCTTTAGCAGGTGACTTAGATCTCCATTACTTTTTTGATGATGGTTCTGTATCCTGGATATGAATGATCTCTGCTTCACCAATAAGGCGTGCTCCCTCATGTATCCACCATTTACGCCCTATATTCAGATATTTCTCAATTGGCTGTTGGATTAGGAATCTGACGAGTACAGATCTCGTTTCGCCCGGTTCAATTGTCGGTTGGTCATCAAAAACAATGTCACCAATAAAGGTTCGAAGAAAATCCCCGTCTTCATTGTATTCAAATACATGATTGGGTCTGTATCCGCTGATAAAGCCCGATTTCCGTCCCCCTTCTTCCGATGTTTTAAGTCTAACCTCTGCTCTTATAAGTATAAGATCTGATAACTTATGCTCATATTCTAAATCCCGAATGCTTGCTAAGGTATACTTATCGTAGGCCATTACATCAAATACTTTAGAATATCCCTGGTCAAGCCAACGTTTGTAAATAAGGTTGCCGTTCATATATAAATACAACTCGTTATCTTGTATCTTTTTTAAAATAGCCATAGTTTAATATTTACCCTGAACCCATCTCTGGTAACTCAATTCAAATTTAACCTCACCATTAGGATAATTGCCAACTATGGTCCAACCCTGAAGATGATAGAACCGCTCTGCACGTGTATTCGGTGCTGTACCCAATTCAACATTGTCTTTGGTTTGTTCAAAATACCAATCCATCATCAGTCTATGCAGTTCCTTTCCAATCCCTTTTTCCGCAAACTCCGGATCTACGAACAATGCCCAAACACTCTTTTCCCTTAGGTCAATAATGGAGAAACCCACCACTTTGCCCTCTATCTCACAAACCCAGCCCTTTCCTTTTTCGGAAATGTAGAAGATCACATCTTTATCAGGAACAAGATCCGGATTGCTCAGCGTATTCTCTTTCACCAAATGCCTCACCACTTGCATCTGTTTAACATCAGAAATTTCCGCAACTCTAAAAATCATATTTACGAACTTATAAACTTTAACAAATAGCTGTGAGCATTTCAGATTGATATTTTGCTATCAATATATTATGATGTATATGTATTTCTAAACTCGTCAAAACTCTTATAAAACTCCACCTGAGGATAACCCTTCACCTCCTTCGACCCCCTCCAGGTCAAATGCACCACCGCAAACTCCCTGCTGTCATCCTCTTTCCTGGTCACAAACAGCACATCATGACTTCTCTGATCAAAGCCCAAGGCCGACAACTCAAAACCCACTAAATCATGTTCGTTTGGCCAGAGGCTATAAAAACCAAAAAACGATCTGTAAACACCCACCTCTTTTTTTACCTCCTTTTCATAGGCCAGTTTTTCCTCAATGGAAACCGGTTCCCAAGGCTCCTCAAGAAAAGGCCTCGGTTCCTTCTCCAGAAAGAAATCCTCCAATACATGCCTGTCTACCCCCGCGATATCAATTCTTTTTGCCTCATCTAAAACCTCCTTTACATCATGAATAGTAAACCCGCCGGCAGCAAAAAGAAAATAACCATTTTCCAACTGAACACTCAGCTTCAATGCCTCCCATTGATCATAATCAGGCTTGCCTGCCGACCAAAATTTCCAAACCGCTTTTTGAACATACTTGTAGTAAGCATCTGTTGGTAAAAAATCACCATACAGCCCGCCCATACTTTCATCACCCACATGCAGTTCTGTAGATCCTATGCATCGTTCACATGAGAATATTTTGGCTTTCATCTGGAGTCTGGTTAATTATCCCTAAATATAATAGGTTTTGGAGAAATTGACTAGGCTATTGAAGAAGTTCATAAACCTGGTTTCCTTTAAAATAATTATCCCGATATTGTAATAGTAAACTAACGCATACACTCATGGCACTAAAACTTATACAAAGAGGAAGCAGCGGGCCAGCTGTAAAAGACTGGCAATTCTTTCTGTCCGGTCAAAACCTCTATTCCGATATTGCCGATGGAATATTCGGCCAGCATACTTATGATGGCACCGTCGCATTTCAAAAGCTAAGCGGCATTAAAGTAGATGGAATAGTAGGAAATAATACCTACGGAGCCGCCATGCTCAAAGGCTTCAATAAAGTCCAGGACGATCGCGATATAAAAGAAAGCGCCAACTGGCCGCCAAAACCAAATTTCCCTTCCGTAAACAGCAATTCCATCAGGCAACAAATGTTCGGAAAAATGGAGTACATTTCCCAACCCCAGCCAGATAATCCCGAACACATCAAAATCACCAATAACTGGGCACAGAATATCGTCACTGTAAGTATTCCACAACTAAAGGGCATACTCAAAAGACCAGAAGTTCAATTCCATAAAGCAGCAAAAGATCAGCTTATTGCCCTTTGGGCGAGGTGGGAGCGAGACGGAATGCTCGACGTGGTTAAATCATGGGAGGGATCCTACGAGCCACGCTTCGAAAGAAACAGCAGAACCGTGCTCAGCAACCATGCCTTTGGCACCGCCTTCGACATCAACGAAAAATGGAACAAATTCCATACACTCCCCGCACTGGTCGGCAATACAGGAAGTGTGCGAGAACTTGTTCCAGCCGCTAATGAACTCGGATTCTATTGGGGAGGTCACTTCAGCAGACCAGATGGCATGCATTTTGAAATTGCAAAATTGTTATAGTCACCAAAAAATCAACCATGAAAAACTTAATCATTTTTTTAGCTTTGATATGCCTTCACTTCAGCAGCTACAGTCAAAAGAAAAAAGCACGGCCCATTCCACTTCCGCCACTCAAAGAGAGTATCGTAGAATTTTCCAGGGATACACTTTCGCTGCGGCAGTATGCATTACCGATTTTATTCCAATGGAAAATGAATGCAGATACCACCCTTAAACCCAATACCGTTTTTAAAGAATTGATTAAGCTGACTTACGGGCAAACCGAAATTAATGGTGAATATAGCCTTGAGCCATTAACACTAAAAAAATCAAAGCCGGGCAAAGCTGTTCCGGAAATCAATATTCCTAAAAAGATCACCAGGGTTGGTTACTACGATGCGGAAATTTCAAATGGCGTTGTCATACTCAAGGGAGAGAGAACCCTGTCGTTAAAAATTTTCTACAACAAAAATATGCAAGTGAGCTATTTGAAGGATTTAGCTAGTGGAGCAATATATAAGCATATTCCGTCAGAAGAGCATCCAGTTACCGTTCGTGGTCATTAAGAATGGCTAATCTTGCAGATCGTTTTTATGAGCCATGATATAGTTAAATATCAAAGCATCCAGATCTTCCTTATAGGTTAACACCTGTACGTTTGTATCCATTTTATAAGTGTAAAGGCCCTTTTCTATGTCTTTCCATTTTGGAACAGCCTTGTCTGCAATTTCTAAAAGCAGTTTTAGTCTGGCTGGCCTGTTGGAAGGAATGATTCCTCCTGGCCATTGCTTTAAGGAAAATTTAAAGGCGGCAAGTGTTTCAGTTGCTCCAATTTCTGCAAGTAAGGCTGCGGTTTGAGGGTAAAAACCTCCATTATATTTAAAATAAAACGTTGCGAAACCACTATTTTGAATATCAGCACGATATAATGCCCTTGAATTTAAAAGAATCATCAGCTTTTTTTCCATAGCATTGAGCTGTTCAAGATTGTCGCCATTGATTACCTTATCGTCTAATTTTTCCTGAAGCGCCTGAAGCATCTCAACAGAATCTAACTTTAGAATTTCAGCATACGTTGTTTTACCATACCTTGAAGAGGTTCCGTATTGAATGCCTGCCCGGTAGAAAAAATCCTTTATCAAGCTGATTTTTTGGCCACAAAAGGTACCCTCAATTACTTTTTTTGAGGAAGCTTTAGTACGGTGACACTCAAAACATATTTCAATAAATTCAAAAGCTTTTCCTGCTGCGTCCAGAAATAAAATACCATTTCTAGGTTCATAACATTTGTAATTTGATTCTATGCGGAATATGGGCCTGATATGAGGATTGTAACCAATATTATATAAAATCTTGGTCAATTCATTAGTTTCATCAGCGCCGAGAACATGACTTTCCAGCACTTTTGAATAATCAATAATTTTCTTTTGAACTGGAATGAACCCATCCTCTTTAAAAGAAATTAGTTTAATGCTCCTGGCCTTGTTGAACGGATAAATCGCTAATCGCTGGGATGGACTGTATGTATTGGTATTAAAACACTCATCTGCGAGCTCAATGATGAATTCTTCCTTCGGTGTCGGTTCTTTAAAACCTGGAGTTTGTCCTGTGGTTCTGCCTGCAAACAGTAATAATGTGATCAA
>Ga0210409_10005904_pt1 | contig 12788 bp, 10 predicted proteins | sample IncBWH17MmetaG_FD_161649 | JGI IMG/M metagenome (GOLD analysis project Ga0210409, IMG submission 161649) | Forest soil microbial communities from Barre Woods Harvard Forest LTER site, Petersham, Massachusetts, United States - Inc-BW-H-17-M | ecosystem: Environmental > Terrestrial > Soil >...
TCCGTCGGCTGAATTGCCAGCGTCGAATAGTTCCCCACATGGCACTGGTCGCAGCCCGTGACCTTTCCGGCCGGCGCAATCTGGTGCGAATTCGTCAACGGGAAACCGGTACTGGCGTGGTTGAATGTCGAATTCGTCCACAAAACCGTGTCGTGGCAGGAGGAACAGAGCGATGTCGGAAATCCTGCTGTAATGTGGTTTGGCACGGCGCCGCCAAACGTCGGCGTGCTGTTCCAGGCCGTTTGGTGACAGCCGTAGCAATCCGTGTTCGCGGTGGTAAACGTATAGTTGTTGCCGACGTGGCAATCCGTGCAGGCCACCACTTTGCCCGCGGGTGCCATTTGGTGCGAGCCCGTCAGCGCCCAGCCGGTTGCCGCGTGATTAAACGTTACGTTTGTCCATAGCGTCGTGTTATGGCAAGTGGAGCAATTGGCCGCCGCAAAGGTCGCTCCAGCACTTGAGTGCGTCGGATTATTCGTCTGCTGCCAAGTCGTCAGATGGCATCCGGAATTCCCGCAGTCCGTCGGGCTGATTTGCAAATTGTAATTGTTGCTGAGGTGGCAGTCTCCGCAGGAGGTCACTTTGCCCGCAGGCGCCAGTTGGTGTGAGTTCGTCAGTGGGAAACCAGTAGTCGAGTGGTCAAAATTCGCTGTCAGCCAGGAAACTGTATTGTGGCAAGTCGAGCAAGTCGCAATCGGAAACACCGTGGCCGCCGCCGAATGCTTGGGGTTCGTCGTCTGCTGCCACGTTGTAAGATGGCATCCGGCATTCCCGCAGTCCGTGGCTGCGATTTGCAGGTTGTAGTTGCCGCCTACGTGGCAATTCATACAGGGAACATTGGCGTGCCCGTTCGTGAGCGGGAAATTGATGGGAGGTGCGGAGTGGTTTACGGTGGCACCCAGCCAACTGTCAAACGAGTGACACGTGTCGCAGGTTTGCGGAAACTGAGCAGCCACGTGGTCCGGATTCTTGGCCTGTTGAAAATCACGCAAATGGCAGGAGTTGCATGCCGTCGATAAGCCCTGAAACTGACCCACTGCCGCGCTCTTGTGGCAATCCTCGCACTGCACGGCGGCGTGAGCACCCAACAGGGGGAAGCGATTCTGGTGATCTTTCACTGCCTGGACGGCGATGTTCCAGCCTTGAACCGTGTGGCACTGTGCGCAGTTCGTGCCCATTTTCCGCTGGTGGACGTCGTCATGACAATCCTGACAATTCTTGCCGACGTCGGTGAACACGGGCTTGACGTGGCACAGGGCGCATCGCACTTTCTCGTGCATGGCTCGAAGAGGGTACTTGGTTTTGTTGTGGTCGAATTCCGGAATTGCGCGGATAGGCTTCCACCCAGTGGCCGTGTGGCAATTCTCACATGGTACGGCAAGGGGACCGTGCGGACTTCGAGTGGTCTCCCGTTGAGGGGGGAGCGGAGCAGCTGTGGCCGGCCACGACAGAAGCACGAGCCAACACAAAATATGTATCCACCTGGACGTAATGCCCCCTAAGACGCTCCTGCTGTCGATCGCACTCAGGTGAGGGGTTCCCTGATGGCGGAATTCCTCCGACCACGAAGATTTTGTACAGAGCGTGTAAATTTTCTGTAAGGCCTTCAGGTTACCCTCGTCACTTATGTTGGTCCTTGCGGTGAGTCAAAAACAACTGTACTGGCGGACAGTTTTAGGGCAACGGATAATAGCGGAAATAGAGCAAGAACTAGTACCTATATAACCGGCCCGCATGAAACTGAGGCAATGCCTCCTTGCGCGAGTTCGGCCCAAAATGAAGTGCTTCTGGGTTAACCAGATCCAGCGCTAAGGGGCATCACGCGTGAATTTGAGACATCACTAGGCCTATGGCTCAAGCAGCTCGGGGGTAGGGGATTCGAGAGGGTGAAGTTCGGGAGCTCTCACACGACGATGCTCCAGGCCAGTCAGGCACTAAATAGGCCACAAACTTGCTTGAAATCCGGTCAGGTTTGCAAGCAACTTACATTTTTTTACGCCAACCTTGCTGGATCAGTGAGTAATGTAATGGGAAGCGGAGTGCAGGCCAAAGGAGCCTACGAATCGCGTAGGATCTCTGGGAAGTCTAACGAAGGTTGCTCACTCTGATTATGGAAGCACATCGCTTGAGATGGAGTCACTCAGTGTTCGTCAGGCGCGCCAATCAAAACAATGAAGGCAGTAATTGGCGGCACATGGGTGCACTCTCCGAAATGGAACACCAAAACGCGAGACTTGTGACAGCGCTCCGGGAATTGTATGACATTTTGGAGAGCCATGCTCCTCAGTGGTACACGCAAGAGCACCACGAGAGAGCCGAATCTGCCGTCCGACGGGGTGGAAAAGCTTCGGCCGATGCCTTTATCGAGCTGTGCGCCCTACTGGAAGACTATGCGCCGAGCTGGTACACGAAGGACCATTACGAGAGATGCAGATCCATTTTGAAGCTTCTGGAACAGTAGTGAAACGCCGGCCGCCGCTGAAGGTTCTCGCATAAAACGAGCAGCACCGATTCATCCCTGGAATTTATAACCCAGGCCTGGGACCGTACGAATCCAGACCGGGTTCTTGGGGGAATCCTCCAATTTTTGGCGCAAGCTGGCAATGTGCACGTCTACGGTACGTGTAAAAGTGCCGACCTCATACCCCCACACCTCGCGCAACAGTTCAGCACGCGAGAGAGTTGTTCCCGAATGCTCTGCCAAGTAACGCAAAAGATGAAACTCCCGGGCAGAAAGGTAGACAGGTTTGCCGTCGCGAGTGACGGTCGTCCCACGAAGATCTAGACGGATTGAACCAAACTGCAGAATACCTTGGCCGGCCCGCGTGGTGGAGCGCCGCAGCAAGGCTTCAATGCGGGCGAGGAGTTCCATGGTATCAAAGGGTTTGGTGACGTAGTCATCGGCACCCAACTTCAGACCAACCACTTTATCAATCGTTTGGCCGCGAGCAGTTAGAAGGAGAATGGGCGCAGCCAAGCCTGCTGCTCGGATGCCACGACAGATGTCGAGACCGCTGCAGCGAGGCAGCATGATATCGAGTATGACCAGGTCGAAGGGCAGATGAGTTGCTTTTTCAAAGCCCAGTTCGCCATCCCCCGCAAAGTCAACAACGTAACCCTCGCTTCGCAGCCGATCGCCCAGGGTCATCCGCAGCGCTTCTTCGTCTTCGATCAGTAAAATGCTCTCGTTCATTTATTTGCTCCGGAGGCAGCACTGGCAATTGGCAGCTTAAGTTCTTCCGAGATTTGCAGGTGCAGAGTAAAAATACTACCGACTTCGAGTTCACTGACGACGGAGAGCTCTCCCCCCATAGCTTCGGCAAGGGTTTTTGATAGAGATAATCCCAAACCTGTACCATGAATCTGTTCAGCCGTGACTGCGGCGCTGCGATAGAAGGGCTCGAAAATGTGGGATAACTCCGAACGCTGAATGCCAATACCGCGATCCTGAACCGCAATGCAAACCCTTTTGCCCTTATGCACCTCTGAATCACTGACGAAAGCTCTGACGCCGATCCAGCGGCTCGAACCACTATATTTTATGGCGTTTATGAGCAGATTCTGTAGGCATTGAGAGAGTGCGGACAAATCACCCACGACACAGGGCAACTCGGCATCGATTTGAACGTCGAGAGTGAAGCCAGCTCTCTTTACCAATTCCGAGGTCCTCACGAGCACAGAGTCCAGGAGGTCGGATACTTTCAGCGGACGCAAAACGTAGGCACTCTTGCGATCTTTCGTTGCGGCGAAGAGTAATATTTCATTTACCAGTTCGGTCATTTGCTGACTCTGAGATCGAATTGCCGATCCGTAATTCTTGATCTCTTCCTTCCCTTCCACCAAGCCGTCAGCAATATTATCCGCGGCCGAAGAGATTACCGTGAGCGGTGTGCGCAGCTCATGAGAAACCGAAGCGACGAACTCCATTTGCATTCTAGCTAGTTGAATCGCAGACTGCATTCTGCTTCTCTGAATGGCCCAGACGGATACGATGGCAAAAACTAACGTAATGCCGAGGACGCCGACTAACCGGATCATCGTACGCCTGGAGCTAGCCGCGACGTTCGCAAGCCGCTGGAAGGCTTGGTCGTCGTATAGACGCTCGATGGCCTCAAGGTCTTCACGAACTCGATCGAATAGTGGCACGCCGTCTTTGAGGTCAAGATCTACAGCTTCCTTCGTGCTTCCCTCCAGTATAGAAGCCAAGACTTCATCACGAACATTGAGGTAGGCCAACCAGTCATGTTGGAGCCGCTTGCCAACCTCCAATTCGACCGGTGTTTTAGCTTCATTTAGGTATGCGCTGACACCTTCGATTACAAGATGGTCAGCCTCGCGCGACTGGTCGGCATACTTCACCTGGAGGTTGCTATCCTTGGTGCTCAGCGCGTAAAAGGTGCTGCGGCGCGTCTCCTGCGCGGCATACTGCAAATCGCCAATTCTGCGAAGGCCCAGCACAGAACCTGCATACATTTTCTGCGCCTCGACGCCCGTGCTCCGGACGTCATGGATCACAACGATGCCCGCCACGATTACCACACAAAGGACGAGGAAAAGCCAAAGCGCAGAACTATAACGAGAGAGGACACCCAATCCTGCAACTGCGCCCGGTCTGTGATCGCCCGCTTTTCCCGCTACAAATTTGGTTTGCTTGTTCATGCTATTTAACCGATGGGGGCGTTACGTGAAGAGGGTAAGTTTTTTCGTTGGGAAAACGCTCGTCGATACTAACGATTTTTACGGACGAGTCCACGTCCGAAATGCGCAGATAGCCGATGGCACCCGGCACGTTAAAGATGAACTTTCGGACCCCTAGCGGTGTTGCCAGGATCTTCGGTGAGACAAGTACCTCGCCCGTGAACAGACCATGAAGAAAGTGATTGCTGAATTCATTTTCTGACATTTGGCAGATTTGGCGAAGAACTGCCCCGCGTTCGGGCTGGCCCGGTTCCATCATGACGATCGTGATGCGGCGACCGCTCGGCCAATGGCCGCGTGCACCCAGAAAAATCCGGCGAAGCTCCGCGGTGGAAAGATTATCGACGGCGTTAGCCCGGTTGACGACAATCGCTAAGCTTTCTCCCGCTGAAGAGACCCCTTGAGGTGGAAGTCCGTCGCGTTCAACGAACCCGTACGGCCAGGCTCCAGACACATAGCCGGCATCAACGAGTATGAGCAGAAGAAGAGCCAAGCGCCGCATCTTTAGTCTTCAGCTAAAATGTGAAACCGACTTGCAGGGCTAAGGCGCTAATGGCCGCCTGTCCTCGCAAAGCGGTGTAGTCATATTGCAGCTTCAGAGCCACGGACTCGCTGGCATCGTACCGGAGACCCACAGAAGGGCCATGCCGCAAGTGAACGTCCGGAAAAATCGGCTCTGTGTTCGAAGCGTTCACATACTGGTAGCGGAAATAAGGCCGGTAGGAGCCAAACTGTTTTGAGACCTGAGAATAGAAACCCGGCGTATTAAAAACTTGGGACGTTCCAACGACGGAGTGACGAACCACCAGAGCTTCGTTGAGCCACTCAAATTGTGGACGTATGAATACGGCGTGAGCCGCAAGGATGGTCTCACCTATTTTCGGCGAGTTGACTGGTGCTAGCATGTCCCGATAGGCGGAGAAGCCCACCTGCAACCCACGGATTGCTTCGGGCCTGGCGAAAAGCGCGAGATTGAATGCTTTATGGTTCTGATCATCAACTACGTTCTGCACTGGCTCTTCGCTTAAGGGAGAACGCGAAGCACGCCCATTACCTACTTCGGCGACGTAGTGCAATCCAAGCCCTCCGGAGGGTATCAATCCGGATGCCGAAACCCCTACAGTGTGGATTGGCAGAATTCCTCCGCGGTCTTCGAAATCAAAGAGGAAGGGCCGGTCCGTAGTTGTCTGAAACCAAGTGCTGTGGTGGTAGGCCGTATTGTAGTATCCAATCGCGGTGTGCCACCTACCAGCCTCGATATTAAAATAGTCGTTGTGGGAATACTGGATAAGGTATCGCTCGACATCGACGCTGAAAGTGTTGGTTTCTCCCCTGGTTATTCCGTAGATATTGTCCGGCCCTCCCTCGAAGACGATCTCACTGAGGAATTTGAACTTTTCCGAGACGTCCGAGGTGACAAACAGGTCGAGCTGTCCGAGGGTGAAGGCGGTGTTGTCTCCTTTTTGGGTGTCGCCGTGAAGAGTCGTATCGCCGAAGCCTCGTATGCGTAGCAGCGTTTTGCTCACGTCCATTCTGTCCGACATTGCGCGCTCCCCCGCTGATTCGCTTTCGCTTTCGGAAGCCACGGTCGGCTGGACAGGGGCGACTGTTTTCTCTGCAGTGGTAATCGGTGACTTGGCGCCCTCCAATTCTTTGACTCGGGCCTCTAGTTCATCCACCTTTTTTGCCTGGGCTTCCAGTTGGGTGATTCTTTTTAGCAACAGCTGCATCGTTTCCTTGTCTGAAGGAGGCGCTTCGCCGGGTTGTTGCCCACGAACAATTGGGGCAACCAAGAGCGCTCCAAGCAAGAAGAGCAATCCCTTCACTCGCAGCCTGGAACGGCTGGCATTCATTGAGAGAACCGATTTGTGAAGCCGGAGAACGGAGAAATCCATTGCGACCTCCTAGTGCTAGGGAACTGAATGGTTAAATCATGTTTTACTATATTTAAGGCAGTGCGATGCGCGCGCCGATGAGTAGGTGTCGCGAAGAGATAATGCCCTCTCGGATTACAGGATTCGTGAACGACGCGAGAGAGCCTCTCCGCGCAGGCAAAACAGCGTGCTAAATTGGGGAACCTGCAAGGGGTACGTCGCCGTGCTAGGTCTTTCCGGCCGGTCAACGGCGGTTGCCTTTAGGAGTCGCGCATCGTTAATTGCGCGGTTCAGTGCTCGTTCTCATCACGCGGCAAAAGTGTGACCTGACCCCACATCCGTAATTTGGATCAGACGATAATTGCAGGCCATGAGACGAATGCCTCGCATGGCGTTCCGCGAAACCAGACTCCAGAAAGGCTGCCGCGCAAACGGGATGGAGCGAAGCTCCTTCTAGGAGGGGCTGGAATCCTTACTGGCCATCGGGCGTTTCTTGAGGGGGGATCGACGCATTCCACGTCCACCGTGATCCTGGTAACCCTGCAGATGCTTGCAACTCCAGGGATTCAAGGCCCTCGGCGGCTCTTAGCGCTTTCGGAAAGGAGCGCCATCTCCAAACCTCGTAGATGGCAGGGTAAACCAGCAATTCGAGAACGAAGGAAGTGAAAATGCCACCGACCATCGGCGCTGCAATCCGTTTCATCACGTCGGAACCAGCACCCGTCCCCCACATAATGGGAAACAGCCCAATGCAAGTGATGGCGAAGGTCATGAACTTCGGCCGCAATCGCTTGGCAGCGCCGTGAACAATGGCTTCGCGCAGGTCTCCTAAACTGTTCAGGCGGCCTTCGCGCTTCGCTTCGTCATAGGCCAAATCGAGATAGAGCAGCATGAAGACGCCTGTCTCAGCATCAATGCCCATCAGAGCAATCAATCCCACCCATACCGCAACGCTCAGGTTGTAGTCGGCAAGATAGAGGAACCAGATTGCACCCACCGCGGAAAAGGGAACGGCTAAGAAGATGATCATGGTCTTCGTGAACGAACGCGTGCTCGCATAAATCAACAGCAGGACCAGACCCAATGTCAGCGGCACGACCCGTGTGAGGCGATGCCTGACTCTCTCCATGGCCTCATATTGCCCGCTCCAAGAAATTGCATATCCCGTCGGAAGTTTCAATTGGCTCCGCAGCAGCTGGCCCGCTTCGCGGATGTACGTTTGCGGATCCCGGCCAGCAGTATCGACATAGACATAACTAGTCAGCAAGCCGTTCTCGTCACGAATCATTGACGGACCACTGGAAGTGCTGATCTCGGCCAGTTCACCAAGCGGCAGCTGCCGTCGACCGCCGGCGGGAACAAGTACTCGGTGCAGCGCGCCCAGATCACTGCGGAAGTCGCGCATATAGCGCACGTTTACCGGATATCGTTCTCGCCCTTCCACCGCTGTGGTCACGTCCTCGCCGCCTATCGCGTTCTCGACCGCCTGCTGGGCGTCTTCAATGCTCAATCCATAGCGCGCCAACTGCTCCCGGTTCCATTGGAAGTTTAGAAAATAGCCGGTCCCCGCGCGCTCCGCGAACACGCCGCGTGTGCCTTTCACGCGGGGCAACATAGCTTCAATGCTGGTTCCGATCTGTTCGATGGTGCCCAAGTCCGAACCGGAGATTTTCAGACCCACTGGAGTGCGCAGGCCAGTGGTCAACATGTCCATGCGACCCTTGATGGGCATGGTCCAAGCATTTGTGATACCTGGCACCTTGAGGGCTTCGTCCATACGACGTATGAGTTCTTCTGACGAGATCGTGTCGGGAGTGAGGTGGCGAAAAACAGACTTGGCTATCTCTGGAGCCCAAGAGGAATACCAAGTTGGAACGTGACGCCACTCAGAGTAGGGTTTGAGAATAACGAGGGTTTCGAGCATAGACAGGGGGGCAGGGTCTGTCGAAGTTTCGGCCCGCCCAGCCTTTCCCAGCACATGGTCCACTTCCGGAAACCTCTTGAGGATGCCGTCGGTGGTCTGGAGCAACGCTTTAGCTTGGGTAATGGAAATGCCCGGCATTGCCGACGGCATATAGAGGATGGCACCTTCGTCGAGGGGTGGCATGAACTCTGAACCTAGGTTCATGAATACGGGAACGGCGATGCCAACCATAGCCACAGCAGTAGAAATAACCACCCACTTCCAGCGCAACGTCCACCGCACTATCGGCTCGTACATCTGCATGAGCCAGCGGCTGATGAGATGCTCATCTTCTGAGCGGATGTGCCCAACCAGCAGGGTGTTCAGTCCTCGGCAGAGCCACGAGGGACGAAATGCGAAGGGTTGAAGGCGCGTGAGCAGCAAACGCAACGCGGGGTCAAAGGTAATAGCCATGCCGGCGGCAATGAGCATGGCTAGAGTCTTCGAGTAGGCCAACGGTTTGAACATTCGCCCTTCCTGTGCTTGCAAAGTCAACACAGGCAAGAAAGAGATGGCTATGACCAGCAAAGCGAAAAACGTTGGCGCAGCGACTTCCTTAACCGCCGCTAGCACGACTACGCGATAGTCCTGCCGGCGCCCCATTTTTTCCCATAGCTCTAACTTCTTATGCGTTTGTTCAGCCACCACAATGGAAGCATCAACTAGTTCGCTGAAGGCAATAGCCACACCTGCCAACGACATAATGTTGGCGCTGATTCCCAGAAGGCGGAAAGGGATAAAGGAAAGCAGCACAACGACCGGCATAGTGATGATAGGGATGGCCGCGCTAGGAAAATGCCTTAAGAACACTAGGATAATCAGAACTACAGTAATGACCACCTCAAAAATGGTCGTCTTGACGTTGCCGATCGCGCGGTTAATCAGTTGCGAGCGGTCATAGACAGGAACGATTTTGACGCCCTCTGGCAAAGTCGGCTCAATTTCGGTCAGCTTCCGCTTGACCCGGTCGATGACCCCGAGGGCGTTCTCTCCGGTGCGCATGATCACCACGCCAGAAACCACCTCGCCTTTGCCGTCCAAGTCGGCCAAGCCCCGGCGCAGCTCAGGCCCCTCCACCACTTCGCCTACGTCCTTGATGCGTATGGTCGTGCCATCCTCGCTTGCTTGAAGCACAATATTCTGGAAATCCTGGATGGATTGGGCATAGCCGTGGCCCCGAATCATGTACTCTGTGCCGCCGAACTCAAGCAGGCGCCCACCAACCTCGTTGTTGCCTTCCCGCACAGCTTCGACTACGCGGCGAATGGGGATGCCGTATGCTTGGAGGCGATTCGGATCTAAATTAACCTGGTACTGCTTCGTGTAGCCACCGATCGGTGCTACCTCTGCCACTCCTGGAACTGCTTTCAGGTAGTAGCGCAGATGCCAGTCTTGATAAGAGCGAAGGTCGGCCAAGCTATGTTTTCTTGAGCTGTCGACCAATGCGTACTGAAATACCCACCCTAGCGACGTTGCATCGGGTCCAAGTTCGACCTTTACACCCTCCGGCAGCCGCGACTGTACCCCGGATAGGTATTCCAAAGTGCGCGAGCGCGCCCAGTACAGATCCGTCCCATCCTCGAACACAACATACACATAGGAGTATCCGAAATCGGAGATGCCACGCACCGTCTTTACTTTTGGTGCTCCGACCATTGAAGTCACAATCGGATAGGTGACTTGATCTTCGATGATGTCGGGGCTGCGATCCCAACGGGAATAGAGGATGACCTGGGTTTCGCTCAAGTCAGGCGTGGCGTCCAGCGGAAGGGACATCATGGACCACCAGCCCATGACGCAAGCCACGGCAACGGCAGCCAGCAAAAGGGTTTTGTGCCTGACCGAAATATCAATAATGCGGTTGATCATGGGCGACGCTGCGCCGAATTCAAGTCGAGATAATGCTCGGGCTGTTTGCTGAAATTCTCCTTGCAACGCCGAGAACAGAAATAATAGATAGCGCCATCGCCATTAAGCGTGTTGCCATCGGAGGCGGCCTTAGCCGCATCGATCATCATGCCGCACGCTGGATCCTTAACCTGGCCAGAGCGGACAGCTAGTGCAGGTTCGTTGTTGGATTGCGGAGTAACTTTGTCGTGCGGTGGTTGTCTTAATGGCGCCCCAGTATTGAATCTCAATCGGCTCTCCGAATCCACAAGGAATGTTCCCCCTGTGACAACGCGCTCGCCTTCAGTCAAGCCCCGCACGATCTGGACGCGGTCGCCAAACCTCCGCCCGGTTTGAACCTGCCGCGGTTCAAAAATCCCCCTGTTGCGCTCGACGAAAACATGCTGCTCACGGCCTGAGTCAATCAGCGCGTCTAAAGGCACCGTTAGTCCCGGCGGCACTCGCGCCGGCAATTCCACATTGACGAACATCTCTGGCCGCAGGCCAAAACCGGGATTGTCCGCTTCGAGCCGCAACTTTAGTGTCCGCGTTGCTGCATCAACCTGCGGCAGAACGTTACTCACGCGAGCCAGGAAAGTCCTTCCCTGATCTAGAACAGTGACGCGAGCGATTGTGCCTGGAAGGAAGTCTTGCGCTTCGCTGCCAAAGATATCTGCAACAATCCAAACCTGGCTCAGGTCAGCAATGCTGTAGAACTCGGCGGAGCGGTCGAAATGTTGGCCGGGCGTAATATTGCGCGCCAGAATAAATCCGTCCACCGGCGAAACAACGTCAACCGTCTCAGGAAGCTGGCGGCTATCAGCCATCTGCTTAATCTGCATATCGCTCACGCCGAGATTGCGCAAGCGATCGGAATAACCTTGAATACTGCTCACCCCTTGCTTGTTCACAGCGCCCGGAAAAGCTAGCGTGCGCGATCCGTCCTTGCCCACAGCACCCGTTACACCTTGCGTCGCTGCCAGGAACCCAGAGGCTACCGCTAACGTCTCACCGATGTAGGAAGTCGCCAGCTTCTGGTCTTTTTTGACCCGTTCCCCGAGCGAATCGTTGTAGGTCTCCCGGATAAACCCGGCCGAACCGGCAGTGATCCGGTAAACGCGCGTATCTTCCGGAACCACACGTCCCAAAACTCGGACTATTTCGCTTTGAGAGTTCTTTTCGACGGCAGCGACGCGGATGCCGAACAACTGCTGTTTGTCAACGTCAATCCCGACGGCTCCGTCCAAGGCAGGCGCCCCAGAAACCACGGGGGATATTGCAGAATCGTAAACCGGCTCAAGCTCCATTCCGCAATCGGGAGCAGTGCCCGGCCGGTCGGACTTGTAGTCCGGATGCATGGGATCGACCCAATAGAGGACGCGCCGCGACTTCGCCCCCTCGCCAGCCTGGTGCAAGCTCCGCCTGCGGCCCACGGCATAGGAAGCCACGACCAGCAGAACAATCCCGAGGGCGCTTAAGGTTCTTTTCATCGAATTGCGGCTTTCAGCCCGGCTACTCTCGTGCACTCTCCCAGACACCGCTTACGGCTTTGGCGAAGGGAGCGCAGTCGAAGGTGCAGGTGCAGTCTGGCCTGTTTTTGCATCCATTGCGGCTTGCGCTTCCTTTGCCGCTTTCTCATCCGCTTGTTTGTACATGGCAGCCCGCCGAGCCTCCATGTCCTCCCGAGCCAGCGTTGCAATCTGAACTTGCTGAAGTTCCTTATCCAGGTGACTCAGCAGGAGTTCCCACATTTCAAGGTTGGCCTTAGCGACCGAGTCCTTGGAGTGAGTCGAGGCAGCCTTGGCCTGCGTTTGCTTCAATAATTTATGCATGCTACTCAACGTAGCTTCCATTTCTTGCAGGCGTTCACGCTGTGGCGTCTGAGCTTGCGTGCCGGCTTTTCTGCTCCCGAACCGGTGCGTCATCGCTGCCCGGGTGCTGCTAGTGTCGCCAGCGGTCACTGTCGCTCTGTCAGCGGGCGCAGTGACGGGCGCAGGGCTCTGTGCCCATGCTCCTTGAGCCGCCACGAGCACCGCAATCGCTGCTGCTAGTTTTATGCTCATCTTTTTCCCCTTAATCACATTCAGTCAGCTAGAAATCCAAAAAGCGATCGCCACGCGCAGATGACTAAAATGGGAACCTTTGCTCTACTTGAGACTCGATCCGGCCGCGACTACCGGTTTTGAAAACATCGCGGCGTCGAGCTTGGGATTTATTACCACCTTCTCGATGACCACTTTCTCCGGCGGAACAGGCGTATCCTTCAGTCCAAGAACCGTTTTGGCCACCTGGAGAACTCTCGTTTCCAGAACAAACGGAATTTGCAGACCGTTCACAGTCCGATAATCGCGGTAATAGACCTCCAC
>Ga0210409_10005905_pt1 | contig 12788 bp, 8 predicted proteins | sample IncBWH17MmetaG_FD_161649 | JGI IMG/M metagenome (GOLD analysis project Ga0210409, IMG submission 161649) | Forest soil microbial communities from Barre Woods Harvard Forest LTER site, Petersham, Massachusetts, United States - Inc-BW-H-17-M | ecosystem: Environmental > Terrestrial > Soil >...
GAACAAGTACGTCACAGATTCACTGCAGGTCAACGAGACGCACACTTTCTCCAGTACGCTCCTGAATGAAGCCGCCTTTGGCTATAACAAAGTCGAGGGCATCAACGAAGCAACCGGAAATTTCATTGTTCCGAATATCTCGGTCACTGGCCAGGGAGTCGGGTTCGGCATCGGATTCGCCCAAGGTGATTTCATTCAGCACAACTATCACTGGCGCGACGTCTTGACCAAGGTCGCAGGTACACACAGCATCCGGTTTGGCTATGAGGGCCGGCGCGGCGACGATCTGGCTCTGTTTGCTCCGGTTTACAATCAGCCCAATTTCAGCTTTGACAACCTGCTTGCCCTGGCGCAGGACGCGCCGCATTCCGAGTCGGGCTTGGCTTACAATCCCCTCACCGGCCAGCCTGCCAAGGGCCAGTATGAATACGCCGTGGCCATCCACGGATTATTCGTCGAAGATACCTGGAAGATTCGCAACCGGCTCACTCTCACCTACGGCCTGCGCTGGGATGACTTCGGCAATCCGTATCCTTTGAGTGGGACCACTCTTGCGAACTTCCATCTGGGACCCGGAGTACCGCTGAACCAGCAAATTGCCAACGGGTTCATGCTGCAGCAAAACAATGTCTTCAATCATGCCTTGACCAACGTATTCAGCCCACGCGCCGGACTTTCATGGGATCCCACCGGCAGTGGGAATTGGGTAGTTCGTGGGGGATTCGGTATCTATCATGACTGGCCTACGCTGGGGAACGACGAAAACGGGTTGAAGGGCAATCCGCCGGGATGGATCGTCCCCACCTTCTATAGCACGGGAGGAACGGCGCCGCCGATCTTCGCGTTGGGAACCTCAGCCTCCACTCCCTCCGGCTTTCCTTATCCGGCGCTTCCCAGTACGAGCCTGGATTCCCACGGTGGACTCACCGGCTCGCAGATCAGTGTCGGCGGGATCAATACGAACCTGACTTCACCGGTCACTTACAACTACACTGCGACCCTCGAACGGAAGCTGGCGAGGGATTTCGTTGCCAGCATTGGATATTCGGGTTCCCGCTCCGACAACCTGATTGAGGGCGGGGGACAAGAAACGGCGACCTCGTACGGCACCGACATCAACCGGTTTGCCGGGGACCTCATTCAGAACAACGGGACGCTCACACGCCTCAACCCAAGCTTTGGAGCCATCACCTATGCTCAGAATGGGGCGATTGGACGTTACAATGCCCTGATCGCGGCCACTCGGGGGCGCTTCGGGCGCCACGGCTATTTCAGCGCATCTTATACACGCTCCTCGTCGAAAGACGACTCGCAGATCTACCCGACCTTCACCAACATTCAGCAGTACTATGGGCCCTCGTTCTGGGACGCACCCAATCGCCTGTCGGTGGCGCTCAGCTATGATCTGCCGGGAATGAATTCCGGAAAAGGCCTGCTTGGAAGGGTCACGAATGGTTGGAGCATCAGCGACGTCACTATCCTGCAGAGCGGCACTCCTTTTGTGGTTTACACCAACGCTTCGTACCAGGGCGGCGGCGACTACAACGCCGATGGATTCAATTATGACTTTCCTAATGTCACAAACTACTCACAAGCCACCAGCCGCCAAGGATATCTCTCGGGCATCTTCTCCTCCGGGCAGTTTACGCCGCCAACACCTGGCACCGAGGGCAACCAGGCGCCTTATCGCTTCCGAGAGCCGGGGTATGCTAACACCGACATCAGCATAGCAAAGAATACGAAGATCGTGGAGAGTGTCGGCTTCCAGCTTCGCTTCGATTTCTTCAACGCGTTCAACCGGCCTAACCTGAACTCCGTCGATGCAAACCTGCCCGATGGCTCCTTCGGCAAAGCCACCGGCCAGTACAATCCGCGCTGGATCCAGCTCGGGGCAAAGATCAGCTTTTAGAGAGCACTTCCTAAACCGGGTGCCGATAAAGTCGTGTCGGCACCCTTTTTGCTTCACGGTTATTCAGAGTTCGAAACTTTGATTCTCCACACTTGGAAGTGAATGACCTCGCAATTTAGATCCATCCACCCTCCTCTCCGTGCCCGCGGCAGCCGCCCGCGAACTGGTCCCTTCTGGATTTGTTGCCTTGCTTTGTCCTGTGTGCTGGCCTTGGTCGGCATTTGCGCTGCCCAGAAAACAGAATTGAAGAACGATTCCCTTACGGCGGATTTTGACCGGAAAGGACTGATTTCCATCGCTGCAAGTCCGGAGGAAGTCATTCCGCTGGCGCATGATGATTTCTCAATTTCCATCGACCACGACCACCTCGACAGCACCACGGTCGAGCCCGAGATGAAAACGGGGCCCGGGAACACCGTTACCTATTCTTATTCTTTTCGCGGTTATGCAATCAGCGTTGTCTACGAACTGAGGCCCAGCTGGCGCTTCCTAACCAAGCAAATCCAGGTTGTTCAGGCGCCACGATCAGCTTACGTGGTCCACATGGTTGAGCCCTCGCGTGTGGAGATGCGCGAGACCATATCTTCGGTGTACAAGCCAGAAACCTACGAGCCCCAGTTCGGACATCCGGGCGAAGCACGCAAGTTCCTCTCGACCGCGGACTATGGCGAGTTCCTGCGTCTGTCGAACGCGCGCGGCCTCATGCTGCTGGCCCAAAACCCATTCCTCGAAATCTCCGGCGATGATCGATCTGTCAAGCTTAGCTACAAGCCAGAAATGGAATGGCAGAGTTCATGGGGTCCATTCTTCAGTGATCTCACTTGTCTTGGACCTTACAAACTTACCGGCCGTCGTATTCCTTCGAAGATGGTTTTGGAGTGGGAGGTTCCTCCCGCATCAGTCTCCAGCGACGGCGCCGATGAAGGCGAGATTCAGGCTTTTACAGACTGCGTCGCGGCTTTCCTGCTGCATCCTTCACCCAAACCGATCCGAGTCGAGGTTGGGTGGACGCTGAATGATTATCAGATCAACGTAGCTACGCCCGAGGGCCGCGCCGAATACAGGAAAATTATCGATATGTCTTCGGATCTCGGGATCCAATCGTTGCTATACGGACCAGCGAACTACGAACAGGCCCAGATCAAAGATGACGCCGACGACTGGCACTGGGAGCATGTCCTATGGCTCGGGCTGGGTCAGAAAATCCGCGAAGGCAAGTGGGACCCCGAAACCGGTGCGCTTCCCGCCAGTATCACCGAAATGCTCGACTATGCCAAGTCAAAGCATATCGGGCTTCTCGCCTATGTGTATCCTTCCCTTCCTTTCTCGCAGAACCAAGCCTGGCTGGTCACGGATCCGAAAAAGAAGGGGGAGCAGACGTTCGCTACCCTCGCCTCTCGAACCTTTCAGGATTTTCTGATTGAGCAACTGCTGGCGTTCAAACGCCGAACGGGCATCGCCGGATACTCCTTCGACTACACCTTTCTGAAGCTGCCTGGCAGCAGCTCTTACGCACAATGGCGCGGCTGGCGACGCGTGCTGGAAGAGTTACGCACTCGCGACCCGGCAATCATCATCGATGGCCGCCAGACCTATCAGATGTACGGTCCGTGGAGCTGGCTCGCCGGCAGTTATCCACACCCCACTGGCAATGACGAGCAGCCGGAAAGTTTTACGCCATATCCCGATTTGCATTTCGATCGTGTCTCGGCCGATCGTACAAGGTTTGTGAACTACTGGTATCGCAACTACGAGTTCGCTCCTACAGAAATCATTCCCGGTTACATGACGCATCAAACCGAGCGCAACATCAACGTTCCTGTTGATGCCGCCAGAGGCGGCGGTCGCCACCGCGTGGAACAGGTCAATACAGAAGTTCACAACCCCGATTGGGATTATCTTGGGTACCGTTACTCGGTGATTTCTTCGATTGGCACCGGCGGATGGAACAACGTGATGGACATGATTCCGGCCCGAAATCCCGAAGAATTCAGTCACTTTTCGAGCGACGACAAAGCGTGGATAAGGCATTGGTTGGAGTGGACAGATCAGAATGCCGTTTTTGTTCGCCACACACGCGCCATTCTCGGCCCGCCCGCAATCGGAAAGGCGGATGGAACCTCTGCGCTGATTCGCGATCACGGTTATGTGTTCTTATTCAATCCGAACTACAAAGAAACGATCGCAAGTTTTCGCCTCGACGCGAGCATCGGCCTTAGTGCTGGAGACAATTTTCTCTTGCGAGAGATTTATCCGCGAGAGGGCCGGCTCATTGGAAAAGCGGCGGCGGGAGTTTGGAGATTCAGCGACACCGTATCCATCACCATGGAAGGGACGAGCGCCCGCGTTCTGGAGGTAAAGCCCCTGACCCTGCCGGTCAATGCGCCGCTGGTGTTCGGAGCAGCGGCTTCCAATGCCACGGTTACTATCAACGCAGGTGTTCTAAAATTGGAGAACCTTGCCGGCAAGCCAGGATCCGCACAGGAGATTGGCGTTTTGTTGCCCGACGCGGCGCCTGTGAAGAGAATGTCGATGAACGGGAAGGAGGTGACGTTCAAGCAGACCGGAACGTACGCCTCGTCATCGCTGAAATTTGCCGGAGTGAATTTTGCCCACTCCGAGCAGATCAAATTGCAGCCGGAGAGTGACGGAGTGTTCACCGGAACATTTGTGGTTCCCAAACGCATATTTGCGCAATTGGCTCAACGCCGCGAGCAATGGCCAATCACCTGGACCAAGGACGACTACGCCGCCCCATGGCTTGTCCCGGAACGACTGCTCTTGTTTCTGCAGATCGCTCAGCCAAAAGACTCGCTGAATCCACAGATCACGATCGACGGCCGTTCGGCCACGTTCACCAAAGCGTATTCATCCGTTCGGGTTGATCCTACAACGTTTGTTGGTTTTTATCTTGACGTCTCTCACATCCAACCCGATGTCGCGCACAGGGTTGAACTCAAACTGCCCGAGCTCAAAGACGGCCAATTCCTGGGGCTGTTTTTCGACAACGTCGAAACGGAGTTCACACAAGCAATCGCAGAGCCAGGTGGCAACCACTGATTGGGAAGAGAATCTGGAGCGCTCCGACAGAGGATGTTACGATTGCGATCATAATCACCGCTGACATGAGCGGGCTCAATCGCAAGCGTGTCCCAAGTCGCGTTGCGGCGAAAATGCCTTCTGGGGGTGGCAGGGCAACCCTTATTCGTCGGTTACTGTTCTGCCTGACGCTCTCTGCGTTGGGCGTCAGCTGCCGATCCTCCAATGCACACACGATCGCGGTCATTCCACGGACCACCGCCAACGAGATGTGGGAATCTGTACACAAAGGAGCCGAGATCGCCGGGCACCAGACCGGATTTCATATCTATTGGAACGCCCCGACTCGAGAGGACGACATCGAAAGGCAGATTGGCCTGGTTGACCGGGTGATCAACGAGCGCCCCGCCGGGCTTGTGCTTGCTCCGGACCACTACCTCGCCCTGGTGGGGCCGGTACGGCGCGCGATGGCCCGGCAAATCCCGATCGTGGTGATCAGTTCACCTTTGCCGATCCCGCCCGGAAAGGGTCTCTCCTACATTCTGAACGACGACGAGCAAATGGGGCGCTTGGCCGCCGCGCGAGTCGGGTTGCTCCTGAAGGGCAAAGGAACTGTGGGAATGGTTGCCATGGAAACGGTGGAAATGAACACGATGACTCGCGCGCGCGCTTTCGAAGCTGCGCTCAACGCCAATTTTCCCCACATCTCGATTGCAGCCAGTGGGCCGATTTCGAATATCGCGGAGCTTCAGCAAACCACGGCGGAGATGCTGGCGAACCATCCGCACTTGGACGCGATCCTGGCCTTGGACGATGTTGCTGCGACCGGAACCTTGGACGAACTGAGAGCTTTGGGAAAAACGAAGTCAGTAAAGTTAATCGGATGCGATCAGACCGAGAACCTGATGTTTTTTATCCGACAAGGTGACGTGGATTCGATCATCATCCAAAACAGCAACGAAATGGGATCGCTCGCGGTAAGATGGATCGCCGCGCGGACGCGTGGAGAGGCCATTCCTGATAAAATCCAACTCCCTCCGGTGCTGGTGGACAAGAGCAATATCGACACGACGGAAATCCAGAAACTGTTGGCGGTTGACTGGAGATCTTCCCATTGAGCATCCTCGAATCCATGCGCAGCCCCTATCGAAGCTCGATCCTCGTCCTCGCCGGAGTCGCAGCTGTAGCCGCTGTGCAGTACTTTTCGCATACCTCACCCAGGCTTCCCTATCAGGATTCCTTTTCTTCCGGTAGAACCAAAGAGTGGCATGCCTATGCGGGTAGTTGGGAAACACACGACGGCACAATTCGCAATCTCTCCGAAGAACTCGGCGCGAAGTTGCTCACCGGCTCTCCGGAATGGACTGACTATTCTGTCGACGCCGACATGATGCTGCTCGGACAAAGCGGAGATGCGGGACTGATTGTGCGGTCCAGTGATGAAGAAGACGGAATCGATGCATACAGCGGGTACTACGCGGGTCTCCGCTCACCCAATGAACTGGTGATCGGTCGCGCCGATCATGGATGGATGGAATACCAGGCGGCGCAGATCCCCGCACCTCTCCGCAGCTTCAAGTGGTATCACCTCAAAGTGGTTGCCGTGGGATGCGACGTGGCGGCTGTCGCTTCCGACCCAGAAATACAAGAGATCACCGTTGCCGCCCTGCGTGAAAAAGATTGTGCCCGAAAGGGGCGCATTGGTCTTCGCTCGTATTCCGCTGGCGGCGCCTGGAGGAATGTACGGGTCACTCCCGCAACTCTCCCTGAGTTGCTTGCCGTCGAACAGGGCGCAAAGGTTGAAGATTCTCCAGAAGCGCTGCAGACCGAGGCGGGATTCTCCGCTAAGTTGGCCCACTCCATTCGGCGAGATGCGGCGCCCGCTCCGCCTTCCGTCGCCGGACGCTCCGCTTCAGAGTTACAGATCGCCCCGATCAGGAGTCTGCGACAGATGACCGCGCTCCATCCGCCGCAGGTCACCGTTCGCGGAAACGTGGTGCTGACTTCTCCAATGCTCTATGTAGAGGATTCCACTGGAGGATTGGCAGTCGATGACGTCCGTGGGACATCGCTAAAACTGGGCGACGAGGTCGAGGCTACCGGAACCGTAGAGGCACGAGGCTTCAGTGCAATACTCAGACAGGCAAATGTCGCCCTTCGCTGGTCACGAGAACCGGCGCCGCCCCTCTCGGTCACAGCGGCTCAGGCGGCGACCGGTGCTTTCGACGGGAGGTATATCGAAATTGAAGGCAGCCTCGATACCAATCCCGAAATCGCCCAGCAATCGGTCGTGATGAATCTTACCAGCGGGAATCACAGCTATCGCGCCATCTTGAGTGGCGCGCGAGAAGAGGAGGTCTTCAGCCGGCTTCTGCCCCACAGTTTGTTGCGATTGCGGGGAGTATGCGTGGTTGACCCCGAACGCTCCAAAAGCTTGACGCCATTTGTTCTCTATCTTCGCTCCGGCGGCGACGTGAGTATCCTCTCAGGACCGCCCTGGTGGGACGTGCAACATGTGGGCGAAATCGCCGCCGCGCTCGTGCTGGTGACCCTGATGGGAGTTCTCATCTACACTCGCGCGGAACGCTGGAGAATGCGTGCCGTCGTGGAAGAACGTTCGCGCATGGCACGAGAGATTCATGACACTCTGGCTCAGGGTTTCGCGGGCATTGCTCTGCAGCTTGAGTCCGTGCTGCAAAAGCCATGGGCCAAGGGAGTGGAGATCGCTCCCATCGCAGTGGCCCACCAGATGGCGCGGCAGAGCCGGCGAGAAGCCCACCGCTCCATTGCCGCGCTTCGAACACTCCATACCGACGAACCTCTCGAAAACATGCTGCGGAAACTTTTGCACACTCAAGTTGCAGGGAGCCACGTTGAACTCGCGGTCAGCGCGACCGGCTCTCCACCGCCTTTGTCTGCGGAGCACGCCGGCCATGTACTGCGAATTGCGCAGGAAGCCGTAGCGAATGTTTTGCAGCACGCTCAGGCCACGCGGATCGAAGTGTGTTTAATGTTCGAACCGGAGAACCTCGTGCTGGAAATTGCCGACGATGGTCGAGGCTTCGATGTTTCCGGTGCACCGTTAGCCGAGGAAGGTCATTTCGGCATTACGGGGATGAAGGAGCGCGCGGCTACGATGCGGGCCGACCTCGCCATTCGATCCGACAACGCTGGCACGCGGATCGTGCTCCGATTGCCGATTCCTCCGCCTCAGGGCCACTTTTGGCACCGTTTGTGGTGGCGATGGTCGGGATTCAAGACGTCCACACATCCCACCGCCCATGCATAGAGATTCAAGAGCGTAGAACCATGACCGTTAAGATCCGCGTGATGCTCGCCGATGACCACCTGATTTTTCGAATGGGACTGAGAAGCCTGTTGAGCGGCGAGGCCAGCATTGACTTGGTCGGTGAAGCGACGACCGGCTCGCAAACCATCGAGAAATTCAAAGAGCTGCGTCCCGATGTGCTGTTGCTGGATCTCCGAATGCCCGATGGTGGCGGGATGGGCGCACTGGCGGCCATTCGGAACGCGCACCGCGACGCCAAAGTACTGATTCTTTCAAGCTACGGCAATGAAGAAGAGGTCTATCAGGCGCTTCAGGCCGGAGCTGCCGGATATTTGCTCAAAGACGCCGGCCGCGAAGAATTGCTCTCCGCGATACACCAAGTGCATGCGGGTAAGAAATGGATTCAGCCTTCGATTCAGGGTCTGATATCGCAACGAGCGAACCGCCCCGAGTTGACGCCAAGGGAATTGGAAGTGCTGAAACTTCTGGTCGCGGGGCTCACGAATCGCGAAATCGCCGCAGTACTCGGAAACAGCGAAAACACCGTTCGCAATCACACCATCAGCATCTTCGCCAAACTCTACGTGAGTGACCGTGCGGAGGCCGTGGGCGCCGCATTGCAGCGGGGGATTGTAGTTACCAACAACTAAGCTAACATCTTCTTGTTCGCCTTCCTTCGAAAAGGAGCAAACGAGCGCCTCCGTGCGGGCGGCAATGGAGGAAACTCATGGAACTGTTTCGAAAGAAAGATTCTCGATTTTTACTGGTATGACTTCAAGGCTCGCGGCAAACGGTACCGAGGGTCTACCAAAGAGACCAACAAGAAGAGGGCCGGAAGGATTGCTGCTTTGCGGTTCTCACAAGCAATTGAAGGTACGGGTCTGCTGGACCGGAAGGCTCCCAGCCCTGCAGGAGCTCTCGACCCGGTTCAGAAGCTGGGTCGAATCAGCAGGTCTGGCGAGCAAGACAAGAAAATACTATGCCAATGGGTGGCGACTGTTGTCCAGCACATCCATCGTGGGCATGCGTCTTGACCACATAACCAAGGACCCTGTGGAGGTCCTCCGTTTCGGTGGTTCAGCAGCGAACTTAAACTGTGCATTACGAACGTTGCACCGGATGCTCCACAAGGGAGAAGAATGGAATCTCCTCATCAAGGCTCCAAAATTCAAGCTGTGGCCGGAGCATGGACGCAAACTAAGGCTGGATGATAATGCTGAAGAGAAGTTACTGACCGCTGCTAAATCCTGCAATTGGAAACCTGAGATGTTCGAGCTGTTTCGGGATGTCATCATTCTCGCACGGGACACGGGAATGAGGAACGGGAGAGAGCTTTACCGTATCCGTACGGAAAACCTAGATTGGAACAATCGAATCATCTTCGTACCAGACAGCAAGACTGTCGATGGGAGAAGAATGATCCCGATCAGCGATCGGGCATACGAAGTATTCCGAGCCCGCGCCGCAGGTAAGGCGGAAGGATGGCTGTTTCCTTCCGCTCGTTCAGGGTGTGGTCATTTGATGGACCTGGGAAGGCAATTCCGAATCGCACGCCGGAAGGCTCAACTCCCTGAGGATCTCGTCTCGTATTGCGCACGACACGATTACGGGACGAGGGTCCTAAGCAATACCGGCAATCTGGCGGCGGTGATGAGGACTATGGGGCACAAAGATGTCAGAGCTGCCATGCAGTATCAGCATCCAGACCTTGAGATTGTCCGAGCCGCCCTGAATCGAACAAATGGATCGTCCGTGCAGACGACCGCATAGGCAAGTCCGCGGCACGTTCTGGGACACAGGCGAAAACGATAATTCGGCAGGTGGTTGAAAACATGATCAGAACAAAGGAAATCAGACCGCCGGTGACTAACGGCCGATTCCGCCGTTTTCTCTCAAATGATCGCGAACGCCTGGCATCGCGGTGATTGCCACTCCTTGCTTGCCCAGTCTCCCCAACGCGAATATGAGCGGCCTGATCTCTGACCCGTCCAGTGCTGCTGTCTTATGTGCCGCCCGTCAGAAACTGCCTGGAGGATGACGCGAAGTCTGGTCTTGGCGAGAATGAATGGGAATGAAATTGCGGGGTAGTGTTGCTCTGCATCGTCGGCCAACTGAAAAAATTGAATCGCAACGCAAGAATTGATCTGCTCCATCTCATGGCCTACTGCCTTGCGTTTATACGCTGATGCTTTTAGACGAGAGAACCGAACATTGGGTAGTGGTGCAGTTTGAAATCCACAGGGCTAGCGCGGTGAGCCGCCCTGTGGGAAACTGTTGGCATGCCCGAGGGTACGCTCAGAAAGCTACTCCTCATCGCCGAACCAATCCCATACGGTGTCTGTCGGGACTGTGGCCAAAGGTTTGATCCTGATACGTCGCAGAGCGCTAGCTGGAGAGCGCAGGTCACTCAACAGTACGATCGCCACTGCAAGCAGGGAACTTGCAAGAGTCAGAATGCCAGTCAAGCCGCTGCCCGGATCGCGAGAGAAGCTACCGAGCGAAAGTAGATTCCATTAATGCACCACCACTGAACATGCCCTTAGAGTCGATGGTTTATCCTCGGTGCGGGCTCCCTAAGGCTCAGGGCCGGCGCAGCCTTGGTAGCGCAGCACGCTCCCTCATTCTGGATCGATTCACTCTAAAGTCTTGGCAAAGCGAGCTACCCGATTTTGGCAGGGAACGACAAGCTGCGGCTCACGCAACAGATTCCTTATAAATCCGAGCCAGACTTTCTGCTTGATGCTCCAGAGTGAGCCCATCCAAAATCGTGTCGCGCGCCGCCGTTCCCAGTCTGCGGCGGAGCGGTTCGTCGCGCAGAAGCATAGCAATGGCAAGAATCAGTTCTCGCTCATTGTCCGGTCTTACGAGAAACCCATTTGAACCGTGCTGGATGATCTCGGCGATGCCCTGGCCACGGTACCCGATGACCGGTTTGCCCGTAGACATCGCCTCCAGATAAAGGTCTCCCAAACCTTCGCAGCGGCTGAGCAGCGCGAACACCGAGCATCGTCGCATGGCTGCGGCAATTTGTTGGCGCGATTGGCGTCCGAGAAAGCGCACATGTTCGCCGACGCCAAGTTGCTGAGCCAAATTGTGCAAGCGAGAGCGCTCTAGTCCGGGGCCGATGAATTCCCAGCGCAGCGAGGGAAACTCCGAAGTGAGCGACGACGCTGCGCGCACTAGGGCTTCCGGACCGTCGACTGAAAGCAGGGTCCTAGCACTGAGGATGAGGAACGACTCGGAAGATGGCTCCTCGCCTGGGGAAAACAATTCAGGGTCCACGCCGTTATAAACCACCGAAGTCCGGCAAGCCGAGCCTATCCCCGCCAGCACATGTTCGCGGACACTTTCGCTCACGCAGATTACGCGACGAGAGGAGGCGTACACACGCCGGGATATACGGCGGCGCCATGCTAAGGCGCGACCTGTAACCTTCTCCGAAGAAAGGGTATCGAAGCCATGGACTGACACGACGTACGGGATGCCCAGTTCCTGGCTGAGCAGCATTGCCGCGTGGCCGCAGGGCAACGATGCATGGGCATGGATCAGGTCAATGGGTGTTAAGCCATGCAGAGTCCGCACTCTCCCGACGATGCGGGCGAAGACGAAAACACCGGCAATGGGAATCCCGAAAGCTCCAGGCAACGCGAAATGACGAAGCCAATCAGCCGAAACCGCAGAATCGTTCGCATGAGACCTTCCGCGATAGAGCGGCTGCACCGCAAACACCGTATTGCGGACCCCCATTTTGCCGAGCCATGCGAGCGGTTCGGAAACAAAGCGACCACTCGCATCGTCGTTATGCGAGGGATAAAATGGCGTAAGCGTTAGAACGTGGATCGACCTACCTTTACCCGTGTTTAGCATGACGTTAGATCACGCATATAATAGTCTGCTAGAAGAAGACTTCGTGGCATTCTGTTACGAATTCCGGACCGAGTCTTGATCTTATGAGCCGTGGTTTCGTCGTGCGTTAACTGCGTTCGCTGCAGCTCTGCCTCAGCCAGGGAAGACCTGCTGCTAGACCATTGCGCGGAAAGATGTTCACTTGCCTGTGCTGAAGCGCACTTATGTAAAAAGGATTCGACCTATGGAGTTCAGTGGTACAAATAGCGCAAATATTCCAGGTAGTAGCCACCCATCCAAGAAGAAACAGCCGTACATTCGCCCGCAAGCGACCGTTGTCACCCCCGATCAGGCCCAAGAACAGGTAAGGGCCAAAGCAGCACCCCAAAGTCAGGAGTTCGAGGCCTGCTCCGAGCGGCATTCCACGCCTTGCGGGCCCAGGTTGACGCTCGAGGAGGAGGCCTTCTGCTGACTTTAAATGAATTTCGCATCGATTCCAGCGCTGAATCGAGTGTTTAAAGTAAGTTACGAAAGCCGAGCAGGTCTTTGGGGAGAAATCCCTGGCGGAGGTTGCAGAAGTCTTTGCTCGGGCGACGACTCCGACTCTCCTACTGTGCTGCCGCTAGGCTTGTCAAGGCTTGCGCTACATTCTGAATCTGGGTGTCGGTGATTTCTGGGTACAAGGGCAACGATAGAACTTCCTCG
>Ga0210409_10005906_pt1 | contig 12785 bp, 13 predicted proteins | sample IncBWH17MmetaG_FD_161649 | JGI IMG/M metagenome (GOLD analysis project Ga0210409, IMG submission 161649) | Forest soil microbial communities from Barre Woods Harvard Forest LTER site, Petersham, Massachusetts, United States - Inc-BW-H-17-M | ecosystem: Environmental > Terrestrial > Soil >...
GAAGAAGGAAAAGTAAAGTGTGAAGGCGTCAATTCATGCAAGGGGCACTCGGCCTGCAAGAGCGCCAACAACGCCTGCAAGGGGCAGAACTCCTGCAAAGGCAAGGGTTGGACGGAAATGACGCAGGCGCAGTGCGACGCTGCGAAAGCGAAAGCGAAGGGTGGCGGTTGAGCTTGCCGGGCCGGGTGCGTCACGCACCCGGCCCCTTGTCCTGTCATGCTGACTTTTCCCTCACTCGGCTTCGGACTGGGCTTGCGCGTCCCTCACTACGAGGCAATCCTGGCCACGCGCCCGGCGGTCGATTGGTTCGAGGTGCTGACCGAGAACTACCTGGTACCGGGCGGCCGGCCACTGCACTACCTCACGCGGATCCGCGAGCGTTATCCGCTCGCGATGCACGGCGTGTCGCTCTCGATCGGCAGCAGCACGCCGCTCAATCGCGAGTACCTGAGTGAGCTGAAGTCGCTCGCGCAGCGGATCGAGCCGGCCTGGATCTCGGATCACCTGTGCTGGACCGGTGTCGCCGGGCGCAACACGCACGACCTTCTGCCGCTGCCATATACCGAGGAGGCGCTCGCACAGGTCGTCGAGCGCGTGCGCACCGTGCAGGACTTCCTCGGCCGGCGGATTCTGCTCGAGAACGTGTCGAGCTACGTGGAATTCCGCGATTCCCGCCTCAGCGAGTGGGAGTTCCTCGGCGAGATCGCGACGCGCGCCGATTGCCTGATCCTGCTCGATGTCAACAACATCTACGTGAGCGCGGTGAACCACGAGTTCGACCCGCTCGAATACCTGAACGCCATCCCCGCCGGGCGCGTGCAGCAGATCCACCTGGCGGGCCACGAGAATCACGGCGACTACCTGGTGGACACCCATGATCATCCGGTGCCGGACCCCGTGTGGGAGCTGTATGCGGCGGCCGTGCACCGCTTCGGCCCGGTTTCGACCATGATCGAGCGTGATGACCACATCCCACCTCTCGAGGAGCTGTGCGCGGAGCTCGAGCAGGCGCGCGCGCTGTGCGCGCGCACGCTCGCGGAGGTGAGACCCGCGCCCGCAGACGGCACGAGTCGTCGCGGCGCGCGGCCGGCGCGGGCGAGCCAACGCCAGCGTGTGTCGCGGGGTCGCGGCAGGCGTGTCGCGGGCGGTACCCCATGAGCGCGCTGATGAAAGTGCAGCGCGAGTTCCAGGATTACCTCCTGCGCGGCGACACCGCGGTGGCAAGCCAGGTGGTCGGAACGGCGCGCGTGCCGGTCGCGACGCGCCTTGGGATCTATGCCGAGGCCTACCGCAGCCGGCTCGCCGAGGCGCTCGCGAGCAACTATCCGGTGCTCGCCAAGTCACTCGGTGAGTCGGAGTTCAGCGCCCTGGCCTCGGAGTACATCGCGGCACACGACTCGCCGTTCTACTCCATCCGCTACTACGGCGATGAGCTCGCGAAGTTCCTCGCCACACGCGAGCACTACGCAGCGGCGCCGGTGCTGGCGGAGCTCGCGCAATGGGAGTGGGCCATGACCTCCGTGTTCGACGCTGCGGATGCAGCGCCGCTCGCGGCGCAGACCCTCGCGCGCATCCCGCCCGCGCGCTGGGCACAGCTGCGCTTCCGCTGGCACGCGAGCGTGCAGCGCCTGACCTTGTGGTGGAACGTGCCGCAGCTGTGGCAGGCGCTGAGCGAGGAGCGCGCGCGCCCCGAGATGACGCTCGATGCGACCCCAGTCGAGTGGCTGCTGTGGCGCGAGAACCTGACCAGCTATTTCCGCTCACTGCCGAAGACCGAGGCCAGCATGCTCGATGCCGCTCGCGGCGGCTGGCCGTTCGGCGAGCTGTGCGCGCTGTTGTGCGAGGAGCTCGGTGACAGCGAGGCTCCAGCGCAGGCGGCCACGCTGCTGCGTGGCTGGATCACTGCCGGGCTAATCGTCGGCGTCGGCTGAGCCCGCGCCACGCCCACGGAGTGCGCCGGGCGGGGTGCCTGTACAATCGCGCGCGGGCTCTCCCAAGGACCGCCATGCCTGCTGCAAGCTACGGCAACGTGCTGGAGATGATCGGCAACACGCCGCTCATGGCAGTGCGCCGCATCGACACCGGGCCGTGCGAGCTGTTCCTTAAGCTCGAGAATCAGAATCCCGGCGGCTCGATCAAGGATCGGATCGGTCTGTACCTGATCGAGGCAGCCGAGCGCAGTGGTCGCCTGCGCAAAGGCGACACCCTGATCGAGGCCACTGCCGGTAACACCGGGCTCGGCCTCGCACTGGTCGCGGCGCAGAAGGGCTATCGGCTGCTGCTCTGCATCCCCGACAAGATGAGCCAGGAGAAAATCTTTCATCTCAAGGCCATGGGCGCGGACGTCGTGATGACGCGCTCGGACGTGAGCAAGGGACATCCGGAGTACTACCGCGACGTCGCCGAGCGCCTGGCGCGCGAGATGCCTAACTCCTACTTCGTGAACCAGTTCGGCAATCCGGCCAACGCCACGGCGCACGAGGAGACTACGGCGCCCGAAATCTGGGAGCAGATGGGTGGACGGCTGGACGCAGTGGTGTGCGGCGTGGGCACGGGCGGCACGCTCGCGGGACTCACGCACTATTTCGCGCGCACCGCACCGCAGGTGAACATGGTACTCGCCGATCCGGTCGGATCAGGTCTCGCGCACTTCGCCACCCAGGGCACTCTGCCGCAGAAGATGACGCCGTGGCTCGTTGAAGGGATCGGCGGGGATACCGTGCCATCGGTGGCGGACTTCTCACGCGTCGCCGCGGCCTACAGCATTCCCGACGCGGAAGCCTTCCGCACCTGCCGCGAGCTGCTCGCGCGCGAGGGCATCATCGCCGGCACCTCCACCGGCACCTTGCTGGCAGCGGCGCTGCGCTACTGCCGCGAGCAGCCCCAGAGGAAACGGGTGGTGAGCTTCGTGTGCGACAGCGGTAACAAGTACCTATCCAAGGTCTACAACGACTACTGGATGCTCGATCAGGGATTCCTCGAGCGCGCGCATCGCGGTGACCTGCGCGATCTCATCGCGCGCCCGCACTCCGAGCACGCGGCGGTGACGGTGAATTCCACCGAGACGGTGATGGCGGCCTACCGCCGCATGAAGCTCTACGACGTCTCGCAGGTGCCGGTGATGCAGGATGGGCGGATCGTCGGCATCGTCGACGAGGAGGACATCCTGCTCGAGGTGGTCGGGAACCCTGAGCACTTCAATGAGCCGGTGACACAGGCCATGGCGAGCCACCTGGTGACCGTGCCGGACGATGCGCCGGTATCGCAGCTGATGGAGATCTTCAAGCGCGGGATGGTGGCGATCGTCATGCGTGGCAGCGAGTTCCAGGGGCTCATCACGCGCATCGATCTGCTCAACTGGCTGCGGCGGAAGCTCTGAGGCAGACTCCCAAATGACCCGCGCGTGTGCAATCTGAGGGTTTGCCATGAGTGATGAGGGTTCCACGCAGCGCTTTGCCACGCGGGTGATTCACGGCGGGCAGCGGCCCGATCCGCTGACCGGTGCGGTCATGCCGCCGATCTACGCGACCTCCACCTACGTGCAATCGAGTCCCGGGGTGCACCAGGGCTTCGACTATGCGCGCACCCGCAACCCCACCCGCGATGCACTGCAGGCGGCGCTCGCCAACCTCGAAGGAGGCGCCGCCGCGTTTGCCTTCGCCTCGGGGATGGCCGCGACCGCAACGCTGCTCGAGCTGCTCGATGCCGGCGCGCACATTGTCGCGATGCACGATCTCTACGGCGGCAGCTATCGCCTGTTCGAGAACGTGCGCAGACGCTCCGCGGGGCACAGCGTGTCGTTCGTCGACCTCTCGGACGCCGCAGCGCTGGAGGGGGCCATCCGCCCGCAGACGCGCCTCGTTTGGGTGGAGACTCCAACGAATCCGCTGCTGAAGCTCGTGGACCTCGGTGCGGCCGCGCGCATTGCGCATCAACACGGCCTCATCGCCGTGTGCGACAACACTTTTGCGACGCCTTTCATCCAGCGACCGCTCGAGCATGGATTCGATGTCGTCGTGCATTCGACCACCAAGTACCTGAACGGTCACTCGGATGCCGTCGGCGGAGCCGCCATCGTACGCGCGGGGTCCGATCTCGCCGAGCGCATCGCCTACCTGCAGAATGCGGTCGGCGGCGTGCCGGGGCCGTTCGATTCATTCCTCACGCTGCGCGGCATCAAGACGCTGGCGCTGCGCATGGAACGGCACTGTGCCAATGCGCTCGCCGTCGCGGGGTTTCTCGAGCAGCACCCCGCCATCGAGCAGGTGCGTTACCCCGGGCTCGCGAGCCACCCGCAGCATGCGCTGGCGCGCCGCCAGATGAGCGGCGGCTTCGGCGGCATCGTCACCGCGGCGCTGCGCGGTGGACTCACGGCCGCGCGCCGCGCGCTCGAGCGCTGCCGGCTCTTCGCGCTGGCGGAGAGCCTCGGCGGCGTCGAAAGCCTCATCGAGCATCCCGCACTGATGACGCATGCCTCCCTCCCGCCGCAGGTGCGCGCCTCGCTCGGCATCAGCGACGGGTTGATCCGTCTTTCGGTCGGCGTGGAGGATGTCGAGGACCTCCTTGCGGACCTGCGCCACGCATTGAGCTGAAGTCTCTAGGGGCGCACCCCCGCCTGGCTCGTCAGGTACACCGCGAAGGTGCCGAGCCAGTGACCGCCCTCGTAGTGCTCACCGGTCACCGCCGGCAACGCGGCCGCGGCGTGGCTCGCTGCCGTCGCAAGGAGCGCGGCGATGCGTGGATCGTGCACGGGCAGGCCGTGCGCGATGCCCTCGAGCATCCACGCGCGGCTCAGGTTGAGTCCATCGATATGCGCAAGCTTCGGATCGGAACGGTCGGTGACGACACCGGGCGGCAACCAACGCGTCAGGTCAGCGGAGCCGCTGTGGCCGCGCGGGATCTGCGGCAGAAAGCTTTCGAGCCAGCGCCCGAAGGCGGGCGGCGCCAGCACCCGGCGCATGAAGTCGGCTTCCGCGAGGCACGGTGAGAGGAAATCCTCGCCCGAGGGCTCATAGTCAAGCGGGCAGTTGCGCTCGTGCCGATAGAAGCGCTCGGCGGCATCGGTGAGTACCGCGCGCATGTGCGCATCGCCACTCACCGCCGCCCAGTCCCACATCAGTCCGAGGGAAAAGGCGGTCTGGTCGTGCTCGCCAATGCGGATCGGATAGTAGAGCCGCGGCAGGTAGCTTTCGAGGCGTGCCGCGACCTCGGTCTCGAGCGGCACGAGCGTCGCGTGCCAGCGGCGTGCATCGGCATCGTCCGAGCGGCGCAGCTCCGCCGCCAGTTGCAGCAGCCAGGCAAGCCCGTACGGTCGCTCGAACGAGGCGCGGCCGGCGCCGCGCAGGTAGGCGGTCTCGGCGGCGACATTCTGCGGTGTGAGGCTGCGCGCGACTGCCGCGCGCGCCTCGGCGACGAAAGGCGCATCGGGAAACACGCGCATCAGCCGCACCAACAGCCAATGACCATGCACGTCCGAATGCCAGTCGAGGCAGCCGAAGAACGCCGGTGTCAGCTCGCGCGGCGGCCGTGCGTCGGCATCGCCATTGAGCGTGTGGCTGATGTGATTCGGGTACTCCTGATGCAGGCACTTCAGCGCCAGCGCCGCGAAACGTGCGGCGGCGCCCGCATCGAGTAAGCCGGCCGCAGCGGTCTGCGCCGGCGACGCGCTCGCCCCGCCACGCATGGCGGCCGTCGCCAGCAGTGTGACGCAGATCCGGGCGAGCGCGGGTGCCATGCGGTTTCGCATGGGCACATGTTACCCTCGCGCGCGTGAGCGAGCCGCTGCCCATTGTGTTGATCCCGGGACTCCTCGCCTCGGCGCGCATGTATGCGGGGCAGATTCCACACCTCTGGCGCGCGGGACCCGTAACGATCGCGGATCACACGCGCGATGACAGCATGAGCGCCATCGCGCGGCGCATTCTCTCCGTGGCTCCGCCGCGCTTCGCGCTCGTGGGCCTTTCGATGGGCGGTTACATCGCCTTCGAGATTCTGCGTCAGGCCCCGGAGCGCGTTGCGAAAGTTGGGCTTTTCGACACGAGCGCGCGAGCGGACGCTCCCGAGCAGAGCGCGATGCGGCGCGCGCAGATGACGCTCGCCTCGCAGGGACGGCTCGCGGAGGTCGTGGAGCAGCAGTTCCCGCGCCTGGTGCATCGGGCGCGCCGCGGCGATGCGGCGCTGCGCGAGGTGTTCGACCTGATGGCAGAGGAGGTCGGCCCCGCCGCATTCATTCGTCAGCAGACTGCCATCATCGGGCGCAGCGATTCACGACCCACGCTCGGCAGTATCCGCTGCCCGACGCTGGTGCTGGTGGGCGAGGACGATGAGCTCACACCGCCCGAGCGCGCTGCCGAGATCGCCGGCGGCATCGCCGGGGCGCGCCTGGTCACCGTGCCGCAGAGTGGCCACGTGTCCACTCTCGAGCGGCCTGAGGAGGTGACGCGGGCGCTGCTGCAATGGCTGCAAGTCTGACAGGCGGGCTGCATGAGCGTCGCGAGCCCCCAACGGGCGTACCTGCTCGCTCATCCGGATGCCGGCGGCGAATTCGTCTGGAGCATCGCCGCCGAAGCAGAGTTCACCTCGGGCGCGACGCTCAGCTGCCGCTATGCCCTGCGCGGCGACATGGCGCGGCTGCGCCTGCCGCGCACCGGGGCGGGCCGCCGGGCAGATGGCTTGTGGAGACACACCTGTTTCGAGGCGTTCGTCAGCGTGGCGGGCACCAGGGGTTACTATGAATTCAACTTCTCGCCGGCGCTCGACTGGGCGGCATACCGTTTCGAGGACTACCGCACGGGCATGACTGCCGCGGCACTCGCCCAGGCGCCGGGATTGCAGGTGCGTCGCGACAGCGATGGTCTCGAGCTCGCGGCCACCGTGCATCTCGCCGGGCTCGCGCCGCTCGGAAACGCGCGCGAGCTGCGCCTGGCACTCGCCGCGGTGATCGAGGAACAGGATGGCCGGCTCGGCTACTGGGCGTTGCGACATCCGCCGGGAAACCCGGATTTTCATCACCCGGAGAGCTTTACACTGGAGTTACGGCCCGCATGAAATTCGGCATCGAGCGGCTCCTCGAAGAACCGGCACTGCGTAAACCGCTGCTGGGACGGCGCGTAGCGCTGCTCGCTCACCCGGCCTCGGTGACACGCACGCTCACGCACTCGCTCGATGCGCTCGCAGCGCTCGCAGCGCTGCGACTCACAGCAGCTTTCGGCCCGCAGCACGGCCTGCGTGGCGACAAGCAATACAACATGGTCGAGTCGGCCGACTACGTCGATCCGCTGCACCGCATTCCGGTGTTCAGTCTCTACGGCACCGTCCGCCGGCCGACCGCGGCCATGATGGACACCTTCGATGTGCTGCTGGTCGATCTGCAGGATCTCGGATGTCGCATCTACACCTTCATCACCACGCTGCGCTACGTGCTGGAAGAGGCCGCGAAGGCGCGCAAGGCGGTGTGGGTCCTCGATCGCCCGAATCCGGCAGGGCGGCCGGTGGAGGGCCTCACGCTGCGCACGGGCTGGGAGAGCTTCGTCGGCGCCGGGGCTCTGCCGATGCGTCATGGCCTCACCATGGGGGAGCTCGCGCGCTGGTTCATCGCTACGCTGCGCCTAGATGTTGAATGCGAGGTGATCACGATGCAGGACTGGCGGCCGGAGGAGGCCCCGGGCTTTGGCTGGCCGCTGCTCGAGCGCAGCTGGGTCAATCCGAGCCCCAACGCGCCGAATCTGTCGATGGCGCGCTGCTACGCCGGCACGGTGATGCTCGAAGGCACGACGCTCTCGGAAGGTCGCGGCACGACGCGGCCGCTGGAGCTGCTCGGCGCTCCGGATCTGGAGATCGAGGTGCTCTTGAAGGAGATGCGGGTACTGGCACCGTCGTGGCTCCGGGGTTGCCGTCTGCGCTCATGCTGGTTCGAGCCCACGTTCAACAAGCACGTGGGTAACCTCTGCAGCGGCTTGCAGGTGCATGTGGAGGATGCTGAGCACTACGACCACGCCACGTTCCAGCCCTGGCGGCTGATCGCGCTCGCCTTCAAGGCTCTGCGGCGGCTGCGTCCCGACTATCCGCTGTGGGCCGATTTCCCTTACGAGTACGAGTTCAACCGCCGCCCGATCGATGTCATCAATGGCAGCGAGCTGCTGCGCACCTGGGTGGATGATCCGCACGGGACCCCGGCCGACCTCGAGGCACTCGCAGCGGCCGACGAAGCCGATTGGCACAGGCAGCGGCAGCCGGTGCTGTTGTACTGAGCGCGCTCGGCCATGCGGCTCAGTGCGATCGAGCCAACGTGCGGTCCATGGTAACGATGAGCAGGGCACTTGCCGCGTACAGCAGGAAGCGGGTTGGCCATTCTCCCTGCACGGCCGACATCGCCTGGGCAGAGGCGAACACAACGAGCAGCAGCGAGGCGCCGAGCCATTGCGTGCGGCGCCAGCAGAGGATGAGAGCGCCTGCAGTCTCGGTCCCCGCCAGCAGAACCACGGCGTGGTCCTCGCGCGCGGCGATGAGGGTCTGGACGCTCGCCACCACGATGAGGGCGCTGAATATCACGCGATAGACCGTGAGCAGGCGCGCCGCGCTCATGGGGCGGGCTCGGGCAGCAGGAAGGTCCGCCGGGCTCGCGCGCTCGCGAGCCGCTCGGGACGATACCAGCGCGTGAGCATGCCCCTCGCGAAGAGATCGGGGTTGGCGCACTCGAACACCGCGAAGTCCTGACACTCGCCGCCGTCCATGCGCTCGGCGATCAGCGACAGGAAAGCGATCGTCACCGTCTGGTGGAAAGCGTGCGGTTGGCCCGCCTGCTGCGCCATCGCGCGCAGCGCCCGCGAGAAATGCAGCGTGGTCTCGGCGAAATCGTGACGCCGCAGCATCTCGAAGGCCATCCGCACGTGCTCGCGATGCGGGAAGCCCGCGGCCGGGATCTCGCCGCGCACGAAGCGCTCGAGGTCAGGACAGTCACTCGTCATCGCCGTCCTCACGCAACCGGTGGGAGTCTTTCGCCGTGAGGTCGAGTCCGTAGACCGCCTTCAGTGCTTTGACCTTGCGCAGCGTCGCTGCGGAGAACGGCGCCTTGCCCTCGAACGCGTGCAGCACGATCCCCTCGAGCAGGTCGCCGAGGGACATGTCGAGCTCGGTGGCGAGCCCCTTCAGCACCTTGAGCAGGCGGCTCTCGAGACGCACGCCGGTCTGAGTGCGGGTGATGATCTGCATGGGAGGTGATGGTACCTTGTTACCAAGGTACCATGCAAGGCCGCTCGCCAGGTGCGGCTAGCGGGCCGCGCAGCTCGGGTAGGGCGCGGCCTCCCCGGGCACGATCGGGCAGAGCCTGATCGGGCTCAGCCTCGCGAGCTGCTTCGTCCAGTAGGCGATGTCGATGGCCAGCGGCTGCGCGGAATCGCGGCCGCGCTCGGTCCACTGCAGCGTGTAGTAGTCGTTCGAACCCCTGACGCTCAGCATGATCGCGGAGTTGCTGTACGACTGCTTGTCGGACTGGACGCGTCCACAGCTGACGATGACCTCGTAGGCGTCGTAGCCCTCGATCTTCTGCGCTCCCGGCGCGGCGCTGCTGAATGTGTCGGGACAGTTTCGCTGAAAGTCTACGGTCATGCGCGCCAGCATCGCCTGCGGCGTCGCGCTGGGATTCGAGGCCAGCCCGCGGGTGGCCGTGAGCGTGATCATGCGCGACCACTTGCCGAGGGTCTCCCCCTCCGGCACCTGCTCGCGGATGTAGAAGCTGCCGCTCTCCTTCTCGTAGGTCGGCTTGCCCGACTTGAATTCGGGCGGCAGCGAGAACATGACCAACTGCGTAAAGACAGGTGTGACGACGGCGAGGCGCGGCGCGGCGGCTGGCTCAGCGAGCGCCAGCGAGCCACTCAGCAGTGCAGTCGCGGCGAGCAGCGGGCCGCGCTTTTCGATCTGTGCCTCGCTAGCGGGCATCTGCCAACTCCCTCGCGAGTTCGCTCGAACGGCTTGAGACCTTATCGCCCATGGACCGAACCGCCAAGCCCGAGGTGCCATCATCACCCTGAGACTGCCGATCTGTTCTAATGTGCGGCTCGATGCAGCCCGCACCTGACATCACCGGCTACCGCAAGTACTGGGCGGCGCGCTTCGGCGCGGCGCCCTTCCTGCCGATGTCGCGCGCGGAGATGGACCTGCTCGGCTGGGACAGCTGCGATGTCATCATCGTCACCGGTGACGCCTACGTCGATCATCCGAGCTTCGGCATGGCCATCATCGGCCGGGTCCTCGAGGCCCAGGGCTTTCGCGTCGGCATCATCGCACAGCCGGACTGGCACACCGCGGGGGCGTTCGCGGCGCTCGGCCGTCCGAACCTGTTCTTCGGCATCACGGCCGGCAACATGGACTCGATGGTCAACCGGTACACCGCCGATCGGCGGCTGCGGAGCGATGACGCCTATACGCCGGGCGGTGTCGGCGGGCACCGGCCCGATCGCTCGGTGATCGTCTACGCGCAGCGCGCACGCGAGGCGTTTCGTGAAGTGCCGATCGTGATCGGCGGCATCGAGGCCTCGCTCCGCCGCATTGCGCACTTCGACTACTGGTCCGAGAAGGTTCGCCGCTCGGTGCTGCTCGATGCCAGGGCGGACCTCCTGGTTTACGGCAACGGCGAGCGGCAGATCTGCGAAATTGCCCATCGCCTGGCCGCGGGCGAATCCATTCACGACATCACCGATCTGCGTGGTACGGCGTTTGTCCGCAAGGGGATGCCTGAGGGCTGGATCGAGATCGACTCCACCCATCTCGATGCACCGGGCCCCCTCAACCCTCCGGCCGATCCCTATGCGATGAGCGTGAGCGGTGCGACCCCCTTCGCCGCAGCGCCGGCCTGCGCCAGCGAACCGGCCGCGCCAGGCGGGGAGAAGGTGGTGCGTTTCGTGCGGCGCGTGAAGAACGCCGACCGGGAGCGCAGCGTCATCCGCATGCCCTCGTGCGAGGCCGTGTGCGCAGACCCGGTGCTCTATGCGCACGCCTCGCGCATCCTTCACCTGGAATCGAACCCCGGCAACGCACGGGCGCTCGTGCAGCGCCACGGCGATACCGACGTGTGGCTGAATCCGCCGCCGATCCCGCTCACCACGAAGGAGATGGACTGGGCGTACGAGCGACCCTATGCGCGCGCACCGCACCCGTTCTACGGCAAGGCCAACATCCCCGCCTACAAGATGATCCGCTTCTCGGTCGCGATCCAGCGCGGCTGCTTCGGCGGCTGCACCTTCTGCTCGATCACCGAGCACGAGGGCCGCATCATCCAGAGCCGCTCGGAGGACTCGGTGCTGCGCGAGATCGAGACGGTGCGCGACACCGTCCCGGGGTTCACCGGGGTCATCTCCGATCTCGGCGGACCGACCGCCAACATGTACCGCCTTGCCTGCAAGAGCCGCGAGATCGAGAGCGCTTGCCGCCGTCCCTCCTGCGTGTACCCTGGCATCTGCCCGAATCTCAACACGGATCACGCCCCGCTCATCCGTCTGTACCGCCGGGCGCGTGCGCTCCCCGGAATACGCAAAGTGCTGATCGCCTCGGGCGTGCGTTACGACCTCGCCATCGAATCTCCCGAGTACGTCAAGGAGCTCGCGCAGCACCACACCGGCGGCTATCTCAAGATCGCCCCCGAGGCGCTGGCGGAAGGCCCGCTGTCGAAGATGATGAAGCCCGGCGTCGCTGCCTACGACCGCTTCAAGGAGCTCTTCGAGCGTTACTCGCAGGAAGCCGGCAAGGAGCAGTACCTCATTCCCTATTTCATCGCCGCGCACCCGGGCACATCCGATCAGGACATGCTGGAGCTGGCGCTGTGGCTCAAGAAGAACGGCTTCCGTGCCGATCAGGTGCAGGCCTTCCTTCCCGGCCCCATGGCGACCGCCACGGCGATGTACCACTCCGGCAAGAACCCGCTGAGGCGCATCACGCGCGACAGTGAAGAGGTGTTGATCCCCAGGGGTCTGAAGGTGCGCCGCCTGCACAAGGCCTTCCTGCGCTATCACGATCCCAACAACTGGCCGCTGTTGCGCGAGGCGCTGCGCCGCATGGGACGCGCGGATCTCATCGGCAGCGGCCGCCGGCACCTGGTGCCGGCTTATCAGCCGCCGGGCACCGGCAGTGCTCCCAAGGGGGGCCGGGGCGGCGGCCGGCCCTTCCGCACCCAGCACACCGGGCTCCCGCGCGTGCCGCGAGTGAAGCCGCGCCGTGCAGGTCTGAAACCTTCCTGAGACCGCGCGCACACTGCCGTTTCGGCGTGCGATTGCGAATGCCGCCGGCGCGAGAGTAGGGTGCACCTCATGAAGGTATCCGTGCGCGGGCGACGATTCCCCGGCCTCCTCGCGATGCTGCTGCTCGCCCTGGCGGTCGGGTGTCAGCTCTTTGCGGCCGCGCCGCCGCGGGCGGCGGCGGGCTCCGACACTGCGGCGATCCTCGAAATCAACGGCGCAATCGGACCTGCGACCTCGCGCTACGTCGTGCGGGCGCTCGAGACGGCGCAGAAGAACGGCAGCCGTCTGGTCGTGCTCGAGATGGACACCCCCGGCGGGCTCGACAGCGCCATGCGGGACATCATTCGCGCGATCCTCGCATCCTCGATCCCGGTGGTCGCCTACGTCAGTCCCTCCGGTGCGCGCGCGGCGAGTGCCGGCACCTACATTCTCTACGCCTGCCACGTTGCGGCCATGGCGCCTGCGACCAATCTCGGCGCCGCGACTCCGGTACCGATCGGCGGTGAGCCCGACGTCCCGTTGCCGGGCGGAGGCGCACACCCCGCGGACAAGCCC
>Ga0210409_10005909_pt1 | contig 12778 bp, 13 predicted proteins | sample IncBWH17MmetaG_FD_161649 | JGI IMG/M metagenome (GOLD analysis project Ga0210409, IMG submission 161649) | Forest soil microbial communities from Barre Woods Harvard Forest LTER site, Petersham, Massachusetts, United States - Inc-BW-H-17-M | ecosystem: Environmental > Terrestrial > Soil >...
GTGCGAACTTTGGCGACGGCACGGTTTCGAAGGTGCGAGCCAACGATGGCGAGGTTTTGGGGACATTCCAGATCGGAACCGGAGTTGAACCTTACGGCATCACCTTCGATGGAGCCAATATTTGGGTTTCCAACCTGCAGGCAAGCTCGGTCACTAAGCTGCGTGCAAGCGATGGCAAGAACCTGGGAACCTTCCGGGTAGGGAGGGGACCGTCCTGGATGACGTTTGACGGTGCAGACATCTGGGTTCCGAACGGGCCAGACAACACAGTCAGTAAGCTGCGGGCCTCCGACGGCAAGACGCTGGGAACGTTCACCGTAGGCAACAGTCCCATTGCGACGGCTTTTGACGGCTCGAATGTGTGGGTAACGAACGGGGGCACTAATACCGTGACTAAGCTGCGCGCCAGCGATGGGACGGTTTTGGGTACTTTTACTGTGGGCAACGGGCCGCTCGGCATCGCCTTCGACGGCGCAAACATGTGGGTGGCGAACCGGCCCGATGGGACGGTCATCAAGCTGCGCGCCAGCGATGGCAAGCTTCTTGGCACATTCCCGGCAGCCGATGGGCCGTACGGAGTCGCCTTCGACGGCACTTATATCTGGGTAACGGGGGATCTCTACACACGGGTTTTGCGAGCCAGTGATGGGGTCGAGGTGTGGGCTCGAGAGCTACAGACCACCGGGGTCGCCTTTGACGGAGCATACGTCTGGATCGCAGAAACCAACAGAGATTTTGTGCACAAGTTCTAGATTCTGACTAGAGGGCTGATGAGATAACCGTGGAAGCCGGACTTCGAACAGCCAGTTGCCAGTTGTCAGTTCCCGGTTCTCAGTTTGCTTCTCAGGAGTTGGCCATCCGCCTCGCTACTTTCCCAGGGCAAACATGTCGCCGTCGTTCTCGGTATAAAATTTTCCGTCGCGGCCGATGGCGATCGCCTAGCGCGCTTACCCAGGCATGGCCGGTTTTCTTTTATTTCTGGAAACTGGACGCGTTCTTTCGTAATCTCCCACCTGCGGCGGTCGAAGTGAAATAGTCGAGCGTAGCGTATGGCCAAGGCTTCCTTAAAGAATGCACCTCGGGCGCCGCGAGTGAAACTCGCGGGCACGGTCCTGTCGCTGGTTTGTTTGGAAAATGGGCGGCAGACTCGCGGAAAGTTACATCAGCTCTCGGTTACGGGAGGTCTGCTGCACCTGGAAACACCTTTGGACGAGGGGATCAAGGTCGAAGTGATTTTCCACGTGGGTATCAGCACGGTGCGTTGCAAGGCGCGCATGCTGTTTCCGATGTGGGCGACCAAGGGTTATCTTCAGCCTTTCGAATTTTTCGAGCTTGGCGAGGCGGACCGCAGCAATCTGCAAGCCGATTTGCAACGCCTGCTGGACTGCTCGGCTGCGGCGATGGTTCCGGCTCAAGCGGAAGTCTCCGAGGCTTCCTCGGACGCCCCGTAACCCTTCCATAGTCATTTGTGAGAGCGGAAAGCAGCTGAGATTGCCGGTTAGTCTGCATTTTCGCAGACCGGGCAAGCAGCAGATTCCTCGCTCCGCTCGGAATGACAATCGGGTTTGGTGCAAGCGGTTTCTGCGCAACGGGTTTGGATTAGCAAATTTGGATTAGCGGTTACAGACCCTGCGAAACTCCAGTTTCCATCTGCTCGTTTAGAATAAATCCGGCAAATCCTTAAAATGATTTCGGATGGAGGACTCATGGCTCATCAGCATTCCCCTCGTTTTCTGAAGATCGTCGAAGATGCCAGAGGGCGGATTCGCGAAGTAACGATTGATGAGGTTAAAGCGAAGCTCGACCGGAAGGAAAAGTTTGTGTTGATCGACGTGCGCGAAGAAAGCGAATACGCGGCGGATCACCTGCCTGGCGCTATTCATCTCGGCAAAGGAATCATCGAACGCGATGTTGAGGATCGCGTACCCGATCAATCCACCCCCCTGGTGCTCTACTGTGGCGGCGGATTTCGCTCTGCCCTGGCCGCGGACAACCTGCAGAAGATGGGTTACACCCAAGTGCTCTCGATGGACGGCGGCATTCGAGGCTGGCGCGAAAAAGGTTTCACTCTGACCAAAGGTTGAGCGAACTGCGGTGACTTCTTCCTCTCCGAAAGTACCTTGGTAACTTGATGGAGACATTGCGTTACGTCACCATGGTTATGTCGACACAAGCGGTAATCCGGCACTCATCCAAGGTGATATGCAGGGCAAATCAAATTCCGAACAGGGCGGCACCGCAGCAGCTCCGGCGCGGGCTGCGAACGCCTCCGTTGAGCACGTGTTGAATCAATGCGCGACTCCCCAGCAATTCTGCACAGCCTTGGCCAAGCTTTTCGGAGTGCGGGCCACCGAAGTCGCCTTGATGCGGTTGCAGAAGGGCCTGTTGAGTTTCCTCTATCCGGAGCAATTGAAAACTGCGGGATCGATCCCGGTTTCCAGTTCTTCCGCAGTAGCTGCGCACACTGCGTCCACTAAAAAGACAGAGCTCTACAATGCTTTCGTCAAAGTAAAACACGCCAGCATCTTCGAGAGCGTAAAACTGGCCCAGGCCGGAGACAGCGATCCAACGGAACAAAACACGATCCAAAAGCTAATGTCGGCTCCGATTCTCGACGGGCAGCGCAAGGTTCTGGGGGTGATTCAGGTTTGTCGCAAGGGATTCGATCCGGGGAACGCCGGACCGGACTTCACCCAGGACGACCTGCAGCAACTCGAACTCGCCGCGAAAGTCGTACCCGGCTTGCCCTTCATAAAGTAACCTTCGTCCCACCACTGTCATTCCGAGCGCCGCCTTTTGGCGCGAGGAATCTGCATTTTCGCGATCACAGGCAACAGCAGATTCCTCGCTGCGCTCGGAATGACGATGGGAGTGTACGGGGCAGTCTATGCGCGTAGCGCTCGGTCCAGGTCCCGCCTCTCCTCGTCGGTCAATCTCCGGGACACGCCTTTCGGGAGGTCTCCCAGTCTGAGCGGTCCGATCGCGACCCGGAGCAATCGCAGCACGTTGACCCCAAGCTGATCCAGCATGCGACGGATGTGGCGATTTTTGCCTTCATCGAGCACAATTTCGAGCCAGGTATTTTTTTCACCACCGCGCAGAATTTGCGCACTCTTAGCGCGCAGCAAAGTTCCGTCGCTGGTTGTGACTCCCCGAGTCACGGATTGGACCAGACCAGCGTCCGCGACCGCGTCGATCTGCACGTGGTAGATCTTGTCGAGGTGCGTCTCGGGTGCGAGCACGAGAGCCGCCCACTCGGAGTCGTTGGTCAATAGCAGCAGGCCTTCACTAGCTTTATCCAGGCGTCCAACGGGCGCGACCCACGGCAACCCTGCATCGAGATAGGCATACACGGTCTCGCGGCCCTTTTCGTCGGATGCCGTCGTGACCACGCCGCGAGGCTTATTGAGCATCAGATAGACCTTCGAGGGGGCTGCCAGTTCGCGTCCGTCCACTTCGATTCGGTCGTGTTCAATATGAACCGGGGCTTCCGGATCGCGACGAATCCCTCCATTCAGGTGCACGCGTCCCGCGCGGATCAATTCAAAGGCGGTGGAGCGCGAGCAATAGCCCAACTTCGAAAGCGCACGGGCCAGACCGACTCGCCGGGATGCGTCCGAGGGGGGCACGCTTTCATGCTAACCTTTCCTGCAGAGCGATGACTGTGCAAAGTAATGAGCCGCATCCCTCGCCAGCGGCTGGGTCATCGATTTAGAATCACTGCATGATCGATCCGCACCGGTTCTCGCTCTTCCTGGCCGCAGCCACGCTGCTGGCGATCGCGCCCGGCCCTGGGATGTTGTACGTGCTGGCTCGCACCCTTGCGGGTGGCCGCCGTGAAGGGGTGCTTTCGTCTCTGGGAACATTCCTGGGCGGCCTCGCGCACGTTCTTGCGGCGGCAACGGGACTGTCGATTGTGCTGGCCACATCGGCAACGGCCTTCGCAGTGGTGAAATACGCGGGCGCCGCTTACCTGATCTACCTGGGCGTTCGCATGATCATCAGCGCTCGCGGGGATCAAGATGCGGACATCCAAATGTCTACCGGCCGAGTCCCCAGAAATCCCTTTTGGCAGGGCATTGCGACCGAGGCCCTGAACCCGAAGACGGCAATCTTTTTTCTCGCCTTCATTCCGCAGTTTGTGAACCGGGTGAGCGGAGGAGTTTTCTGGCAATTCCTGCTGTTGGGAACCATCTCGGTCGCGCTGAACACATCCTGCGACCTGATCGTGACCTTCGTCGCGGCTCCGATCGGGGCGCGCTTGAAATCCTCGGCGGTTTGGCGGCGAAGGCAGCGCACGGCCACGGGGCTTACGCTGATCGGACTGGGTGCCTTCGTAGCGGTCTCGGATTCGAGGTGAAGAGGGTTCGGGCGCCATCCGGTTTCCTCCGATAACGACGGTGTGATAACCTCAGCCGTTCATGCCCGACTCCAAGTCTGAACGCCGCTCCCGCCAGCGTATGCCGGTGCGCGTGGGTGTATCGGTCCGATCCGCGCAGAGCCAGCCCGCCGCAGCATATACTCGCGACTTAAGCACGAGCGGAATCTTCCTGTACTCGGATACCGAAATCCTCGTGGGCAGTGAACTGGAGATGGTGTTGATGCTCCCCACCCAATTCACCAACGGCGAGAAGCGTTGGGTGTGTTGCCAGGCCTCGGTGATCCGCGTGGAACCGGGCGGAGCAGACGGCCGCTTCGGGGTCGCGGCCAATATCCGGAGCATGGCAACGTTGCCGGAGATTCCGGGCTGAGGCCAGTCCTCGATTTTCCACTTTCATCGTGTAATCGGGGAAGGCAGTTTGGTCGTTTAGCTGTCGTCAACTTGTGAAATTTTGTTGAAAACTTTAGGATTATGCTTCCCTTTGCATAACAATCGGTGCAATAATGCTGGCCCTTGGATTGCTCTGGTCCAAGACAACGGTATTAAAGATTGCAAATGTAGGTGAACCGGCTATGTGGATGGAAAAGCTGTCCCAAGGAGTGCTGCGTGTGCTTACGCCCCTGGGACCACGGTATCTTAACCCTTCGTTCGGGCAGCGGCTCTATCTGCTGTGGATTTTTCGCAACTTCGAAACTTTGCCCATCAAGGTGCTGAGTCTGCGTCAACAAAGACGCATCGACGCCATGTGCGCGCGGCACGGATTTGTCTCTGTGTCGGAGCCGAATGGACTGTGGGATACTCCGCTGCTCGGGACCCTGGAACAACGTCCGCCGGTTGCAGAGCCGCGGCGGCCAAATCGAAGCGTATCTGACGCTGTGTCGCCATTCGCGGCGGATCTTCAACAGCGTTCCTGAGAACCCGGACGCCAGTGCTGCGACTGCAAGATTGCCTTGAACGAAAAACCGCAAACAAAGACGGATGGGCTTGGCATCGGTATAATGGTGTCATCGTTTGCGATGTGCGGCGCTGTTCTGTTCGCAATGTCGTGAACGCTGGCGTGCCTGAATGAGTTGCAACGCGAATCAGCGAACACAGTATTCATGCGGTCTTTGGCCGCGATGATATTGGTTTGACCGCTGATCTGACGGTCGCATTTCAACAAGTGGAAACAGCCGCATTGCCGCCAAGCAGACCGGTTCAGCGCGATAGTCAAAGTTAACGCCGACCGGCTGCAATCGCTGTAAGTTATTGACGGGCGCGTAGCTCAATTGGCAGAGCAACTGACTCTTAATCAGTAGGTTGAAGGTTCGATTCCTTCCGCGCTCACCATCCCTTTAATTGTCAATCACTTGGCGAAGAGCGTTTAGGCTGCTTCGCCCGATTTCGTAACATTTAGTAACAACTCTCCGGACACGTGCTGTAGCGGCAACCGAAAATCTTCCGCCTCAAGATGATCGTAGGTGTTCATGGCCAGCGTTACTCCTCTGTGCCCAAGAATTCCCGAGATCACTTTCGGATGCACTCCACTACGGCGCATGTTCGTTGTAAGGGTGTGCCGAAAGTCGTGCCATCCTCCGATTGCGAGGCCAAGTTCCTTTGCAACCGGCCGGACATACCGCTTCAAAGCGTTTCCCGGATTGACAGGTGTGCCTTCCCTGGAATGGAAGATCCACTCCCCCTCTCCGAGTTGCCTCATCCGCGATATCAGCTCCGATGGAATCGGAAGTTTCCGGCACGAGCTTTCACTCTTGACCGTGTCGAGATCACCGTTAGAGATTCTTCGAGTCACGGAGAGCACGTCACCATCGAAATCTGACCACTTGATTGCGACGGCCTCTCCGACCCGTAGCCCGGTCACCGCGAGGAACAGCACGAGAGTTGAATAAGGCTCTTCGAGCTCCTTGGCAATAGCGCTCACTTGCGCAGGTTTGAGAATTGTTCGTACAACTCTCTTCCCAGCACAATTTGAATCACGCGGAAGCTTAACTCCTGCGCAGGGGTTCTTCCCGATCCATCCACAGGCGACCGCCCACGCCATGACCAAACTTAACGACACCCTCATACTGCGGAGGGTGCTCCGGCTGTACTGTTTGGAATGTTGTGATAGGAATGTCTCAACATCAAAGCGTCCGATTGTTGAGATCCTGCGCTTGCCAAACGCAGGAATCACATATGCACGGAGAGCGTTTCGATAGTGAGCGCCTGTACTGAGTTTTAATGTTGGGATGGCTACACCTTCCCAACGCTCCGATAGCTCACAGAAGTTCATCTCCACTGAAGGATCTGAATTCCGCAACTGATCGGCAAGTTTGTTTCTTGCCGCTGCTTTGGTTGGGAGTTCGGTCAAAGTACCGAGGCGAACGTTGCGCGACCGTCTGACGATCTGCCCGTCTGCTTGTGGCACATCTTCGCGAAACCTCCCGTACCAAGTCTTCATTTTTTTTCCAGTCTGATACACGTAACCTCGTTGATACCGCGAAAGCATAGGCTTCCTTTCCGGTTTCAACGATTTCCCGTGCGAGATTGTGCCTTGGATCTTGTCGGAAAGCAATGAAGAATCGATGCGGACCGTTCGTCCCAGACGGACGACCGGCAATTCTGATATATGACGACGTACCCAAGACTCAGAGAGACCCAGAATTTCCGCCGCTTCTGACACGTCCAGTAAGCGGTTGGGCCCTCGTTCCGAGTTTTGCTCTTGAGCAGTCATCTTCTTTTGTCAGGTAGTCGAGAACCAAGAGTTGATCTACCTGTGTTTTCAGCGACTTGAATTCGCGGATATAGTCCTAATTGCTCAATGACGGTGCGTTTGTCGTGCTTTCGGCTTCTTCCTCACGTTTTCGCTTGCGATAATTCATGAGAAACCAGACAGCAAAGCACACCACAGGGAACAAGAGCGGAATAATCAGTTCCCAAATTTGAGCTTCAATGCCGGGCCGCACAAGATCCTCGTGGCCATCCTCGTGATCCGCCCAGGTCGAGTCGCGGGTTGCCACATCGTCACCGTGCGCAGCGAGAAACGCCGGAGAAGACCGCATCGCGTCTAGGGCCAGTCGCCTGAGAGCTGAACTAGGCGAGCAACGGAGATATGCCGTCAAGTCACAAACCGATTCACCAGGCAAGCTGAGCGAGCTCCGGTGTTCTCCTGCTCCGGGGTCTGAAGGTAGGCGATGAGGTTGGCGGAGAAATTCCGCAATCCAAGAGCGCATCTGCGCCGAGTTCAACTGGCTTCCCAGAGTCTTGGTTGTGCGAACTGTGAATTCAGTCATATATCGAGTGCTCCTCGTCCGCTCGTGTGACATGCCCTGCCAGAACAAGCAATAAGATCGAATCAGAGTTGAAAGCGATAAAATGATGTACTGCGTTTTCAGTAGCTTGTAGCGTCGAAACTTGTCTCAAATATCTTGCTGACTTCTTTGCGCTTGTCATTTAGCCATCGCTTCGAGTTCTCGGAACAGATTTCGTAGCTTTGTCTTCAGCAAGTCACAAGCACGTGCCTTATGTCGATCGGGGAAAAAGAAGGTTTTCTGCTCCATGCGGTCTATTTGTTGCTTAATCCCGTTGATCTCGGTTAAGAGTGCCTGGATCTTGTAAACCTCCTCCGCTCGCTCCTTAAACGGGAGTTCGTTCTTGGCGGAGAGCTGTAGCAGCTTGTCCAGAAGCTTTATTCCGTATTGCCTCCGGACGAAGAGCTGAATCCCGCAGGGATTGCAGACGAAATACGGCTTTCGGTTTTTGTCAGTGCGTTTTTCGAGTTTTGCTCCGCACAATAGACAGGGTAGAAACTGCATTTTTAGCCTCCCACTACGTTAACGTTGTAATCAGGAAATATTTGTCCGTCGGAGAAAGGTCTAAAACGGGACCCTTTCCGGGCGGGCCCCGCCTCAAATCTCACCTTTCTTATTTATCTTTCTCCACGAAGACCTTGAAGCGCTTGATCGGGTTTTTTCCTGGACCGGATTGTGATTCAAGTCCCCCGTAGCGAATTTCGAGGACCTTCCCCATGTCGGACGCTCGGATCTTTGTATTCAGATCCACCGTTCCCAAGAACGTGCACAGTTTCCCGTCGTCCTCGTTGCTAACGATGTATCGAAGAGTTGGTTTGCCGGATATATCAGCGGTTTCGATCTCGATGAGTCGACACCTCAAATAATCACCTGCTTTCTCGAACCGGAATATCTCCGGTCCAGTTCTTTCGACCATTTCCACGAATGCCTTTTTTTGCGTATTCATGTTTTTCTCTTTTCTGTGTTTGGATTTGAAGCAACAAAACTCAGGAGGAGGCCGTCGTCGTCGTATCGCAACTGGACTGCGAGGAGGAATAGACGCGAATATAAATACGTAATATTTGCCCGCAGCAACTTCCAGGATTGGCCGTTGCTCGACTTTTGAAGGAGAACAATTCCCCTTGAGCACGTGATGCGGCGTACTCCCTTCGGAGCAGACAAGAGAAGATCGACAGTGAGATATTTCGCTAGGTAGTGCGAGGCCCGGTGGAGATCGACAAAGCGGATGTCTACGATTCGGCCACCGCCCACAGCCTCCCAAGCAGTAGATAGCCACGCTTGCTCGATGTAGCGATCCACCAGAATATGCAGATGTGGTTTTCCGTTATCGTGAAACTCCAGAACCGCTATGTATTTGGGAGCACAGCCATACTTTCTACGCAGGTAGGTTCTCAGCTTATTAAACGTTTCACGCAGATACACCACGGGATCGCCCTCAATCTTTTCAGGATCTAGGGTGAGCGTCAGGAACCTTTGCAGTCGCAGATCTTCGGCGACCCTACGAATCGAGTGCTTGTAACGCCTTGCCTTGCGGGGTCCACAATGCGAGCAGCCCCAAGTTTTACAATTCAACCTGTGATACTGAGTTTCCTTGCCAGTTAGGGATTGCCCGGCTAACGTGAGTCGACCGCAGTACGGCTTTCGCTTGGTTGGCCTGTTTCGATTACTCCTAACAGGGACAAGTGAAGAAGGCACGGCAGCTGCGCTGCCGCTGAGGGCTCCGCCCTCAGACTCCCGCCCAGTTTTAGGCTGGGAGGTGTTGAAGAGGAGATTGGAGGGCAAGCCTCCAGCTTTCGGCTGGCTGTTAGTGGAGTTGTTGGCCCTACCCAGCCCCGGACCGGACTGGTGAACCGGTAGCCCGGAATCGTTTCGGACCGCACCCCGCTTGCCCATGAGTGAATCGACTCCAGTCCCCGGTTCTACAGGTGCCGAGAGCGGCGTCGATTCGTGATGTTGATGTTGGTGTTCCATGCGACTGAACTACTAATTGTCAATTTGATCAGAGGGACGCTTCTGTTAAGACTAGAAACGCAATGGCAGAATTACGGCCTATTCCGACGGGAATTGTTTTGGAAATGATTGGCAGAAAAGATCAGAGGGTCTTTGTGAAACAAAAGCGTCGAGCTTCGCCGACGCGTTCTAGTGACGTGCGGAAGCTCAAGGCGTAGTCGGATCCAGCCAAGGCGTCAGCCAAAACCCGCGCCCTCGCATCGATTCGTTTACTTGCACGTGTCCGAAGCCCAGCATCATCGAGAGCTTGCCTCAACATCACGACCCGGCGCAGCAAAAACTCGCATGCTTCCGGATGATCATTTTGAAGGAACTCCAAACGCTCAGCCAGAGTGCGGGTGGTCTCCATTCTGAGCAGCTGAGCAATGGTCGGCCTAAGCAGCTCAGCGATTTTGAGGACATCGTCGTATTTCTCTAGGGGAAGCTTTGGTTTCGGACCCCGCTGAGAACTAAAAGGCCGGGCGAGTTCCTTGAAAGATTTTCTCAGTACAGAGTGTTTGCAAGCCTCAAGAAGACGTACTAATTCATCTTTGGATAGCCGTCTCTTCTGAGCGTCTCTCTTGAAATACCGTACCAACCACTGCCGGTCCTCGTCGATAAGAGCATAGGCTAAGCCAGGCTGCCACACGACACCGCCCTCACGCGATACTTCCACGACGGCTAGTGCGAATTCACCCGAATTTAATTCCTCCCATGTCGGAACAGTTTGGAACCCGCCGTAGAGCAGATGTTGAAAAACCCAGTTGCTGGCGAAAACCATTTCGACAAACTGCTCGGCAAAACGCTGATATTCAATCTCGCTGACCTTTGATGGGAGCTTTGGTCGATGCTTCGCCACTTCGATGAAGTACCGCATTTCACACCCCGAAATACAGTGACTCCCTAGGTTCTCGCCCTTTTGTCCTTACGTCGACGCTCCCAATCCCCTCTGTGGATTCCGCTCCAGCACCATATTCCTAGCCTCACGAGTGACCACGAAAACAGTGACTCCCTCGGTTTGCAGCGGTAGTATAGAGCCGCGATTGTCAAGACCTGCGGTGGCATCATCATTGCGAAAACGGAAAACGTCGCTCTGAGCTGACCTGAAAGGCTATTCGATCATGATCCCAGAAACGACCAAAGATTTTCTGCTCGATGCGATTCGGCGCTTTGACGAAGATCTTCGTGAAACGGAGGAGTGGAGAAACTGGGAACAGCAAGAATCTCACAAATATGCGATCGAGAACGACCGTCGATGTTACCCGGTGAAAAAGATCGTTGCGATGGCAACAACGGCTCCGGTTAGCAGTTTCAGCGGTGGCACAGAAGCAAACCGATTTGTCGAGAAGCTCGGATTTCGAATCGTGCAACTTCGACGAGACGAGCATGTTGAGCAATCTCTCCAGAGGCTGCTCGAACAAAGCCTGATCGAATATCAGCGCGGACGCAACCAGGGGCCTTTTGGCAGTGGCCACCCGGTGTGGCGGATTTTCGCTGACTTGAAGAAGGTGATCGAAGGGCTTTCACTCCTGCAATCTAGGCCCATGCTGCGGGTCGAATGGTCAGTGGGAAAAGGGAGTTGGGCTCGGGTGCCGTGGGTGGCGATAATTGACTCTCGCGAGGACAATGCGCCCACAGGAGGAATCTATTGTGTCTTCCTTTTTCGTGAGGACATGACCGGCGTTTACTTAACACTAAACCAGGGAGTAACCAAACCCCGACAGGAGCTTGGCACGGTTGATGCTCGCGTGTTCCTGAAGGACAAGGCAGCTCGAACCCGGGCCATCACTTCTGACTTACAAATTCGGGGATTTCTGCTCAACAATGACATCGACCTGCGAAGTGCAGGTACGGGGGAGACCTACGAAGAATCCACCATCGCGTACAAACTATATGAGACAGGGCGGATACCTCATGACACAGAGCTTGCCCTTGATTTGGAGGCACTCCTTGTTGCTTACCAGACCTCGCTGGAAGCAGCAGTAACAAGAAGATCCAGTTGGATTTTTCAAGCGAATCCGAAGTTTTACGACATCGATCAGGCCGTCATTAATCTAGAAAAGATGGCCTGGCTTGTTGCTACTCACAAGGACCGGATCGCACCGGGTGATGAAGTGTTCATCTGGAAGAGTGGAACCGACGGTGGAATTCTTGCTGAAGCCACTGTGCTCGCAACACCGGCTATGATGGAAGAGTCCGAAGAGTCAATGAGATTTGTGATCGATTCGGAGAAGTTCAATGGCCCTCAATTACGCGTTCCTCTGCGAATCGACCAAGCTTTAGCGAGGCCGTTATCCCGCTCCGTGCTGAAGGAAGACCCAAGGCTAGAGGATTTGTCAATCCTCAAGTTCAGTCAAGGAACGAATTTCCCTGTGACAGAAGAGCAGGCGATGGTGATTCACGAACTCATGAAAGCCAACCCAGGCGATGAGGATGAGATCCCGGACGCAGGTGGACCACATCAACGGGAGACCGACTCGCGAATTTGGGCCTATGCTCCCGGACCAAAAGCTCAATTCTGGGAAGAATTCTATCGAGAAGAAATCATGGCGATCGGATGGGATGAGATGGGAGACATGAGCCAGTATCCCGATCACGACAGCCTGGCGAAGAAACTTATCGAACTGTTCAAATTGTCAGGTTACCCGATCAACGACTCGCGGGCTTGCGACGATTTCGTGCGCGTCCTAAAGCCCGGAGATCGAATCATTGCCAAGAGAGGTCGAGACGAAGTCGTAGGGTACGGAATTGTTACCGGTGAGTATGAATACCGGCCCGAGCGGACCACCTATCGCAACGTTCGACGCGTTCGCTGGGAGCGGCGTGGAAATTGGAAGGTCAAAGAGCCCATCTTTGCGGTAAAGACGTTGACCGACCTTACGCGATATCCTGACGCTGTCCAATATCTCACCGATCTGATAGGAGTCGCTGAAGCTCCGGCCGCATTACCAGTTCAGACGGCGCCACCGTACACGATTGACGATGCTTTAACGGGTGTCGCTTTCGATAAGAGCGAGTTTCAAAATATCCTCGAAACGTGGAAGGCCAAGAAGAATCTCATCCTTCAGGGTCCACCAGGCGTTGGCAAAACGTTCCTGGCACGCAGGCTAGCCTATGCCCT
>Ga0210409_10005911_pt1 | contig 12778 bp, 8 predicted proteins | sample IncBWH17MmetaG_FD_161649 | JGI IMG/M metagenome (GOLD analysis project Ga0210409, IMG submission 161649) | Forest soil microbial communities from Barre Woods Harvard Forest LTER site, Petersham, Massachusetts, United States - Inc-BW-H-17-M | ecosystem: Environmental > Terrestrial > Soil >...
GCGCTCCTGCGCCGACCCGCCGACCTCGAAGGTTTGCGAGGTGCCGAGCCCGACGACGGGCAGCTCCTCGCCGCTCGCCGGGATGCGCCGGAGAATCGGCGCCGGACCTGCGGCTTGGGAGCGGGCGGTGGCTGTGGCGGCCGTCATGGCGAGGGCGCTCCTGAGCAGCTCGCGCCGGTTCACGGTGTCCTGCTAGATGAGCGCCGCGTCCGTCTCGGCGACGCTCGCCCCGCCGTTCTCCACCACGCTGGCGAGCGCGGCCGCGAGCGGCAGGACCTGGGCGGCGTAGAAGGCGGCCGTATGGATCTTGGCCGTGTAGAACTCGCGCTCGGGGGCGTCAAGCTGGGCCTCGGCGACCGCCGCCGACTTTGCCAGGAGCCAGCCGCCCGCGACGTAGCCGCAGAGCTTGAGATACGGGACCGAGACGCTCTGGGCGATCTCGGGGCGCGTCGCGAGCGCCTTGCCGAGCGCCTCGGTGGCGCGGCGCAGCTGCCCGACCGCCGCGAGCGCCGCACGGCAGGTGCCATCGACGAGCTCCTCGACGGCGGAGAGGCCGTCGAGCTCCGACGCCATTTCGGCGAGGAACGCGCTGATCGCCGCGCCGCGATCGCGGGCGATCTTGCGGCCGATGAGATCGTTCGACTGGATGCCGGTGGTGCCTTCGTAGATCGTCGTAATGCGCACGTCGCGCAGGTACTGCGCGGCTCCGGTCTCCTCGATGAAGCCCATGCCGCCGTGCACCTGCACGCCGAGGCCGGCGACCTCGTTGCCGATCTCGGTGCACCAGCCCTTGACGATCGGCGTGAGGAGCTCGCCGCGCGCCTGCGCGGCGGCGCGCACCGCGGGGTCGGGACTGGCGGCCGCGAGATCGAACTGCATCGCGGTGTAGAGGGTCAGGGCGCGCGAGGCCTCGGTCTGCGACTTCATCATGAGCAGCATGCGCTTCACGTCCGGGTGCTGGATGATGGTCGCGCTGCTGCCGCGCTCGGCCCCGGGCGGGCGGCCCTGCACGCGGGTGCGGGCCCACTCGGCGGCGCGCTGAAAAGCGCGCTCGCCGACCGCGTAGCCCTCGCTCCCGACCGAGAGCCGCGCGCTGTTCATCATGATGAACATGTACTCGAGGCCCCGGCCGGGCTCGCCGATCCGGTAGCCGACCGCGCCGGTGCGCTCGCCGAAGGCGAGCACGCAGGTGGGACTCGCGTGAATTCCGAGCTTGTGCTCGATCGAGAGGCAGCGCACGTCGTTGCGCTCGCCGAGCGAGCCGTCGGCGTTCACGAGCACCTTCGGCACGATGAACAGCGAGATGCCCTTGACCCCGGACGGCGCGCCCTCGATGCGCCCGAGCACCATGTGGATGGTGTTGGCGGTGAGGTCGTGATCGCCCCAGGTGATGAAGATCTTCTGGCCGAAGACGCGGTAGTGATCGCCCTCGGGCACCGCGCGCGTGCGCACCTGGCCGAGATCAGAGCCCGCCTGTGGCTCGGTGAGCACCATGGTGCCGCTCCACTCGCCACTCACCATCTTCGGCAGATACCTGGCCTTCTGCGCATCGGATCCGGTGAGCTCGAGCGCGTGCACCGCGCCGTGGGTCAGCATCGGTCCGAGCTTGAAGGCGAGATTCGCCGAGCCCCAGAACTCTGCGACCGCGGTCGCGAGCACGCGTGGCACGGCCTGGCCGCCGTAGTGGATGTCGGAGCCGAGTGCCGGCCAGCCGCCGGCGACGAATTGCTCGTAGGCGGCGCGAAAGCCCGGCGCCGCGACTACGCCCTCAGGCGTCCAGCGCGCGCCCTCGGCATCGCCGGGCTGGTTCAGGGGATCGAGCACGTCTTGCGCGAAGCGCCCCGCCTCTTCCAGCACCGAGCGGCCGAGCTCGTCGGAATACTCGGCGAAGGGCGCCAGGGTGCTCAGGCTCCCGGCCCTGAGCAGCTCCTCGAGCACGAAACGCATTTCCCGAAGCGGTGCACGGTACATCGTCGTGGAGTGTACCAGCGCTCTTCACACGCGGGCCGGGGCGGGAGCGGCGAGCGCCGGCACGATGTTCGCGGCCAGGAAATCCACGAATTGCTGCACGCGCGGATCGGACTCGAGCGCTGCCGGGTAGATCGCGTAGAGCGCATCCGCCGGCGGTACGGTCCATTCGGGCAGCACCGGTTTCAGGCGCGAGGTCGCGAGTCCCTGGCGGCAGAGGAACTCTGGAAGGAGCCCGACGCCGAGACCCGCGGCGGTGGCGGCGTGCAGCACCGCGGGGTCGCCGACCGCGAGCTTCGGGACGAGCGGCACCTCGGCGCGCTGCGCGCCGCGCCCGAGCTGCAGGCGGAACTCGGGCTGTCCCACGGAGAGCTCGGGAGTCAGCAGGTCGTGTTGGCGCAGATCATCGGGTTTGGCGGGAGTGCCGCGCTGCTGCAGGTAGGCGGGCGTGGCGCAAAGCAGTGCCGGCGGCGCACCGAGCAGGCGCTGCGCGAAGGCGCCCTCGCCCGGCGGGCGCGTGCGGATCGCGACGTCCCAGGCGCCGTCCGCGAGCTGCGCGGCATCGAGCGCCACTTCGAGCGGAACGTGCGCGAAGGCTTCGAGAAAACGCGGCACGAGGGGCGAGAGCAGCACGCGCCCGAAGGTGGGATCGGCCACCACCCTGAGCGGCCTACCCTCGGGCGTGACCAGCTTCGCGATCGCCCCGCGCGCGGCGTCCGACTCCTCGCCGACCCGGCGGGCGTGCGGATAGACGAGCCGGCCGGCGTCGGTGAGCGCGATGCGCCGTGTGGTGCGCTCGAGCACGCGCATGCCGAGTGTCTTCTCGAGGTCCGCGACCGCGCGGCTCACGGCCGCCTTCGGCACCCCGAGGGCGCGCGCCGCCGCCGAGAAGCCGTTGAGATCGACCACCTTGGCGAGCATTGCGAGCTGCGCCGGAGTCCAGATCAAGCTCATGGCGGGTTCAATCCCCCTTATGGCCTGCAATATTGTTTCACCTGGGAGGCACGCGCGCCAGTCCCTCCGAGGCTAGAATGCGCCGCCTCACCCACGGACGATCCGAAGGGAACCTCATGAAGATCTCGATGCACGCCATGTCGGTGGACGTTTTCACCCATACGCTCGGCAGCCTCTCGGCGTTTCTAGAGAAGGGCGCGGCGAGCGCCAGGCAGCGCAAGTTCGAGCCCGCGGTGCTGCTCGCTTCGAGGCTCGCGCCCGACATGCTGCCGCTCACCCGCCAGGTGCAGATCGCGTGCGACCTCGCCAAGAACTCGAGCTCGCGCCTCGCGGGCCAGGAGCCGCCGCGCTTCCCCGACACCGAGACGAGCTTCGAGGAGCTGCACGCGCGCATCGCGCGCACGGTCGATTACCTCAAGGGCATGCCGGCGAGCGCGTTCGAGGGCGCAGAAACGCGCGACATCAAGCTGCCCTCGGGTGATCGCACGCTCGAATTCAAGGGACTCGATTTCCTGCAGCACTGGGCGATCCCGAACGTGTTCTTCCACGTCTCGATGGCCTACGCGATCCTGCGCCACAACGGCGTCGAGCTCGGCAAGCGCGACTTCCTCGGCGCGCCGCGCTGAGCGCCGGATGCGTGGCGCCGCGCACACTTTTAGCTGCGCCTCGCCCGCACTCTGAATATGACAAATGACGGCGGTGCAGGCTGTCGCCTTTTGATAACAGAACGCGAAGGCAATCACGGCGCTGCAAACTGACAACTGCCAACCTCGCACTCGAGGGAAAGCGCTGCGCTTGAACGGCGCACGCTCGGTGTGTCATTCAATGCCGGGAAGAAGCCTTGCTGCATAAATTCAGAGCCGCGCGCGCGGCGGCCCAATCCGCCCCCGCCGCGCCCACGCCCGCGCCGGCACCGGCACCGGCGCCGCCTGCCGGACCCGTGAGCGTCGAATCGCTCGGCCAGCAGCTGCGCGAAGTGTTGCCTACGCGCCGCCTGCACTCGGTCTCACTCTGCGATCACGAAGCGAACTGCCTGTGGCTGAGCGAGGGCGCGCTCGGGCCCGATGAGCACCTGCTGGTGACGGAAGCCCTCGAGGTTCTCGGCGGCGACGCCGCGCTCCCCTGCCACGAGACCGCCCTCGAGGACGGGCGTCTCGCCGTGTTTCTCCCGGTGCGCGCGCCGATGGGAAATCTCGTCGGGATCGCCATGGTTCTCGCCGACAGCAAGTCGATCGGCGACGACACGCTCGAGCGCATGACAGCAGCTCCGGTGCGGACGATCATGCAGCGGCTCGCGATCCTCCTGAAGCCTTCGGACATGTCGTCGTCCGCGAGCCTCGGCGCCGTCGAGACCTTCGACGCCGATGAAGCGCCCGAGGATGCCGAGCCCGCAGCCGCCGAGGCCGGGCTGGCATTCGTTGCAGAGGTCGCCGAGATCTCCGAGCCTTCCGTGGAGGCCGAGCTCCCGGAGGCCGAGCTCCCGGAGGTCGAGGTTACGCTCGCGCCCGTGTCGGCTCCCGCCGCCGAGCCCGAGATGGACGAGGACATCTCGGAGACCATCATCACCGCGGCCGAGATCGCCAAAATCCTCGAGCTCGAGCTGGTCGCCGATGAGCCGCCGCCGACCGTAGCGGCCGCCGAGCCGGCCCCTGCGCCCGCGAGAGCGCCGGCCAGGCCTGTCAGCGCCGCGCCCGAACCCACTCCCGTACCGGTAGACAACGACGGCGTGGCCGACTCGGGGATGCTGAAGCTCGAGTTCCTCGCCGAGCCGCCCGTCGTGCGGCCGGCCCCGAATCCGACCGCCGTCGCGAAGAAACTCCACGCGGCATCCAAGGCCGCCGGGGTCGCGCCGACGCGCGGCCCGCGGCCGCTACCAACCACGCCCGTCGCTCGTACAAACCCGCCGGCCCCGGCGCCGGCCGCCAAAGGCAAGCCGCCAGCCCCGACCCCGGTTGCCGCGCCGCCGGCTGCCAAAGCGGCCCCGGCTGCGGGCGCACCACTCGTCGCCCGCACTGCCTTCGAGCCCGTGCCGGCTCACTCACACCTCTCGCTCACCGGTGGGAGCGATGATGTCGTGGTCCTCTTCGACTCCGAGCCGGTCCAGGTCCCGTCGCGCCCGGGTGCGCCGCCCGCCAAGGCGGCGCCCGCCGCGTCGGCTGCTCGCACCGCACCGCCGTCCAAGCCCGCGCAGTCGACGCGCATCCCGCCGGCTCAGCGCATCCAGCCGCCGGCACGCTCGGCGCCCGCAGTTCGCACGGCGGCGCCCGTCCCGCGCCCCGCGGCTGCCGCCCCGCGCACGGTCCCGGCAGCACGTGCGCCGGCGCCTTCTGCACAGCCCCCACCGGCGGTCCCGGCCGCCCCCGCGCCGGCCGCAGTCCCCGTCGTCATGGCGGCTCCGCCCGCGCCGGCTCCGGTCGCGGCCCCAGCCGCCGCGAGCCCGGCAATCAATCTCGTGCCGTTCGCGAAGCTGCGCGCCGGCGGTCAGAACCGCCGCTTCCAGGTGCAGCCGCGCGGCTCAGCCTCCGACGAGCAGACGGTACAGCAGCTCATCGCCTGGCTCGCCGCCAATCGCTCGCAGTGGAATGCGGCGCCGACCACTTTCACCATCAACCTCTCGATCGCGACGCTCGAGGACGAGCGCTTCCTCGGCAAGATCGGCGCCGCGCTCAACACCCACGGTGTAGCCGGCGAGACGCTCGGCTTCGAGATCGCGGAGTCGCTGTGCTTACAGGAGCGCGCCAAGGTCGAGCGCTTCATGACCCAGTGCGAGAAGCTCGGCGCCTGGATCGTCATCGACGATTTCACTTTCGATTCGCAGGTGCTGCCGCTCCTGCGCTCGAAGGCGCTGCGTATGCTGAAACTCGACACCCGGCTCACCGCCGCGGCGCTGCGCGACAAGCTCTCGCAGGCCGTGGTAGTCGCGACCGTGCAGGCGGCCAAGGTCCTCGGCATCCACTGCTCGGCGAAGAAGGCCGACTCGCACGCCTTGCTCCAGTACCTGGCGGCGATCGGCCTCGACTACGCCCAGGGCGCGGCGCTCTCGCGTACGGTTGCGCTGGAAGCCATCGCGACGGCCACCGACGCCCGCCCGAGCGGGCTGCCGGATCTGGAAAATAACTAATAGATTCCGGCTCTTGTAGGGTCTGATGCCTCCCGCCCGGCGGTGCTCCGGCGGGGGCTTCCTGCGACAAAGCGAGTCACGGCTGCGCCCGTCCGGCCGGCGCCCGGCACGTCATATGCCCTAAGCTTCGCAGGCTCCCCCGGCTCGCCCCCGAGCGCGCGGGGTGGGCGCCCTATGAAGATGCCGACGCTCGAGCAATTCCGTAGCAACCGCGACGTGCTGTTCTGGAGCCTGCACGCGGCGTTCTGGGCTGCGTACGGCATCACCCAGTACGTCGGCGATTTCTTCTACGCCTACGGCTCGTCCTCGAGCTGGGGGACGCTGCTGGCGATCGCGGCCGCCGCCGGCTTCGTGCTCTCGGTCCCCATGCGCTACATCTACCGGCGCCTCTGGGCACAGTCGCCGCGCACGATCGTCGTCGGCGTCGTCGTCACCTGCTACATCACGGCCCTCGCCCTGCGCCTCGTGATCAACCTCTTCTACCGCGAGCTGATCGCGCCTGACTGGCAGATCCAGTCGCGCTTCGAGCTCTTCGGCGGCGCGATGTCGACGGCGTATCTTCTCCTCTGCTGGAGCGTCCTGTACTTCGGCATCAAGTTCTACGAGTCCAAGCGCCAGCAGGAGGAGGCGATGCTCAAGGCCGTGGCGCTCGCCACGGAGGCGCAGCTCAAGATGCTGCGCTACCAGCTCAACCCCCACTTTCTCTTCAACACGCTGAACGCCATCTCGACCCTGATCCTCGACAACCAGAACCGCAAGGCGAACCAGGCGGTGGCGCGGTTGTCGGAGTTCCTGCGCTACACGCTCGACCAGGATCCGATGAAGAAGGTCACGCTGCGCCAGGAGATCGAGGCTCTCGATCTCTACCTCGGTACCGAGCGGCTGCGGTTCGGCGAGCGGCTGCGCCTCGAGTACGCCATCGAGGAGCCGGCGCTCGAGGCCCTGGTGCCGAGCCTCCTGCTGCAGCCGCTGCTCGAGAACTCACTCAAGTACGCGGTCTCGGCGCGCGAGCAGGGCGGGCTGGTGCGCATCGAGGGACGTACGCGCGAGGGACTGCTCGAGGTCTCGGTGATCGACGATGGGCCCGGGCTTCCCGACGGGCCGCCGCCGGGCGATCGCCGCGGTGTCGGGCTCGCCAATACGCGCGAGCGGCTCAAGGTGCTGTACGGTGAGAATTGCCGCTTCGCGGCTCTCAATACCCATCCGGGGCTCAGGGTCGACATGGCGCTGCCGCTCGAGTTGCAGCCGCCCGCGGAGCGGGCGCTGCAGCGGGCGCTGGCGGCGCGGCTTTCGGGAGGCGTCCACGCATGAAGGTCCGCACGATCATCGTCGACGACGAAGTGCTGTCACGGCGCGGCATCGAGATCCGCGCGCGCGACCTGCCGGACTTCGAGATCGTCGCGCAGTGCGCCAACGGCCGCGAGGCGCTCGCCGCCATCCAGCAGTACAAGCCGGACCTCGTGTTCCTCGACATCCAGATGCCCGCGATGTCGGGCTTCGAGGTGCTGGCGCACATCCCGCAGGAGTCGCTGCCGATGGTCGTGTTCGTCACCGCCTATGACCAGTACGCCATCCAGGCCTTCGAGGCGCACGCCATCGACTACCTTCTGAAGCCGATCGACGAGCGGCGCTTCGCCGAAGCGGTGGAGCGGGTGCGCGAGCACCTGCGGGCGCGCAGCGCCGCGCAGCAGCGCGACCGGCTGATGCAGGTCATCGCGGAGATCACCGGTTGCGGGGAGATCGTGCTCGACGAGCTGCTCGAGCACGGGCAGAAGGCCATCGGCGCGCCTCGTCCGGACGTGCTGCCGATCCGCCAGGGGCGCGAGACCGTGCGGGTGCCGGTGGCGAGCATCCAATGGGTCGATGCGGCCGGGGACTACATGTGCATCCACGCCGGCGGCGAGACCCACATCCTGCGCGGCACCATGAAGGAGCTCGAGGACCTGCTCGATCCCAAGCTGTTCCAGCGCGTGCACCGCTCGACCATCGTCAACCTGCGCCTGGTGCGGAGCCTCAGGGCGCACATGAACGGCGAGTACTTCCTGACGCTCGAGAGCGGGCACGAGCTCAAGCTCTCGCGCACCTACCGCGACAAGATCGAGCTCTTCCTCTCCGGCTCGACCAGCCGGACGCCGTGACGGGCGTCGCAGGATCCGCTCGCTCCCGGAACGAGTGAGACCTGCGTCACGAACCAGGACGGCGACGCCCCGATCTGTGAGTCACGCCGACGCCGCAGCCAGACGGCGTTGCTTAGATATGTCCACCTATGGAAGCCGCGTCTCGCCCGCCTGTGGAGCCCCTGCCTGAGCTGCCGGTCGAGCAGCCGGCAGAGGGCGCGGTACCCGTCGTTCAGGCCGCGAACCCGGAGGCCGTGAGCCCCGAGGCCGCAAAAGAGGCGCCGCCGCCCGCCGCGCCTGATGCGGGCGCGACCCAGACGGTCGAGTTCCTGAATCCCGACCTCCTCCTCGCGGGAGAGGAAACGCCCGCCGCCGCGGCCACCGGGACAACGCTCGCGGCTGCGCAGGTCCTCGAGGTCGACCCTGACGCGCCGCTCTCTCTCGAGGAGGATACCCTCGACGTCGAGAAGATCCTGTCGGCCTCGGCCCCACCGCCACCGCCCTCGTCCGCGCCTGCACCGGCGAGCGCGCGTTCGGCTCTGGCGCCGGAAGAACCGCTCACGCTCGTCCCCGACTCGGGCTCGTCGTCCGACTCCGCCAAACCCTCGCCTCCCGCGCCGAAGGCCGCGAGCGCGGCTCCGAAGCCCGACACCAGGAACGGCGACAAAGCGCCCGCGGCCGCACCGGCGCTCGTGCCGCTCGCCAGGCGCGCCTCACTCGCCGCCGCCGCCGTGAAACTCGCGGCAGCCTCGACGTCCGCCGCGGAGAAGCCCGCGGCTCCCGTGGCCCCCGCCGCGCCGACCAGATCGCGCCCCGCGCCGAGCGGCGTGAGCGCGACCGTCACCCCGATCGCAAAGGCCGCGCCCTCCGCGGCCCCGGCCTCTCCCGCCCCACCCGCGCCGCCACCGCCTGCGACGCCGCCTCCCGCGGAGGCGCCTTCGCTCGCCAGCTGGGCGAACGCACGTGCGGCCGCCGCTCAGTCCGCCAAGGCCGCCGCGAGCGCACCACGCCCGAGCGCCCCGGCGGCGAAGCCTGCGGCGACCGCGCCGGTCGAGAGGCCGCGTGCTGTGTCACCCAGGTCCGCGCCGCCACCCGCCGCGCCGCCACCCGCCGCGCCGACCGCGCCCGCCGCCAACACGATCGCCGCCGGCTCGCCGCCGCGCGGCATGGATCGTGACTCCATCGCGCGCAATCAGGTGGTCGAGCGCTACCTCTCGGGGAAGCTGCCGATCAAGGCGGCGACCGACTTCGAACGCTACTGCAAGGATCACCCCGAGCTCCTCGATGAGCTCGGGCTTCCCGAGCGAGTGAACGCGGGCCTGCGGCTCCTCGAAGCGAGCGGCAAGCCCGAGCCGTGGCAGGAAGCGCCGAAGCCGCTCTGGCAGCAGCCCGCGGTGTTCTTCGGCGTGGCGGGATTCGCCGCACTTCTGGCACTGGCGCTCGCGATCGTGGCGGCGCAGGGCGCCGGCAAGACTCACAAGATCCTGGAGCTTCAGAGGCAGGTGGTGGAGCGCTCGCTCGATGCGGCGACCAGCACCCGCATCATCCGCCTTCTGCCGAACCGCTCGGGAGCCTCGAATACGCCCGCCATCGTGATCGGCGGCACGGCAGCGCAGCTGGTCGACCTCCACATCGACGAGTCGCGCTCGCCGTACAAGGAGTTCCGCGTGACCATCGACCGCATCGACCAGGGCCGGGTCATGATCATCGACAATCTCACCAAGGATTCGAACGGCCACCTGCGCGTCGCGGTCAACAGCTCCGCCTTCGGTCCGGGGAACTATCTCCTGACCATCGAGGGGCTGACGCTGCGCCTCGAGCCGCAGCCCGACTCCTGGGTGACGATCGGCATCGCGCAGCGCTGAGGGCCCTCAGGCCCGCAGCGTCGTGAGCGGCGGCTGATTGACGACGCTCCTCGTCGCGAGCCAGCCACCGGCCGCGACCAGTAACGCCCCGCCGACGATGCCGACTCCCCACGGCGTGAGATCGAAGGCGTATCGCAGCTCGAGCCAGCGCGTCGTCAGGAAGTAAGCGGCGAGCGACGCCCCGGCCGCGGCGATCAGTCCCGACAGCGTCCCGAGCGTCACGAACTCCGCCAGCACGCCCTGCACGACGGTGCTGCGGCTCGCGCCGAGCGTGCGCAGCATCGCGCTCTCGTAGCGACGCTCGTCGCGGCTCGACTGGACCGCGGCGAGCAGCACCGTGAGCCCCGCGAACAGCGTGAAGACGAACACGCTCTGCACGGCGAGCGCCGCCTTGTCGAGCACCGCGCGCACCTGGGTGAGGAGCTCGTCTATGTCGAAGATCGAGACGCTCGGAAAGCGGTGCGCGAGCTCGGCGAGGCTACGCGCCGTGCCCGGCGTGAAGTAGGCGCTCGTCATGTAGGTGCCGGCGACGCGCTCGAGCACCCCCGGCGCGAACACGATGAAGAAATTCGGCTGGAAGCTGTCCCACTTCACCTTGCGGATGCTCGCGACCGTGGTCTCGATGGTCTCGCCGCCGATATCGAAGGTCAGCCGGTCGCCGACTGTGACGCCGAGCGCCTCCTGGAACTCGGTCGCGAGCGAGACCAGGGGCTTGCCCACGTCGCCCGCCGTCCACCAGCGCCCGGCAACGATGCGGTTGTCCTGACCGAGGTCGGTGGTCCAGGTGAGGTTCTGCTCGCGCGTCGCGAAGCCCTCTTCGTCTCCCCGCCCGCCGCGCCGTCCCTCGTCCACGGCCTGGCCGTTGATGGCGGTGAGGCGCCCGCGAATCATGGGCAGCACTCGAGTGGTGCGTGCCCCCTGCGACTCGACGAGGCGGATGAAGGCGTCGCGCTCGCCGGGCGGGATGTTGATGAAGAAGTAGTTGGGAAGATCGGGCGGGAGCGTGCGGCGCCAGTCGCTGTTCAGGTCGTCGCGGATGATGCCGAGGAGCAGCAGCACCATGATGCCGGTGCCGAAGGCCACGAGCTGTACGACGCTCTCGGCGCGCCGCCGGCTCAGATTCGCCACGCCGTAGCGCCACGCCACCCCGACGCGGCCGCGCAGCCGGCCCGCGAGCAGCACGAGCCCGGTGCCGGCGAGGGCCAGGGCGGCGAGAAACACGGCGAGCCCCGCGGCGAGATACAGAAAGAGGCGGACGTCGCGCACTACCCAGTAGATGAGGAGTGCGACGACCGCGACCGCGGGACCGAAGGCGAGCAGCACGAGCGGCGGGGGCGGACCGACATCGCGCCGTAGAACCCTGAGGGCCGGCACGCGTCCGAGCTGGATGAGCGGCGGCAGCGCGAAGCCGGCGAGCACCGCGATCGCCGTCATGAAGCCGAGCACGAGCGGCGTGGCGCTTGCGGGCGGGAGCTCCGTTACGGCGAGCAGCCCACGGATGGTGCGCAGGAGCCACTCCTGCGCCAGAAATCCGATAGCGGAGCCGAGGACCGCGGCGATCACGGCCAGCGCGAGAAGCTGCAGCACCGCGACGCTGAGCGTGAAGGCGCGCGTCGCGCCGAGCGTCTTGAGCAGCGCCACGGTGTCGAGATGCCGGTTCACGTAGCGACGTGCCGCCATCGCCACGGCGATGGCGCAGAGAAGCACACTGACCAGGCTCGCGAGCGAGAGGAAACGGCCGGCGCGATCGACCGCGTTGCGCACCTGGGGGCTCGCGTCGGTGATGTCACGCAGCCGCTCGCCGCGGAGCTTATGAAGGCTGAGCCAGCCCTTGAAGTCCTCGATCGCGGCGCGGTCGCCGGCGAAGAGGCCGTGGTAGCTCACGCGGCTGCCGGGCTGGATGAGACGCGTCGCGTCGAGGTCCGCCGCGTTCATGATGAGGCTCGGGGCGAGCTCGGCGAAGGTGCCGCCCTGGTCCGGGCGCGAGATGAGGACGCGCGTCACCTTGAAGGTGGCGGCGCCGATCGACAGTTGCGAGCCGACTCTGCCGCCGACCGCGGCGAGGAGCTTGGACGCCGGCCAGACCTCCCCCGGTGGCGGAATCCCCGGCGCCGGCGTGCCGGGCGCAAAGGGCTCGGCGGCGAGCAGGAGGCGCCCGCGCAAGGGATAGCCCGCGGTCACCGCCGTTACGTTGGTAAGCTGGCTCGCATCACCGTTGAAGACCACTGAGAGGAGTGAGGTCGTGCGCGCCGAGCCGATTCCGCGGCGCGCGGCCTCGGCGAAGTAGTCATCGCCGAGCGGGCGCGTGGATCCCAGGCGGATGTCGGCCGCGAGCACCGAGCTCGCCTGGAGCGCCACCGCGGCGCTGATGCGCCCGACCAGAAAGCCCACGCCGGTGAGGGCGGCCACCGCCACGGTGAGCGCAAGCAGGAGCACGCCGAGCTCGCCCGAGCGCCACTCGCGCGCCAGCGTCCGCAGCGCGAGCCGCACGGCCTTCATGCGATGCGCCCGGCTTCCATGCGCAGAATTCGCCCGCAGCGGGCGGCGAGCTCGCGGTCGTGGGTGACGAGGACCAGGGTCGTATGGGCGTTGGCGTTCAGCTCGAAGAGGAGCTCCCCGACCCGTGCGCCGGTAGTGGTGTCGAGGTTCCCGGTCGGCTCATCCGCAAACAGCACGGCCGGGCGGGTGACGAAGGCGCGGGCGATGGCGACGCGCTGCTGCTCGCCGCCCGAGAGCTGGCGCGGGTAATGCCC
>Ga0210409_10005912_pt1 | contig 12777 bp, 16 predicted proteins | sample IncBWH17MmetaG_FD_161649 | JGI IMG/M metagenome (GOLD analysis project Ga0210409, IMG submission 161649) | Forest soil microbial communities from Barre Woods Harvard Forest LTER site, Petersham, Massachusetts, United States - Inc-BW-H-17-M | ecosystem: Environmental > Terrestrial > Soil >...
CGAATTTCCGCAGCCTGCTAGAGGTTCGCCGCGGATTTACACGCAGTTATCCACATCAGACATTTTCGTGCGCCGTGATTCTTCCACAGAGTCATGCGTGCACGAACTCGCATTTTGTTTGCCGAACCGGCGGTCGCAAGTGACCATCGTGCGATTCGATTCGCACGGGCGCCGCTGGTCCCTGAATGCCCGCACGTTATCCTTGTCCGCTCGACGGCGTGGCGCGCAAATGGGTCGCTCTGGCGGAGCGTCGTACGGCCCATATCGTCGAGCTCTACGACACCGGGCGCTGGCGGCACTATTACACCCAGGCCGAACTCGTCGCGGCGTTGCGCGAGGCGATCCGCGTCCGCGACCAATGGGCAAGGATCGCCGGACTGTTGCCGGAAGACGAAGCCGCGGATGCGGCGGAAAGGCCGGCGCGGCGCATGAACGGGCGGTAATATCTCCCGGCCGTGCGGCCGCCTGAGTCAATGAGCAACCCGGTTCTCGTCGCAGTCATTCGCGGCGGCCTGGCGGAAAGCCGCCATCGGGGCGCGGTCGCCGTCGCCGATGCCGGCGGCGCGCTCGTCCTCGGCGTCGGCGACGTGGCGGCGGCGGTATTCCCGCGTTCGGCGGTCAAGGCCCTGCAGGCTTTGCCGCTCGTGGAATCGGGCGCTGCCGAGCGCTACGGGCTGGGCGACGAGGAGCTTGCGCTCGCCTGTGCCTCGCACAGTGGTGAGCGGGCGCACGTCGAAGGTGTCACGCGCATGCTGGCGAAGGCGGGACTCGAGCCGTCGGCGCTCTGCTGCGGGGCGCATTGGCCGCTCTCGCAGGCTGCGGCCTACGCGCTGGCGCGCACGGGCGCCCCGTCGGCGCTGCACAACAACTGCTCGGGTAAGCATGCTGGCTTTCTCGCCGTCGCCCGTGCGCGCGGCGTCGATCACATCGGCTACTGGCAGCCCGACCATGCCGTGCAGCGCGAAGTGCACGGCGTGCTGCAAGATCTGACCGGCGCTGTGCTGTCGCCGGACCGTCGGGCCATCGACGGCTGCTCGGTCCCGACCTGGGCGGCGCCGCTGCATAGCCTTGCGCACGCCTTCGCCAAGTTCGCCACCGGTCGCGGCCTTTCATCCGACCGGGCACGCGCCGCCGCACGGCTGCGGGCGGCCTGCACGCACCAGCCCTGGTACGTGGCCGGCACCGGGCGCTTCGGAACTGAGATCGTGCGGCTTCTAGGCGAGCGCATCTTCTTCAAGACCGGCGCCGAAGGGGTCGCTTGCGGAGCGTTACCGACGCTCGGTCTGGGTATTGCCATCAAATGCGATGACGGCGCCGGGCGGGCGGCGGAGGCCGTCGCGGCGGCGCTGATCGCGCGCCTGCTCCCGCTCACCGACGCCGAGCGGCACGCGCTCGCACCGTTCGCGCAGCCGCCACTGCGCAACTGGAACGGCATCGAGTTCGGCGCGTTGCGGGTGACCGAGGCGCTCGCATGGTCCGGATGAAGCGGAGGCAAATGCGGGCCGCGAAGCAGGGGGACTCACGGCACGCGGGCTTTCGCCGCGCCTTTCAGGCGGCGATCGCCGCTCAGCGCACGCGGTTGCCCCCGATCGACAATTGCGCGTAGCGGGTGGCACCGTCCTTGGCGAGATCGCCGGTGACCGGCTTGTTCCATTCCATTCCGACGATGGCGCCGCGGCGGACGCCGGAGATGAGGTTGTCGGCGATCACCGCCGCGCCCGCTCCTGGGGCGACCGATACGGTGATGCCGAAATCGGCGTTGCGGATTACGTTGGCGTTGACGGCGACGTCGCGCAGATAGGCGCCCCAGCCGGCCGCGATCCCGATGTTCGGCGCGTTCTCCACGACGTTGCCGGTCACCACCGTATCGGCCTCGATGCCGATGCCGACGCCGGCCAAGTCGTTCGGGTCGGTGCCGGGCGGGCGCTTATTGGTGAGATTGCGGATGACATTGCCCTGGACCACCGCGAGCCGGCCGCCCTGGTTGAAGTTGGTGACCGACACGCCAAGCGCGGCGCCGTCGACGATGTTGTTGGCGATGAGCGCGCCCTCGAAGCCGAACTCGGCGTAGAGCGCGACCTCGCCGAGGCCGGTGCAGGTGTTGCCGACGATCTGCAGGTTCGACGCCGTGTTGCCGCGCACCGCCGAGAAGGCGGCGTTGCGGATGCGGTTGCCGCGCACGATGACATTGCCGGCGCGGAAGATATTGACAGCGTTGCCGTACTGGCCGGAGCCGCCGGCTCTGGCGGCAACGTCCTCGATGCGGTTGTCGATGACGAGCGTGCCGTCATCGCCGGGCGCGCTACGCCAGACCAGAATGCCGCCATTGCCGGCGCCGCGCACCGTATTGCCGGCAATGCGCAGGCCGCGCGCGTCGAGCGAGAAGATGCCAATGTCAGCGGCGCTGACGACGTTTCCGGTGACGTCCCCCTCGATCGCCTCGAGCGTAATGCCGTTGCGGCCGGAATTCACGATCTCGCACTCGGCGATATGCACCGCGCGGCCCTGGGCGAGATGCAGAAGGCCGCGCCGCTCGGGAAGCGCGACGGCGCCGCCGTCGAGAACAAGGCCGGTGATGGCGATATGGTCGCTTGCGGCCGCCGACAGTAATGAGGGCCCTCCGGTCATGACGATGCGCGTCGCTCCGGGCGTGCCGGAGATCGCCGCGTGGGGCGGGAGCTGCAACGATCCGGCCCTGTACGAGCCCGGCGGCAGGTGCAGGACGGCGCGCGTGGCCGCAGCCGATTCGATGGCGCGCTGCAGCGCCTTGCTTTGATCCTCCGCGCTGTTCGGCCGGACGCCGAGGGCAGCGGCATCGATCCCGCTGTGCGCCACGAGTTCGCGCGGCAAGGATGGCTCGTTCGCGTGCGTCGGCGTTGCGGCGGCGCCCGCGGCGGCCCCAGCGAGCGCGGCAAGCAGGCGGCGGCGATCGGTGTTCATCGGAAGCTCCTCGCGCGACGCAGCCAACGGCGCATCAAGCCGTGGCGCTGCCGCATTCCGGTTCGGCACAGGTGACTATCCGGCCGGCGCGGTTAACGGCGGCTTGCCGCGATGAGCGCAATGAGGAGGCGTTCGCCAGCCGCAACGAGGGTGTCGAGCCGGGGTGGTCGGCGTCCAGGCCGCCGGCGCGAGCCGCAGAGAACGCGCGGAATATGAATGAACTGCACCAGCGGCCGGCCGTCACGTGCCTGCTCAAGCGCGCGCCAATAGGCGTAGTTGCACAGATAGCGGCCGGCATCGCGCGACAGCCGCGTCGGAACCGCGCTCGAGCGCACCGCGCCGAGCAGGCGGGCGAACGGCGCTGCGCCGCGCAGCGCCGCAGGCTCGCCCGGGGCGATCACACCGCGCTGCGGACGGAAGCCGCTCGCGTCGGGAAACAGGAGCGAGACGGCGTTGCGCGCCCGCGTCTCGATGCAGAGGTGGCGCCGGCGCCCGGCCAGGCCGAACATCAGGACGATGTCCGCCCCGATTTCCCTGAGTTTTGCCAAGTCGCGATCGACGGCCGCGTAAGTGGTCGTGAATACGTGGGACGTCCGCACGATTTCGGCGAAGGCCGGCCGCCGCCGGCGGGCGAGCGATTTGACCAAGAGCCCGCTCGGATTGAGCGGCGCGCCGGGGAAGGGGCCGAAGCCGATCAGCAGCACGCGCATCGCGTCACCGTGCGAACATGCCGACGATCTTGTCGACGGCGGCGGCGGGCGCAAGCGTGCCGGCAGCGACCTCGGCCTCGATGGAGGCGAGTGCCGCCTTGATCGCCCGATCCGAGCGCAACGGCGCGAACAGACGCTCTTCGAGCATCGCCCACATCCACTTCACCTGCTGCTCGGCGCGGCGGGATGCCAGTTCGCCTGCTGCGGTGAGCTTCTCGCAATGATCAAGGACGTGCGCCCAGAGCGCCGCGACGCCCTCGCCGGTCAGCGCCGAATAGGTGACGACCGGCGGCGACCAGTTCGCGGAGCGCGGCGTGAGGATATGCAGGGCGGCGCGATATTCGGCGGCGGCCACCTTGGCGCGGGCGACGTTGTCGCCGTCGGCCTTGTTGACCGCGATCATGTCGGCAAGTTCGACGACGCCCTTCTTCAGGCCCTGCAGCTCGTCGCCGGCGCCCGGAAGCATCAGCAGGAGGAAAAAGTCGGTCATGTCGGCGACTGCGATCTCCGATTGGCCGACGCCGATCGTCTCGACCAGCACCACGTCGTAGCCGGCGGCCTCGCACAGCAGCATGGTCTCCCTCGTTCGCGCCGCGACGCCGCCGAGCGTGCCGGAAGCGGGTGAGGGGCGGATGAAGGCGTTGGCGTCGTTGGCAAGGCGCGCCATGCGCGTCTTGTCGGCGAGGATCGATCCGCCAGTGCGGCGCGAGGACGGATCGACCGCCAGAACTGCGACCTTGCGGCCCTGCTTGGTGAGCATGGTGCCGAGCGCATCGATGGTCGTCGACTTGCCGACGCCGGGCGCGCCGGTGACGCCGACGCGCACCGCCTTGCCGGTCGCGCCGACGAGCGCCTGCATGAGCGCCGCGGCGCCGCGGCGGTGATCGGCGCGCTTGCTTTCGATCAGCGTGATCGCCCGCGAGAGCGCCGCGCGGTCGCCGGCGCGGATGCCGCGCGCGAGGCGGGCCACATCAGCGGACGAAATCGACGAGGCCATGATGTCTCTTCGGCGAGCGAGTGCCCGGCGTCAAGGCAGCGCCCGCGTTCATGGCCACACGGAGCGTCGCAGCGCGCGCGCCAACGAAGCAATTCGACGATTCGCTGTTTGCTGCTGGATTGTTTCGCCGCTTCTGGCGATGACGAGGTCGCCCGATCCGGACCAGAATTGATCCTTGAATGACCGCGATGTCGTCCCATTGAGGCCGCATCGCCGGATTTCCCTGCGCGCGTTCCGAACGCGGCGGGGCGCGCAAGCGTGCCGCCTGTCCATCCTCAGTAAGGAGACACTTGATGAACTGGGACCTGATTCAGGGCGATTGGATGCAATTCAAGGACAAGGTCCGAAAGAACTGGGCCAAGCTCACCGACGAGGACCTCACGCGCATCGGCGGCCGGCGGGATGAGTTGATCGGCCGGCTGCAGGCGCGCTACGGCTTCGCCAAGGCCGAAGCGGCACGCGAAATCGAGGCGTGGATGAAGGCGCAACGCCGCGCCGCGTGAGACATCAGCGTGCAGACAAGTCATGCCCGGCCTCGCTGCCGGGCATCGACGTCTTCGGCACCGAGCGCAGAGCGTCAAGACACGGATGGCCGGGGTAGGGGGCTTGAGCCCAGCCGCGACTGATTGATTCAACGCCGGAGTTGATTCAACGCCAGAGCTCGCGGCTGGCCAGCGCCGCGCCCTGCGCCAGCGCTTCGAGCTTTGCCCACGCGACCATGGGGTGGACACGGCCGCCGAGTCCGCAATCGGTCGAGGCAATGACGCGCTCCCGGCCGACGCCGTTGGCGAAGCGAACAATCCGTTGGGCGACGAGCTCGGGGTGCTCCACCACATTGGTGGCGTGACTGACCACGCCCGGCAGAATGAGCTTGCCGTCGGGGAGCTTCACGTCCTCCCAGACCGTCCATTCGTGTTCGTGGCGGACGTTGCCCGCCTCGAAGGAGTAGGCTTGGCAATTGATCGCCAGCATGACCTCCACGATGTCTCGCATCGGGATATCGGTCGTGTGCGGCCCGTGCCAGCTGCCCCAGCACAGATGAAAGCGGATGCGATCCTGCGGCAGGCCCTTGATGGCGTGGTTGATCGCTTCGACCCGCACCATGGTGAACTTCTGGTAGTCCGCGACCGTTGGCTCGGGATTGATCATGTCCCAGTTCTCGGCGATGGCGGGATCGTCGAGCTGAAGGATCAAGCCGGCATCGACGATCGCCTTGTACTCTTCGTGCAGCGCGTCGGCGCAGGCGAAGATGAACTCCTCGTCGGTCTTGTAGTAGCGGTTGGCGAACCGCGCGGCGCTTCCGGGCGCGACCGCCGTCATGAATCCTTCCTCGACCCCGGCGGCTTTGAGGGCGGCCTTGAAATGGGCGATGTCCGACTGGATCGCCTCCTGCCCCTTGTAGACGACCGGCCCGACGCACACCGGCCAGCTGGCCATCGGCGGCCCGGTCGTCACCCCTCCGTCAGGATCCTTGTAGACCGCCAGGAACTTGGTTCGATCACGCCGGTCCGAGAAGCTCGTGAGCAGGACCTCGCCCGGGCGGCTCCGCCGCGGGCCGGTGTCGTAGAGGCCAGGGCCACCGAGATCGAGGCCGCCGAGCCGATTGAAGCAGTAGCTCCACCAAGCCCGGTAGTTGACCTTGTGGCCCATCGATTTGCCGAACTCGCCATCACCGGGCACATCGATGCCGATGGCCCTCTGCTGGCTCACCACGTCCGCCACAGCCGCCTTGAGGTGATCCTGGAAGCGCCGGTCGTCGGCTGTTTGCCCGGAGTCGCGCGCCCGATTGGCCTCGATCAGGTCGTCGGGACGCGGGAGGCTGCCGGCGTGGCTGGTCAGAATATGGTCGCGGCTCGTGCGCATGGGCTATCGGACGACGCAAGACGGGCGACGGAGGGCCGACAAAAGTCCGCTCCTCCGTTGATCCGTCATCCGCCGTTTGTCCTCCGTCGTCAGATGGCGTGAAACTGCTGCTGCTTCACCGACTCGACGAGGCCATGAAACACTTCGTTGACCTTGTTCCAGCTCGGCAGCTTCTTCACGTTGTTGAGCCAGCGCTGCACGTTGGGATAAGCCGAAAGATCGCAGCGGATGACCTCGCCCAGCGTCACCAGCCCGGCGCCGAAATAGTCGGCGATCGTGATCTGATTGCCGCACAGGTACTGGTTCTTCGGGCCGATCCAGTGGTCGTTGAGGACTTTCAGCCAGCGCTTGGCGTTCTGCTGGCCGACCTCGATGGTGGCGGCCTGCGCTTCGTCGCTCCGCCGCTTCTGGTTCGGGAATAGCTGCGGATAGGCAAGATTATAGGCCCAATCGCGATAGAAATTGGTATTGAGCCAGTCCATGATCTCGTTGACCTTGGCCCGCGCCTTGAGGTCCTTCGGATAAGCGGGTGAGCCGATCTTGTCGGCCAGGTATTTGAGGATCGCCGAGCTTTCGGTCAGGCGCAGGTCGCCGTCCTCGATCATCGGCACCAAGCTGTTAGGGTTCAGGTCGGAGTACGGCGGCTTCATGTGCTCGCCGGTGAAGAGGTCGACCGTCACTTCATCGACCGGGATCTTGTTCTCGGCGATGAACAGCCGCACCGGGCGGCTCGTCATCGAAACGGGATGCATGTAGAGCTTCATGGCCATTTCCTCCCAAATTGTGCATTCCTGGGCAGGCTTATAGAGCATCTTTGCGCGCGGCAAAATCGAAAGTCCTTCCCATCACAAACACATGACCGCGGCGTGGGCAGGACGCGCCGGCTGAAGAACAATAGGTGTGACGTCGAGGCGGGCGGCACAAATCGCTCACCGCCGCGGCCGCGCCTTGGCCACCACGTCGGCGATGAAGCGGGGCAGCGCGAAGGCGGCGGCGTGGACTTCGGGCGTCCAATATCTGGTCGAGAAAGCGCCGGCCTTGCGGTAGCGGGCCGCTAGCGTTTTCACCGGAGTCTGGCGCAGCCGCCGGTCGTCGCTCGCCCAGCCCATGGCCATGTGGCCGCCGACATAGGTCGGGATCGCGGCGACGTAGCAGGTGCCGTCGGCGAACAGGCGCCGAAACTTGGCCACGCTCGAGGCGAGCTCGTTCGGCTGAAACATCGGCACGCCGTTCTGCGTCACCAGCACGGCGCCCTTGTTCATGCAGCGCTTGCAGGCGGCGTAGAATTTCTGGCTGAACAGCACCTTTCCCGGTCCCTGCGGGTCGGTGGAATCGACGATGATGGCGTCGAAGCGCCGTTCGGTACGGGCGACGTATTTCATGCCGTCATCGATCACGCTCTCGAACCGCTTGTCGGCGAACACCGGCTTGGTGAACTCTGGAAAATGCTCCTTGGAGAACTCGATGACCGCGGGGTCGATCTCGACCTGCGTGAGGCGCTTCACGCTCTTGTGCTTGAGCACCTCCTCGGCGATGCCGCAGTCGCCGCCGCCGATGATGAGCACTTCCCGCGCCTGGCCATGGGCGAACAGCGGGACGTGCGACATCATCTCCTGATAGATGAACTCGTCGCGCTTGGTGATCTGGGTGGCGCCGTCGAGCATCAACATCTTGCCGAAGAAGGGATGCTCGAACAGCACGAGGTGCTGGTGCTCGGTCTGCATCTCGTAGAGCACCTTGTCGACCTGATAGCTCATGCGAAAGCCGAGATCGTCGAACAGCGTCTCGGCAATCCAGCGTTTCTCGGCCATGACGCTCCTCGGCTATGCCTTTGGGTCGTCTTCCGGATCCTGACAGAGAAGCGGCCGGGACCCGTCCCGGCCGCTCAGGTCCGCTCCGGCGCGGCGCGGCTCAGGCGCCTTGGCCGCGCAACAATTCGCTCACGCCCACCCGCTTTGCCGAGAACGCCTCGCGCAGCACCGGAATGCACGCGTCGGGATTGGCGGAGCCGCACATGAACACGTCGAGCGCGGCGTAGCCCGCTTCCGGCCACGTATGGATGGAGATGTGGCTCTCGGCCAGCACGGCGACGCCGGATACGCCGTTCGGCTGGAAGTGATGCAGGTGGATATGCAGGAGCGTCGCGCTTGCCGCCTGGACGCAGCGGCGCAGCGTGGCCTCGATGTGGTCGATGTCGTCGAGGTGCTGCGCCTCGTAGAGGTCGACGATCAGATGCACGCCGGCGCAGCGCACGCCGTTGCGGTCGGCGAAATGATCCTGACGATCCTCCACCGGCGCGGGCGCCGCTACTGTGAGTTTGGTCTTCCTGTCTTCCTTTCGGGCGGTACCTGGGATCCCCAAGCCCTTCCCCGATCGCAAGAGGGCGTTCTGGCTCATGCCGTCCTCCCCAACCAGAGATGAGAACCCGAGACTCCGGCGAGCCGGCGCCACGGAAAGCGAATGCCGCCCGATCGTGTCCACGTGGGACGGATCAACAGCGGCAAGGTCCCCACATAAATGCAACTCCCCCGGAGTCAAGCGGATTCTCAAGAAAACTTCGTAAAGGCGATCGCCGGCCTTCCACGACATGAGAGCGAGGCGAGGAAACGCGGCAGAGCGAGGAGAGAAAACGCCGGCGACACGCGCGCCGTGGCACGCGGTCGTCGCGCCAGGGCGCGGAGCGATGTCGAGTCAACTTGCGCCCGCCGATGTTCTATCCTGTCGCCGGATTCGCGGCGGTAAACGTTGGGAGAGTGGGACATGATGCGGACGGCAGCAGCGGTGATTTTCTTGGCGCTTGCGGCAATGACGGCGGCGCAGCAGGCGGCGGCACAGGACCCGGTCGGCGGCGCTATCGTCGGCGGCGCGCTCGGCGCGATCATCGGCGGCGCGATCGGGCATGGCGCGGGCGGTGCCATTGCCGGAGCCGCGATCGGCGCCACCACCGGCGCCGTCATTGCCGCTCAAGCGCAGCGGCGCAACGGCGGCTATTATTGGTGGAACGGCGGCTGCTACTACCGCTACCCGAACGGCGGCTGGATACAGATCCAGCCCGGTTACTGCGCCTACTGAGGGAGCGGCCTGCCGCTCACCGGCGCGCGCGGCGCTAGCCGTTGACGGCGACCGCCGGCGGCACCATCGGCTGCGCGGGTTTCTTGACGCGGGTGCGGAAGAAGCCGAGCACGCGGCGGGCCGTGTCGGGCTGCAGCCGGTTGAAGCTCGACAGGGCCTGTTCGAGGTCCTGCGCCGACATGCCGCGATCGGCGGCGCGCAGCAGCAGGATCGCCTTGGTCGTCGTTGATGACAGGCCCGCGACCTTGGCGAGGATGAGCACGATCTCGGCGCCGGGATCGAGGAGCGCGCGCTCGACGACGTCGATCGGCGTATCGCACAACAGCGACAGGGCGATCGCCGTCTCCTCGAATTTGCGCTCGCACGCATATTGATAGATTTCGGCCTCGCCGATCCGCCGGATGCGGTTCCGCCGTTCCACCTCGGCCTGTGCGGTGGCGAAGTCGGGCGAGACCTTGCGCGCCTCGCTGCGGATGCCGCCAACCGCCTCGGCCACGACGCCGTCGATGGCGGCGCCGGCTTCCGGGTTTTCCGCGACAAGGTGGGCACGCACCGCGCTCGATGTCTTCTCCAGCAGCAGGAGGAAGTGCGGATGCGGGATGTCGCTCCTGAGGCCGACCACCGCGGCCAAGTCGTCGTCGCCGGCCGAGCGCTTGACCAGCATGCGGAAGCCGGCATCGGAAAAACGCGCGCCGCTGTTCTTGACCATCGAGTGGACGACCTCACGGTCGCCGCGCTCCACCAGCATGTCGGTGACCGCCTCGCTCAGCGATTTACGCTGCGCGATCGCGAACAGGTGCTGCTTACTCTTGCTGCCGGCACTGGCGAGGAGGGCGTGCTCGTCCAGGCGTTCCGATTGGGTGAGCACGGTCGCGGCCACCTCGATATCGTCGTCAAAGGCGAGCATGTGGATCGTGTTGAGCGGAGCGTTCGCAATCGGGGCGAGACGGTGCGCCAGCTTGGCGCGCGCCTTGGCTTCGATCGCGCTCACCAGGCGCACCATGATGTCGTCGAAAACGCCGGTCTGCGCCTCTGTAAAGCGTGCGGCGCCGCCGACGAAGAGATCGGTGATGCGGGTGAGCATTTCGATGCGGCGCGCATTGGTGCCGCCGGCGAGCGCGGCCTCGAGCTCGTCCATGATCGGAAGGGTTTGCATGCCCTCGCCTGACGCCACATTATTGAAACGCCGACGACAATGCCGCGGGAACGGTGAACAAAGGCTTGCGCCGTCCAATCGTCGGGCTGCGCCGGACGGTTCGCGTCAGGGTTGAGCGCAGCGTTGAGACACGCTAGCGCCGCCACGTTGTCAACGTGATCCCCGCGGCCGCGTCGAGGTCGCGCGGCGGATCGGGCCGCAGGCCGTGGCGCGCGAACACCTCCGACGGGGTTGCATCCGGCCCGACTTCCGGGAACAGCGGCCGCCCGGCGGGAATTCTGGCGCGTTCGGCGAGCGTGACGTGAAATGCGTCGTAGAGTGGCAGGAACAGTTCGAAAACCTCAGTCCCGCCGATAATGGCGATCGTCCCGGACGCGACTCCGATCGCCTTGATGGCGGCGTCGAACGTCGCGCCCGCCGGGTTCCACAGCAGCGAACGCGGATGCGACGGGTCGGGCGCCAGCGAAGCGACCTGGCGGGTCACGACCACGCGCTTGCGCCCCGCGGCTCGCGGCCCGCCCTCGTGCGAGTGCCGCCCGTGCACGACCGCGACGGCGCGGTCCAGTTCGGCCTGCAGGAAATCCTGGTCGGCCTGGTCGCGAATCGTGTCGGGCATCTTGCCGCCGGCGTCGGCGATCATGCCGTCGGCAGAGATGATGGCGTAACCTTCGATGCGATTTGACCCGATCATGGAGAAACGATAGCGGGCCGCGCGCGCCGAGTCATTGCGGCAAGGCGGCTGCCGCCTTAATGCTGGTATTGTCCTCCGCGTCGCTGCCGAACCGACGACCTAAGTCAGCCTCCTCGAGACCCGCCGCATGAATGGCCCACCGACCGATGCGCAGACCAAGGCGCTCGAATTCGTGAACAGTGCCAGCACCTATCTCCTGATTGCCACCCTGGCGCTGCTCGCGTGGGTGGCGTCCGCGGTGGAGTTCTCCAACCAAGGCTTCCGGTTTGCTTCGATGGGGTGCTTCGCGCTGTCGGCCGTTTTCGGCGTCGCCACGCTCGCGCTCGTTCCGCTCATTCAGGAGGCCCGCCGCCCGGGGCAGTCGAATTTCGCCGTCGATGCCCCCTTTGCGCTGTTCGGCCGGCGCAGCGCCCGGCTCAAGGCGGTGCTGCTGCCGCAGCACGTGCTCCTCGTCGCCGGCGTCGTCCTCTATGTCCTCGGCATGATCGACTGAAATGCCGCGGCGCGATGCCGCCGCGCCGGGCGATTGCGCCGGCGGCGCAGAACGCCTATTTTGGATTTCAAACGGGAGTTTGAAATTCGTGCGATGACCCGGCCCTCCGAGATTACCCGCGAGCGCGTCACGAAAGCGGCCGAACGGTTGTTCGCCGAGCGCGGCTACGAAGGCACCAGCGTCCGCGCCATCGTCGCCAAGGCACGGGTCAACCAGGCGGCCATCAACTACCACTTCGCCGGCAAGGAAGGACTCTACCGCGAGGTTCTGCGCACGGCGTTCCGTGCCTTGACCGCGCATCACCTCGCCCATGCCGAAGAGGGGAAGGCCGCCTCGCGCGAAGCGGCGCTCGGCGCCTTCGTCCGCCGCCAACTGCGGCCGCTCACGGCGCGCGACGAGTTCAGCCGCCACCTGCGGATTTTTAACTGGGAGGCGGCGCAGCCCACGGCGGTCTTTCGCAAGCTCATGAGCGAGGAGGCGGCACCGTTCATGAGTCTCGCCGTCGATCTCGTGCGCCGCTTCCTGCCCGAGGCCGACCAGCGCACGCTCTCCGCTGCGGCGATCTGGCTTGTCGGCCAATGCAGCATATTCGTGCGCAATCGCGAGCAGCTGGCGGCGCCGCCGCTCAATCTGGCGCTCGATGAACCTGCGGTCGAGCGATTGGCCGAACTGGTCAGCCGCTGGGCGATCGGCGGCCTGATCCAGCCGGCGTAAGCGCCGACGCCCACAAAATCCCCGCGGGTTGCCGCAAAGATTCCTTGTTCCGGGCCGGCGCGCGCCCAGAACGCGTGTTTGAAATTCAATCGACCGTTTGAAAAATGCGGGCGCCGGCGGGTGCGCCGAAGGGGACCGGGT
>Ga0210409_10005913_pt1 | contig 12775 bp, 13 predicted proteins | sample IncBWH17MmetaG_FD_161649 | JGI IMG/M metagenome (GOLD analysis project Ga0210409, IMG submission 161649) | Forest soil microbial communities from Barre Woods Harvard Forest LTER site, Petersham, Massachusetts, United States - Inc-BW-H-17-M | ecosystem: Environmental > Terrestrial > Soil >...
CGTCGTCATTGCTCACTCCGACACCGTGCGCGTGGCCCCCCGCGATCCCGAGGGCCGGCTCCGCCGGCGCTAGGATATGATCCTGGGTCCATGGCCGATCCCGCCGCGCCCGCGCCCCCGCGCCCCTTCATCACCGCCTGCGCCACGTTACTGGCCACGGGCTTCGGCTCGGGATACGCGCCCTTCGCTCCCGGTACCGCGGGCTCCGCCCTCGGAGTTCTGCTCTTCTGGCCCCTCCAGAGACTCGGCCTTCTCCAGCAGGCCGGCGTGGCGGCGGTCCTCTTCCTGGTGGGGGTGGCCGCCGCTTCCCACGTCGCCCGGCGGGTGGGGCAGGAGGACCCGTCGATCGTGGTCTGGGACGAAGTGATCGGCATGTGGGTCTCTCTCCTGGCCCTGCCCTTTAGGCCCTGGGTCGTGATCCTCGGGTTCGTGCTCTTCCGCCTCCTGGACGTGGTCAAGCCCTATCCCGCCCGGGACCTCGAGCGGCTTCCCCTGGGCTGGGGGATCATGGCGGATGACGTCATGGCCGGCATTTACGCGAACCTCATCCTCCGGGTCTGCCTTCTGGTCTGGCCCCTGACATGACCCTTCGGGCCGAGATCCTGGCCGTGGGCAGCGAGCTCTTGACCCCGCTCCGCTCCGACACCAACGCCCTCTACCTGACCGAAAGGCTGCGGGAGCTGGGCGTGGAGGTGGGGTCGCGGGTCACGGTCGCCGACGACCCTGCCCTCTTGGAGTCCGCCTTCCGCGCCGCCCTCGCCCGCGCCGACATCGTGATCGCGACGGGTGGACTGGGTCCCACCGAAGACGATCTGACCCGCGAGGCGGCGGCGGCCGCCCTCGGACGCGGGCTGCACCGGGACCCCCGACTCCTGGAGATGCTCAAGGAACGCTTCCGTCGGTACCGCCGGGAGATGGCGCCCGTCAACGAGAAACAGGCGGATGTGATCGAGGGCGCTATCGTCCTTCCCAACCCTCGGGGCACGGCGCCCGGCCAGCGCGTGGAGAGCGGAGAGCGGGTGCTCATCCTCCTGCCCGGCCCCCCGGCCGAGATGGAGCCGATGTTCCAGGAGCAGGTCGGGCCCCTGATCGGCGAGCGGGCAGGGGGCAGCGTGCTCCGGACGCGGGTTTTGAAGATCGCCTCGATGTCGGAGAGTGACGTCGAGCAGGCGGTGGCGCCTGTCTATAAGACGTTCACGAACCCGCGCACGACCATCCTGGGCGGACCCGGCCAGGTGGAGCTCCACCTCACCGCGAGCGGGGCTTCGGGGGCGGAGGCGGAGGCGCGGATCGAGGCTCTGGCCACGGGCCTGCGCGAGCGCCTCCCCGGCCGCATCTACGGGGAGGACGGGCGCGAGCTGCCCGAAGTCGTGGCCGACCTCCTCCGCTCCCGGGGGCTGACCCTGGCCCTGGCCGAGTCCTGCACGGGCGGCCTTCTCTCCGCGCGGCTCACCGATGTGCCGGGGGCGAGTCGCTTCCTGGAGCGGGCCTACGTGACTTACTCCAACCGCGCCAAGGCCGAGCTTCTGGGGGTGGAGGCGGCCCTCCTCGATTCCGTGGGCGCGGTCTCGGCGGAGGTGGCGGCGGCCATGGCCGCGGGCGTGCGCCGGGCGGCGGGCAGCGCGATCGGGGTGGGCATCACGGGCATCGCGGGCCCCGACGGGGGGAGCCCGGAGAAGCCGGTCGGCCTCGTCTTCCTGGCCCTGGACGGGGCGGCGGGCACCCGCGTGCGCCAGGCCCATTTCCCCGGCGGGCGCGAGCGCGTCCGCTATCAGGCCTCGCAGGCGGCCCTCGAGATGATACGGCGCGGCCTGCTCGGCCTCGCCAGCTGGTGAGGCGGGGCGGGGACGCACCCGACCACGTCCGCGCCTTCGTGGCCCTTCCCATCGGGTCGGGCATGCGCGCGCGGATCTCCGAGCTCGTGGGCGAGATAAGGCACCGCGTGCCCGGCGTGCGCTTGGTCCGCCCGGAGGGGATCCACCTCACGCTGCGCTTTCTCGGCCCCACGCTCCCCGCGCAGATCCAGAGCCTGGGGCCGCGACTCCAAACCATCGCCGCCGCCTGCCCACCCTCCGAGGCCAAGGTCGCCGGCCTCGGCGTCTTTCCTGCCCAGGGCCGCCCGCGCGTGCTCTGGCTCGGAGTCTCGCTGCCGCCCCCGGTCCTGGCCCTCCAGGCGGCCTGCGAAGAGGCCGCGGTGGGCGCGGGCTTCCCGCCCGAGACCCGGCCTTTCCGCTCGCACCTGACCCTCGGGCGCTGGCGAGAGCGGGCCCCCACGCCCGACCTGCCCGCCGCCGACCTGGGTCCTCTCTCCCTCGAGACCCTGGTCCTCTACCGGAGCGAGCTCCGGCGGGAAGGCGCGCTCTACACCCCCCTCGCGAGCTTTCCCCTCGGGGCGTAGACTGGGCGGGATGCCCGGGCATCTCGCTCTGCTGGCCGTCGCCTATCTCATCGGCTCCGTCCCCTTCAGCTATCTGGTGGCCCGCGCCTTCGGTGTGGCCGATGTGCGCCGGGTGGGGAGCGGCAACGTGGGGGCCACGAACGTGATGCGGAGCGCGGGGAAGGCGGCGGGGCTCTTGGCCTTCCTCCTGGACGCGTTCAAGGGGGCGGCCGCGGCCCTGGCCGTCTCCGCCCTGGCGCCGACCTCGAGCCTCCTCCCCCCTCTGGCCGCTCTCGGGGCCGTGATCGGCCACATGTATCCCCTCTGGCTCGGCTTCCAAGGCGGCAAGGGCGTGGCCACGGGGGCGGGGGCCTTCCTGCCCCTGGCTCCCGCCGCCACCCTCCTGGCCATGGGCACGTTCGCGCTCGTGCTCGCCCTGACCCGATACGTCTCCGTGGGCTCGATGGTGGGAGCGGTCACCCTGGCCGCGGCCGCCTTCATGCTCGGCTCTCCCCCGCCCCTGGCCTGGGCCGCCACCGGCGCCGCGGCCCTGGTCGTCTGGAGACACCGCGGCAACATCGCACGCCTCGTCCAAGGGCGGGAGGGCCGGGTGGGGGAGCGGGGACGGTGAGGGTCACCGTCCTCGGAGGAGGAGCGTGGGGAACCGCGCTCGCCGCCCACTGCGTGCGCGCGGACCACCACGTGCGCCTCTGGGCCCGCGAGCCCGAGGTCGCGCGCGACATCGCCGAAGGCGGCGGGAACCCCCGGCATCTACCGGGGGTGGCCCTCCCCGCGGGCATCGCCGCCACCCACGACCTCCGGAGCGCGGTGGAGGGGGCGGAGGTGCTCCTGGTCGTAATCCCCTCCGAGTTCTGCCGCGGCGTGTACCGGGCTCTCAAGGCCTTGGCGCCCAAGGAGGCGCTTCTCGTCTCCGCCACCAAGGGACTCGAGATCGACACTCTTCAGCGCATGACGCAGGTGGCGCAAGAGGAGGTGCCTGGCCACGCCTTGGCCGTCCTCTCCGGGCCCTCCTTCGCCCTGGAGGTCGCGCGCGAGCAGCCCACGGCCGTGGTCGTGGCCTCCCCCGACCGTAAGGTGGCGGAGGCGGTGCAGAAGACCCTCTCCAGCCGCACCTTCCGCGCCTATTCCAGCGACGACGTGGTGGGGGTGGAGCTCGGGGGGGCGCTCAAGAACGTGATCGCGATCGCGGGAGGGATCGTGAGCGGCCTGGGCTATGGCCACAACACCCTGGCCGCCCTCATCACCCGTGGCCTGGCCGAGATGTCCCGCTTGGCGGTGGGCCTGGGGGGTCGGCCGGACACCCTGGCCGGGCTGGCCGGACTCGGAGACCTCGTGCTCACCTGCACGGGCGCCCTCTCCCGGAACCGACGGGTGGGGGAGGCCCTGGGGTCCGGCCGGAGCCTGGCCGAGGCCACGGCGGGGCTGGTGGCGGAAGGAGTCCGCACGACCCTTGCCGCCTGCGCGCTGGCCGCCCGGGCGGGGATCGAGATGCCGATCGCGGAGCAGATGCGCGCCGTCCTCTACCAAGGCAAAGCCCCCCGGGAGGCGGTGGAGGAGCTCATGCTCAGGAGCTTGAAAAGGGAGTAGAATAAGGACTTCCAGGACGGATGCGGCCTCGGGCCGCTCAGGGTCATGTATCGCCTGGTCTATCAGGACGGAGACACCCCGCAGGCGTACACCTTCACCACCGGCGAGGTGGTGATCGGTCGCTCACCCGACTGCCAGATCGTCCTCAAGGACTTCGGCATCTCCCGCACCCACGCCCGAATCACGGTGGACGAGGAGGGGGTGCGCATCACCGACCTCAAGTCCAAGAACGGCACCCAGGTGAACGGAGTGCCGGTGGTCGAGGCCCCCTTAAAGGACGGGGACCGGATCCTGCTCGGGAAGTTCCTCATGACCTTGAGCAAGACGCTCGAGGGCAAGGTCATCCTGGACGAGGCCAAACCGCTCTCCGAGGAGGCGGGCACCATCATCCGGAGCGTGGGCGAGCTCTCCCGGCTCCTCTCCACGAGCGACACCGCGGGCAGCATCCCCGCGCCGGCCGACCCCCGCAAGGCCCCGGCCGTGGACCTGCAGGAGATCGAGAAGTCCAACCGCATCCTGAAGGTCCTCACCAAGGTGGCGGAGACCTTGATCGCGGTGCGGCCGGTGGAAGAGGTGCTTCAGCAGGTCATGGACATCGTCTTCGACCACATCCCCTCCGACCGCGGCTTCCTGATGCTGCAGGAGGAGCCGGATAACAAGCTCGTGCCCATGGTGATCAAGCACCGCACGCCAGGCGCGGGCAGCGACACCGGGAAGATCACGATCTCCAAGACCATCGCCGACCGCGTGCTCAAGGACCGCGTCTCGATCCTGACCTCGGACGCGATGGTGGACCCCCGCTTTGGGGCCGGGGACTCCATCCGGTTTCACGGGATTCGGAGCGCGATGTGCGCCCCCCTCTGGAACAAGGATCAGGTCATCGGGATCATCCACGTGGACTCCCCCATGCTCACCAATTGCTTCACCCTCAACGACCTCGACCTTCTCACCGCGCTCGCCAACTACGCGGCGGTGGCCGTGGAGCGGGCCCGACTCAACCAGAAGATCGTGGCCGAGGAGAAGAAGAGGGAGCGCCTGGGGCGATTCCTCTCTCCCCAGGTCACGAGCCGGATCCTCGCCACCTCCGATTCCCAGGGAGCGGCCTTGGGGGTGCCGGAGGTCAAGGAGGTCACGGTTCTCTTCGCGGACATCGTCGGCTTCACGACCATGTCCGAGAAGATGAGCCCCTCCCAGGTGGCGCTCCTCCTGAACGACTACCTCTCGCGCATGACGGACGTGATCTTCAAGTACGAGGGGACGCTCGACAAGTACATCGGGGACGCGATCATGGCCGTGTTCGGGGCCCCCCTCGACATGCCCGACCACGCGGCCCGCGCCGTCCACGCCGCCCTGGAGATGCAGGAGCGCCTGGCCGAGTTCAACGCCGATCGCAAGGAAGGGCCCACCGTGCGCGTCCGCATCGGCATCAACAGCGGCAAGGCGGTGGCGGGAGAGATCGGCAGCGTCAACAAGAAGGAGTACACGGTGCTGGGCGACACCGTGAACACGGCCAGCCGCCTGGAGAGCTCGGTGGCCAAGCCGGGCATGGTGGTCATTGGGGAGAATACGCGGGCCGCCGTGGCCGATCTCTTCGACTGCCGGAGCCTGGGCAGCTTCACTCTCAAGGGCAAGGAGCGGGAGGTCGCGGTCTACGAGGTCGTCGCCCAGTCCCGCTCCGAAGCGACCCCCGCCGCCCCCGGGGCCGCCGCCCGGGAGGCCTGAGGGGTGCCCGGCACCGGGCCCCGAAGGCGTCGCGGGCGCATCCTCGTCTACCTGCTGGCCCTCCTCTTTGCGGTGGGGGTGGTGCCGCTCCTGTGGACCTCCTTCAAGCTCGTCTCCACCAGCCGCGAGAGCCTGGAGTTCAACCAGAAGGCGACCCAGCTCGACATGGCGCGGAGTCTGTCGCAGCAGACCGCCATCTACGTGGAGAGCCTCCGGGCCCAGGTGGCGGCCATCGCCCGCACCATGGAAGTGGACGGCGGGATGATCCCCTTCCCGACCCGGCTGGCCCACATCCGTGACCAGAAGGCGCTGGAGCGCTACCTGGGGGAGAACACCGGGTTCAACTCCGTGAGCGTGGTGGATCGGGCCGGGCAGGGGCCCCAGTCCGGGGTCCAGCTCCAGGAGCCCGCCATCCAGGAGGCGCTCCGGGAGGGCTTCTACCGCGGCCTGCAGGGGACCTCCATGACCGGACAGCCCATCATCTCGAGCTCGCTCCAGGAGCCCGTGCTCGTGATCACGGAGCCGGTCAAGTACGGGGGCGCGGTGCAGGGAGTGGTCCTGGCCGTGGCCAGCCTGCTGCCCATCTGGCGCATGACCGAGCAGACGGGGGAGCAGCTGTTCGCGGTGTACGTGGTCGACGGCCGCGGCCACATCATCGCCCACTCCGACCGATCGGTGGGCCTCGGGACCGACATGTCGAACATCGAGATCGTCCGGGAATTCCTCGAGTCCAAGGGCGTCGCCGCCACCCGCCCGTTCGCGATTCCCGCCCCCGGGGGCGCGATCAAGATGCTGGGGACCTACACCCGGGTCAACGACGACTCCGGGTGGGGGGTGATCGTCCAGGTGGAGGAGAGCAAGGCGTACTTCACGGCCTTCGATATGCGGCGGAAGTCCCTGGCCCTGGTGGCGGTGGTGACGGTGCTGGCCATCGTCCTGGGGGTGACCTTCGCGGGGCAGATCAGCCGGCCCATCCAGCAGCTGGCCCAGGGGGCCCGCCGGCTGGCCGGGGGCGACTACGCGACCCGCGTCTCCATCAAGAGCGAGAACGAAGTGGGGCTGCTGGCGGACGCCTTCAACCAGATGGGAGACGAGATCCAGAAATCCATCGAGGAGATCCAGAGGGCGGCCACCACCAACAAGGAGCTGTTCATGGGCTCCATACGCATGCTCGCCAACGCCATCGACGAGAAGGACCCCTACACCCGCGGCCACTCCGAGCGCGTCGCCTACTACTCGATGATCACGGCCAAGCACCTGGGCATGACCCCCGAGGAGGTGGAGAGGGTGCACCTCTCGGGCATCATCCACGACGTGGGCAAGATCGGGATCGAGGACAAGATCCTGCGAAAGGCGGCGGCCCTCACCGAGGACGAGTACGAGATGATGAAGCAGCACCCCACCAAGGGGGCCCACATCCTGGAGGCGGTGCCCCTCCTCAAGGAGATGGCGGGGGCGGGGCTCATGCACCACGAAAACGTGGACGGCAGCGGCTACCCGGACGGGCTCAAGGGGGAGGACATCCCGCTCCTGGGCCGGATCGTGAGCGTGGCCGACGCGTTCGACGCCATGACCACCGACCGTCCCTACTCCAAGGCCATGACTTTCGAAGCCGCTCTGGCCCGCCTGCGCTTTCTGGCCGGGAAGAAGTTCGACCTCGCCTGTGTGGAGGCCTTCGAACGGGCCGCCGCCGCGGGGGAGCTGACCCCCGCCAAGGCCCGCCGCGCCTCCGTGGCCGCCCGCCAGGCGGACGCGGCGCAAACGCCGGCCGCTCCCGCCGCGGAGCCGGCTTCCTCCGTCCCCACCGCCTGAGGTCCCAGAATCATGAATCCATTCCGCTCGCGATCGCTCCTTCGGGCCGCCCTCGTCCTGTTCCTGACCTTTGGCCTTGCGGGCGCGGTCGCCGCCCAGGTCGACCCCGAGAGCCGATTCGCCGCCGGCCTCATGCATTTGCGGGAAGGGCGGCCGGACATGGCCATCGACGAGTTCAAGAAGGCCATCAAGCTGGACCCCAAGAACCCCTACTTCTACAAGGGGCTCGGCCAGGCCCTGGCCCAAAAGAAAAAGTTTGGGGAGGCCACCGAGGCCTTCAAGAAGGCCCTCGAGCTCAACCCCTATTACGTGGACGTCCGCAACGACCTGGGGTCGGCCCTGATCCTCGCCGGCAACCGGGAGGAGGGGAAGAAGGAGTTCCTGGCCGCCTTCAACGACCCCACCAACCCCACGCCCGAGATCTCCGCCCGCAACCTGGGGGAAGCGTTCCTCGAGGAAAAGAACTATGGCGAGGGCGCCAACTGGTTCCGGACCAGCGTCAACCGCAACAAGGCCTACGCCGACCCCTACCTCGGCCTCGCGGACGCCCTCGTGGGGCTGGGCCGCGTGGAGGAGGCCATCGCCCAGCTGGAGATCGGGCTCAAGGAGGCGCCCGACAATCCGGGGCTGCTCTTGAGCCTCGGCCAGCTCTACTCCCGGGTGGGACGCTTCAAGGAAGCCCGCGCCGCCTTGGAGGGCGCGCTCAAGAAGGACCCCGGGGGCCCCCACGGCCGACGCGCGGGCGAGCTGCTCAAGGAGCTTCCCAAGTAGCCTCCGCATGCTCCCCTCCCGACGTCGCTCCCCCCGGGGACGCTGAGGCCCCCTTGCCCTACCTCGCGGCCCTCGAGCGGCTGCTCCGTGCGGTGGCGGGGGCGCAAGCGGCGCTTCTCTTCGACGGTGTCGGCGAGGTGGTGGTGGAGGCGGGAGCCAAGGACTACCGCCACCGTCTCATCGGGGCCTATCAGGGCATCGGCCTCGCCGCCGCCGAGCGGACCATGAAGCGCTACGCGGCGGGGGGGATCCGCCACATCCTCTGCCGCTACGCCCGCGGCACCGTGATCCTGCGTCCCCTCAAGGACGGCTACTACCTGGTGGTGTCCCTCGGCCCCGAGGCCGTCCTGGCCCAGGGGATCCGGCACTCCGCGCAGACCCAGGAAGAGTTGGACGCCGCGCTGTGAGCGCGTCCCTTCTCGATCGGCTGCGCGGGGGCCTGACCCGCACCCGGGAGGTGCTCGAGACCCCGGTCGGGGACCTCCTGAGCGGGCGGCGGCCCCTCGATCCCCTGGCCCTCCAGGCGCTGGAGGAGGCCCTCCTGGCGGCAGACCTTGGCCTGCCCACCGTGCAGGAGGCCATGGAGCGGCTGCGGCGCGGCCCCCTCCCGGGGGGCGGGATCTCCGCCTGGCGCGGAGCCCTGCGGGACGAGATCCGCCGCGCGCTGGAGCGCCCCGCCCCCCCCGCTCCCTTCCGCTCGAAGCCCTGGGTGGTCTTCGTGGTGGGGGTCAACGGGGCGGGCAAGACGACCACCATCGGCAAGCTGGCCCGGGCCTGGAAGAACGAGGGCCGCACCGTCCTGCTCTGCGCCGCGGACACGTTTCGGGCCGCCGCCGCCGAGCAGCTCGCGGTGTGGGCGGAGCGGGCGGAGGGCTCCTTCCACCGGGGGGCGGAGGGGGCGGAGCCCTCCTCGGTCCTCACCGACGGCCTGCGCGCGGCGAAGGCGCGGGGCCAGGACGCCGTGCTGGTGGACACCGCGGGGCGCCTCCACACCAAGGGCAACCTGATGGCGGAACTCGCCAAGATGGTGCGCGTGGCCGGCCGCGAAGTGCCGGGGGCCCCCCACGAGACGCTCCTCGTCCTCGACGCCACCGTGGGCTCCAACGGCCTGGCCCAGGCCCGCGAGTTCGCCCGCTCCGCGGGGGTCAGCGGTCTCGTCCTCGCCAAGCTGGACGGGACGGCCAAGGGCGGGGTCGCGGTGGCGGTGGTGCGCGAGCTTGGGTTGCCCATCCGCTACGTGGGGGTGGGGGAGTCGGCCGAGGACCTCCTGCCCTTCGACGCCGCCGCCTTCACGGACAGCCTCCTGGGCTTTGAATGAAGCCCGGCGCCCGGGCGTCCCGCCCATGAACGCGGACGAGCGGTTCATGGCGCGCGCCCTTCGGTTGGCCGCGCGCGGCCTGGGCGAGACCAACCCCAACCCGGTCGTGGGCTGCGTGGTCGTGCGGGAGGGGCGGGTGGTGGGGGAGGGGTACCATGCCCGGGCGGGGGGCCCCCACGCCGAGGTCGTGGCCCTGGCGCGGGCGGGAGCGCGGGCGCGGGGCTCCACCCTCTACGTGACCCTGGAGCCCTGCACCCACCAGGGCCGCACGCCGCCCTGCGTGCCCCTGATCCTGTCCGCGGGCGTGCGACGGGTGGTGGCGGCGCTACGCGATCCCGATCCCCGGGTGGACGGGCGCGGCCTCTCCCTCCTGCGGCGGGCCGGGCTCCGCGTGAGAACGGGCGTGCTGGGGGTGGAGGCGCTCCTCCTGAACGAGCGCTTCGTGGTCTCCGCCCGGGCCGACCGTCCGTTCGTCCTCCTGAAGGCCGGAGTCACCCTCGACGGCCGCCTGGCCACGGCCCGCGGGGAATCCCGGTGGATCACGAGCCCGGCCCAAAGGCGGCAAGCCCGCCGCCTGAGGCGCCTCCACGACGCGGTTCTGGTCGGGATCGGCACCGTTCTCGCCGACGATCCCCTGCTCTTGCCGGTGCCGGGGGTGAAGAGGCCCTTTGTTCGCGTGGTCCTTGATTCGCACTTGCGGCTCCCCCTTAAGAGCCGGCTTGTGCGCTCCGCGCGGCGCTTCCCTCTTCTCGTGCTCTGCCGCGAGGCCGAAAGGGGTCGGCGCCGCCGGCTGGAGGGCCGGGGGGTGACCGTGCTCGGCCAGCCCGGAGCGCGCTCAGGGGTCTCCCTGCCCTGGGCGCTGGCCGCGCTTTGGAGGCGGGGGATCCGAAGCCTGATGGTGGAGGGAGGCTCGGAAGTGCTGGGCGCCTTCCTGGCCGCGCGCCTTCTTGACGCGGTCGCCCTCTTCCGGGCCCCCCTCCTGCTCGGCGGCCGCCACGGCCGGCCTGCGTTCGGGGGCCCCGACCCGGCAAGGCTCGGGCAGGCCCTGCGGCTGAGCCCGAGGAGCCCCCTCTTGCGCGGGCGGAGGGCCGATCCCGCCCTCCCCGGCCCCTGGCCCGAGCCCCGAGTGTTCGAGCTCTGGTACCCGCGGGGGAGGGCACGGAATTGACGACCCTCGAGACGTCAATAAACATATCCAGACGGGGCCCCTCCGGGTGCGGCTCCGCGAGGCGCTGAAGCGTGTTCACGGGAATCGTCGAGGTCACGGGAACGGTCCGGGCCGTGGAGCGGAGGGGGGACGTGCTCGAGGTGCGCATCCAGGCCTCTGGCCTCCTCCCCGGATCGGCCCCCGGAGGTTCCATCGCCGTCAACGGCTGCTGCCTGACCGCGGTCCGGGCGGATCCCTCGGGCTTCTCCTGCGAGCTTACGGAGGAGACGCTGAAGCGCACGGCGTTTGGGGAGCGGCTCCACCCCGGGGTGAGGGTGAACCTGGAGCGTCCGCTCCGCGCCGATGGTCGCTTCGACGGCCACATCGTCCAGGGACACGTGGACGGGGTGGGCCGCGTGCTCGAATGGCACCCTCGGGGAGAGTCGGCCGAGCTCACGGTGGAGCCTCCGCCGGGGCTGGAGCGCTATCTGGTGGAGAAGGGCTCGGTGGCGGTGGACGGGATTTCCCTGACCGTGGCTGGCCTCCGCCCCCGCGCCTTCACAGTGGCTTTGATCCCGTATACACTGGAAGTTACCAGCCTCCGGGACGCGCGGGTGGGCGACCCCGTGAACCTCGAGGTGGACGTGATCGCGAAGTACGTGGAAAGGCTCCTGGCCGCGCGCGGCGGCCTCTAGGGGTCGCGCGGGGGCGCTCCCGCGCTCCTTGCGGACCGCGCTTGGGGAACGATGATGCCGTTCGCCAGCATCCCCGAAGCGATCGAGGACATCCGCGACGGGAAGATGGTCGTGGTCGTGGACGACGAGGACCGCGAGAACGAGGGCGACCTCACGATCGCGGCCGAGAAGGTCACGCCCGAGATCATCAACTTCATGGCCCGCCATGGCCGGGGCCTGATCTGCCTGCCCATGACCCCCGAGCGCTTGGACGAGCTCAGAATCCCCCTCATGGTCCAGGACGAGGAGAACAGCGCCCGCTTCGGCACCGCCTTCTGCGTCCCCATCGAGGCCAAGCAGGGAACCACCACCGGCATCTCGGCCGCGGACCGGGCCCGCACCGTGCTCGCCGCGATCGATCCTAAAACCCGGCCCTCCGACCTGGCCCGCCCCGGCCACATGTTCCCCCTGCGGGCGGTCCCCGGCGGGGTGCTCGTCCGCTCCGGCCAGACGGAGGCGGCGGTGGACCTAGCCCGCCTGGCCGGCCTCTACCCGGCGGGGGTGATCTGCGAGGTCATGGACGAGGACGGGACCATGATGCGCGCTCCCGGGCTGGACGTGTTCTGCCGCAGCCACCGGATCAAGATGATCACCATCAAGGATCTCATCCAGTACCGGATGAGCCACGAGCGCCTGGTACGCAAGATCGCCGAGGCCGCGCTTCCCACCGGCTACGGCCCTTTCCGGATCCACGCCTTCGAGAGCCTCATCGACGGGCAGCATCACGTGGCCCTGGTGACGGGGGAGATCCGGCCCGAGGACCAGGTGCTGGTGCGGGTGCATTCGCAGTGCTTGACGGGGGACATCTTTTCCTCCTCGCGCTGCGACTGCGGCGACCAGCTCCACAAGGCCCTGGAGATGATCTCCGCCGCCGGGAAGGGCGTGCTCCTCTACCTACGCCAGGAAGGCCGCGGGATCGGGCTCGCCCACAAGATCATGGCCTACCAGCTTCAGGACCAGGGCAAGGACACCGTGGAGGCCAACGAGGTCCTGGGCTTCAAGGCCGACCAGCGGGACTACGGAATCGGAGCCCAGATCCTGGTGGAGCTCGGGGTGCACCAGATACGGCTGCTGACCAACAACCCCCGTAAGTTCGTGGGCCTCGAGGGCTACGGGCTGGAGATCGTGGAGCGGCTCCCGATCGAGATCCCTCCCACCGACGCGAGCCGCCGCTATCTCAGGACCAAGAAGGAGAAGCTGGGCCACCTGCTGCGGAGGGTATAGCCGTCCCCAGTTCAAGCCACCCCTCCCGGGCGCGGGGCCGCGCCCCTTGGGGGGTCGCGCGC
>Ga0210409_10005914_pt1 | contig 12775 bp, 7 predicted proteins | sample IncBWH17MmetaG_FD_161649 | JGI IMG/M metagenome (GOLD analysis project Ga0210409, IMG submission 161649) | Forest soil microbial communities from Barre Woods Harvard Forest LTER site, Petersham, Massachusetts, United States - Inc-BW-H-17-M | ecosystem: Environmental > Terrestrial > Soil >...
GGCCCCGGATCAGCGGAATCTGCATGGTCCGAAAATAATCGGCGCTTGCGATTCGCAGGTCCACCTGTAATTCCTGGCCCGGCGGCGGCGCGTAACCTTCCACACTGATGCCTCCCCAACCCACTGATCCAGTCAGCGGCAGCACGGAAATCACGCCCTCCGCTTTCACGCCCGGCAGGTTGGCCACCCGTTTCTCAATTTCCCGGTGAAAATTGGCCAATGCCTTCTCGTCCTTATACTTCGGGTCGCTGGCAACAAGCTGCATGGTCAACACGCCTTCCGTGTTGAACCCTGGCGGTACATTTTGTAAGCGCACAAAGCTGCGCACCAGCAGGCCTGCCCCGATCAATAACATCAGCGACAACGTCAGTTCGGAAACCACCAGCAAGCCGCGCAAACGATGCCGCTTCAAACCCAGTCCGCCGTCGCTCTGCCCGCTCCGTCCACCGGCCTTCAGCGAGGTGTTCAGGTCCACCTTGATGGCGCGCCACACAGGCGCCAGGCCAAACAAAATTCCGGTCGCCAGCGAAACGCCGAACGTGAAGAACAAAACCGAGCCGCTGATCGTAATGTCCTCCAGGCGTGGAATGTTGCCGGGATTCATCGTCCGTACCACATAAAGACTCGCGCGTGCAACCAAAAGTCCGGCGACTCCGCCGAGCAGAGCCAGCAAAATGCTCTCAGTCAACAATTGCCGCGCGATCCGCTGCCAGCCCGCCCCCAGTGCCGTCCTGATAGCCACCTCCTTCTCCCGCCCGGCAGCTCGCGTGAGCAGCAGGTTGGCCACATTGGCGCAAGCGATCAGCAATACCAGCGTCACCGATCCCAGCAGCACCAGCAGTGCCCGTCGCACATCACCTACTACCTGCTCCTGCAGTCCCACTACGTACATCCCGAAAGAGCTGTCGCGCTTGTCTTTCTCGCGGATGCGGCCGGCAATCATGTCAATGTCCGCCTGCGCCTGCGCAATCGACACTCCCGGTTTCAGCCGCACGACGATGTTGTAGTTTTCGTCCTTCCGGCTTTGTGCGGCATCCGCCGCCAATGGCAAGGGAAGAAACACGTCCAGTTTGTCCATCGGTTCTTCCGACGGCATCACTTCCGCGCTGATCATGAACCCGCGCTGCAAGACACCTGCCACGACATACGGCTTGCCGTCCAGCGTGATGCTCCTGCCTACGATTGCCGGATCGCCGTTGAACAGCCTCCGCCACGCTCTCTCAGAGAGAATGGCGGCGTCCGCTTTTCCCGGCCGGTCCTCTTCGGGCAGGAACAGTCGACCTATAAGAGGCTTTGCACCCAACATTGGCAGCAGCGTGGACTGGGCGCGCAGTCCGTTGATCCGCTCGGGCTGCTCGCGGCCGGTCAGCGTGTGCGTCCGGCTCTGCGCCAGCGCCATCTGCTCAAAGGAATGATTCTCTTTCTGGAGATCGATGAACTGGCCCGGCGATGGCCAGTCCCGGAAAATACCCAGCCCCGGAGAACGCAGCCAGACATTAGCCAGCCGGTCCGGCTCCGGATAAGGCAGCGGGCGCAGCAACAGGGCATCCACCACGCTGAAAATGGCCGAATTCGCTCCGATTCCGATAGCCAGCGAAGCCACAATCACCACGGTCAGCGCCGCGTTTTTGCCAAGCATGCGCACAGCGTACCGAAGGTCTTGCCACCAGGAATGCATCATCCCTCCGTGTTCAGAGCAATGATTCTAGGATGCACGCTCACCGATATCTTAGGCAGGAATCTCCAGAAGATGAAGCTCGGAATTATTCGTCGCGCAGCGCCACGGCCGGATCGACTCGCGCGGCTCGCTGCGCCGGGATCACGCAAGCCGCCAGTGCCACCACCATCAGCGCGCTCGCCGTACCCACGTACACCAGCGGCGCAGCGGGCGACACGCCGTACAACAGCGTGCGCAGCAGCAAGCTCAATCCCGCCGCCAGTGCCACGCCCGCCGCCAATCCTACTCCGCTCAATTTCACCCCGCGCCCCAATATCATCCGCGTCACATTACGAGGATTGGCTCCCAGCGCCATCCTCACCCCGATCTCCCGCGTCCGCTGCGCCACCGCATACGCCAGCACTCCATACACGCCGATGCATGCCAGTACCAATGCCAACGCCGCAAATAGCCCCAGCAGCGTCATTGGTCGCGTGCGATCCGCAACGTCCCGCTCCATCAGTTGATCCATCGTCCGTATCAAAGCCACTGCCCGCTCGCTATCTACGGCCCAGACCGCGTTGCGTAGCACGTTCACCATCGCCCCGGGTTCTTGCGCCGAACGGACCACCAAATAGTCCGCCCCGGGCCGCTGTACCTGCGTTACCGGCACGTAAATCGCTGGCTTCATGTCCAACAACAGTCCGCGCTCGCGAATATCCTTTAACACTCCCACGACCGTGCGCGATTTCTTATCGTGAGGCCCGAAGTTCAAATGTTTTCCGATCGCGCTCTGGCCCGGCCAATGCCGTTTCGCCAGAAATTCATTGACCACTACCACCGGCATGGTATCTGCCTGGTCGCGATCTTCCAGCAACCGCCCGCTCAGCAAATTGGCGCCAATGGTCTCCAGGTACCCGCCCGTCACTTCGCGATACAGCGCATCGTTGTCCTCGCCAGGCCGTAGCGCTGGTGCTCCTTCAACCCAGTAACCACTCGTGTCCCCAATCGATGTGAACGGCGCGTCGGACCCGAAGCCCGCGCTCTTCACCCCCGGTAGCGTGCGCGCCCGATCCAGTACGTCGCGATAGAAACCGCGCAGCTTCTCGTCGCTGTTGTACTTCTTGTCCGGCAGCGGAATGGCCATCGTCAATAAATGGTCCGAGCGGAATCCCAGGTCCACCTTTCGCAAGTTCCACAAGGTCTCAATCATCAAGCTCGCCCCTACCAACAAGGCAAAGGCCATCGCGAATTGTCCGACCACCAACGCGTCCCGCAGCCGCATCCCTCCCCGGGATTCTCCGCTCCTGCCCCCTTCCTTCAGCGAATCGTTCAAAGAAACATCCGTAGCCCGCAGCGCCGGCACCAGCCCGAAAAATGCGCCTGCCGCAATCGAAATTAGACCGGTAAACGCCAACACTCGCCCGTTGAGCGAAAACCCGCCTCCCGAAATCTGCGCCGGTATCAGATTTTCAAAAAGTCCCCAGCACAATCGGCCCACCAGCAACCCCGCCGCCCCTCCCGCCAAGGACAGCAGCAAGCTCTCCGTCACTAATTGCGTTGCAATTTGCCCCCGGGTGGCGCCCAACGCGATGCGCACCGCGATTTCCCGCCGTCGCCCGGTTGCCCGTGCCAGCAAAAGGTTCGCCAGGTTCGAGCACGCGATCAGCAGCACCAGCGCCGCCGCGATTTGCAATACCCACAGTCCGGTCGCTGTGTCGCCTGCGAAATCCTCCTTGAGCGGAATAACCACCGCTCCCACATTGGTATTGCTCTCCGGATACTGGTGCTGTAGCCGCTTGGCCACCGCATCCATATCCCGGCGCGCTCGTTCCAACGTCACCCCAGGCTTCAGCCTCGCCACCACATTCAGGTAGTGCCGCGTACGATGCGTCAGGTCTTCCGGCGTGAACGCCGCAGGCGCCCAGTACATCGCTTCCCGGTCCGGAAAGAAAAAGCCCGGCGGCATTACGCCCACCACCGTAACGGCCTCGCCATCCATCAAAATGGACCGCCCGATGAGCCCGCGGTCGCCACCGTAGCGCCGCTGCCACAACGCGTAGCTCAACAACACCACTTTGCTCTTCGCCGCGTCTTCCTGCGCTGTGAAGGGCCGTCCCAACACCGGCTGCGCGCCCAGAACGTCAAAAAAGTTCGGCGTTACCCCGCGCCCCAGCACCTGCTCCGGTGCATGGTCTCCGGTCAGTGCCGCATTGAGATACCGCACCGCCACCATGTCCGTGAACACCTGGTTCTGCGCCCGCCAATCCACATAGTTAGCTGGCGCCGGCGTGTTACGCGCAAATCCCATAAAGGAAGCATCTTCCCAAACCATCACCAGCCGATCGGGCTGCGCGTACGGCAGCGGGCGCAACAGTACGCCCTCCACCGCGCTGAAAATAGCCGTGTTAGCACCAATCCCCAGCGCCAACGCAGCCACCGCCACAGCGAAAAACCCAGGATTACGCTTCACCTGCCGCAACGTCGCTCGCAATGTCGATAGAAAGTTCATGCCTAAGGATACGCTTCGCGTATCAAAACGTTCCATTTCTTAGGACGATAAAGAAGCGGGTCAGCATCGCGACGAACGAGCCCTCTTCCCGCCAATAGCTGAGAGTCTAACCTCTCGGCAAACCATTGAAAACCGAAGGCTTAATTTACACTTGACAAACATATACTATTCGTGTAACATCCGTCCTGTAGAAAAGTGCGTTACCCCTCCAACCTGTAAGCTAAAACAGTTGCACGTTTCGATCTCGAAGAAAAATTCCATAACCCCTTTAAAAATCCGCAGTTACGGTCAGAATCACACCTAAGTCCTTTAGAATACGCAGTTACAGAAAACCCCGGGGGAGGGGGGTGGGGTCTGCCAAACTTATTTACTGGCGTCCGCAACCTGATACATGGTAATTCCGCTCAACAGCTTCGGGTAAAAGTCGGTCGACTTTTGTGGCAGCACTTCCCCGCCGGTGGCGATCCGCATCACCTGCTCGACGTCGCAGGCATTCAGCAGGAACGCGATCTGCGCCGCCCCGGAATCGACGGCCTCCAGCGCGGCTGAAGCTTCGCGCTCGTACGTCAGATTCTTCTCGGAGGTAACCGCCTGCGGCGTGATACCCAAAGCCGGCTCCAGGATTCCCTCATGAAGCAGCACCACGTCCAGCTCACGCTGCAACGGTGAAACGTTAGGTAAGAGTTGCGCCAGGTCCGCACCGTCGCGCAGCGTCAGTACGTACAAAGCCCGCTTCGCGCCGGGCACCGCCGGATATACGCCAATCGAACGATGCGCCCGCGTTTCCGTAAGCCGCCTTAGGAATTTGTCGCGCGCATCTTTTTGCTCGGCTTCGTTGCGGAACGAAAACGTGTCGGCCGTAAACCACGGCTCCAGGTACCGCCTCACGCTGGGCCAGGAAAAATCGTGCAGGTGGGCGGCCACGCGATGCGTCGGCAAAATGGTCAGTCCTTCGCTGCGCGTATTGACGAAAGTCATCATCGCAAACTCGTAAGGCGCGTTCGGATCAGAATGAATGGTTTGGCTGCGCCGCTCGTTGCGATAATTGAGCGCGGTCTCATAGCGGTGATGTCCATCGGCGATCACCAGCTTCTCATCGGACATCGCGTTCTGAATCGCGCAGACGCGCTCCGGTTCCGCGATGGTCCACAAGCGATGGACGACGCCGTACTCATCGCGCAGCTCCGTGGCGGGCGCGGCGGCGGACTCCGCCTCACCAAGGATCGCGTCAATACGGCGCTCCGCATCGGAGTACAACATGAAAAGCTGGCCGGTGTGCGTGCGCGTGTGACGAAGCAGCTCCAGGCGATCCGCTTTCGGGCCGGAGAGCGTTTGCTCATGGCGAAAAACAACGCCGGCGGAATAATCCTCAAGCTTCCCCGCGCCAATGAAGCCGCGGCGCGTGCGGCGCTGGTCCGTGCCGGGCACGGTGTATTCCTGCGTATAGGAATAGAACGAATCGGCGGAATCCTCCACAACTACGTCGTTGCGGATCCAGTCTTGCAGTGCCGATGCCGCGCGCGTGTAAACATTGTTTTGCGCCGAGTCATCCGGATAAACGCGGCCCTTCTCGATGCTGATTAAATTGTGCGGATCGGCGGCGTAGTACTTTTCCAGCATCGCAGGCGAAATCTTGTCGTACGGCTGAGTGAGCACGCGATCAAACGGTGCGCGCGCGGGATTGTAGCGGAACGCGCGAAAGGGATGGACCTGAGCCATGGAATCTCCGGGTTGAATGTGAGCAGCATGTGAACCTCCATTTTACGCGAACAGCAAGCGTTTCAAAAAATGCCGGGACTCGTGTCTGTCAAGTGCGGACCACAGGATGGCGCAGCCCAACGCAGGGAGTGCAACTCCGTTTCAAGTGAAGAGCATATTAGAATGAATGTTCATGGCTGATCCCAAGGCTCCCGCTGTGCGTGCGCTGATTTTTGATTTGGATGGCACGCTGATCGATTCCAAGTTGGACTTGATCCATTCGGTAAACGCTATGCTGCGCGAACTAAAGCGGCCGGAGCTCGCCTCGGAAACCATTTCCGGCTATATCGGGCACGGCGCACCCCAATTGGTGGCGCGTGCCCTGGGCGGCACCGCGACGGAAGGGGAGTTAAAGCACGCGCTGCAATTTTTCCTCGGCTACTACGAGGAACACAAAATGGACAATACCTGCGCGTATCCCGGTGTGCCGGAAACGCTGGCCCAATTAACCCACATTCCCATGGCCGTGCTCACCAACAAACCCGAGCGGATCAGCGTGCGCATCTTGAAATCACTGGGCCTGGCTAAGTATTTTCAAGCGATTTATGGCGGCAACAGTTTTGAATCGAAGAAACCCCACCCCTTTGGCGCTAACAAAATTCTGCAGGAATTTGGAATTGCGGCCGCCCAGGCCCTGATCGTCGGCGATTCCGAAGTCGACGTGCAAACCGCGCGCAATGCGGGCACGCGGGCCGCGGCGGTCAATTATGGCTTTGGCGTCCACGACCGCGCCGTGCACCCAGCCGACATTTACCTGGATCGCTTCGCGGATCTCGCCGATGTGGTGCGCAATCACACTGCGCCCTAAGACGCAAGAGAAACCACGGGAACGCCGCATCTTGTGTTCCGGCGCGGCAGTTGGCAGACTCGACGCGTGCTCCTTGGACTCTTTTCCGAGCTGGAGACGCCCGGCGGAGTGCAGCGGGCGGGACGCCACGTCGCCGCGGTGATGAGCGAGTTTGCCGCGGGCCACGGGATGGAATGCCGGCTGCTCAGCCTCAATGACACTCCTGAATTGCACCGCATGACGGTGGGAAGCCGCGAATTCGTGTTTACCGGCAGCGCTCACGGAAAAGCCCGCTTCAGCGTCACGGCCGCGCGGGCAGCCAGCCGGCGCGCAAAGCTAGTGGTGGCCGGCCATCCCTTCCTTGCGCCTGTCGCGCGCGGAACAAAGTTTTTCGCGAGAGAGGCGAAATCCGTTGTCTGGACCCACGGCTTGGAGGTTTGGGAGCCGCTTTCGATTTTGCGGCGCCGCGGGCTGCGCAACGCCGATTTAGTGATCGCCCCGACCAACGACACGGCCGATCATGTGGCCACCCAGCAGGACGTCCCGCGCGAACGAATCCGGGTATTGCCCTGGGCGCTGGACCCGCAATTCGAGGCGCTGGTCGCGGCAAAGCCCGCGCCATCGCTACCGGCGAATTTCCCCGCTGGCCGCATCATCTTGACGGTGGGGCGGTGGTCCGCGGACGAACGTTATAAGGGAATGGACACGCTGATTACGGCGCTGCCACGTTTGCTGATGGAGTGGCCGGATGTGCAACTGGTGGCGGTGGGCGAGGGCGATGATCAGGAATGGCTGGAGCAGATTGCCGACGGCCGCGGCGTGCGACGGCACGTCCATTTTCTGAGCGGACTCAGTTATCCGGAGATCGCTGCGTGTTATCAGGCCTGCGAAATTTTTGCATTGCCCAGCCGCGGCGAGGGTTTTGGGTTGGTGTACTTGGAAGCCATGGCGTGCGGTAAGCCGGTCATCGGAGGAGCGCACGGCGGTGCACCGGAAGTTATCGATGATGGAAAAACCGGTTATCTGGTGCAGCACGGCGACGCGGGGCAATTGGCCACTTCGCTGGAAGCACTGCTGGCCGATCCGGGGCTGGGGCGGGAAATGGGCGCGCGCGGACGCGAACGCGTCGAGCAGGAATTCCGATTCAATATCTTCGCGAAGTCGCTGAAAAAGATTCTGCGCGATTTATGCGAATCCTGAACGTCACGCAGACTTATTTTCCGTTCATGGAATTTGGCGGACCGCCGGTGAAAGTGCGTTCGCTCTCGCAGCAGTTGGTCAAGTTGGGGCACCAAGTGACGGTCCTGACGGCGAATTGGGGCTTACCGTCAAATCCCCTGGCGGCGGGTGGCCGGGCGGAACGAACCGCGGTTGGATGGCGGCTGGAGGAAAGCGGAATCGAGGCGATTTACCTGTCGAGTTGGCTGCACTATCGCGCGCTGAGCTGGAACCCGGGCATCGCCAGATTTTGCCGCGCGCAATTATGGCGCTTCGACGTGGCACACATCTTTGGCTTGTACGATTTCCTTGGGCCGGCGACAGCGGCGGCGTGCCGGCATAGCGGAATCCCCTACGTTGTTGAACCAATGGGCATGTTCGTACCAATTGTCCGAAATTTTCTACCGAAACGAATGTATCATCTGGCCTTAGGCCAATCGATGCTCAGGGGTTCGCGTACCATCGTTGGTACCTCGCCGCAGGAAGTAGCGGAGCTTGCCTCGTCAGGCTTGCCAACGGAAAAGATTGTGGTACGGCGCAATGGAGTGGAAGTGCCGGATTCGCTGCCGGAACGAGGTAGATTCCGCGTTGCCGCGGGAATACCTGCTGACGCCAAGGTCATCCTGTACCTCGGACGACTGTCCGAGAAGAAAAGCCCGGATGTACTGCTGCAAGCGTTTGCGCTGCTCTGTAACAAGGAGAGCGACACCGAGCTGCGCCTGGTGTTTGCTGGGCCGGACGAAGGCGGCATGAAGCACAGATTGCAGCGAATGGCGGGAAACTTGGGAGTCTCCGCGCACGTCCAAATCCTTGGAGCGGTGTTCAACGAAGACAAGTGGAGCGCTTACCGGGACGCTGACGTTTTCGTCTTGCCGTCGCAAAATGAAAATTTTGGGAATACCGCGGGCGAAGCAGTGGCCGCACGCACGCCGGTGGTAGTTACGGACAAGTGCGGAATAGCGCCGCTGCTCGCGGACGTTGCTGGTTTGGTGGTGAAGCACGATGCCGGCGCCATCGCGCAGGCCGTGGCCCGGGTGCTGTACGAGCCGGGCCTGCACGCGCGATTGAGCGCAGGATGCAAAAGAGCGGCGGCAAAACTTAATTGGGACGAGCCTGCGGAACAGATGGAGAGCCTGTACGAGCAATTGGTGACGAGAGAAAAGCAAGCGGAAGCACAGACACACTGAGGGTGGTGATTGGGAACTCGACGGCACGGGGTCTTCCGCGGGGTCTGGTGGAGCGCGAATTTCTTGCTCCTGCTTGCGGTTTTGGGCGTGATTTATTCGAGCGCCTGGGAATTTTCGGTTCGGCGGTATCTCGACGGTTTTTCCGACGCGATTGTTCCGGACTCGGAACCCGCCGAACGGCAAGTGGAAGCCATCCTAGCTTGGATGCGCAAAGGGCCGCCGCGCGTGGTGGCCGCAGACCCATCCGCCCTGCCGGCTCGCGATCCGCAAACAACATTAAACTACCAGCAGCTTTTGTCCGTTTGCGGCACAGCTACCAACGCATTCTTGAACCTTGCAAGAAGCAACGGGTTGAGTGCCCGACGCCTGCTCCTGTTGGCTGCCGACGGCACGACGAAGCATGTGGTTGCAGAAGTACTGATCGACGGGCGCTGGGTGGTCGCGGACTCCGCATATCGGATGCTGATGCGGGACAGAAACGAGCGCTTGTTAACGCGGTATGATCTGCGCGATCCGGCCATTTTTGCGGAAGCGACCAGCGCGTTTCCCCATTATCCCAGGGAATACACGTACGAGCGGGTTGCGCATGTGCGGCTGGTACGGCTGCCGGTGCTAGGGTTTCCGTTGGAACGGATTCTGGACGCCGCTCTGCCGAGTTGGGAAGAACGATTTGACTGGACGTTGCTTCTCGAACGTGAGTCGTTTTTTGTTTTGAGCATGTCGGCCACCGCGTGCCTATTGTTTGTGCTGCTTAGAGTTTTGTTGGGTTGGTATGCCGACCACCGGCTGCACATCCCACGATTTCAACTGCGGGCGCGGTTCCTGCGGGCCGGAACGATTTTTTTGCGCGCGCCGGAGATCAAGTAAGGCGTGTGTGGCATCTGCGGAATCGCTTTTGCCGGGCGTGCTTCGGAAGCCGAAACGCGAGTGCGGGCCATGGCCGCTGCCATGCGGCACCGCGGGCCTGACGATGAAGGCTTCCTGATTGATGAAGCGCGCGCCCCAGGATTGGCGCTGGGAATCCGGCGGCTCAGCATCATCGACCTGAAGACGGGCCATCAGCCAGTTTGGAACGAAACGCGCGACGTGGCCGTGATTTTCAACGGCGAACTATATAACTACCGTCAAGTCCGCGACCGCCTGGTGCTTTCCGGACATCGGTTCAGCACACAATCCGACACAGAAATCCTGGTGCATGCGTGGGAAGAGTGGGGCGAGGACTGCCTGGAAGAGCTGCGCGGAATGTTCGCGCTGGCGCTTTTGGACTTGCGGAAGCGCTATGCGACGGCGCCGTTGCTTTTCCTGGCGCGCGACCCGCTGGGCATCAAGCCATTGTATTACACGCAGACCAGCGATGGATTTGCATTTGCCTCAGAAATTCACGCACTCTTGGCGGGCAACGTGGCGGCGAAAAAGCTGTCGCAAGACGCGCTGACCTCCTACTTCCTTTTTGGCAGCGTCTCTGAACCAGTCACTCTACTGGATGGAGTCTTTTCCCTTCCACCTGGGCATCGCATGCTGCTGTACGTGCCGGAGCGGCGGCGCATGCCGCGCGCGAGAGCGTGGTGGGACGCCACGCGGAGCCCGTCGGCGAAGGATGGACGCGCGACGCGCAATTTTTCTTCGGCGGCGAGGAGCGTACGGACGCAGCTGGAAAATGCCGTGCAGGCGCATCTGATCGCGGATGTTCCGGTGGGATTATTTCTCTCCAGCGGTTTGGATTCCGGCGCGATCGCGGCAATTGCGGCGCGGGCGCAGGCGGGAATTTGTAGCTTTACGCTGAGTTTTCCCGGAACGGCGTACGACGAAGCACCGCTGTCGCGCAGCATCGCGAAACATTGCGGGACACGGCATCGCGAAGTGCCACTGAGCGGGGACGCGGTCCTGACCAGGATTGACGAGGCGGTTGCCGCGCTGGACCAACCCAGCATGGATGGGATCAATACGTACTTTGTATCCTGGGCAGCGCGGGAAGCGGGGCTCAAGGTGGCGCTTTCCGGACTTGGCGGCGATGAGCTGTTTGGCGGCTACGCGACGTTCATGGACACGCCGCGAATCACGAAATTGATTCGAATGGCATGGTTTGTGCCCGCACCAGTGAGGAAGGCGGTCGCGCCGTTGCTGCGTGCCGTGATTGCGGGTAGGAGCAGCCCGGACGCGGCGCGCAAAGCGATTGCGGCATGGTTGTCTCCGGATGCGTTGCCGCACGCCTATTTTTTTACGCGAGCTTTGTTTCCCGTCGGGAAGGATTTGTCGAGATTGATCGAGCCGAGATTTCGGCCCAGCAGTGTGGCCGCGGACGGCGTGACGCTCGAGCCGACATGGCTGGGATGGCTGGAAAGAGCGGCGGATGGAGCTCGGAAGCTGGAAGGGATGGGCAGCGTTTCGTGGCTGGAGATGCGCTGCTATATGGCCAGCACATTGCTGCGTGATACGGATGCGGTGAGCATGGCGCGTTCGCTGGAGGTGCGCGTTCCGCTCTTGGATACGCCGCTGGTGGAGTTTGTCAGCGCGCTACCGGAAGTGGCGCGGCGGCGCGACGGAGCCTCGAAGGCATTGCTGCACGAAGCGATTGCGGATCTGCTGCCGCAGGACGTTTTGGCACAGAAAAAGCGGACATTCACATTGCCGTGGGAAGATTGGCTGCGCGGTCCGCTGCGAAAGCGGCTGGAGAAGAGCTTTGCCGAGATTGCGCCGGGTTTGACGGAATCTCTTCGCGCGGACGGGGTGCGGGAAATTTGGGGCGCTTTTCTTGGCGGCAAGACTTCGTGGTCGCGGCCGTGGTCGATCTATGTGATGAATGAGTGGTGCCGGCGGAATCTGTAGGCGGCCATTTTGAAGTGCGTGGTGCGCGAATTTTCGATTCCTGCCTAGCTGGGGCGCAGCATGCTGCGCCCCTACGTGTGCGCATCCGCGACGGCTGACTGCTGTGCGATACACTGATTCGCTTACATGAATATTCTGGGTATCAATGCGTATCACGGGAATGCATCGGCGGCCGTGGTGTGCGACGGCCGGTTGGTGGCGGCGGTGGAGGAGGAGCGGTTCAATCGGGTGAAGTACGCTGCGGGATTTCCAGCGGCGGCGATTCGCTATTGCTTGAAGGAAGCGGGACTGAAGCTGGAAGAAGTCGATCATGTGGCGGTGCCGCGGAATCCATACGCGCGGCTGGGCACAAAACTTTTTTACGCGCTGCGCATGCCGTCATTCGCACGCGGACGGGCCAAGGTGCTGGTGAAGTTTACCGGCGTACGCGAAGCACTGGCGGCAGCGTTCGGGAGTGATCCCAAGAAGATCAACGCGAACTTTCATCGCATCGAGCACCACCAAGCACACCTGGCAAGCGCATTCTTTGTTTCGCCGTTCGAACGCGCGGCGCTGCTTTCCGCAGATGGGCTTGGAGATTTTGCGAGCACGATGTGGGGCAGCGGAAACGGCAGCTGCATGAACATTGCCGACGCCATTGCCTTCCCGCATTCGCTGGGGCTGTATTACACGGCGGTGACGCAGTACCTGGGCTTTTTGAAATTCGGTGACGAATACAAAGTGATGGGACTTGCGGCCTACGGCGAGCCCGAGAGGCTGGAAGCGTTTCAGGATATCGTACGGTTTGACGCGAATGGAAGGGGCAACGGGTTCCGGCTGGGACTCGGCTA
>Ga0210409_10005915_pt1 | contig 12773 bp, 12 predicted proteins | sample IncBWH17MmetaG_FD_161649 | JGI IMG/M metagenome (GOLD analysis project Ga0210409, IMG submission 161649) | Forest soil microbial communities from Barre Woods Harvard Forest LTER site, Petersham, Massachusetts, United States - Inc-BW-H-17-M | ecosystem: Environmental > Terrestrial > Soil >...
CTTTCCCATCGCCTCGGACGATAGCCGCGTCGGCAATTCCGCAGGCTCGATAATTTCCGTGTAGCACAGACCGGGGAGATTGGCACATTTTTCATCCCGCGCCGGATAATCCGCAATCGCCACTTGTGAACAGCCTCGCCGATTGAGCTCCCAGACCAGCACGCTGCCAATGAAACCAGCGCCGCCCGTCACAACGACGCGGCTGTCCTTCCAATTTTCATCTGCCAAGCGCATGAGTGTCCTCAAGGGTGCCACGGCGCGACCATCGAAGCAATCTGATCCCGCACAACGCGGGAAGACCCTGCCACGGATCGTGCGTTAGGCTCCGGCCAGCACATTTCAGGCGTTATTCTAGTAACACATCGAAAATTAACCGGACATTGATTACTGGCATTCGTGCACTATAGATTCATATGAATTCGGCAGTTCGGAGGCCTCCATGAAGATCTGCTCACTGATTTCCTGGTTGTTTTTGTTGTGCATGGTTTCCGCCCAGGCGGTCGCTCGCACGCCTCAGACTTCTGCCAACCAGCGCATGGACGTGCCGCGTACGCCGGCTTCCAACTCTGGAACCGACTCGACGTTTCCCTCCAAGATCAATCCCGCCAAGGAAGCCGCCATTCGGCAGCTTATCGATTTGACAGGAGGGACGACTGTCGTCAACCAAGTCATGGATGGAATGCAAAAAAATATCAAACCAATGATGATGAATATGCTTCCGCCAGGAGAGTACCGCGACAAGCTGATTGATTTGTTCTTTGAGAAATTTCGCTCGAAGGCGGACGTTCAAGTGCTAATAAATCTAACGGTTGAAAAGTACGACAAGTACCTGTCAGAAGAAGAAATCAAGGCCCTGATACAGTTCTATTCGACGACTCTCGGTCAGAAAACGCTTAGCGTGCTTCCGCAGCTTATGGTCGAATTGCAAGGCGAAAGTATGAAGTGGGGTCAGGATCTTGGCCGTCAATCCATGATTGAAGTGTTATCCGAGCATCCGGAACTACGTAAGGCCCTGGAAGATGCTTCGCAGAGTGCCAAACCCCATTGATCGCGGCCAAAACGGATAGGTCAGAGGAGCATTTGGCCAAGAAACCGAGGTATGGGAATTTAACTCTGATATCCGCCTTCGCCATGCCTTGAGCTTTCCTACTCCCTGCGCTAGAGTAACCGCTCCCCGGTGGAGGTGATTTACGGTGCAAGGTCACGGGCAGGAGCATCTGAAGGTCTTGTTGCGCAGCAGCGCGATTCAAAAGCGCGTTCGCGAAATGGGATTTCAGATTTCGAAGGATTATAAAGGGCAGCGCGTTCACCTGATTGGCGTGCTGAAGGGCGCCGCCATTTTTCTTTCAGATTTGATCCGCCACATTCGCGTGGAAGTGTCGCTCGATTTCATGTCCGTTTCCAGTTACGGGCATGGCAGCCAGACTTCCGGCCAGGTGCGCCTCAACAAGGACCTCGATACCAGCATCGAGGGCCTCAACGTCATCGTGGTTGAAGACATTTTGGATACCGGACTCACCCTCGGCTACCTGCTGCGCGTGCTGCAGCAGCGCAAGCCAAATTCGTTGAAGATCGCCGCTCTGCTGGACAAGCCCGAGCGGCGCATTAAGAAAGACGTCAAAGCCGATTATGTCGGATTTCAGATTCCCAATGAGTTCGTCGTCGGATACGGGCTGGATTATGCGGAGCGCTATCGCAATCTCAAGGACGTTTGCATTCTCTCGCTTCCACCGTCGTAGGTTTCATTTTTTACCACCCCTCCGATCGGTTAGATTTTTTGGCGGCTGATTCGCCGAGGAACTCCGGGTTTCGTAGCGCCGGCGTCTCGCCGTCATTTTTGCAACGTGCGAAGCGTGGAAAACCTGCCGGCGAGACGCCGGCGCTACAAAAGCTGTCCCGATCCTGATGAAGGCACTCATCACAGCCGCGGATTTGGAGCGCGTTCCGCAAAATGGCGAACTCGCCATCACGGACGATACGCTCATCACTCCACTCGCGCGGGAAGAAGCCGAGCGGCGCGGGATCACTTTTCGCATTTCCTCGGCGCGCGACAAGGAGACTTCCCCGGCTGCGGCATCAGCGGAAAGCCCGGCGGAAAAATCCGCTCGGGTGGTGGCGATTGGCGCCGATCATGGCGGCTTCGAACTCAAGCAACAATTGAAAAGTCATCTGCGTGATTGGGGCTACCAAGTTCTAGACCTCGGCACCGGCAGCTTGGACGCCGTGGATTATCCGGACTTCGCCGAGGCAGTCGGCAACGCGGTCGCGCGCGGAGAAGCGTGGCTCGGCATCGTGCTCGACAGCGCGGGCATCGGCAGCTCGATTGCCGCCAACAAGGTGCCCGGAGTGCGCGCGGCGCTATGCTATGATCGCGCCACGGCGCGCAACAGCCGCGAGCACAATGACGCGAATGTGCTGTCGCTGGGCGCCAAGCTAATCGCCCCGGAAGCCGCTCGCGAGATTGTTGCTTTGTGGCTCTCCACGCCCTTCGCCGGAGGGCGCCACCAGCGCCGCGTGGACAAGATTCGGAGCATCGAGGAACGGGCCGCGAAGCACTAGACGCGGAGGCAAAAACCTCGGGTCTGAAGACCCGAGCTACAGCAATCGCCCAATAGGAGGCGGGGTCTTTCGCGTGTTCATGCAACAAACTCGAATATTATTGAATTCTCTACGGCGATTCAAACAAGGCTGAGCGAGTGGATCAGAGCGAATTCGAACAGATGGTCCGTGTGGTCACCGAGGAAGTGGCGCGCTACCTGGGCCCGCCCGCAGGGGCGGTTGCCGTTGCCGCCGCGGGCGACGATGAAATTTGCCCGGATTGCGACCTGAACTGCGCCGAGAAATGCGCCAGGAAAACCCGCGCAGTCGTCGAAGCCGGGGCCGACCGCATTTCCTGCGGTCCGTCGGTCGTGGAATTGGAAGCCGGCTTTGCAGGCCTGATCGATCACACCCTGCTGAAGCCGGAAGCTTCGCGCGAAGATATCCGCAAACTCTGCCAGGAAGCCGTGCGCCTCGGATTTGCTTCGGTCTGCATCAATCCCTGGAACGTGCCGCTGGCCGCGGAACTGGTGCGCGGCACAAAAGTGAAGGTTTGCACGGTGATCGGATTTCCGCTTGGTGCGACCCTTCCCCGGGTGAAAATTCAAGAAGCCGAGGAGGCCATTAAGCTGGGCGCGCAGGAAGTCGACATGGTTCTCAACATTGGAGCGCTGAAATCGGGCCAGGATGAGGTTGTGGAATCCGATATTCGCGGAGTAGTAGAAGTGGCGCACCGCGGCGGCGCAATCTGCAAAGTTATTTTTGAAACTTCGCTGCTGACGGTCGAGGAAAAGGTGCGCGCCTCGCTCGCGAGCAAAAGGGCCGGCGCGGATTTCGTCAAGACCTCGACCGGATTCAGCACGGGCGGGGCCACGGCTGAAGATGTTGCACTAATGCGCGCCATGGTGGGTTCGGAAATGGGAGTAAAAGCCTCCGGCGGGGTACGAACTTTCGACGACCTGAAAAAAATGGTTTGCGCCGGCGCCACGCGAATCGGCGCCAGCGCCAGCGTCAAAATCATGGAGCAAGCCGCGGGCTCGGCTCCTCCACAAGCTATTGCCGCTGGTTCCCGAGCATCCACTTCCTATTGATTTTTGCCGCCGTAATTTGATTTTTCCCCGGCGTGGAGACTCCGCAATTCATCGGTTTTTCACAAGGGCGCAATCTCTACCTGCTATACTAATTGGCTCTTGGGGAGTCGCGCTGCGTCTTCGAAACTCCGGAGCGCCGTACACATTCACCATCTATGGATCCCGTACAAGTTCCATCGCCGCTCAATGTTCCTACGGAAGTTCTGGCGACGCTGGTCGAAATCGGCGAGGAAATCAATTCCTCGCTGGACCTCGACGAAGTGTTGCGTAAAACCGCCGCGCTTGTGAAGCGCCTGATCGACTACGAAATTTTCAGCGTTTTGCTGGTCGACGAATCGATGCACCGCCTTTACCACCGCTTCACCATCGGTTACGGCGAGGAAGCCGGCAAGGATTGGGTGATTCCCATCGGGCAGGGAATTACCGGAACGGCGGCGGCAACGGGCCGCGCAGTACGCGTGCCGGACGTCCGGGAAGACCCGCGCTACATCAACATCATCGATTCGGTTCGCTCCGAACTGGTCGTGCCCCTCATGGTGAAGGGACAAGCCATCGGCGTGCTCGACATCCAGAGCACGCAAGTCGATTACTTCACGCGCGACCAGCAGAGTGTCTTGACGCTGATGGCCAGCCGCCTGGCCACGGCCATCGAAAATGCGCGGCTCTTTGAACGCGTCCGCAGCCAGGCCGACACGCTGCTGGTCCTCAACGAAGTGGGCCGCGAGGCGAATGCCATTCTCGCGGTGGAAGAACTGCTGCGGCGCGCCGCGGAACTCGTCAAGCGCGTCATCGACTATCAGATCCTGGGAATCTTGTTGTATGACGAAGCGGCGAATCTGTACCGCCATCGCCTGGACGTGAAATACGGCCATAGTGCGCAGGGGAAACTGCGAGTTGCGCCGCACGAAGGAATCGTTGGAGCGGCGATCGCGACGGAGCTGCCGGTTCGCGTTCCGGATGTAACCCTCGATTCGCGGTACAACATGGTCAATCCGGAAACACGTTCCGAGCTGGCAATTCCCATGATTCACCAGGGGCGAGTCGTGGGCGTTCTGGATCTCGAAAGCCCGCAAATTAATTATTTCACCGAACAGCACGAGCAGACGCTCACGATCCTGGCGGCGCACCTGGCGGTGTCGCTCGAAAACGCGCGGCTGTACGAGAAGCTGGCCAAGGATGAGGCGCGCATGGAGCGCGAACTCACGGCCGCGCAGCGCTTGCAGACCGCTCTACTGCGGCCGGTGCCGAGCATCGATTACGGCCTCGACATAACTGCGCGAATTCATTCCGCTCGCGAAGTGTGCGGCGATTTGTACGATTTTCTTTCTTATGGAACGCAACAATTGGGCGTCGCATTGGGAGACGTCAGCGGGAAGGGAACCGCCGCCGCGCTCTACGGCGCTGTGGCCACCGGAATTCTGCGCAGTCTCTCTCCGCAAAAGCTCCAGCCCGCCGAGCTGCTCCGCACGCTCAATCAGCTGGTTTGCGACCGCCGCGTGGAGGGCCGCTACATGACGATTTGCTTCGCCACGTGGCAAAAAGGGCGTCACACGCTCCGTTTGGCTAACGCGGGACAGACACAGCCTCTTCTCTGGAAAGATGGCCACGTCGAACAGATTAAACTTACCGGATTCCCAATCGGCATTTTCGATGATGCGGCCTATGAGGAATGGAGTGTGCGCCTCACTTCGGGCGATATCCTCCTCTTTTTCTCCGATGGTTTGACCGAGGCGGCCAACCGCGAAGGAAAATTTTTCGGCACCGGCCGTATAAAGGATCTTTTGGCCGCCAATGCGAAAATGAATTCGAGTGAACTCGCCGACCGTCTGCTCGAGGAAGTGGAAAAATTCACGCAAGGGGGCGCCATCACGGACGATCGCACGCTGGTGGTGATGAAAGTCAAGTGAGCGCGGCGTCTTCCCGTTCGCGCGCTTCCCGCTCCGCCGGCGTGGCCGATCCGGCGAGTTATACTCCCGGGTTTTCCTACCGGGGTTCCCAGTTATTTTGCGAAGGTGTATCTGTCGCTGCCGCTGCGAAGCGGTTCGGCACGCCCGCGTATCTGTACAGCCGTGCCAGCATCGAGAAGGCTTATCGCCGCATGGACTCCGCGTTCGGCAAGCTCCCGCACACGATTTGTTACGCGATAAAAGCAAATTCCAATCTGGGGATCTTGCGCGTGTTTGCCGCGCTGGGCAGCGGATTCGATATCGTTTCGGGCGGGGAACTTTATCGCCTGCGGCGGATCGGCGTGCCGGGAAACCGCATCGTGTTTTCCGGCGTCGGAAAATCCCGTGAAGAAATTCGCGAGGGGCTGCGCGCGCGGATTCTTCTGTTCAATGTGGAATCGCCCGCGGAACTGGATCTGTTGGCTTCAGAGGCGTCGCGTCTGCGCGTGCGCGCCGCGGCCTCCATCCGCGTCAATCCGGACGTCAAAGCCGGCGGACATCCGCACATTGCTACCGGGCAGCATCGCCACAAATTTGGAATCGATTGGGAGACGGCGCGAGGCCTATATCTCCAGCAACGGAATTCTCGCTGGATCGATTGGCAGGGAATCAGCGCGCACATTGGATCGCAAATTCTGACGCTGGCTCCTCACCGCCGGGCTCTCTCGCGGTTGTCTGGATTCGTGCGCGAGCTGGCGCGCGAGGGCATCAAACTCCGCTACCTCGATGCTGGCGGAGGACTCGGGATTCGCTACACGTCGGAACAACCGCCGAAAAAATCGGCCTGGGCGGCGGAACTCACGCGCCTCGTTCGGCCGCTCGGCTGCCACCTGCTGATCGAGCCGGGGCGATCCTTGATCGGCCCCGCCGGCGTTCTCCTGATGCGTGTTTTGTACGCCAAGCAGAATCGCGGCAAAAAATTCGTCATCGTCGATGCGGCCATGAACGATTTCATGCGCCCTGCGCTATATGATGCGACGCATCCTATCACGCGCGCACAGCGCACTCCCGGGCCGCTCGATCGCGCCGATATTGTCGGCCCAGTCTGCGAATCGGGCGATTGCTTTCTGCAGGACTGGCCGCTCGGAAACGTGGTGCCGGACGATGTGCTGGTTCTGTGGGGAGCGGGCGCCTACGGCACCGTGCAAACCTCGAACTACAATTCACGCCCGCGCCCCGCGGAAATTCTCGTTGAGGGCAGCCGCATGCGTTTGATCCGCCGCCGCGAATCCCGCGCCGACCTGGTCCGCGGTGAGTAAGTAACAAGATTGGAACCACGGATGAACACAGATAAACACTGATAAAATCAAAGGCCAAAAAAGCCGAGAAAGCAGCGGGCGCACACACTCAAGGTGTTTAAGAAAAGATTTCAGGTCTTATCAGCTTTTATCAGTGTTTATCTGTGTTCATCTGTGGTTGCATTCCGAGGTTTACCGTTCGCCCCACTTCAGCTTATTGCGCAGGATCTGGTAGTAGGTTTTTTTTGCGGGGCGCACCAACAGTAATTTTTCCGCGGCTTTGTGCACACGGATGCGATCTCCTCGCACGAGTTCAATTCCGATCTGCCCGTCGAGCGTCAGGAATACCGCATCGTCCCCTGCCTTGAAATCCACTTCGATTGTGGCGGAATCGGGAATCACCAGCGGCCGGTTCGTAAGCGTGTGCGGGCAGATCGGAGTTACTACAAACGCTTCGACGATCGGGTACACGATCGGTCCGCCGGCCGCCAGCGAATAGGCGGTGGACCCGGTCGGCGTGGAGAGAATCAAGCCGTCCGCTTTGTACGTGGTGACATATTCGCCATCCACGCGAAGCTCCAAATCCATGATGCGAGCCAGCGCCGCTTTATTGAGCACCGCATCATTCAGCGCGATCTGTCGCCGCGCCACGCCGCCCGCGCGCACAATTTCCGCTTCCAGCATCACGCGCTCGCTCACGCGATGCTTGCCGGAGAAAATCTCCTCCAGAATCAAATAAAGTTCGTCCTGCGAAACGGTGGTGAGAAAGCCCAGGCCGCCCAGGTTTACGGCAAGGATGGGAACTTTCCGCTGCGCCGCCAGCCGAGCCGCGGAAAGCAATGTTCCGTCGCCGCCCAGCACGATGAGCAGGTCCGTGCAACCGGGGAGTTCTTCGCGCTTCCGCATCTGCACAGCAAGCGGCCCGAGACAATCGCCGGTCTCGGAATCACAGGCCACCTCCGCGCCATGGGCCTGCAGCCATTTGACGAGAGGAGGAACCACGCGCGCAATATCCTCGCGCCGCGGCCGGGAAATAATTCCGACAGTCTTGATCATTTTGTTTTTTGTCGAAGCGCGTCCAAAGCGAGCTCTACTTTAGCATCTGCCGCGCAGTTCCATTCCGAGGATTTTGAACCGGCGTTCATATCCATGCGACTCGCTCCACTTCTTCATTGACGCGACCCAAATGTGTCCCGACGAAATCCGTGGCGCGGGCTTCAGCCTGCGGGGTTTGGGTCTTGCATGGACAAAAACCCACAGGCTGAAGCCTGCGCCACTGAAATCCTCTATGCGCCTTTTGCATGAAGGAAAAATTCTTGATTTCCTTCCGCGCCGGTCAAGTGGCTTGGGCGAACGCCCTCGACACTCAAACCAGCGGCCAGCGCAGCCTGGCACGCGCGCTCAATCGCGCGCTCGTGCAGCGAAGCTTCGCGCACGATGCCGCCACGGCCGACATCTCCGCGGTCGAGTTCAAACTGCGGCTTAACCAGAATCAGATACTCCGCTTTGGGGCCTGCGGCCGCGACCACAGCCGGGAGCACCTTGGCGACCGAAATGAAAGAAACATCCATGGTCACAAGATCGGCGGGCTCCGGAATTTGCTCCGGCCGTAAATTGCGCGCGTTCGCCTTGATTTGCGTGACGCGATCGTCTTTTTGTAGCCGCCAGGCCAATTGTTGTGGCGTCACGTCGACCGCATGAACGCGGCGCGCGCCGTGCTGCAGCAGGCAATCCGTGAAGCCCCCGGTCGACGCGCCCACGTCGAGGCAAATTTTTCCCGCCACGCCGATTCCGAAATCTTCCAGAGCGCCCTCCAGCTTCAAACCTCCGCGGCTCACATATTTTCCAGACGTTCCACTGACTTCGACGTGCGCGCCCTCGGAGATTTGCGCCCCGGCTTTATCGCTCCGCTCGCCGTCCACTCGGACTTCTCCGGCAAGGATCATGGCCTGCGCCTTTTCGCGAGATCCGGCGAGCCCTCGCTCGACGACCATCACGTCGAGTCTTTTTTTTGCGGATTTGGGTTTGGATGGCACGCAACCCTGCCGTAGCTCGTCTCTTCAGAGGCGAGGGTGTTCGTGCGCATGAGCAGCCCACGCACACCGGCGGACACCCCCGCGTCTAAAGACGCGGGCTACAATAAATCGGATCTCCACAATTACGCGCGCCGGTGAACGATCATTTCCGCAACCGCTTGCAGGCGGGCAGCGCCCAAACCGTACACCTTGAGCTCCGCCATCGCGCGGTCTTCAAGCTCTTTCGCAAATTGACGCGACTTCTCCAAACCAAAGAGCGACGGGTAGGTCGCTTTTTGCTGGGCTGCGTCTTTGCCCGCCGTCTTCCCCAGGGCTGCGGACGATTCCTCCACGTCCAGAATGTCGTCAACCACCTGGAATGCCCAGCCGATCGATTCGCCGAAGCGTTTCAGGCGCGACACATCATGATCGTCCGCGCCGTTGCCAATCGCTCCGGCGACCACAGACGCGCGAATCAACGCCGCCGTTTTTGAGCGGTGAATATATTCAAGCTCCTCAGGCTGGATGGAGTGCCCTTCGGCTTCGAGGTCCGCCACCTGGCCGCCGACCATTCCGTTCACTGTGCCGGCCGATGCAGCCACATGAGAAAGAATCGCTATGCGTCGCGCCGGGCCAATCGGGGAATTGGCAAGTGTCTCGAAAGCCAGCGTCAGCAACGCATCGCCCGCGAGGATGGCGGTGGCCTCGCCAAATTTCTTGTGGCAGGTGGGTTTTCCCCGGCGCAAATCATCGTCGTCGAGCGCCGGCAAGTCGTCATGGATGAGCGAATAGGTGTGAATGAATTCCATCGCGCAGGCGACCGGCAGGATGGGAGTGACATCGTCGGAAAAAATGCGCGCCGATTCGAGGCACAAAATCGGCCGCACCCGTTTTCCGCCGGCCTGCACGCTGTAGCGCATGGCGCGGTGGATCGAGGGAGGCTGGGCATCTTCCGCGGGCAGCAGCCGGTCGAGGGCGGCATCCACCGCGGCCCGGTCTTCTTCGAAAAATGCGGGAAGGTTCATCAGGTGGAGTGCGGTTCAGGCGCGCTCTCGCGGCGCTGCCGGTTAGGAATCTTCCTCAGCTTCGGGATTAAAGGCCTCCGCGGTCAACTCGCCGCCTGCTTTCTTAAGTAGGATTTCCACTTTGCCCTCGGCTTGTTCCAGGTATTTCTGGCAGTCGCGCGAAAGTTGCACTCCTTCTTCAAACAGCTTCATGGCCTCGTCGAGCGAAAGATTCGCGCTCTCGAGTTTTCCGACAATCTCTTCGAGGCGCGCCAGGGAATTCTCAAAATCAGGTTTCTTCGCGGCCTCGGGCTTTTTTGTCGATGCGGGATTCACAGTTGTCATATTTCACATTTGCCGGCGGTGAAAGCAAAAGTAAGTCGGTCGCGCCCCTTTTTCGATTCGCCGAATTTTCAATCCGCGGCGCCGGCAACTTTCCGGCGCCTCTTTCCTCAAAAATCAAGTGGCCTATTGAGCCCACATTCTAATGCACGCGCAAGAACCGAAACAACCGCTTTATGAAATGCGGGCGATTTTGCGCCCCCGTTCGAGACAAACACGAAAACCGCCGGCGGGACGCCGGCGCCACCGAACCCCGATCCGCAAAAGTGAATGTGCGGCCGCTGATTCAAACGCTCAAATTGATGATCAGATATTCGAGTTAGGCGATGGCGGGCTTTTTGTATGTGGGGGAAAGCTGGCGGAGCCGTTCGATCACCGGGGGAATTGTTTCCAGCGCGAAGTCGATTTCCTTTTCGGTTGTCTGATGACCCAGGCTCAGGCGCAGCGTGGCGCGCGCGTCCTCCGCTGCGAGGCCGAGGGCCATCAGCACGTGAGAGGGCTCCAGGGCTCCCGAAGAGCAAGCGGCTCCGGTGGAACAGGCAATGCCCTTGAGGTCCAGCGCGATGACCATGGCCTCGCCTTCTATGAATGGGAAGGTCAAGTTGGAAGTGTTGGGCACTCGAGGCGCTCGCCCGCCATTCACCCAGGAATGCGGCACGCGGCCAAGCAGGCCTTGCTCCAAACGGTCCCGGAGGCCGCGTACGCGTTGGCTCTCCACGCGCATGCCGGCCAGCGCGAGCTCAGCCGCCTTGCCCATGCCTGCGATGGCGGCGACGTCCTCGGTTCCGGGGCGGCGATCGCGTTCCGAGTGTCCCCCGTACATCAAGGGCCCGAGCTGGGTTCCCTTGCGGATGTACAACGCGCCCACTCCCTTCGGTCCGCAAAACTTGTGCGCGGAAATCGAGAGCAGGTCCACGCCCAAATTGTCCACATCAATGGGAATTTTTCCGGCGGCCTGCACGGCATCGGTATGCAGCGCGATGCCTTTCCCGGCGGCAATCTTGGCGATTTCCGCGATGGGCTCAATCGTTCCAATTTCATTATTTGCGAGCATGAGAGTTATCAGCACGGTCTCGGGGCGAATCGCGTTGCGGACATCTTCGGGATTCACGAGACCCTCGCGATCTACCGGTAGAACGGTAAGATCGGTTCCACTCCTCGCCAAGGCCCTACAGGGGTCAAGAACGGCAACGTGCTCAATCGCGGAGGTAATCACGTGCCTGGCTTTGCTGGGAACCGCTGCCGCAGCGCCGAGAATTGCGTGGTTATTCGACTCCGTGCCCCCACTGGTAAACATGATCTCCGCGGCACGGGCGCCTACGAGAGCCGCGATGGATGAGCGCGCCTGCTCCACCGCTCCTCGCGCGTTCTGGCCGAAGGCGTGGATCGAGCTGGCGTTGCCGAATTCTTCCGTGAGGTACGGGAGCATCGCCGCCAGGACTTCGGGGGCGATCGGAGTGGTCGCGTTGTGGTCGAGGTAAATCCGCTTCATTTAGGGTCTCTGAATGCAGAATATCGTTCGCGATTAGAGCGGTCAAGGCAATGGTGTTAAGTGCCACAGGCTCTTAGCCTGTGGGGGTTGGCGGCAAAGTTGCCACGCGCCGGATTTGCCAAACCCCGCAGGCTGGAAGCCTGTGCCACTGGGCTTAGCCACTCGGACACGCCGCCCATACACTTGATCCGCCGAGAGGCTGTATATGGATTAATATACGGATCGCACGTGTTGTGCCTCATGAGCGGCGTTTCAAACGGAGACTGTCTTTGGCCGATCCCATCATCACGCTCACCACGGATTTTGGCACGAGCGACCACCTCGTCGGGTCAATGAAGGGCGTGATTCTGAATATCAATCCTGCCGCGCGGATTGTGGACCTCAACCACAGCGTGGTTCCCTATGACATTCTCGACGGGGCCCTTTCGATTGCGAACGCGTACCGTTTTTTTCCGTCGCGCACGATTCACGTTGTCATTGTGGACCCCGGAGTGGGGACGGAACGCCGCCCGATACTGGTGAGCGGAGAGAAGCAGTTCTTTGTCGCGCCGGACAATGGCGTCCTCTCGATGATTTTTGAGCGCGAATCCTGTACTGTCCGGCACATTTCTGCCGAACACTATTTCCTGAATCCCGTGAGCCCCACATTTCACGGGCGGGACATTTTCGCTCCGACTGCGGGGTGGCTGTCCAAGGCCTTCCAGACGGAAGCCTTTGGAGAACCGGTCACGGATTTCGTGCGATTCACCATGCCGAAAGCGAAGTCCAATGGGCAGGCCGTCAAAGGCGTCATCTTGCGCGTGGATGCATTCGGAAACTTGATGACCAATCTCACCGCGGAAGATATTCCCATCGGAGCGCTGGGAGGCGGGGCCATCAAGCTGGCTGTGAATGGCAAGCAGGTCCTCAGGTTTGGCCAAACGTTCGCTTCGGGTAATCCAGGAGAGCCGATCGCATTGCTCGGCTCGTCGGGTTACGTGGAAATCGCCGTGAACCGCGGCAGCGCCGCGCGCACGCTCGGAGTGAATCGCGGCGCGGAAGTTACGCTTGATCTTTCGTAGGACAGCCTTCAGCCTGTCTGGTTTTGACTTTGCATGGTTTGAAGCA
>Ga0210409_10005917_pt1 | contig 12773 bp, 12 predicted proteins | sample IncBWH17MmetaG_FD_161649 | JGI IMG/M metagenome (GOLD analysis project Ga0210409, IMG submission 161649) | Forest soil microbial communities from Barre Woods Harvard Forest LTER site, Petersham, Massachusetts, United States - Inc-BW-H-17-M | ecosystem: Environmental > Terrestrial > Soil >...
AGATAATCGTTCAAGCACTCTCGCGTCTCCAGATGCCACGGCGTACCGCATCTGCAAACAAGCAAACGAGTCTCATCACAAATCTGCCCGATCATGCAAAGATGGTGTGAAATATACGGGCTAGCGTCTCGTACCACTGTCGCGAGCGCTCGATGTCCTGCACATAGATCGACAGTTGTCCTATCTGCGCGATCCGGGACGGCTTGAACACGCCGTAATCCTCGGTCTTGTTGGAGAACCGGCGGCCGGTAATCGTGGGTGGCGCAAGCACAAGCTCGCGAAACCATTTGCGCTTAAGCAATGACGCAAATTTTTGCAAAAGCGGCGGGAGAACATTGGGAGGAACGTAGGAAACTGCGGTCATGGGCGTTGCTCCTCGATGATTTCGATCCAGTGCTGGTCGGGGTCCTGGAGACAATAGCTGCGCTGGCCGGGCGAGGTCTTTGCCGAGGCGATGAGGCGGCCGTCGCGCACCGGAATTTCCATCGCAGCGGCGCTCTTGCGGATCGCGTCGAATGCATCGCGGTCGCGCGCCATCAGTGTGAAGTGAAGCATCGAATTGTTGTCCATCTTCAGCTTGTGATGCTTCACCAGGCAAATGTCGTGGTGATAGAAGCCAAAGCTAAAGAAATGCATTTCCTGATTGGATAAGCGCATCGCCGCGCTTGAATCGGGATGATTGAGCGCCGAGAACTGCAGGTCGAAAAGCTTCATGTAGAAGTCCTTCGATCTCTTTAGATCGCTGACGTAAATGACGTGGTGCTGCAGCTTCGCCGGGGCGATTTTCGGCTGTCCCACATGCGCATTCATGGCGCTTTCCTTCAGGTTATGCAGCTGATGCGGTGACGGACCGCGCAAACGCCGGCGTGCACGCCGCTTTGGCATCTCGAATGGCATCCCCGCGAGCGCGGGCCGCCATGCAGCAATCATTTCTTGAAGGTGCTTCTTGTGCGAGTTCGTTGAGTCTAGGTTGCGCACGCTCAGCCGGCGAGGTCTTTCGTGAACCCCTTCTTCGCGCGCTCGCAACGTGCGCCGCCCTTCGTACTTTCTGAAAGGCCATCGCCTCGATCTGTCGGACCCGCTCGCGGGAGATGCAACACTCGACGGCAAGTTCGTCGAGGGGAAGCGGCGGATCCACAAGCCGGCGCCCCTCGAAAATGCGACGTTCGCGGTCATTGAGAACCGTGAGCGCCTCGCTAAGCGCCCTTCTGCGGGTTTCCGACTCCTCGGTTTCGGCGAGACTCGTTTCCTGGCTGGCACCTTCCTCCACCAGCGTGTCTTGCCATTCGGCCGAATCGCCCTCTTGGTTCATCGGCACATTGAGGGAAACGTCACGGCTGATGCGCTGGTTCATCTCAACGACGTCCCGTTCGGCGACGCCAAGTTCATTGGCAATGATCGTTACCTGCTCCGGGTCCAAATCGCCTTGCTGAAGCGCGGATATTCGGCGCTTCGCCTTGGACAAATTGAAAAAGAGCTTCTTCTGATTGACGGTGGTTCCTATCTTCACGAGCGACCACGAGCGCATGATGTAATCTAAGTATCGATGCCTTGATCCACCAGACGGCATATGTCGAAAATCGAATACCCCTGTCGGGATCGAAGCGCTTCATGGCTTGGATAAGCCCAACATTGCCCTCCGAAATCAAATCGGAGGTCGGCCGGCCATACCTGCGGTAATCCACAGAAATCTTTGCGACGAGGCGCAAATGACTGGTCAAGAGCTGGAGCGCGGCGTTTTCGTCGCCGCACTCCCGCCACCGCGTGGCCAGCACGTGTTCCTCCTCGGCTTCGAGCATCGGAAAGCGCCGAATTTCCGCAAGATAGATCGATGCTCCTCTGGAAATCACGCTTTGCATCCTAGGCTCCCTTCTGCTGCAACCCCTAAAGCCCTCAGCGAGCCCGGCGATATTGAGTTGGAGTGAGTCCCGTCATTTTTCGGAACATTACTGAAAATGGACTCGTTTGGCTGAACCCAAGCGCCAAAGCGATTTCAGCTATCGAACACGCCGAGCTCGTGAGCAGTGCTTTGGCTCGCTCGATCCGTTTCTGAACGAGATAACGATGGGGCGGCAGTCCAAATGACCGCTTGAATGCACCGGAAAAGCCCTGTGAACTCAAATAGACAAAACGAGCCAGCGCGCGCACGGTTATAGGTTCGGCGAGGTGCTTCTCGATGTAAGCCGCGACGACCAATTGCTGCCAGGCGGCGAGCCCGGTCCTCGTTGAGCCAGCCGGCCTGGGGCGACAGGTTGTGTTCGCGCGTTCATGCAGGTTCGTTTCAGCGCTAAATGGTTCCGTGCACCGCGAGCCTGCCGCCGACCTCGAATATGCGAAGCTGTCGCGGGGGTCATAGCAAAGAAGTCTCATCCGCGTTCGAGTCAGGACGTGCAGAGTGACCGGTTTGGATCGATCGCACCGTCGATCTTGAGTCGGGCATCTGGGATTGTCGGCAAGTGATGATCGCGATCGATCTTGAACGTGGCCCATTCCTTCCATATCACCCTCCAATTGTGGCTTGCCGATACGCGGACTTTTGGAGCCCGCGGACAAAGTTGCGAGGGCTTAGCGTCGCGATTTAGGGCGCCGCTGTCCATTGCATGTCGGTAGTGCCAGCTTCGCTTGAGGATGGCAGCGATAAGCGATGGCTTAGAAACAGCGGCTAACAGACCTGGCGCAAACGTCGCAGCACGCCGTTCGTCCGGGTGGGGCGCTACCAAAGGACCGATGATCCCTTCGGATCGCCAATCCCTCGTTATCAGTTCAAGCGAATCGTACTTTGGTGCAAATGCCGTGGCGTCGCGGCAAACGATTTACCGCGTGTAACCGGAAGTTCTAAGCAGAAGCCGTCGACAAATTTCGCTCCGGAGGCGCGTATGAGAATTCGTTTTGGTATACGGCAGGGGGCCCCCACCTGCCTCTGCGGCCATTGAGAACTCGCGATGCAAGTTCTTTGCACAGCGTGCGACGGGTTCATGACTGGGCTCCCATACCGGACCGACGTGCGGCACGACGGCATCAAATCCGCGACTATTGTGACGGACCATTTGCCTTCGTAACCAACACGTTGTTGGGTGACGACCCTGAAGCCAACTCCAAACCGATCGTCTACTTAGGAACGTTGCGGCCTTTCTGGCGCCACTTTGAGGATATCAGCAATTCGGCTCAGCTCAGGAAGCGACCGGGCCTTCATCTTCCGCATCAGATTGGTGCGATGCACCTTCACCGTAGATTCGGCGATGCCGATATCGTTGGCAATTTGTTTGTTCAGCCGGCCGGCCGTGACCTGAGCCATGACTTCACGTTCGCGGGCACTGAGCGTTTCGAAACGCTCCCTGAGCGCACCCAAAGTCCTGTCGCTCTCCCGACGTGCACGATCGCGAGCGAGGCCGGTCTCGACGGCATCGAGAAGTTCCTGATCACGGAACGGCTTTGTGAGAAACTCTACGGCACCGCCCTTCATCGCCTGCACGGTCATCGGAATGTCGCCGTGCGCGGTGATGAAGATGATCGGAACTTGCTTGTTCGCAGCGGCAAGGTCGCGCTGAAGCTCAAGACCGCTTCGCCCCGGCATTCTAATGTCGAGTACCAGACAACTCGGACCATCCGAAGGCTCGGCACTCAAAAAATCAGAAACAGAAGAAAACTGCTGGGTGTGCAAACCGACCGACCGCAACAGACGCACTACCGAGTCGCGAAACTCGGCATCGTCATCAATGATAAAGACGCTGGGGCTGGCGTCACGCATCCCCGGATCCTGCGTCAAAGGGAGCGCTTTGTTCCCGCTGAACAGGTGTAATTTACTCACAATCCGTCCGCATGAACAGTCCCTGTCGCCTAAGCGGATAGCCTAGGCCCTAAGCCATCGCTTAGGGCCGCCGGCATTGCTTTGTCGCCAACCTCAGCCGACATTAACAGTTGCATACAGGCGCCAGGCAATTGGAAGGGCGCCGGTCTGAGCTAGCAAGTTGAAGCGCAATGGCAAAACATAAATTGATCTCGATCGTCGAGGATGATGAGCCCTTTCGCGAATCCATGAAAAAACTCATGAGGGTGCTGGGATATACGGTCGAAACGTTTCCCTCGGCGGCCGATTTCCTGGCGTCACCTCTCATCAGTGCCACCGCGTGCTTGGTAACTGACGTTCAGATGCCTGGAATGACCGGGCTCGAGCTTCATAGATATTTAGTTGATGTGGGACACCGGATCCCGACGATTCTTGTCACCGCCTATCCGGATGAGATTACTCGGGACCGTGCCTTGAAGGCTGGGGTGGTGTGTTATGTGTCTAAGCCCGTGGATGACGAACATCTCGAGCGCTGCCTTCGTTCGGCTCTCGAATCCGGCAAACCGCTTGAAGGGACCTCATGAATCTTCCAGGCCTGCCGGCAGAGTGAACTGAAATATTGCGCCCCGAGGCCAATTGGCCTCTGCCCACAACCGGCCGCCATGGGCGGCGATTATGGAGCGACAAATCGACAGTCCCATTCCGATACCACTCGTCTTTGTGGTGTAAAAGGGCGCAAAAATCCGATCTAGATGTTGCGGATCAATTCCTGGCCCTGAATCTTGCACAGCGACTATGGTATTGCTGGCCGGACCCTGGTGGGTGCTAATCGACAACTCTCGCGCGCTCTTCTCAACCGAGCTCATTGCTTCCACGGAGTTCAGGATCAAATTGAACACGACCTGTTGCAGTTGAACGCGATCGCCGCGAACGGAGTTCAACCCCTCCATGAGGCTGGTGCGGACTGAGACCCTGTTCTTCTCGATCGCGTTCCGCGCCATCCCAATCACCTCCTTGATCGCCTCATTGAGATCGAAAGACTCTCTTTGGGGCGGCGCCTTTTTAATGTGATCGCGCATCCGACCCACAATATCCTTCGCTCGGTCCGCATCCCTGACGATACAGGCGAGTGAATCCCGGACTTCCCCCAGATTTGGCGGATTCAGTTCCAAAAAGCGCATGCCCGCACGGGCGTTGTTGCGCGCGGTGGCGATCGGGTGAAGAATTTCGTGAGCTAGTGAGGCGGCCAACTCACCCATTATGCTTAAGCGGTTCACGTGCGCGAGGTCCGACTCCAGCTGGCGAAGTCTCTCATGCTGCGCTTGCGCACGTTTGCGTTCAGTCGCATCAATAAGGGTAGCAATCATCTGAGGTTCTTCATCCGCGGACAGCAAAGGATGGCCGGTGGATTCGAGATGTTTGACTGTCCCGTCAGGAAGAACGATTCTGAACTCGATTGCGTACTTTCTATTTTGGCGCAACGCCTCAAAGGTCTCCTGGGTTGCAATTTCGCGATCGTCTGGGTGTATCCGTTGGAGTACACTTTCGAGGTCGGGAAGACCCTGCAGGGGATTCAACTCCCAGATTCGGTAACTTTCCTCCGACCAGTAAACCGGCCCTGTCGCGTTAAAGACAATCGTGCCGGTGTGGCTAAGCCTCTGTGCGTCGGCCAGATAAGCTTCGCTGCGTCGGAGCGCCTCGTCTGTCCTCTTGCGGTCGGTGATGTGCCGCCCGACGCCGCGGTAGCCGATAAAACGTCCCGTTTTGTCGAAGAAGGGCAGGCCGGAGACGGACACATAGCGCTTGCCGCCGTCGGGCGCAGGTCGCGCGAGCTCGAAGTCTCGGAATGGCAGGTGGGCATCGAGGGTGTCGCGGTGCTTGCGCCAGGCCTCAGCGTCGGGCTCGAGGTAAGGCACTTCCCAGCGAGTCTTGCCGATTTCAAAGCCCGGTGTTGGGGCGTCCGCTAGGCTTTCGGCAAACTCCTGGCGTATAAAGCGGTGCTGCGCGTCGCTCTCCCAGTACACGTCGAAGGAGAATTGAACGAGGGTGCGAAAGCGTTCCTCGCTCACGCGCAGCTCATCCGCTGCCTGCTTACGCTCGGTGATGTCACGCACCAAGCACAAGAACCGGCGTCCGCTTTGTTCAAATTGGCTGACGCGAACCTCCACAGGGAATGAGGTACCATCCTTGCGGCGGTGGTGGGTTTCGAACGTGGTCGCCTCCCCGGCGACGATGCGCTGCTTGAGGTCCTGGATGGACGTCTCGTCGAGACCGACATCGAAATCGCTTCGATGTTTGCCGATCAGTTCTTTCCTGCTGTAGCCCAGACTCTCGCAGGCCTGGCGATTGACGTCCAGAACGGTCGAATCATCGTCAAGCAGAAAGAAAGCGTCAGTCGCGTGATCCACGAAGGTGCGGAAGCGAGCTTCGCTCGCGCCCAGCTCTTTCTCCGTTTGTCTCAGCTCCGTGATGTCCTGCAGAACGCCAAATTGGCGCAAAGGCCGTCCGGATTCGTCCCACGTGACGTCACCTTGGCTGTGAACAATTCGGACAGTGCCGTCGGGGCGGACCACACGGTATTCAACGTCGTAGCGAGCATCGCTGCGCCGCGCAGCCGCCGCGGCCTCGGCTGCTCTCTGCCGGTCGTCGGGGTGTATCAGCTTCAGCCAGCGCTCTTGCCACGCGGGTAATTCGAGAGGTTGCACCCCAAAAGTGCGGCAGACCTCGTCCGAAAGAACTACCTGACCAGTGGTGAAGTCTCGCTCCCACCAGCCGACATGCGCTATCCGCTGCGCCGCTTCCAACTTCGTTTGACTAGCACGTAATGCTTCCTCCGCCCGCTTGCGGTCTTCTATATCTGTTAAGACCTCATACCACTTCAATATTTCGCCAACCTCGCCGCATAGCGGCGCGGCGCGAGCGAGGAACCAGCGATATTCCCCGTCTGCACGGCGAAAGCGCGTCTCGACCTCGATCGGATCGCCGCTCCTCAACGACTCACGCCACTTGCGCACGTATAGATCGAGATCGTCAGGATGAACGCAAGCCTTCCAGCCCGCGCCCTGTCCATCCTCCTCGGAGAGACCTGAATATTCGGAAAATCGCTTGCCAATGTAGCGGTTAGATCCGTCGGGCAGAACAGTGACGGTCATCGCGGGAATGGTCTCAAGAATTTCACGAAGTTCTCTTTCTCGCTGACCCAGTGATAGTTCTGCCTTCTTGCGTTCGGAGATATCGCGCGCAAGTGACAGGCGGAACTGATGTGCTCCGTGCTGGAACCGGCGAGCGCGAACCTCGACCGGGAACACGGTTCCATCCTGGCGCCGGTGACGCGTCTCGAAGGTGACCGTTTCCCCGGCCGTTATTTGCTCTCCGATCCGCACGATCGATGCCTTGTCCAGGGCGGCGTCGAAGTCGCCCAGATGCATTCCGATCATCTGCTCGCGGCTGTAACCCAAGCTTTCGCACGCCTGCCGGTTGACGTCGAGAAGGGTTTGATGCTCGTCGAACAGGAAGAACCCATCGGTCGCGTGATCGACGAAGCTGCGAAAGCGGGCCTCGCTTGCGCGCAGTTCGTCCTCTGCCCGCTTGCGCTCGGTAATGTCGCGCACCAGGCACAAAAATCGCCTTTTGCCCTGCTCAAATTGGCCAGCGCGGATCTCCACCGGGAAGGAGGTCCCGTCCTTGCGCTGGTGGCGAGTGTCGAAAGTGACCGTTTCCCCGGCAGCAATGCGCTGCCTTAGGTGCTGAATGGATGCCTCGTCCAAAGCGGAATCGAAATCGCGCGGGTGCATGCCAATCAGTTCTTCCCGGCTGTAGCCCAGACTGACGCAGGCTTGCCGATTGGCGTCGAGAACTATCAATTCATCACTTAACAGAAAAAAAGCGTCCGTGGCGTGGTCAACAAAAGCGCGGAAGCGCATCTCGCTTTTGCGCAGCTTGCCTATTAGAGCGGTGACGATCAGCGTCGTCGCCACGAAGGTCGCGAGCCGTACAATATCGTCCGGATCATTAACGCGGAATTCGAACAAAGGCGGCACAAAGAAGTAGTTTAGGCAGGCTACCGCGATAATCGATAAAACGACCGAGACGCTAAAGATTCCCAGCAGCGAAACCAAGGCGATCAAAATTAGATAGACAAAGGCCGTCCTCCCTATGCCAAAGCCAACCCAAAAACAGACGTAGGTGATCGCTGCCACCCCGGCGATCCCCAAAAGGAATTGCGCAGCAGGGATTTGTAGTCTTCGTTTGAGCTTGTCCTCCATGCCAAGCAAACCCCAAAAGATTCGAAGCTGGCGCGCGATGCAAGCAATCGACCACACCGGTCGAACATGCTCTTTCGTTCACGAGCGAAGCCGCCGCATGCCAGTATACGCGCGATGAGACCCAATTTGGCGACCCGCACGCTCGCCAGCCAAATACTAGCAGATTTCAAAAGCATGCGTGCGCCTGAGGGCCAGCGCCGAAACAACTCAGCGCTTAGACCGCATCGGGGTGGACGGCGAAATGCCTGGACATCGATCGGCAATAGGGACATTCCCTTGCGGCCCATACTACGGAACGGTTTCAGCCGGCGCGCGTAGCTTAGCGACATTATTGGCTTCGACCTTGGTTGCTTGCCAACTTACCTGCAAGTCGAGTTGGCGCGCCGCGTCGGCAGCTGCATACGCAAGATTTCCTGTGTAGGTCGGAAACGCGAGCGGAACCCGAGCCAAGTCATCCACCCGCATCCCCGCCGAAATAGCAACTGCCGCAACTTGGGCGATCTCCACTGCTCTTTCGCCAACAACGTGGCAGCCTAATATCTTCGCGGTCTTGCGGTCCACAATGAGCTTGCAAAACCCGGTTTTGCGCCCATCGATAATGGTACGGATGGTCGAGTCGAAATGGACGACCGCGGTCACAACATCGTGTCTCTCACGGGCTGTTGCTTCCGTCAGGCCTGCGCTCGCGTACTCCGGATGCGTAAAACCGGCACTCGTGTTCACTCCTCCTTCGAGCCGTGCCCGCGGCCCGAGAACAGCATTAGTCGCCGCCACGAAGCCCGCCTGTAAGGCAGGCGGAACGAGCATGAGGTGACCGGTCACGTCGCCCGCGGCGAAGATATGGGATGCCGACGTCGCGAGATGCTCATTCACCTTCACGAACCCTCGATTGTCGACTAGAACTCCGGCCGCGGCGAGATTGAGGCCCTGGGTATTCGCCACCCACCCCGCTGCCACAACAGCAAGTGCAGCCTCGGCGCTATACCGTTTGCCTTCCTTGGAGAAGTTCATCCGCGCTCCAGCCGAGGTCTTCTCGAAGGAGTCGACAGCGCCGAAGTTCTCATGCACGACGATGCCTGCCTTGCGGCAGCCCGCCGCGACCGCCGCAGCGACATCTTCATCCTCGGCCGCGAGGATGCGTGGCCCCGTCTCGAACAGTTCGACCCGACAGTCGAACGCGTTGAAAATCGAGGCGACCTGCATCCCGGTTGCACCGCCGCCTATGACCAGGATCGAACGAGGAACCTCGGTCAAAGCGAAGGCGCTGCTATGGGTATTCGTGAACTCAAAGCCCGGGATGGGAAGCCGCCGGCTGACACCGCCAACGCAGATGACGATCTTGTCGGCCTGAAGATCAAGCCCGGCCTCGGTGGTGATGGTGTGCTGGTCGGCGAAGCGCGCGTTGCCGGCATTCTCGTAAACAGTCACTCCGGCGGAATCGATCTGCTCGCGCAAGGAAGAGTGCGCAACCACTTCGCTGACGACCTCCCGCACGCGGCCAAGCAAGCCGGAGTAGTCCAGCGCCGGCTCGCCCACGGCGATGCCATATCGGCTCAATTTCCGAGCTTCGCGAATAAGCCCGGCGGCATGAGCTAGCGTCCGCACCGGGACCGGCCCGTCGTTAGCGGCCATGCCACCGAATGAGGAACTCGTGACCAACACGGTACGCGCACCCAGGTCTGCTGCGCGGAGTGCTGCAACCGCCCCCGCGGGTCCTGCGCCTATCACGAGGACGTCCGACGCTAGCGAAGGCGGGCGTGTCATATTGTGCCCCTTCATGCGGCATTCTCCTCAAACGCCAAAACTTGCTGCGCTTTGCGCAGCGCGTTGGTTAAAAGACGGAGTGAGCGGGGTGTGCTGCGAAGTTTCCAATTGGCCAAAGCCAGCTCCACAGCTCGCTCCGGTCGGTTGCCAACGCCCATGAAGAACGCTGCGGCATGATCGGCATAGGCTTCGGGCCGTCGTGCCAGCAATTGCTCATAGGCTACAGCGGCACGATCGGCTTGGACGGCAGCTTTGCTGTCGCGATACGCGGCCAGGATCTCGGCGTACGTCACTCGATATTCCGGGTCGTCAGAGATCTCGAGTAGGGGCGCGACTAGCTTCATTGCGAAGTCCAGCTTCCCGCGCGCGAGCGCCACTTCGGCGCGATGTCCCCGTCCCGGAACGTGGGCGGGTAGGATCGCCTCGAGTTCGACGAAGATCGCCTCTGCCCGATCCAGTTCGCCGCGGCGCATCGCGCTGACGCCCCATTCAAACAGCACTTGGCTGCACGGCAGCGGCGACACGCCATTGTCGGCATCGAGCGCGGCTGTATAGCTGGTCTCTGCCGCCACCCATTGACCCATTTCCGCGAGCAGCGACGCGAGCGCGCCAAGCGTATGGATTCCCGGGTCACCCTTTGCCAGTTTTTCGCGCAGAACCAGGGCGTCCTCGTATCGTCCGGTCGCTTGCAGCAGCGCCGCCCTTTCGATGTCGATTTCGTGCCGGGGATGACCGGCCGTGAGCGCTCGATCGAGAAGCGCCTCTGCTTCCTGGAAGCGATGAAAGCGCCCAGAGAGCCGTGCGTGGATGTAGAGTGCGCGTGCGGCACCGGACAACGCTATCGCCTCCTTGGCGACTTCCTCGGCCCGATCATGATCGACGATACGGCCGAACAGGTCACCGCGAAGAAACAGGACCTTCGACAACGCTTCAAGGTTTTCGAAAGTCGCACTTTCGGCGCGGCGAAGTTCCAAGCTCTCGATCAAGGCCGACAGATTGGCGACGGCGATTGGGCCGCTTGTATAGCGTCCGGCGTCAATCATGCTGCTTTTTTCAACCCCGTCAGCAGTGCCGGGTAGCCGCGTGTCAACGAACCCCCGTCGATCGCGATCGTGGCACCGTTGATCGATCGGGCGTGGTCGGACGCGAGAAACACGGCCGCGGCAGCAATTTCTTCCGCCGCAACAGGGCGCCTCATCGGGATGATACTAAGGAAGAGCTCGCGCATCGCGGGATCTTCCAGCTCCTTCCGCGTCAAGGGCGTCTCGACCAGCCCTGGCGCGATACCGACTACACGGATACCGCGACCGCCGAGCTCCAGCGCCCCGCAACGCGTGATCATGTCGACGCCGGCCTTCGCCGCACAGTAGGCCACCTGCCCCTCGCCCGGCTGCCGTGCGTTCACCGAGGAGATGTTGATGATGACCCCGGGTCTCCCCTGGTCAAGCATCTGCCGGGCCGCATGCTTCACGCCATAGAACACACCACCCAAGGTCACGGCGTGAACGGCTTTCCATTTCTCGCCGGTGAGCTCGGTCAACGGCGCAACGACACCAAAACCGGCGCAGTTAACCACGATATCCAACGACCCAAATGCCGCGTGAGCCGCGCGCATCGCGCCTTCGACCTGAGGCTCGTCCGACACGTCGGTGAAACGGGCGATCGTGCGATCACCGAGCTCGCGGGCGGCATCATCGAGTGCGGTCGCATTCAGATCGCAGAGCAACACGCTCGCGCCCGCTTCGATAAAGGCCGTCGCGATGGCTTTGCCGATGCCAGATGCAGCGCCGGTCACGACGGTTCCCTTGCCCTTCAAGAAATCCATGTTCAACTCTCCTGTTATAGACATTGGAGCGAGCTTCTCACACACGATCACGATGCTTTCTTCAAACCGGTCAGCAGGGCCGGATAGCCGCGCGTCAATGAACCGCCGTCGATCGCGATCGTGTCACCGTTGATCGATCGGGCATGGTCCGACGCGAGAAACACTGCGGCCGCACCAATTTCTTCCCCTGCAACCGGGCGCTTCATCGGGATGATGTTCAGGAAGAGTTCGCGCGTCTCCGGATCGTCCATCGCCGGCTTCGTCAACGGCGTCTCCACCAGGCCTGGTGCGATGCCGACGACACGTACACCGTGCCCGCCGAGTTCTAGCGCGCCGCAGCGCGTGATCATGTCAACGCCGGCCTTTGCCGCACAGTACGCTACCTGCCCCTCGCCCGGCTGCTGCGCGTTCACTGACGAGATGTTGATGATGACCCCGGGGCGTCCTTGCTCGAGCATCTGCCGGGCGGCGTGCTTCACGCCGTAGAAGACACCGCCCAAAGTCACCGCCTGGACGGCTATCCATTTGTCACCGGGCAGCTCAGTCAGTGGGGCAACGGCGACGAAACCCGCGCAGTTGACCACGATATCCAGCGACCCAAATGCCTCGCGAGCCGCGCGCATCGCGCCTTCGACCTGAGTCTCGTCTGATACGTCAGTGACGCGGCCGATCGCGCGATCACCGAGCTCGCGCGCAGCATTTTCGAGAGCTGTCGCATTCAGATCGCACAGCAAAACGCTCGCACCCTCTTCGACAAATACCGTCGAAATCGCCTTGCCGATGCCGGAAGCTGCGCCAGTCACGACCGCGCCTTTGCCTTTCAACAAGTTCATGTTCAATTCTCCTGTAATGGTGGTCGAGTGAGTTGGCACGCACAGCTAGATTTTTTGATCAAACCTACGCACGCGCAGTTTGTAGGTAGTCGTGTACGACCTGACCGTCGCTGAGCGTCATGTCCCAGAGGTGCTGGCGTCCCTCGATCACGCGCACGACTGGAAGAGCTGCCACCGGGCAGCCAACGTGCGGGACCATGAACAGCTCTGCCGGTCCTCCCCAGGCGCCCTGCAAGCGGACATCGTAGAGGCCGACCTTGACCAGCTGAGCGACTTTTGGGGTGTGATTATCAACGTCG